>Ga0207694_10000055_pt1 | contig 151308 bp, 129 predicted proteins | sample KBSC34metaG_FD_184353 | JGI IMG/M metagenome (GOLD analysis project Ga0207694, IMG submission 184353) | Corn rhizosphere microbial communities from Kellogg Biological Station, Michigan, USA - KBS C3-4 metaG (SPAdes) (version 2) | ecosystem: Host-associated > Plants > Roots > Rhizosphere >... | reverse complement strand
AGCGGAACAGCGAGAAGTAAGCGCTGAGCGGCACCTGGAAATTCTTCGGCCCCGCCAGCACGTACCACAGGGCCGACCACGCAGCCCCGTTCTCGATCGCTTTGGCACGCGACTCCGCGACATGGACGAAGGTGAAGACCGCCTTCTGCCGATTGGCGAACATACCCACCGGCGTCTCGCATTCGGCAAGACCGGCTTCGTATTCGCGCAACAGCGCATCCATCGACGACACCGGATTCAGGATGGTGAGCGCGAGCAGGCCCACGCCGCGGCGCCCCGCCATGCGGAAAGACTTGGGGCTGCCGGCCGTTTGCCACAGCGGCGGATGCGGCCGCTGCACGGGATGCGGCGTCACTGCGCGTTTCGGAATGGTGATGTGCGGGCTTTCCCATTGGAATTCCGGCTCCGTCCACATCCGGGGCAGCATCTCGAACAGTTCCTGATACTCTTCCGCCGAAGTCCTGGGATCGGCGCCGAAGCTCGCCCATTCCTTGCCGCCCGAGACCGCGAGACCTACGTCCAGACGTCCATCGCTCATGATGTCGAGCGTTGCGGTGCGCGCGGCGACCTTCAGCGGATGATTGACCCGGTGGCGTCCGATGACACCGGAATGGCCGATGCGCATTCGCGTGGTGTTGAGCGCCACCGCGGCGAGCCAAAGATCCGGCGCTGAGCTGTAGCTGAATTCCGGGGTCGCATTGTGCTCGACCTGCCACCAGGTTTCGAAGCCGCTTTTGTCGGCGAGCCGCGCCTGCTCAAGCGTGTCCCGGTAGAGCACCCGTTCGTGATTCGCAGGCCAAGGCTTGGCCGACTGAACCTCATAGAACATGTCGAATTTCATCGGCGCCCCGCCCGGACTTCACCTTTATGTAACAGCCGTTATAATTCCGGGCAACCGCTTTCGCGCGGACCAGCCAGACGTGCGTCTGTTGCATAACATGCGTTATTGCACTGCAGCGGGGCGCAGTCCGGCGGGTGGCGCTCGCAAAACCTTCATGATTGCAACGCGTTCATGCCCGGCTCCGCGATTGTTGCAAATCTATCGCGCTTCGCACTTGCGCGCGGTGAGCCCCGGCAACCGGTTGCCATAAATTGTAACAAGCGTTATATTTTAATCGAGAAGCGGGCCAACCGTCCAAGCCGGGGAATGCAGATGGCCGGCACCGCTTACGAAAAGCGAAGGGGAGAGAAATGCGCATACGGAAAACAGTCGCCCTTATGGGCGGGGTCGCCGGAGTCTGTCTTCTGGGCACCAGCGCACTTGCGCAAATCGAAACCGTCGTGGTGACCGCGGAAAAGCGCACCCAGGACCTTCAGAAAACTCCGGTGGCCATCACGGCCCTACAGGGCGGTGCGCTCGACGCCATGGGAATTACCGGCTTCAAGGAGCTGAGCACCGAGATTCCTTCGCTGCGTTTCGGCGCCGGCGTGACGGGCGGCGAGAACGTCATCACCATGCGCGGCCTGGGGAGCCAGAACACGACGCCGGGCGGCGATTCCCCGGTCGCTTACAGCGTCGACGGCGTCTATCTGCAGCGCACCACCGTCGTCGATCCCGAATTCTATGACGTCGCGGACATCGAAGTGCTGCGCGGTCCACAGGGCACGCTATACGGCCGCAACTCGGTCGGCGGCTCTGTGAACGTGACCACAAAAAAGCCGAGCGACGAGTGGTCGGGCGCGGTCGACGCGAAGGTGGGCGACTACGCGGCTCGAACCTTTCGGGGTTGGGTCAGTGGCCCGCTGATCGACGATGGCGGGGTAGAGATCCTCTTCCGCATTACCGGTGTGTCTGCGCAGCACGACGGATATTCGGACAACCTGTCAAAGAGCCCGACCGCCAATCACGATCCCAATGCCGAGGATTATCAGATGGGCCGCGGGCAATTGCTGGTGAAATTCTCACCCGATGTAGAGTTACTGCTGTCCGCCACCGGCAGCATGAATTCGAGCCTTGCCTCGCCGAACACGGCCTGGTGGGAGGCACCAGGCCGTTACATCGGTGGCGCTTCGCCAATTACCCCGGGATCGGCTTGCGACTTCTCCACGCAGGCGAAGTACGACCCTTGGAAGTTCTGTCACAACGCGCCCGAAAAAGCGTTCAACACGATCGGAATCTATTCTGGAACCCTGAACTGGGATCTGGGCTGGGCCAAGTTCACATCGGTGACCGGCTACGGCACGAGCAATTTCCGCCAGAGTAGCGACGGTGACGGATCCGACGCGCCACTCGCGATCGGCGGCAAATGGATTCTGCACCAGCACCAGATTTCCGAGGAGGCCCGGCTCGCATCCAACTCCGATACCGCACCGCTCGGATGGATCGCCGGCCTCTATTATTTCTGGTCCGACAATTTCGAGGACTTCTCCTACATCGACACCGGCTTCAACGATGCCTTCCCCTTCCCGGGCATTGTGGACACATTCAACTACTACAACCACGGCCACACGGCGACGCGGTCCTATGCGCCCTTCGGCCAGATCGATTACGACCTCTCCAAAACGGCCTGGGGAATTCCGCTGACCGTGACGGTTGGCGCGCGCTACACTGCCGACAACAAGTACGGCTACAGTTTTCTGGACTATGAGCTGCCGTACATCTGCGGTTCGGCTCCGTGCCTGACCTACAACACGCCATTCAACAAGAGCTGGGCACAGTGGACCGGCAAGATCGGCCTGTCGTATCAGGCAACTGACGATCTGTTGCTCTACGCCTCGGCATCACGCGGCTATCTAGCGGGCGGCAACATCGTGGGCCTCGCCAGCCTCTACAATCCCGAGAGTATGTGGTCGTACGAAGCCGGCTTCAAGTCGCGCTTCTGGGACGACCGTGCGCAGTTCAACGTCGCGGCCTATCACGAAGAGATCAAAGGGCTGCAGGTCTTCATCCAGAGCTCTACCCAGTCAGGCATCAACAACGTCAACGGCCTGACGCAGGTGAACGGACTCGAAAACGAGCTCACGCTCACGCCCGTCGATCACTTGCAGCTTAATGCAACTCTGACGCTGACCAGCGCGCACTACGGCGAGTACGTCACGACCGATAACCGGTTCGGCGCGCCACCCACGGGCTGCACTTTTGGCACGACTCACACACTTTGCAATTTCAAGGGCAACGAGTTGAACCAGACGCCGCCCTATACCTTCAACCTCGGCGCCCAATACACGTTCGATACCTCGATCGGCACGATCACGCCGCGGATCGACGCATTCTTCTCCGGCCGCGTCCAGTTCCTGCCGGACAACTATTTCACGTCGACGCAGAAGGCCTATACCAAGACCGACCTTCACGTGAGCTGGTTGAGCAAAAGCGGGCGCTACAAGGCCGAAGGCTTTGTCGACAACATCGAGGACAATGCCGTCATCTCCAACGACGGGCTCCAGTCGATTACGCTGGGCCAACAGATCCTGGAACCGGACAACTTCGTCTACTACCCGCCGCGCACGTTCGGCGTGCGTTTCGGTTACAACTTCTGAGGCTTCAAGGCAGTTCTTTTGTCTGATCGCCGTTGAGGATCGACTGGGGAAGATGCGCCAACCCCATGTCCGGCCTGCGGAAGCCCATTGCTGCCCAGGTGACGATCAGTTTCCACATAAAGCTGCCAGGACGGCCCGGATAGTTCGGCACATCCTGCCCAAGCGCGACATTGCCGCGCCGTTCATTTGTCATGATTCGCATTTCGACCGGCGGCGCGCCGGCACCGAACCGGTTGCGATAGAGCGACAGCCAGTGTCCCTTGGTGAAATCCAGGAACATCGCCGAATTACAGCAGGTGGCGAAGACACGCCGGGTCGGAGAATCCGGCTTTAGTCTGCATTCCGCCAGATATTCGCGCCCTTGCACGCACGCGATGCGATCTTTGCGGTAAACGACAAACGGCGTGCCGCCGTCAGCATCGAGCACGAGGGCCGCAGACGACATCTTCTCGAAAACCTGCCCGGCCCGCTGACAATCCGTGCAATAGCAGGCGGCCACCAAGATCGGCGCGAGCCTGGCTTCGAACACGACCTTTCCGCAATGGCATATCGCGGAGAGAGATTTGATTTGCCCGTCGCACAAGCCAGATCTGTTCATTCATGCATCCTTAGCGGCAGGGCCGAATTGGACCTTAGCGCTATCGAGGGGAGCATTCGATTCGGGAGGCCAACGACCTCGCGGAAAATGGGACGCGACATCGTGTGCGCTAAAGCGGAATTCATCCAGCGCTTGCTTTGCGCTCGAAGCGCAACAATCTTTTGCTTTGGCATGCAAGGCGTTATAAGGCCTGATAGGCTAAGGAATCATGCTGTCACAAAAGGCAAAATACGCCCTCAAGGCGCTCTTCGCATTGGCGAGAGCACCGGACGGGGAGCTAGTGCAGGCCGGCGAGATCGCCGCGCGCGAAAATGTGCCTAAAAAGTTCCTAGACCTGATCCTCCTCGAGTTGCGCAAGCATCGTCTGGTCGACAGCGTGAGAGGAAAGCGCGGGGGCTATCTGCTGGGACGCCCCGCGGAAGAGATCATGATCGGCGACATCATCCGTATCGTGGATGGCCCATTGGCGCCGATCGCATGCGCCAGCGTGACGGCTTACCGGCGCTGCCAGGACTGCAAGAACGAAAAAGCCTGCATGGTTAGGCTTCTGATGCGCGACGTACGCGATGCGGCCTCCGGCATTCTCGATCACGTCTCTCTGGCCGAGGCGGCGGGCTCGGGGCCCGAAGGCACTAAAGTGCGCAGACGCGCGATGAAAGCCGCATAGCCCGGCGAAAGCCGTACCCCGCTTTCTTTGCAATGCATTGGCTACGGTTCGCGGCATCGGACCGGTATCAAGGAATTCCCTTCGGACTCTTATCAAAGTTTGTCTATGGATCAAGTATAGATTTTCTGGTGACGAAAATTTCGGGGCGGGGCGACAATTTATACCGCACTGCGTCATTAGCATATTGACTCTATCAAACTAGTATACTTTTACTCGCTCAGTGCTTTTGAGCGGGGTTTTCAATGTCTGGAATTTTCAACATGCGCGCGCGCCTTAAAGAGCGCCTGGGCTTTAGCGTTGCAGCGTCAGTCCTTGTTGCGGGATTTGTGGGCAGCGGCAGCGCGGCAATTGCCCAGGAGCGCGCACAGGTTGCCGCCGAGCTCACCGGCGGCGGTGGCGTCGAAACCGTCGTGGTGACGGCGCGCAGAAAGAGCGAGAACGAGCAGAACGTTCCGATCTCGCTGACGGCGATCGGCGGTGACACGCTGCAGGCAAACGGCATCACCAATGCGCTCAAGCTCACCGAACTGGTGCCCAGCCTGCAGATCGTCTCGTTCAACGCACGCAACACGAATCTCAGCGTGCGCGGCTTGGGCTCGAATATCGGCCTCGCGAACGACGGCATCGAGAGCGGCGTCGGCGTCTATGTCGACGGCGTGTTCTACCCCCGCCCGGCCCAGGCGACATTCGATCTTCCGGACATCGCAAGCATCGAAGTCCTGCGCGGCCCCCAGGGCACGCTCTACGGCAAGAACACGACGTCCGGTGCGATCAACATCACCACGGAGAAGCCGGTTTCGACCTTCGAGGCGCGGGGCCAGGTGAGCTATGGCGACTACAATTACGCCAACACGATGGGCACAGTGTCGGGGTCTCTGACCGACGACGAAACGCTGCAGGGACGCCTCTCGGCGTTCATCACCAATCGCGACGGGTTCCTGACCAATGTCACGACGGACAGCAAGAGTTTCGACTATCACGACTACGGCGTTCGCGGTCAGTTGCTGTGGCAGCCGAACAACGATTTCTCGCTGCGCATCATCACCGACTACAACAAGCAGCGGCAGAAATGCTGCATCAACGTGTTCACCGGCGTCATCGAAACGCTCGACAACAACGGCAATCCCCAGCCCTATCCGCGCAACTTCTATCAGCGCGCGGCCCAGGCGGGCTACACGCCACTCCCGATCGATCCGTTCGCGCGTAGGACCGACGCCAATTCGCCCTATCACGAAATCATGGAGCAGGGCGGCATCTCCGCCCAAGCGGACTGGAGCATCGGCGGTTTCGATCTGACGTCGATTTCCGCCTTCCGATTCTGGAACTGGAATCCCGATAACGACACGGACGGCACCGCACTGTCCGTGCTGACGCGGGCGCGCCAGGCCGATGAGGAAACCGAATTCACGCAGGAACTGCGCGTCACATCCCCCACCAGCGACGTTTTCGAATACAGCGCCGGACTCTATTATTTCTGGGAAGACGATCACGGCTTCGGCGCGCAGTTCTACGGAAAAGACGCACCGATCTGGATTCTGGGCGCGAACAACCAGACGCTTCAGGACGCGCTGAACGGCGTCGGCATCGTTTCGCAATCCGATCCCCGGATCAATTCGTTCGCGGCGTTCGGGCAGGCGACCTGGCACGTCACGCCGCAATTCGACGTCATAGGCGGCGTGCGGTATACCTACGAGGAGAAGTCGGGCTCCTATTTCCAGAACGTCGAAGGCGGCCCGGACCTCTCCACGCTCCCTCCGGCTGAAGTTCCCGTCATCCTCGCAACCCGCGCGGCGCTGGGTCTCGTCAACAAGCCCTATTTCAAGGTGCTGTCGGACAAGGGCGAGCCCGCCGGACTCGTAACACTGAACTACCATTTCAACGACGACCTGAACGGCTACGCCACCTTTTCGCACGGCGCAAAATCCGGTGGCTTGAATCTGGCCGCGTTGCCGCCGGGAACGCCTTTCGTCGTCGAACCGGAGTTCGAAGACAATTACGAACTCGGATTCAAGTCGGTTCTCTTCGATCATCATCTGGTGCTGAACGCCGACGCGTTCTGGGACGAGGACACGAACTATCAGGCGACCATCGTTCAGATCGATCCCATCGTCGTGAACTACATCGCCAATATTCCATCGGTGCGTTCGCGCGGCTTCGAAGCTGATCTGCACGCTGAGATCGTCGATGGGTTGTCGGCCTATCTGTCGGGCGCCTACACCGACGCGGCCTATGTGAAGTATCCCGCCGCGCCGTGCCCGATCGAAGACTACCTCGTCAATCCCGGGCCGCCGGCGAAGCTTGTCGTTCCGCCGTCCTGCGATCTGAGCAATAAGGCGCTGCCCGCGACATCGAAATGGGCGTTCTCCTTCGGCGGCGAATACGACCGTTCGCTTGGCGAAATCGGCTGGGGCGCGTGGAGCGGTTATCTGGGCGCCGATGTCAGCTATCGCTCTAGCTATTTCAGTTCGTCCGACGATTCCATTTACGGACTGGTGCCGAGCTACACGCTGACCAATCTGCGTATTGGCGTGCGTTCGGATGACAGCCGGTGGAATCTTGAGGTCTGGTCGCGCAACGCGTTCGACACCCACTACTACCAGACCATCGGCAAAGCCGCATTCAACACGGGTGCGCTCGCCGGTCTACTGGGCGATCCGCGAACCTTCGGCGTCACGCTGCGTCTCAAATATTGACCGGAGCGCCCATGACCGTCGCCCAATCGCTTCCGAGATCGCAACACCGGCTGCGCGACACACAGGCGGGACAGTTTGCTCTGCGTGTGTTGCAGGAACCGCTGCTGCATTTCCTGGCTCTGGGCGCGTTTATCTTCGTCGTCGCCGATGTTCGCGGCGGCGGCGACGATCGGCATCGCATCGTCATCGATCGAACGCGCATCGCCAAGCTCGCCCAGACCTACACGCAGCAATTTGGAGGTCCGCCCTCGCCCGCGACTCTGCGCAAGCTGGTCGATAACGATGTCGACGAGGAGGTCCTCTATCGCGAGGGGCTCGCGATGCATCTCGACGGCGACGACGAGGTCATACGGCGCCGCATCGTCCAGAAGGTCCAGTTCCTGGAGCAGGACCTGAACCCGCCAGCCGCGCCGTCGGATGCGGCGCTGCGCGCCTTCTACGACAGCCACCATGCGCGCTATATTGCCCCGCCGCGCATCGCCTTCACGCATGTTTATTTCTCGCCCGACAAGGGCGGCGACGCTGCACGTAGCCGCGCACTCAAAGTCCTGGAGTCGCTCGATGCCAAGATCACGCACGCGTCGGAACGCGGCGACGCCTATCCCGATGCCTACGACTACGCCTCGATCCGGCCTGACGATGCTGCGCGGCTGTTCGGGCAGACGGAGATTGCAAAGGCGATCTTCCAGATACCGGCCGGACGCTGGTCTGGCCCGTTCCGGTCGGGTTATGGCTGGCATCTCGTCTATGTGACCGCGCGCGAACCTGCACATCTGCTCACATTCGAAGACGCGCGAGACACCGTCCGGTCGGACTATCAGGCAGACCAGCAGGATGCGGCCAACCGCGACGCCTTCGCCGCACTGAAGGGCCGCTACACCATCGCGCGCGCGGACGCCCCCAAATGAAGCGGTTCGCGCTTCTTCTGGCGACACTCCTCCTCGCGATGGCGGGCGCTCCGGCGGCGATCGCGCATGAGGTGCGCCCCGCCTATCTCGAGATCAACGAAACGACGCAAGGCCACTATGCGATCTCGTGGAAGCAGCCTGTCGTGGGCGAGTTGGCACTTCATCTCGTGCCGCATCTCTCGGGCAGATGGCTCGAGCAGCGGCCCTCAGGCACCTATGCGACGCCGTTCTATCTGATCAAGACCTGGCGGATCGCATCGCGCGCGCCGCTGGCCGGCCAGACTCTCGCGGTCGAAGGGCTTCGACGGTCGATCACCGATGTGCTCGTGCGGGCAAATGTGCGCGACCAGAAACCTTTTCAGGCGATACTGCGCCCGGACACGCCGAGCCTTGTCTTCGCGTTTTCCGGCGCCACAGGTTTGGCGCTTCCTGCCTATCTCTCGCTCGGCGTCGAGCACATTCTCACCGGCCCGGATCATCTCTCTTTCGTGCTCGGGCTGATTCTGCTCGTAGGCCTACGCTGGCAGCTGATCAAGGCCATCACGGCGTTCACGGTCGCGCACAGCATCACGCTGGCATCGGCCGCGCTCGGGCTCGTGCACTTTCCCTCCGCCGTCATCGAGGCGCTGGTCGCGATGAGCATCCTGTTCCTGGCGAGCGAACTCATCCGCGCGCGCCAGGGCGAGGATAGCCTCACCGTCCGCTATCCGTGGCTGATCGCCTTCACCTTCGGTCTGCTACACGGGCTCGCCTTTGCGGGCGCGCTTGCCGATGTCGGCCTGCCGCCGAACGCGATTCCGGAGGCGCTGTTCCTGTTCAATGTGGGCGTCGAACTCGGCCAGCTCATGTTCATCGGCGTAGCCGCGCTCGCGATGATCGCGCTCACCGCGCTTTCACGGCATCTCCCCACATGGTGGGAAAGCCTCCGTGGCGAAATCCCGCCCTACGCCATCGGCACCTTTGCCGCCTTCTGGTTCATCGAACGTCTTGCAACCGTCTTTTCACAGGGAGGAGTCTCATGAAATTCACTTATGCCGGCCTGTTCGCCACCACCGCGCTCACGGCCATTACCTTCTGTTTCGGCGCGCATGCGCAGGGCGCGGCGCCGGCCAGCCGCCAGGCCTGGTTCGGCGACCTGCATCTGCACACCAGTTTTTCTTTCGATGCCTGGGCATTGATGGGAACGAAGATCACGCCCGACGAGGCTTACCGCTTCGCCAAGGGCGAAACGGTCCCTTATCTGGGCAAGCAGGTCCATCGCGCAGATCCGCCGCTCGACTTCCTCGCGGTGACTGATCATTCCGAGTATCTCGGCGTGATGCGCCAGCTCGACGATCCCAACAGCAGCTTCGCGCAGTCCGAGGTCGGCAAGAAGATCAAGGCCAATCCCGTCTCCGGCTTCATGTCGATCTTCCATGCCAATGGCGGCTCGGCGCAGATCGGCGATTTCGACGCCACTCCCGTCATGCGCGACGCCTGGCAGCGCGAACAGGACGCAGCCAACGCCAACTACCAGCCCGGCAAGTTCACGACCTTCATCGCCTATGAATGGACCAGCATGCCGAAGGGCCGCTACAACCTTCATCGCAACGTGATCTTCTCGGGGGATCACGCGCCCTATCCGTTCACGTCGCGCGACTCGCAGCGTCCGGACGATCTCTGGACGTATCTGGAAAAAGCGCGTTCCGAAGGCAGCGACGTCATCGACATCCCGCACAATTCCAACGCCAGCGGCGGGCTGATGTTCGACTGGGTCAACAGCGACGGCAAGCCGATCGACGAAGCCTATGCGCAACGCCGCATCACCAACGAACCGGTGGTCGAGATGTACCAGAACAAGGGCGGTTCGGAAACGCATCCCGAACTGTCCTCGGCCGACGAGTTCTCCAATTTCGAGATCATGGACAAGCTCCTCATCCGCGACGTGAAGAGCGCGCCCCCGGGCAGCTATGTGCGCGATGCCGAGGGCCGCGGCCTCGTCATCCAGCAGAAGATCGGCGTCAATCCCTATAAGCTCGGCTATGTCGGCGCGAGCGATTTCCACAACGGCATGAGCACCGCGCGCGAAGATGCCTTCGCCGGTTTTGTCTTCGGCGTCGATCCGAAGACGACCCTCCCCAATACCGAAGCGGCGAAGAAGGTCCTGACGCCACAGCCCGCTCTCATTCCGGAAGATCCGGACGCCGCCGAGGCGAGCAACATTCCGACGCCCGTGATTCCGGACCTGCCGTACAATCCCGGCAAGTTTACCGATCCGACCGAATTCGGCTCGGCCGGTCTGACCGGCGCGTGGGCGGAGGAAAACACCCGTCCGTCGATCTTCGCCGCGTTCCGCCGCAAAGAGACGTTCGCGACCTCGGGCACGCGCATGCGCATCCGCTTCTTCGGAAGCTGGAACTATGCGCCCACCCTGACCAAGTCCGCCGACTGGGTCGCGACAGCCTATGCCAAAGGCGTCCCGATGGGCGGCGATCTTCCGGGCGCTGCACCCGCAAAGGGCGCGCCACGCTTTGCGGTGTGGGCGATCAAGGACCCCGATGCCGCCAATCTCGATCGCATCCAGATCATCAAGCTCTGGACCGAAGGCGGCAGCTATAAGGAAAAGGTGTTCGATGTCGTGCTGTCAGGCGGCCGCAAGGTCGATCCGAAGACGGGCCATGCGCCGCCGGTCGGCAACACGGTCGATCTCTCGACTGCGACCTACACCAACACGATCGGGGCGACCGAACTCTCCGCGACATGGAAGGACCCGGAGTTCGATCCGTCGAAACCCGCGGTCTATTACGCGCGCGCGCTCGAGATTCCGACGCCGCGCTGGACGACGATCCTCGCGGTCAAGGATCACCTGCCCATTCCCGACAATGGCCACGCGATCCTGCAGGAACGCGCCTGGGCATCGCCCATCTGGTACACGCCCGCGAACGCGAAAGCGGCGGCGCAGGCGAAGCGGGGCACTTCGCACGGGTAAGAATCGGCTCTTCCTCCCGGCCTTGGGGATCGATGCTTGCTTGTGTGAAGAGCGGAGGGCGGCGCGTGGTTCGCTTGACGGGCTACGCGCCGCTTGCCGCGGTACCAATCTTCTGAACGCCAGGGCCAGCGACATCGACTATTACTATACGTCGCGCCTGTCTGGCGAACCGCTCGCCGGCGCGAGCGACATTCACACCCATCCTGCCGAATCGCGCGAGTTCCGGATGGCGATCACGGCAAGATTGCAACAGCCATGCGAGGCTGTCGCGGTAGTGTTGCTAATACTATATAAAACTGATAGAGATTTATCGTTTATGGAGCCCATCATCGCCTTGACCCATCACATGGACAGCAACGTATTGAACGAACGGCTGGCGCAGCTCGCGGACAAGAGCGGCGAGGACTTGGCCAGAGAACTCTCGATCGAATTCACCAATCTCTATCGCGAGCTCGCGAGCCTGAAGCAGGAGATATCCGCACTTGCGAAGGATCGCGCGCCCCCCGGATCGCCGCGCGAAAATGTGACGGTCGAAGCGCACGAGACTTTATGTTCCGAAGACGGCTTCTACAGTCTGGAGCAGACACCGGCGGGAACGCCATTCCGCTGGACCGGCCCTACGCCTGAATTCCGTTTCAACGTCCTTGTCGATCGTACCGCCGGTGCGGACCTTCACTTGGTTGCGCTTTCAAGCATCGATTTCGAAGTCCAGAAGAATGTGACGCTGGCCGCAGATGGCGAGCCAATTCCCGTGAACGTAACGACCGATCCGCCCGGATTTTCTCTGACGGCCTTCCTGCCGCCACGCGAGGGCCGGCATGTCACGAGCCTGGTCTTTTCACTCCCCGCCGTTCTCGCTCCGCCTGGTGGCAATGACGAGCGGCTCTTGGGCATCGCATTCTCACGCCTTTCCGTCACCGCCCGCACTGCCGATGTCACGGAAGATGACGGCCAAGAAAGATTTGCGGCGCAGTAAGATTGCAGCCCGAATTTCAGAATCTGAATCAGGACATGGTTGGCACTCTGCGTCAGACCATAACAAAGAGCGTGCATTGACGCGCTGGTAAACCGCAGCTTGGCGGTCCGACAGGGAGAGTACAATGTTCAACATCAGGGCCTGGGTGCTTGGCACCTGCTCATTTCTGGCGTGTTCCATGGTGCCGATGCAGGTGTCGGCAGATTCACTGAAAACCATCCATACCTTTACGGCAATTCAGAAAGGCGCGCGGCCTCGTGCCGGCCTTACGATCGACAGCACCGGCGCGCTCTATGGAACGACATACACCGGCGCTAAGGACGGCAACGGGACCGTCTTTAAACTAACGCCACCCAGCGATGGCTCGAAGAAGTGGATTCAAACGGTCCTGCATCACTTCACGACGAAAATCGAAAACGGGATTTTTCCGGACTCGAGCGTCATTCTGGATGTCCAAGGAAATCTTTACGGCACAACATCGGAGGGTGGGACCAACGATGCCGGCGTCGTGTTTGAACTTGTGCGCCCTGCCCAGGACGGTGGGAAGTGGAAGGAAGTGGTGCTGCATCGGTTTACCGGAGGCACGGACGGCGGCTCGCCCCACGGCACGCTTGTGTTCGGTCCCGACGGCGATCTTTATGGAACGGCAGGTTTCGGTGGCACGAGCGGCGCGGGCATCGTGTTCAAGCTGCAGCCCGGTGGCCCTCGCCAATGGAAAGAAACAATCCTTTTCAATTTCGCCAACGACGCCAACGGAGGATATCCATATTCGACCCCGATCTTCGATGCCGCTGGCAATCTGTATGGCACAACGCTGAACGGCGGAAACACCGGCAACGGCGTCGTGTTCGAGTTGTCGCCGGCGGGCGGACGCGGCGCGCAGTGGACCGAAACTGTCCTGCACAGCTTCGACGATGCCAGTGACGGCGTCGAACCGCGGATGGGCGTCATCATGGACGCTGCCGGAAATTTATACGGCACGACGGAGACCGGCGGCAGCATCGGCTATGGCGCCGTATACGAACTCAGTCCGCCTGCCGGTGGCCGCCAAACCTGGTCGGAAACCATTCTACACAATTTCGGTTTTTCTCCCGATGGCGGCACGCCCGGCTACTCCAGACTGGTACTGGATAACAGCGGCAACCTTTTCGGAACCACACAGACCGGCGGCACGCTGCACAACGGCGTGGTGTTCGAGCTTTCGCCGCCCGCGAAACGGGACGGCGCCTGGACCGAAAACGTGCTGCACACCTTTTCCGATTCACCGGACGGCTCTCAGCCGGAAGCAGGGCTGACCCTTGCCACGGACGGAATACTATTCGGAACCACGTTCTTTGGCGGCGCCGAAACCGAATCCGGCACCGTGTTCAAAATTTCTCATTAAGTGAATCGGTGCTCTTTTAATTACGACGGTAAAGACGGCATCGGGGCCAACACCCCCGGTGCCGTCAGCGATTCGGAAAAACCCGATGACTTTAGCGGAAATGGAGCAATTCCGAGTCGCTTTGTCCTTCAATGTTTTCCACGAATTGTTCCACACGACGATTGGCGGTCGCTAGGTTCACCGCGGCGTAGCGGGTTCACGCTTCAGAGCATTTGTTGCACGCGCAGAAGCGCGGCCAGCGGATGACATGAGATCAGCCAGCACGACATAGCGCCAAGGCGAGTGCAGTACGCCTCCGAATGGATAGCAAGTCACCAGCGCCAGCCTCGCGCCTGTTGGCCCCGGATCGGTGGGATCAAGGCCGGACGCATCAGCCTTAACCACACGCATGGAAGTCACGCGAAAGGTCGTGTGATTGCCGTCACGGGTCTCCGCGATAATGAGATCGCCGATCCTGACGTCCTTCAGCATGGCGAACTGGGTGTCGCGATGCGCAGCGATGATCGCCGTGCCGCGCGCACCGATCTGGGAGGTGTTCGGCATATGGCCGGGACCGAACGCCATCGCCTGACCGCTCGCACCCTCGAGAACGATGTCGCGTTGACCGAGCCGGGACACCTCGATCTTCGCGAGAGGGCTCATATCGGCCCAGGGCCAGGGCTTTGCATTCGCCTCACCCCGCTCCACGCGTGTCCAAGCGCGCTCGAGCAGCAATTGCGCGAGCGCCGCCTTCGCCGGGGTGTAGAAGGAATAGGTGACCAGGGCGGCGCCGAGGAAAGCTGTAAAAGCCGCAGCCGTCTTCCGAAAACCGCTCATCGGGCGGGCCCCGGCTGGCTCTGTCGCATCAGGAGAGCGGCCAACAGCAGCAGGCCGAGACCGATGATGAATAAGAGCCGCGAGTCCGTTCCGCCCTGCGGCAGAGCGATGTTCTGGCCGTCTGGCTTGACCGCGTTCGCGCCGCGGGCGGTGTCAAGGGCGCGCAGCAGTGTGGCCGGCATCACCTCGGCGTGCTGCGTGTCGAGCGCCGCGTCCTCACCGAATATCTTGTCGAAGTCCCACCCGTCCGGAAGGTTCAGCGGGATGTCTCGGCGGGCGAGTTCGGCATCGTGTGGCCGGCTCGGTGTCACATCGACCGCGACGAGGCTGGTGAGACGGCTGGTCAGGTGATGCGCCAGCGCCGTGTCCAGTACTGCCCTGTCGATGGAGCTGGTGTCGATACCTAGAACGCGGCTGTTCTCCAGGCTCGCGATCTTATTGCGTGCCCATAATTTCTCGATACCAACCGCAGGATGCGCGTCACTCAGGCTCAGCGTCGTTTGCCAGGGCTCGCCTGCCAACACTCCCGTGAGAACTAATTGTCCCTGCAGGTTCGAAGCGCGCGCGGTAAGCACGACAGGCTCGCCGTCATAGAGGTCGGGAACAGGATTGGGCCAGTTCTCCGCTGCGTCCGACTGCGGCCATTGTGCAGAGAGATCAGTCATCACCGGACGTTCGAGCTTAGCAAGGAGCTCAGCCATGCGTGGCGCCACCTCGTCGATTGAGGAGATGGCGGTATACGTGCCACGCCCGGCACGCGCAGCGCCGCTCATGAAGTACATGTTTGGCGCAGAGCCGATGCCGACCGTGAACAGGCGGGAGCGACCCAGCTTTTGCCTGATCGCGCCGAACAGCTCCGCCTCGTTGCCGACTTCGCCGTCGGTCAAGAAGATCACCTGGCGCAAATGGCTGGTGTCGTCGGGCGTCTTGTCGTCGAGAGCGGCAAGCAGCGCGGGCAGCATCTCGGTGCCGCCCGCCGCATCCAGGCTCCCAACATAGGCAGTTGCGGCGGCGACATTGCCAGCCGTGGCCTGCACAGGCGCTGCGAAGAAAACGGTCAGGGTGTTGTCGAAGCGGATGACGTTGAAGCGGTCGGCTGGCGTCAGCCGGCTGAGCGCCAGCACCAGACCAGCCTTCGCTTGGCGGATGGACGTCCCCCCCATCGACCCGGAATTGTCCAGCACAAAGATGGTCTCGCGCGGCTTGGGCTTTACATCCTGCCCGTCTGACGGCGGCACGATGAGCGCGAGCAGATAGTCTCTGCCGTCCACGGTTTCCTTCAGCAGCGATACTTTGGGCGCCATGCCCGGCGCCGCTGCAAAACTCATCGCGAAATCACGGTCGGCTGGAACCTTGCCTTGCTGCAGCATGATGGTCGCCGAGGTTGGGCTTCTGCGGTTGACGGTGACCGCATGAGTCTGGGATTCGATGTCGCTGACCGGAAAGCCGGCTTCCAGATTCACCTGAATGCGCACCGGGTTGACCTTGCCAAACTCTGGCCTGAGCACCGGCGCGGCCCTCTCGGGCACCGCATACAGGAAGTTGGCCCGATCGCCGCTTAGGAATGCGTTCGACGGCGGCGTGTAGCGTGGCGCGACGACCAGCGGGATGCGCAGACTGTAACGGCCGTGTTCGAAGCGCAGGCTTTGCTGGTATTCGATCTGGACCGTCACGGTTTCATGAGGGCCGATATTGGCCACCTGATTGGTAAAGGTATTGGGCCGGTCCTCCTCGACCAAGCTGGCCTTCTGGCCGTTCGCTTTGGCCGCCTCATAAATCTGACGAGCTTCCTGCTTCTCCTTGACCTGTCCCTCGATCAGGCGGTTACCGATGCGCAGCTTCAGCGTGTCGACTGCGGCGCCATCGGGCAGAGGAAAGAGATAGACGCCCTCGACCCAGCCGTCGGACGGGTTACGGAAGCGCTGGGTCACCCGGGCGCGGGCAATGGCGCCAGCGATGTCCACCCTGATGTCGGCGGCGATACGCGGCGCGCTCAGATAACAGCCCGGAGTCTTGGTCTTGAGCAGCAAAGCGCCGCTGGCGGCGCCGTCGCGCCGCATCAGTCCCGGCGCGCAGGAAATGGAGTCGGCAAGTGCCGATTCGGCGGCGAAGACGGCGAGAACGATAGCCGGTACAAGACGGCGCGCGATGCTTGCTGCCGTACGGATGCTCTCGGATATGTGCCACATGGAATCCCCCTCGGAAAATGGCGAGGGATAATTCGCGCCTGATTTGCGGCGCCATCACTTCGGGATGATGGCAAGCGCGCGTCTTGTTGCGGCGGATTTGTGGTTTTCGCGTCGCGATCTGAAATCTTGGGTGAGCAGCTAGTCCATCGCCCCTGCCGCCGCACATGCGGCGATGGCGCTCCCAAGGGGAATCGAACCCCTGTTTCAGCCTTGAGAGGGCATTTCTGTGGATTTGCGCGTGGTTGCTAGAAGACGCTGGGTGTCGCTGAAATTCATATTTCAAAGGATATTATACTCACTCGTTATTGCCTTCGATTGTATCGGTTTGCAGCAATGTGGTAGCTATCTGGTAGCTAGATTCCGCGCGGGTTTGCACGCATGGCCGAGAAGCGCATCGGGCTCAAAGAGATTCGCAAGCTGCGTGAAGACGAATTGATATGGGACGCGGCCGTGCCAGGTTTCGGAGCGCGCCGCCAGAGAAGCACTGCCATAGCATACGTGCTCAAGTATCGGACGGCCGAGGGACGGCAGCGCTGGTACACGATCGGCCGCCACGGCGCTCCCTGGACACCGGAAATGGCGCGAGAGGAAGCAAGGCGCCTCTTGGGCGATGTCGTGCGCAAAGTTGATCCGGCAGCGGAGAAGCGGACCGCGCGCAAGGCCGCAACTGTAAGCGAGCTTTGCGACCTCTACCTCGCGGACGCCGAAGCAGGCCGCCTGCTAACACGTCGCAAGACGACAAAGACGGCGAGCACGATAGCGACGGACCGCGGACGAATAGAGGGGCACATCAAGCCCCTGCTCGGGCGGTTAGCAGTTACCGCGGTGACTCGTGAAGACATCGATGGGTTCATGCACGATGTCGCTGCTGGCAAGACCGCCCGCAAGTCCAAGACCAAGAAGCGAAAGGTAACCAGTGTTCGCGGCGGCAAAGGTGCGGCCACGCGCGCTGTCGGGCTTCTGGGCGCGATCTTTTCCTACGCGGTTCGCCACCGCATGCGGTCCGACAATCCGGTACGCGGAGTCGAGCGCTTTGCCGACGGCAGGCGGGAGCGACGGCTCGGGGATGACGAATATAGTGCGTTGGGGCAGGCACTTCGGGAGGCCGCTGCTGCAGACACTTGGCCGGCGGCAATTGCAGCGTCCCGCTTTCTGGCGCTCACAGGTTGGCGGAGTGGTGAGGCACTGGGGCTGCGATGGGACGAAGTTGATCTTTCGCGACGTGCAGCGACTCTTGTCCAAACCAAAACTGGTCGGTCTGTTCGCCCATTGTCGCACGCCGCATGCGACGTTCTTCGCAGTCTGCCGAGATCCGGAGAGTTTGTGTTCCCGGCGGGACGCGGTGGAGGGCACTTAAGGGGATTTCCGCAATTCTGGGCGCGCACACTGGCTCCACTTGGCAAGCTACCTCGTGGCGTGACACCGCACACTTTGCGCCACTCATTTGCCTCTCTGGCAAGCGACCTCGGCTTCTCCGAGCCCACGATCGCGGCGCTTGTCGGGCACAAGGGACGTTCCATTACAAGCCGTTACGTCCATTCCGCCGACGCCGTGCTGCTCGCCGCCGCGGACGCAGTTGCGAACAAGACCGCTGCGCTCATGGGCGAAAAGAAATCGCCTGCCATAGTAGAACTGCTCCGGGCAGGATAGCTCTTGGTTTCGGCCGTGCTTGCTAGGAAACTTGGGAGCTGACGATGGCCAGAAAAAAGCAGCCGCCCAAGGCTTGGAGACCCCTTACGATTCTTGATACTGCGGGAATTGGAAGCAAGCCCGGGGCGCGTGGGCCTGGGCGCGAGACGCGAGTACGCCAAATCGAAATACTTAAGCTCTTTGACGAGGCGGTACTACGCGATGGGGACTTGCCTTCGCTGCCCAGGCGTCTGGCCGACCAGCTTTATGCAACCAATCCGAAGGAATTTAAGTCGCCCGGGGCCGCCGCAATGCGAATTCGAAGGGCCCTTCAGGCGAGGGAGCAGGAGCAGGCCTATTATCGGAAGGTTCGGGCAGGAAGGCTAGGTACCTTGCAGACTATTTTCGATCAGGAAGACTAGGGCACGGCCCTCCGAGCTTTTTGTAAATTCCTTCGCCGCGCTGCCGTTCCGACAATCTCCTAGTGATTCTGGCAATCCCGCCGGATTGTTTGCAGGGAGAACACGATGGCAGCAATCGACCACAAGACTATCAGTGTGGATGAGTATCTTACGCGAGACGCGACGGCCGCGGCGCTGAGCGCCGCGGGCTTTCCAGTCAAAGCCAAGACTCTTGCGACTAAGGCATGCCGTGGCGGAGGCCCGCCATATCGGCTGTTTGGAACACGCCCAATATACCGATGGGGCGATGCTATCGAATGGGCTAGGAGCCGGCTCAGCGCGCCACGCTGCAGCAGCTCTGAGGCAACCAATCAATGAGCGGCTCTTCTCCCGAACCTAGCCTTAGGCAATCGTCCGGTGATGGCTACACACGTCGCAAATTTCTCTGGCTCGATCAGATCAAGCGGGATCGACGTATAAGCCATCTCGGGTTCCGGGTTGCATACGCCATTTCCGGCTACATCAACCGAACTTCTGGCGAGGCTTGGCCCAGTCGAAAGACTTTGGCGGCCGACGTCGGCGCCTCTCCCCGCGCCATCTGGACTGCGGTCAACAAGCTCAAGGCTTGCAGATATCTCGAGGTTGTTGCCAACCGCGGGCCAGGACGAACTTCATTATTTCGGATGATCACAAGGAACGAATACGTGCAACAGCGGGTGATCGATACTGGTCAAGCGCCAAACACGCGTACTCTAGTCCCGGAAAACAGTTCGGAACTACAATGCCAGGCAGGTGCCACGTTCCGTGGAACCCCGACGGCTTCTGGCCGGAAGCGTATTGCCGCTGTGACTGGAACCATGGTTCCACCAGAACACTATAAAGAACAACTATCCGAAACACGCCAAGGAGCCAGCAGGAAATCCGGGTTCAGTAGTTCAGCAGTGCAACCGGCTGGGGCTTTATCTGCTGCTGCCGGAATTCTCCGCGCACTCCGTGACGAGTGAAGCTGGAATGCAAACGGATTCTTGGAAGGCAGCGTTCTGGAGACTGCTGAAGGCAAGCGAGGTCGCGACCAGAATGGCGGCGCCGTTCTTGAGTTTGAAAGTCGGCGGCAACGCCCGCGCCGAATGTCGCCGACAGTTTTCAGAGGCAAAGGACCTCGTCGTTAGCGGTCGACTCGCAGCAATAATTCACGAACTCGAGAATGTACGAGGGCGGGCTTCCCACAGAGAAATCGCGGGCAACCTTGCGCTGCTGGTACAGGCTTTCCCGTACCCACCGAAGACCAATCTGACTAGCTATGGTCAACAGCTCATGGAGGACGTCTGTTTCAGAGAGCCGAGTCTCTTTGCGCTCTATGCGACTTGTGGAGAGCTGCGGCGGAAGAGCCGCTTCCTTCCCGCCATCGGAGACGTCATTTCCACCATTGACGAGTACGAAAAGGTGCTCGCGCACCGAATTCAAAACCTAAGGCGGCTGCCGGCGGCAATTGCAGATTTTGAGACCAAGCAACGGGACGCAGTATGACGAAACTGGAGGCTGTGCTAGTGAGTAAGGATTGCTAATTCGCGAATCATCAGATCTGAAAGAGTAATGAGCAGAATTCGCAGCGAAGCAGCACCCAAGTGGGCGAGAGGACTGACGGAATCTGAGACGTCTTTTGTTCGCGAGTATCTCGTTGACCTCAACGCCACGGGCGCCTATCTGCGCATTGGCTTGGGCAATCCGGAGAACCGCGCGGCGGCATCGGTTGGTGCGCATAAGCTCATGCACCGGCCGGGCGTTCTGCGCGCTATTGACGAAGCTATGACCAATGACGGGTCCGGCCCGCGGCAATGGCTCATCACCAAGCTCCAAGCGATCGCCAACGCCAATATTGGCGACTTCTTCGACTGGACGAGCGACGGGCCTACCCTGAAGCCAAGCGACGAGATCCCGCGAGAGCTGACCGCTTTGGTGTCCGAAATCGTCCAGAAGCCGGACGGTAGCGTGCGCCTAAAGCTGCACGATCCCCTACGCGCGGTGGAGATTCTAGCGAAGGTCGGAGCGATCGGATTGACCAGGGAGCGCGTAGTCATTGAGGATCCTGAGATCCAGCAGACGCCAGATATCGTGCTCGCGCGTCGGATCGTATTCTTGCTGGAAAAGGCCGCTCGCGCCCAGATGGACCACCCCAGCAGACTTCAGATCGGCGCGGCGAATTCCATTTCGAATACCTAGGGCGGAAAACCGACAGATCGCGTAGAGCACGGGTGGGCTCAGTCAATCACTGGTCGACCGGATCCTCGTATCCTCCCGAATGGCCGATCAGGGCGTCAGTCTCCTCATCGCGCGGCAACAATTCTCGCAAGGCGTCACTTTCCGCAAAGCGGAGAGCCTCGATGTGCTTTCTAAGCTTCTCATGCTGGCTGAGGCCTTTCAGGTTGTCCTCGCTAGGTAGTTGGCTATTTATCCAGTCCGCGATGGATTCTGCCAAGCTCTTCACCTGCTCTCTGAGGGAGCCATCTCTCTTCGCAGCCGCGTATTGCTTCGGCCGATATCGCCGGAGATGGGTCAGCACCCTTTGTCCATAGTCTTCTGGGTCGACTGTCACGTGCTACCCTCCGCCCACGATCCCGGCCAACTTGCGCACAACAGGAAGCGGCATATCCATCTGTCCAGGCAAGGGCCGTCTCCTGTGTGCAGGCGCACGGCGATTACAAGAGGCGCGAATCGCCCATCGTAGCTTTGATGCGCTGGACCGTTCCGGTGCCGAGGCCAACGGTCTTGGCGGTCTTCACGACGCCGATTTTCTTTGCCAGCATCGCGCGCACTCGCCGCTCCTTTGTTGGCGTCATGGCCGACGGCCGACCGAGGCGTTTTCCTTGGGCACGGGCGCGCGCGAGGCCAGCTTTGACGCGTTCCACAATCATGGTTCGTTCAAACTCGGCAAACACGCCCATCATCTGGAACATCGCCTTTCCGGCCGGCGTACTCGTGTCGATACCTTGCTGGTGAAGGTAGAGATCGACGCCCTTGGCGTGGAGCTCGGCAAGAAATCCCACGAGGTCCTGCAGCGAGCGGCCCAGGCGGTCGACAGACCATACGGCCACTTGATCGAATTCCCGGCGCGCCAGACCTTTGCACAGTCGATCAAAACCTGGGCGCTTATCGCGGCCCTTCGTGCCGCTGATCCCTTCATCCTTGAACACGGCCACGACGTTCCAGCCGTGGCGAGAGGCCACAGCTTTCAATTCGTGACGCTGATTTTCGACCGTCTGTTCCGAAGTTGATACGCGGAGATAGATCGCAACGCGCTTGGCGCCATTCATAACGCTACTCAAACAGATCGCATCCCAGTTTATATCGTCGATGTGTATTAAATCATGGCTTTGTTCTGCTCTATTACAGGAACTGTAGCGCCATCTCAGCGATCAGCGGATCTGCTCGATTTTCGAAGGCAGGCCAGCCCGGCGCAGAAGGTCGGCGAAGTGGCTCGTTATGCCAACAGAGCCTTCAAGTATGATTCCCTGATCCTTCGCCAATTGGCCTTCAACAAGTTCGCGGAGCGCCTCCAACCCCAATTTGGTATTAAAGCGGTACCAAGTGGGCCTCTGGCCAGCAACAATTGTCAGATCACTACTTTCAGTTCTGCCCAGATGGAACTGCAGAACCCACACGTGCGCGCCGTCGTAAGCCCATTCCATCCGGAACGGACCAATTTTCCTTGCCGTGCGTCCATAGATGGACACAACCTCTCGGGATACGACGAGGGGGATTTCTTCTGGCGGACGATTGCCCAGCATAAAGTCATCGCCAAACCCGGAAACGCCCTCAATAATGGGCTTTCCATCAATGCCCGCAATTGCTGCACCAGACCACTCTGACTTGACACCATCCTGAACTATAATTGAGCGCACATCCTCCCGTTGTTCACCCAAGCCCTGCATTAGTTTGAAGGGGTCAGTCCACCCCCTAACAGTCGGATATTTCCCAGGCATCTGCCTATAGGGACAGGTTCGCAGCCAAATATCGCCAGTGCGAGTGGCTTGACCAAATTCAAAAGGGGGCAAGGAGCGTCCGAAATACCGGGTCCTAGGCACTCGAAGTCCGAGCACGTTCGCCACCAGCAAGCCGTATGCCTTATCTCCAAGAAACTCACTAAAGCGATTAGGCCAGCTCAATCTGGGTTCAATTCTTGACGTAACGGAACGCTCTACCTCCCAAAAAATCGTATGTTCTCGACGGACGCCTCTCAGACCTGGATGCAAACTGAATTCAACCCGTTTTCCAGGCAAAGAAATTTTCGGGTGAAAGCCGTATACCTTCCCCAAGAGATTCAATGCTTCCGCCTTGGGAAGAGATGCGACGCCGGGCTTCTCGACACATCGAGGAGTGTCTTCGGGCGCGAATTCGACAACGCCGCCGTAAGAAACGCCGGACACTCCGCCGTCACTTACATCAATTGTTTCATTCGCAATTGTGTAGTGGCCGGACAATGCAAGCCGACGAATTGTGGCGCATACATCCGCATTGCTTCTCAACCCGTAGACAAACTCGAGGCTTTTTTTTGTACCGGGCTTGAAGCTGCGCACATTGACCATGCGTTCATCGGCAGCGTCAAAGAGTCTATCAATAGCGCCTTCAAGTGATAGATGGTCGTGTTCGGTCGTACGCATACGCGCGAACCGGAGCTTCGGATTTGGTCCTGGTCCGAAACTAACAAACGACGCTACGTTATGCGTGTCGGCGATGCGTGCTAGAACGGCATCTTTGAGCTCGTCGCTAGATGTAGAATGGATACCTTCGATGTTGGTTCGGAACGCAACGCCGCGATCGCGTGACACCATCACCCCGTCCCCGCTTGTAGGTCTGAAAAACCAACTCGAAAGGTACAACGCTTAGACCAATTTTTGCTTGTGGACGTTCTGTGGAGAACTCCCACAAAGCTGTGCATAGTCTGTGGATTATCGCAACTATCAACAGCCGAGAGAGGGCCAACTACAACCCTTCGAGTTCGTTAATGGCGATCTTAAAATACCGCGCATCCTTTGAATTCCGGACTTTTTGAATCTGATGCCTAATCCGATTGATTGCGTCGGCACAAGAGATGACCGCGCCGGCTTCATTTTCCGTGCGAATATGCTTCGACGTGGCGGTGTAAAACTCCCAAACGCACCCTCTGGAGCTTTCCCAGCCGTCCATAAAGATTACGCGATCGACGAAGCGCCGAATAACCTCGCCCCAAAAAAAATAGAAATCGCTTTGGGACCAAGACGGCCGCACAAAAGTCACGGGCTCTACAACGGTCGCCCCAGCTGTCCGAAGTCTCTTGGCCAGAGCCAGCGCTGCTAGTTGGTTCGGAATTCGAACCGCTTCGTGGTGCCGCTCGTGGTAGACGACACTTTCAGAATCCAAAAACCGCCCCACCCGATCGTACCACTCAATATTTCTCGGTCCTCCTGTCATGGGAGTGCTCAGGTATGTGACGTTCGGTGCTCCCAGAACACTTTCGACAAGACTAAGTAGCTCGAGGCAATCCTCTCTATGTACCGGGGCCGGCGGAAAATAATTCCGATCGGAAAGGTGTTGACCACCGCTCATCCCCTCTGGATCGCCTCCGCAATTTTACTTGCTATCACACTATCACGTATTGCCGACTTTCGAACCAGGGCAATGAGATCGTTCAAATCTGACGGATAAGCAGTGCCCCCGTTCGCCGCGGTCAGCGCGATCTTCACGAGAGCACTTTCATCCGTCGAAAGGGCTCTGGCTTCCAGAATAAGATGGACAAGCAGAAAAAACTCCTCCAAGGGCGCTGATCTATCTGGCCTATCCGCTTCGGACTGTCCGTACTGGCGAAGCCGGGTTCCGTAGGTCGCCAAAGTTGTTGCGGGTCGAGCCCCCGAAGATTGGGTAAGCAGCTCCTCAATGAGTTTATCTGGTGAAGGACTGGGGCCCGATGCCCCAACGTTGCGCGCTGATTGTTTCACCAAATCTCGAAGTTCTCCAAATGTGAACAGAGCCGTTTTCTCAATGAGCTTATCGACCTTGCTCGAGTCCAGCTTGTCTAACGTGTACAGATTGCTCGATCGACCCAGTATAGTATCAACAATCTTCCTACGCCTTGCTTTGTCTGGAGGTAGAAGGACCAATTGGTCATCGAACCGCCCTTGGCGCCGAATCGCGGGGTCAATGCGTTCGACAAAGTTTGTGGCCACGACCAAAATCGACGAAGCGCGCTCCCGAAACTCATGGAGCTTTGTTAGCATTCCAGGCGTCATAAATTGGAATATTCCTTCCTGTTTCGAGTACCGATTGCTCTCTCGATCCAGCAGGAAGTTATCGATTTCGTCGAGTAGAATGACGGATTGTGTTTGCTCCGTGAGCATCCGAAATATTGCTTTGACTCGTGCTTCAACCTCGGCCGCGCCACCAGCAAGAAAATCGCTGACCGTGATATTGATGAAGGGCCATCCAAGTGCCGCAGCAATTGATGAGCAGAGTGATGTCTTTCCTGTACCCGGAGGACCCGAGAGCAAGAACGTGTACTTGGCATCATCCTTTGTGTTCGGTTCGCGCGGACTAATGTAGCCGGTTCGTATACGTTCACACGTCTTGTAGATACTGCCGACCTCGAGTCCGTCGAGTAGAGGTTCTCTCTCGTTCTCGATGCACTCCTTCCAATACTTGGTCGCGCTCAGAGACTTCACGTCTTCGCTCGAGCTGCCCAAGCGATAAGGAGACTCGCGAGCCGGTCTCTGTTCAACGGACACTCGAGATTCGACAAGCGCCGCGCGAGCCCCATGTTCTTGCAACAGAGCCGCGTAGTGCATCAAATAGATTACACACTGACTTGTCTCCCAAAGTTGAATTGTCGCCGATTCCTCCAAATGCTCTGAATGCCATCCGGCGTAGTCTCCCTTGGTGCACTTTTCAGAAACTTCGCGAGCGCGCAGCCAGTCAGCGTATCGCTTGAACCGAGGAAGAAATTTCTCGAAAACTGTACCCTGCAGAGCATCGCCGTCGACGTAGATGCAGGACCGAAGTAGAGAATTCGCCACTTCAACGCTTATGGGGAATAGTGACATGCCCCGTTGCGTGCCGATGAACGGTGTCAGTGGTCGCCAATAGGGACTGGTGTCCTGACATTCAATTAGCACGTCGAATACGCGCTCTACTACGCGAACGCCCAGGAAGCTTCGATCGAATATCAGTGCCCCCTCCAGACAAAACGCCAATTCGGCCGGATCGAATCGGCTGTCGGGGACAGTGAAGTAGGAGAGGTGTTGATGCAGTCGTTGCTCAAGCTCAGTCGCTAGCTTGCGCGCGGTGGTTTCGATTTTGTTGTCGCTACCGGCGTGAGCACGCAAACTATTATGAAGCTGGAGCGCCCTTAGTTTTACGAAAGCATGATCGAGCGCCCTATACTCTTGCGTAGCTTCTGTGCCTTGTGGCCAAACCAGCGGAGTTTTTCCTGCCTCGAAGCGCTGGAAGATTCTGCGCGCTGCGGACATAACGTTCGCTTTGATATCGTCGTCAAAAGCACCGCTGGTATGAAGCAGCTCGGCGATCCAGGTCAAAGTGAAGGGATCATCGTTTCCATATGTCCCGGATTGCACGAGAAACAGCTGGCCGCCATCTCGCGTTTCCGATTTGAGCTTTTGCGCAAGATCAGCTGTTGTTAAACTAAAAATTTTTACGATGTTTTCTTCATCGATTCCGGCGCGGCCGGTAACTGACTCGAGGGTTGGCGCCCGCTTTATGGCGGGTGCGAGCACAGATTTCTTCGTCCTTCCCAGTACCGCCGCAATAGCGAAGAGAATCATGGACTTTGTGCTGAGGGACCTGGACTGGTAGGTCGGCGCTTCGCCTGGTCTCAGTTCATAGGGCCAGCTCTTTGTCGTCTCGTCCCAGTAGGTCAAGAAAACTGGAAATACTCTGCCGACAAGCTGATTGATTTGCTCGATTTGGCGAGATTGTTGATAAAACGCGTCGCGCAGATAGATGCTCAATTCGTCAGTCAAGGCAGCCCCTCCTCACCCTTCTTCCGGGTCTTATAAAGGAGCGGACCTCAATTTACGATAGAAATGCACGACGTTGGTGACCGAGGGATTTCATGCTGCTGGCCTCCCACGAATGGGAGACCTTTAGGCGGTACTCCCGGCGCCCCCCTCTCGTCTCATCGCTTGCCAAGGTTTGGCTGGGTCCAAGACGATCGCGCTGGCCACTGCTTCTTTCGCGAGTCGAGGCGCCAGTTCCGCGACTTGCGCGCCGATGACACCGATTCCGGGCATATCCCAACAGAGTCTCAGGGGAAGCATTCGCGACCGCATCGGGACGACGCCCCGTCCGGAATGTGAGCATCCCTGAAAACTGCGAGCGACCAGCGGCCCTAGTGGAAATCCAAGCTCAGATGCGTGATTCTCCGCTGCTCCTGATGGAGCGGCCTTCGCGGTACACACTAGCCATAGTTGCCGTTTTCATTTCCATAATTCGGACATCGGCCTATTCTGCTCCAAGCTCGACTCCGCGGTCATGTGGATTTTCACTGAGGATTGTCTTGGATATCTTCGAACTCGATCGGTCGCTGATCGACCACTACGCCAAATTCGCGCGTTCCTTCTCTAGCATCCGCGCCCCTGAGGTCCAACGGCAGATCGATGAGGCATACGACCGGCATCGCTTCTGGCCACCTCCACTCATCACTATCAACCCTCGCTATGAAGAGGGAGCAACCATAGATCGTATGATTTCGGACAAGGTCCTCGATCCCGAGCTTCGTCGCATTTTTGCCGTCGGTGAGAACAGGGAACCGATTCGACTCCACAGACACCAAGAACGTGCCGTAGCGAAGGCTAAGCGCGGTGAGAGCTTCATTGTCACAACCGGAACAGGTTCGGGCAAGTCACTCTGCTTCTTCATTCCCATCGTTGACGCGATCGTGCGCGCGCGACGCGCCGGCGAAGGGCCGATGACAAGGGCAATCATCATCTATCCGATGAATGCCTTGGCCAACAGTCAGATGGAAGAGTTGGAGAAATACATTGGCGAGTCGGGCCTCGACCAAAAATTAAGGCCGACGTTCGACCGCTATACCGGACAAGAAACAGAATCCGAACGTCAAGAGATCGCTGCCCGCAAACCTGACATTCTGCTCACGAATTTCATGATGCTTGAACTCCTTCTCACGCGTCAGGACGAACTCGATCGAACAGTCATCGAAAACGCGCGGGGGTTGGAATTTCTCGTTCTCGATGAACTCCACACCTATCGTGGGCGGCAAGGCGCTGACGTGGCCATGCTGGTGCGGCGGGTAAAAGATCGGCTCTTGGGGAAAAAGAAGCTGCTCTGCATTGGAACGTCAGCAACGATGTCGAGTGCTGAGAACGATGAAGAGCGCAATTCGGCCGTTGCCGAAGTAGGTTCAAAGCTCTTCGCAGAAGCGATGGGCCCCAATTCCATCATTGACGAACATCTCGCACGAGTAACCGATTCAAAGGTCAGAGGCTCCTCGCTCGGTAGCGCGCTGCGCGAGGCAGTCGACACGCCGATCCCGGCGGATACCAAGAACAGAGACCTCTATTCTCATCCCCTGGCCTGCTGGATAGAGACCGAGATTGGCCTAATCGAAGGGGAGAAGTTGCGACGCAGGCCACCAATGACACTCGAAGATGCTGCCAGGAAGCTTGCGCACGCGACGAACATGAGAGCAACAAACTGTTCAACTGCGTTGGCACACATCTTGTCTGTGATGGGGCGGCGGGAGGACCTTCGAGGTGGAACCAGCGATCGCGCTTTTCTGGCTTTCAAATTGCACCGCTTCATATCCGGCGCGGGTCAGGTCTATTCCACGCTGGAGCCGCCCGTGTCTCGGCGCGTCGTTCTTGAGGGACAAGTCTTTCACCCCGATGATGAGTCGGCGAGGCTCTATCCGACGTTCTTCTGCCGCGAGTGCGGGCAGGAAAATCACAGTGTCAGCATCGTCGATGGGAAAGTCATTGCGCGCCCAATCGACGAGATGCCATCTGATGAGATTGAAAGCGACGGGACCGAGACCGGCTTCTTGGTCCCAGCGGTCAACGAAGACTTTACCTTCTCCGGTGAAATTTCCGACTACCCGGACGATTGGCAGGAAACCACCCCGGCAGGCACAGAGCGGCTTAAGCAGCCGCATCGTGGACAACATGAGGGACACTTGCTGAGTCTCTCAAGGGACGGATTGGCGGATGCCGACGGCACGCCAGCCTGGTTCTTCCGCGGCGCCTACCGTTTTTGTCCGCAATGTCGGTATCAGCCGCCTTCGCAGGCGCGAGACCGCAACAAACTCGCTGGCCTCTCCGCCGAGGGGCGAAGTTCTGCCACGACGTTGATCGTCTCCACGATTCTCAGCTGGATGGCACAAGACGGTACACTCGACGCACATACTCAAAAAATACTTGGTTTCACGGACAACAGGCAGGACGCTGCACTGCAAGCCGGTCACTTCAATGACTTCATTTTTGTGACTCTGTTGCGCGGTGCAATCGTGCGCGCTGTGCGCGACGCCGGGACCAAGGGGTTGGCCGACACCAAGTTCGGCGAAGCAATGCGGGTAGCCTTGGGATTTGATCTTGAGCGCGAGGCTCGGTTGGGCGAATGGATGCTCGATCCGGCGATGAAAGGATATCAGAACCGCCAGGACGCACAGGAAGCTGTGACTTCTGTGTTGGCCCATCGGCTCTGGTCCGACTTGCGCAAGGGTTGGCGATATACAAACCCGAACCTCGAAGAAGTGGGATTGATTCGCGTGGGCTTTCCGGGTCTCGATGAGTTGGTCTCTGACGAGGAAGAGTTTCAAGCCGATGCGCGACTGTCCAAGGCAAGCCCGGAGGCGCGCCGCGAGCTCTTTACCATTTTGTTCGACCATATGCGACGCGGCCTAGCCGTTGCTACAGAAGCACTCGATCGGCAGAAGACGCTGCAAGTAGCCGAAAGATCGCGTCAGCGCTTGCGTGAACCTTGGGCGATCGATCGGAACGAGGAAGACGAACTTCGCGAAGCAGGCTTTCTCATGGTCGATCCGCCGAGACAGGCGGAGATCAGGGTAACAGAAAACGTACTGATCGTTCGCGGAGGATGGCGGACAAATCTCGGCAAGGCATTGCGCCATAAACGGCTGTGGGGCGAATTGCTTCCTGCCTCGGAGTATGAAGATCTGATTCGCCAACTCCTTAAGGCAGCGGAAGCACACCAAATTGTCAGACGGGTTGCGATTGGGGGTGACAACCCGGCATGGCGACTTGCTCCAAGCGCGCTGAGGATATTCCCGGCGGAAGAAAGGGCGGATGGGCGACGCCAAAATCCGTTCTTTCGAGAACTCTATGAACAAGTTGCCGATATGCTTGGCACTGATGGGGCGTTGCCGTTCTCTTTTGAAGCAAGAGAGCACACGGCACAGGTAGATCATCAGGTGCGTGCTTGGCGCGAAGATCGTTTCCGGTTCGAGAAAAAGGATCGGGAGCGCATCGCTAACAATAAAGACGAGATGCACCGAGAAGGCGAGCCCACGACATTCCTGCCTGCACTATTTTGTTCGCCGACGATGGAGCTTGGAGTGGACATTAGCGCGCTCAACACCGTGTACCTACGAAACGTCCCGCCCACTCCAGCGAATTATGCCCAGCGTGCGGGACGTTCGGGACGAAGCGGTCAAGCGGCGCTCGTGGTCACCTACTGTGCTTCGCAGTCTCCGCACGACCAGTACTACTTCTCGAATCGGGCGGGCTTGGTGGCTGGCGTGGTCAGGCCGCCCGCGCTTGACTTAGCGAATCGCGACCTTCTGCGCAGTCATCTCCATGCCGAATGGTTGTCGCAAGCACGCGTACCGCTCGACGCTTCCATTCCCAAGAATTTGAACATGAATGATGCCGCAATGCCGGTCGTGCCCGAAATCGTGAAGGAATTTGAGGCCCTCGCCACAAACAGAACTGCTCGCCCGATAATGCAGAGGTTGCTGAAAGCTACGTTGCCGGCGATCGACCTCAAGGACGCACCCTGGCTCAAGGACCTTGATAGCTTTGTGACGGAGGTTGATGGGCACGCAGCACAACATTTTTCGGAGAGCTTTGAGCGCTGGCGTGAGCTGTATCGCGGCGCCAAGCGCGAGCAAGACGAGGCCAATACGATCCAGCAAAAGACTACATTTCGCCCGGGCGAGCGCCAGGAGGCCGCCGCGAGGTACTATCGCGCGACGCAGGAACTGGACATGCTTGAGCGCGGTCAAGCTACCAACGGCTCGGATTTTTACGCCTATCGCTATCTGGCGACCGAGGGCTTTCTGCCAGGGTACAACTTTCCGCGCTTGCCCCTCTATGCCTTCATTCCCGCCACCAAGCGCGCCGCGGTGCTTCAGAGACCGCGGTTTCTCGCCATATCGGAGTTCGGTCCCAACAGCCTGATCTATCACGAAGGTCGCGTATTTCGCGTGGTCAAGGCGAAGCTACCTTCGCAAGGGCGCATCGAGAGTGGACATCTAGGGACAACGACGCTGAAGCTCTGTGGAGTTTGCGGCGCAGCACATGAAGACGTGACCATAGAACGCTGCCATGCTTGTGCGTCCCCGCTGGCCGACGGCGAGCGGTTGGATCAGATCTATCGTATCAACAACGTGGAGACGACCCCCTCAACGCGGATCACCGCCAACGATGAAGACCGACAACGCCGCGGCTTCGAAATTCAGACCGTTTTTCAGTGGCCAACGGCTGGGGACAAGCCTGACATTCGTTCGATGGTTCTTAAGTCCGGTGACAATCCGATCCTTCACCTCGACTATGGGGCAGTTACCAAACTTTCGCGGATCAACAAGGGGCTACGACGTCGCAAATCAAGGACAACGTTTGGCTTTTGCATTGACCCGGTCACGGGGCGCTGGCTGAAGGACACGCTAAATGGGGATAGCGATGATGGCGACGTTACAAAGGCACGGTCTCAGAGAATTGTGCCCATTGTTCAGGACTATAAGAACGCCTTGCTGCTGAGACCGGTAGCGTCATTTGACGAGGCGCAGATGGCGACGTTGCAGCACGCTCTGATACGTGGAACCGAGATCGTTGCCGAGCTCGAAGAAGGTGAGCTGCTTGGCGAACCGCTGCCCAATCGCGACACCAGAAACGCGATCTTGCTGTACGAGGCGACCGAAGGAGGCGCCGGCGTCCTCAATCGCCTGGTGTCCGATCATAAGCGAATTGCGGAGGTCGCGTGTGAAGCCCTGCGGCTAATGCACTACAAAGAACCTTTTGATCACGAGCCGTTGAAGGAGGCGGAGGATGCCTGCGTTGCGGGCTGCTATAGGTGCTTGCTGTCATACTTCAATCAAACCGATCACGAGTCGATCGATCGTCGCGATCCCGATGTAATCGCCTTCCTGCGATCGCTGATCACAGCGGACATCACGCAGTCAGACGCTGAGAGGCCATCTGATCCTTGGACCACTGCGATTGAACGCTGGCAGCTACCATTGCCCAGCGGCCGGCAGATCGATGGCGTTATGTATCCGCTATATTGGGAGGTGCTTCGTCTTCTGGCCGTTCCCGGCATAGAAAGTGTCGCACTGCGCAAACGCTGCGACGACTTGGGGATCGATCTCATTTCTCTGCCCGACAAACCCGGTGACGCCCCGCCGGAAACCTTGGTCGTCGCACTGGGATCTGCCTAATGGAAGCAGTGCGATTTTCTCCTGGCGATCTCATCGAAGCTCGGGGTAGGGAGTGGGTAGTTCTGCCGTCACCGGCCGAAGGGCTGATAAACGTACGTCCCCTTTCTGGCTCGGAAGCAGACGCACAAATCATAGCGCCCGCTCTGGAGCGCATGCCTGTACGTCCCGCACGCTTCGATCTGCCGACGTTGGAACAACTGGATACCCAGGACTCCGCGCGATTGCTGTCAGACGGATTACGCCTTTCATTACGGCGTGGAGCCGGCCCGTTTCGAAGTGCGGCGCATTTAGGCGTTGAGCCCAGAGCCTACCAGCTCGTGCCCCTGATGATGGCGCTGAAGCTTGCAACTGTGCGACTTCTGATTGCAGATGACGTCGGTATTGGCAAAACGATCGAAGCGGGAATTGTTATCCGCGAGATGCTCGACCGCGGCTTGGTCGACCGATTCTCGATTCTATGTCCGCCGCATCTTGTCGATCAATGGGTCACAGAGTTGGCGGAGAAGTTCGACGTCGATGCAGTCGCAGTGACTTCATCGAAGGCGCGCGGTCTCGAACGTGGCCTACCCGCCGCTCAGAGCCTGTTCGAAGCCTATCCTTACACCGTCGTTAGTCTCGACTACATCAAGGCCGATAGCAGGCGCGCAGAATTTACCCGCGCCTGCCCGCCCTTGGTCATTGTCGACGAGGCCCATGCCTGTGTCGGGGGGGAGAGAGGCAAGCACCAGCGCTTTGAATTGCTGCAAAGACTGGCCGCCGACGACCGACGCCACATGCTTTTGCTCACTGCCACCCCGCATAGCGGCGACGAAGCCGCGTTCGATCGGCTGCTGGGCCTGATCCATCCCGAGTTTTCGGCCGGCCCCACCGCTGCGGATGAAAACACTCGCGCCCGATACGCCCGCCGCTTGGCGCAGCATTTTGTGCAGAGGCGGCGCGCTGACATCACAGACGGCGGATGGGACCAGAAGCGCACCTTTCCCAAGCACAATGTCGATGAAGAAGCGTTCACGCTGACGGGCGATTTCCTGCGATTTCAGGATCAGGTCATCGACTATTGCGTGGCCGTAACAGAACGCGCGGGAAGCGATCAGCGCCGCCGGCGCTTGGCGTTTTGGGGCACCCTGGCACTCATGCGTTGCGTTGGTTCCTCTCCTGCGGCAGCGCTTAGTGCATTGCGCAATAGGCTTGGCGGCTTTGCAGAGGAAGAAGCGATTGAGCCCATTGTGTTCGACGAGGAAGACGGACTTCTGGGTGAAGGTGATGTCGAACCGGCGACGGCTACCGAAGATGGCGAAGAGCGCGCAGCCCTTGATGCGTTGATTGAAAACGCCACCAAGCTTGACAAGCGCCGACACGAGGATCCGAAAGTCAAGGCGCTGCTCAAACGTTTGAAGCCGCTCCTGAAAGACAACGTAAAGCCGGTTATTTTCTGCCGCTTCATAGCGACGGCGGAAGCGCTGGGCGACGTTCTAAGAGGGGCTTGGCCCAAACACGAGATTGCAGTTGTGAGCGGTCGCATGACGCCTGAAGAACGGCGAGCACGGGTCGATGCAACAGGTGACTTTGAGAACCGTATTCTGGTTGCGACTGACTGCCTCTCGGAGGGAATCAATCTCCAGTCGCTTTACGATGCAGTAATTCACTACGATCTCAGCTGGAATCCGACGCGGCATCAGCAACGCGAAGGTCGCGTGGATCGGTTCGGCCAGCAGTCCGAAAACGTGTGGTCGGTCACGATGTTTGGCGACAACAGCGCAATCGACGGCGCGGTGCTCAGTGTCATTCTCCGAAAGGCGGAAGCCATTCGAAACGCGACCGGCGTTTCCGTTCCAATGCCCGAAGACAGCGAGGGTGTCACTTCAGCCTTGATGCAGGCAATGCTGCTGCGGCGCGGTGGATCGCGCGCGCAAGGGACGTTTGATTTTGGTGGCGCGCCGCAGCGGCTGGAAGCGAAATGGCGCGATGCCGAGGAAAATGCCAAGGCGAGCCGAGCGCGGTATGCACAGGGAGCGATGAAGCCCGAAGAAGTCCTGCCGGAGTGGCGGGGAATGAGGGCCCTCAATGGAGGGCCAACGGAGGTTGGGCGGTTCACAGATCGCGCCTTGAAGCGCGTCGGGACCGGCCTCGAAAGTAAAGGCGGTTCAATACTCGCGCATTTCGATCATTTACCCCAGCCGATGAAGGACCGCCTGGAAGCCCGCGGCCTGCATGGTACGCGTCGCATCGCCTTCGCGGACAATCCCCTACCGGGAGTGATGCATGTGGGGCGCGTGCATCCCCTCGTGGCTACACTTGCCGAAACATTGACTGAAGGCGCTTTGGATCCAAAAGGATCAGCGATTGCTAATCCGCTTGGTCGGGCCGGCGTATGGCGGACGCATGCCGTTTCGCAGATGACGACGCTTCTTCTGCTCCGTCTTCGCTTCAAACTCGTGACCAGTGGACGGACTTCAAATCTGATGCTGGCGGAGGAAGCAACCGGGCTGGCCTTCGCCGGCACCAAGACGGACGCGGTCCGCGACGGCTTCGACGCGCTATCCGTTCTAGAATCTGAGGCGTCCGGCAACGTTGCGGATCGCGTGCGCCAAACCCGGCTCGAACAAGCGATCGCGCGCCTGCCGGGCTACGATGCGGCCGTCCGAACATTCGCTGAGGCGCGTGGAAATGCTTTGTCGATCGACCATTTGCGCCTTACCGAAGCTGCACGCGGCGGTGCCACAGTCGTAGTAACCCCTGTCCTGCCAGCTGATGTCATTGGTTTGTATGTCCTGCTTCCGGAGGGCGAGTAGTGGCGCACCACTTGAAGCGGGCGGCCGACATCGGCCTCGCCGCGATCAATGTCGAAGGAGGGCTGATAAGCCCGGAAAAACTCGCCGAGATTGCCGCGACCACGCCCGATGCGAAGGCCGCAGCTGATTACCATTGCCCCAAGGGCACGTCACTTCGCGATGAGATAACCCGCTACTTCCGTATTGGGCAGGCGCATTGGCAGGCATGGTCAAAGGTTGGCACGCCGACCGTTACGCAGACTGCGGCGTTTGCAAAAAACCTGCTGCAGGAAGCATTCGGATTCGAGGCTCTAAAGGGTCCGATCGATCACCAGCATGAGGGCCATCGCTATCACATTGCGTGGGAAGCCAAAGCTGGACGCATACCAATCGTCGTTGCCGCGCCGATAGGCGACGAAAACGGCAAGCCGGCCGAGGCTTTCACAAAGACCTTGCCAGAGTTCGGCGACGGCGGCGCAGAGGGTCTTGCCCGGCGTAGCCCGACCGCGCTTCTGCAGGACTGGTTGAACGCAAACCCCGAAAGCCTTTGGGGCCTGGTTTTTGCCGGCGACCGCGTTCGTTTGATGCGCGACAACGCGAGCTTCACCCGCCCCGCTTACATAGAGTCCGATCTCGGCGCGATCTTTCGCGATGAGATGTTCGCCGATTTCACCGCAATTTGGCTGCTCATCCACGCGACGCGCTTTGGCGCGGAAGGGGCACCTGCCGCTGATTCACCCTTGGAGCGATGGCGCGAGGCGGGGCAGCGCGCCGGCACGGCTGCGCGCGAGCGTCTGCGGGACAGCGTCGAAGAAACGCTGTTGGCGCTGGGTCAAGGTTTTCTCGATGCCAATCCCGATTTACGCGCGAAGCTCGATGATCAAACACTCTCGATGCAGGCCTGGTTCGAACAGCTTCTTCGAGTCGTTTACCGCTTGATCTTCCTTGCGGTTGCCGAGGATCGCGAGCTGCTTCTGTCTCCGGGCATCAGTCCGGCGACCCGCTCGCTGTATCTCGAGGGCTATGGCTTCGCGCATATGCGCGATCGGTCGGTTCGCCGCTCGGCGCACGATCATCACTTCGACGCCTGGGAGGGCGCGAAGATCGTGTTTCGCGCCCTTGAGCGTGGCGAGAAGCTGCTGGGCCTGCCGGCTCTTGGCGGAATCTTCGCGCGCGGCCTGACGCCGCACCTCGACGACACCAAGCTTCCCAATCGCGCTTTCATGGCTGCGATCTTCAAACTCAGTTGGCTGATGGATGACAATCGTCGGGTCCGCATCAATTGGCGCGACATGGCGACAGAGGAGCTGGGCTCCGTCTATGAGGGACTGCTCGAACTTGTGCCAGTGCGCGCGGACCATGGTCGCACATTCACGTTCGCCGGCGGCGCGGAAGCAAAGGGCAACGCCCGCAAGATCTCCGGCAGTTACTACACCCCTGACAGTCTGGTGCAGACGTTACTCGATAGCGCGCTCGATCCCGTTTTGGATCGCGCGGAAGCGGAAGGTGGAGCGGACGCCATCCTCGCGCTGAATGTCATCGATCCCGCGTGCGGCTCGGGGCACTTCCTGCTCGGCGCCGCACGGCGCATGGCGACGCGTGTGGCACAGCTTCGCGACAATGATGCTCCAGATTACCCCGCCGCGATGCGCGATGTTGCGCGTAACTGCATCCATGGCGTCGATCGCAATCCTATGGCAGTCGAACTCGCCAAGGTCGCGCTCTGGATCGAGACCGTGGAGCCGGGAAAGCCGCTTGGCTTTCTCGACGCCAACATCCAGTGCGGCGACAGCTTGCTCGGCATCTTCGACTTAAAGGCGTTGGAAGAAGGCATCCCGGACGATGCCTACAAGCCGCTCATGGGCGATGATAAAGACACCGCAAGGTGGTTCGCGAAGCTCAACAAGGCCGAGAAATCAGGGCAAGGGAGTTTCGATTGGTCCCGCGGCGGCGGCAGCCTTCCGCCCTCGAAGCTCGCCGTTGACATGGAAGATCTACGTCATCTGCCGGAGGATACCGTCGAGCAGGTGGAAGAAAAGCGCAGACGGTTCGCGGCTTGGGTCAGTGACCCCAAACGTTGGGCAACCAAGGTTTCTTGTGATCTGTTTATGGCGGCATTTTTGCTCCCAAAGGCTGGTGAGGTTCCAGATAATGCTCAGCGCATAGTAATTCCGACGACAGCTCATATCCGGACCCGATTGAGCGGAGGAAGCCTTTACGGTCCGTTGGAAGCTGCTGCGATCGAGGCGGCCGAAAACTCACGCGTTTTCCATTGGCCGCTCGCATTTCCAGAAGTGATGATCGGTAGAGGCGGGTTCGACGCCATAATCGGCAATCCACCCTGGGACACGATGAGTCCCGACGTAAAGGAGTGGTTCGCGAAGTACGATCCAGCGATTCGTTTCATGTCGCCTGAAGACCAACACGCCCGCTTGGAGGAATTGCTCGAACTGCCTGGCGTACGTGTTGGTTGGGAAGGCCATCAGCAGGCCCTCTACCGGTCGGCGAATTTCATGCGCAATAGCGGTCGCTACAAATTATTCGCGGAGGGCAATCTCGGAAAGGGCGACTTCAATGTTTATCGAATGTTCGTGGAGTTGGCCATCAAGGGGATCGCGCCAAAAGGCGCGAGCGCGCAATTGGTGCCGGAAAACCTTTACAACGGCGCAAACGCAGCCGCGATACGCATGTATCTGTTCGACCAGATTCAGTTGGATGAGCTGATTGCGTTTGAGAACACGCGCCAAGTTTGGTTCGAGATCGATAGCAGGCAGAAATTCTGTCTATATGCGGCGAGACCGGGGGGCCCGACCAAAGAGTTTAGTGCGGCCTTCAAAATAAACAGCGAAGAGAAACTCGCCGGGCTCAGCGCCGGATTGCCGTTCACAATCCCAGTGAGCCTCGTTCGGGAATTCAGTCCCGACGCATTGGCCATTTCCGAATTTGTGCACCCCTCGGACGTGTCAATTGCCAGCAAACTCTATTCGCGACTTCCAAAATTCGGTGCCGAGATTCCGAGCTCTGCCCGGCGAAAGTATATGCGCGAGATTGACATGGGGACTGACCGAGAGGATTTCGAGGGTGATCTTGACGGGGTTCCCTTGTACGAAGGCCGGATGGTCGAGGCGTTCGATTATCGCGCTCGCGCATATGGTTCTGGCAGAGGGCGAAGTGCAAAATGGCCTAAACTTGAATTTGGCTCCCCGAATAAAGCCATCTCGCCTCAATGGCGGTTGCCGATAGACAAGGTGCCTGAGAAGGCAGAAGGCAGGTGGACCAAGTATCGTTTGGGCTTTTGCGACGTAGGCGGCGCCACCAACCAGCGCTTTTTGATGGCTGCGTTGATTCCACCTAATGTTATCTGTGGGCACTCGGTGCCCACGATTCTCTTCGAACCTTATGATGCCTCTCTCATGATGCTTTGGCTCGGCATTGCCAATTCATTCTGTCTGGATTTTCTTGCCCGACAAAAGGGCGCTCTTCATATGACTCTTACGCTTGTCGACAGCCTTCCCCTGCCGCGGCGCTTCTCCGGCACATCGATCGAAACTGAAATCGCCAAGATCGCCATGCAGCTCAATTGCACTGGGAAAGAAATGGAAGCGTTTTGGAGCGAATTTGCAGGGGAATTAGATTATAAACCTGTCGAAGAAGTATCGGCCCGCCGGCGATTGCGGGCGCATTTGGACGTATTGGTTGCGCGGGACTTCTTTGGATTGACCAAAGACGAAATGCGTTATCTCTTGGACCCAGCTGATGTTCTGGGTGAAGAGATCGATAAAGAGAATTTTGGTGCGTTAAAGCGAGCTGAAATTCGTCGAGACAAAAAATTCACTTCAAGAGATATGATACTCGACGCGTGGGACACCATCGATGTACCACATTGAGCACAAGGACCGATGATCGACAGTACGATCCGCCTCGATGCCTATCCCTTCGCGCTCGCCTCCGAATTGCGTGACGCCGCGAACGAGCATGGCTTTCGCATTGGTCCGGAGCAGGCGAGCGGCTGGGTCTTCTTCCGCTCCGCCTCCGCACCGGGCGAGATCGCAGTCGCCGCTGCCAGCAATGACGGCCCCTTCTTCCTCTCCATCACCCATTCCGGTGTGGCGCGCGAACTCGCCGCCCAGCCCGCGCGGCCCTGCGCCAAAGGCCATGCCGCCGCCTTTATGCTCCCAACGCGAGACGCGCTGTTCGACGCGGTTAGCGAGGTCTACCGCAAATCGATCAGCCTCCCGACGCTGCCACTCGAACTTTTCCAACGCGAAACCGCACAACTGGGAAACACCGAAGCCGAGCGGGTTGAAAAGATCCGTATCGGCCAGGACATCTTCCGCAAAACGCTACTGACCTATTGGAAGGGTACCTGTCCGATAACCGGTATCACCGACAATGCGCTGCTGCGCGGGTCGCACATCATTCCCTGGGTGCGCTGCGAGTCCGACGCCGAGCGCTTAGACGTCCACAACGGCCTGCTGCTCTCGTCCCTCTGGGACGCCGCGTTTGATGGCGGCTTAATCACATTTGACGATGAAGGTCGCGCCATCGCTTCATCGGCACTTAGTGCCACCGCCATGGCCGCATTGCGGCTCGAAGCCGCCGCCCCCTTGCCGCTAACTCCCGACCACCGGGTGCGCCTGACGTGGCATCGTACCTACCTTTGGCAACCGTAAGAGTCGCCATGGAGGCTCTAATGCCCGATGAAGGTTCTGGGCGAGAACTGTATTTGACCCCGGAGGCACCATGATCCGCTCCATGGGCATCTCGTACATTCCCAAAGTGCAAGAAGGCGATGGCCTCGCTGGTGAAACGCTTCAGCGTTGAAACCTGCGAATGGGCCTTGGACCAAGTGCGAGGCGAGCGTGCGGACGCCAACCGCGTTGGACGTAAGGAGTACTCTAAACCGAATGCACTTCGCGACGTTTGGAACGGTTCGGGGCCACACATCAACAACGTCGAACTCGGCCGATTCGGGCGCAATCGCAGCAATGTGTGGGGTTATGCGGGCGTAAATGGTTTCGGCCAAGACCGTGATGCCGAACTCGCCATGAATCCGACCGTCAAGCCGTTACCGCTGGTTGCGGATGCCATCCTGGACTGCTCCAAGCGCGGTGGCGTCGTGCTGGACGCCTTCGCCGGCAGCGGTACGACGCTGCAAGTATCTGCTCGACCGGAATGATTTCCATGAAGCGAAGATCAGCTGAAAACCATCGGCACGCGGTGTGCCAAGGCAGCACGTCTAGTGAAATGGACGACAGCGTTCCACCACAGCGTGTGATCTAGCCAGCAATGCGCAGCTGCCGGCGCCTGATCATGGCGATTGCCGATCCACTTGTGCGTGTCGGCTCTCCCAGCAAATCGACAGGCCGGACCTTGAGAGCCTGGCAGCTTGCCAAAGGGCCAGCAGGGCCCAACGCAGTGCGCGCGGCATCCAGAATTCCGGGCGCGAGAATGAGCTTGTTTATCGCTCGCGGGCTTGGCTTCGCGGCTGCTCGCTCAAAATGCTTGCGACCGCCTTCCGGAGCACATTAGGGCTCTATGGCGGTAGCTATGCGGTTGCTAGACTAATTTTCCAATAGACGAAAACTCAGTAACATGTTGATTATGCTGGCGCTCCCAAGGGGAATCGAACCCCTGTTTCAGCCTTGAGAGGGCCGCGTCCTAACCGCTAGACGATGGGAGCATTGCGGGCCTTATAATAGCGGGCGGGCGTGCGATCAAGAAAGCGCAAAGTTCAAGGAAATCAAGGAGCAAGACGATGGATGCAGCGGTGAAGGCCGTGCTGGCGGACTACGAGGCGCGCATGGCGCGCGAGAGCGAGGTGCAATCGGGCTTGGCACCGGCCGATTTCGGGAAGCGGCGCGACGAATTCCTGCTGCCGGTCGGGCCCGAGACCGCACAAGCCCTCGACATCCTGATCCGGGCGCAGAAGCCGAAAACGCTGGTGGAGGTCGGCACCTCCTATGGCTATTCCACCGTGTGGCTCGCGAACGCGGCGCGCGCGGTGGGCGCCACGCTGCACACGCTCGAACTCGTGCAGGAAAAATCCGATCATGCGCGCGGCAATATCGAGCGCGCAGGGCTGAAAGACCGGGTCGTGTTCCATGTCGGCGAGGCGCGCGCGCTGCTCGCCGAGCTCGACGGTCCGTTCGACTTCGTGCTGCTCGATCTCTGGAAGGACCTCTACATCCCCTGCTTCGACATCATGCTGCCGAAGCTTTCCTCCGGCGCCTTCATCATTGCCGACAACATGCTCGAGCCCGTCCAGGCGCGTGCCGATGCTGCGGCTTACCGCAAACATGTCCGCACCGCCCTGGGGATCACCTCGGTGCTACTCCCGATCGGCAGCGGGATCGAGGTCACGCGCTTCGACAAACCCTGAGCGGCGCGAAAGAGCGCGCGCCGGCGTCGAAGAGATAGGCATTCACTTTGCCTTCTCCGGCGAACAGCCAGACGAAGCGGTCGTCGATTGCTTCGGCGCGATCGCGTTCCGACGGCGCACCCGGGCCAACGGGATGCGAATGATAACAGCCGATGATCGCGCGGCCCGTTCCGCGCAGGCGGCGGAGCAGATCGAAATGAACCTGCGGATCGATCAGAAAGGCTTGCGCCGGATCGGCGGCGAGGTTCTTCGATCCATGCAACGCCGTCGCGCGCCAGCCTTCCGGCGTCGCCATGCCTTCGATCAGGCCGCAGCACTCGTTTGGAAATGCGGCGCGGGCTTCGACGGCGAGTTGTTCGTGCAGCGCGTCCGGAAGGACAAAGGCCTGCATGTCACCTACCGGCCTTCACCTGCAAGATCAGATGGCCGTCCTGGGTGTCGATGATGTCCACTTCCTCGCCGGCTGCACTGCGGACGCGCAGGATGACGCGGCCTGGCTGGGTCTGCATATCCACGATCTTGGCACCCGTGGGAAGCACGTACAGGGCGCCCGCCTGCGCGTTGGTGGATGCCGCATGACCGTTGAACTTGGTGACCATTCCGACCACGAGAAGCACGAAGGCGATGACAATCAGGACGCCAAGCCCTATGACCACCGCCTTGAGCATGCGATGGCTCGAGCCTTGCGGACCGGCCTGTGGAATGTCTGACACCAAATCCTCCGTAGACGGAACGAGTTTGCGCGCGATCGCGGACGACGAGCATGCGGGGCTGAGGCTCGACCGGTTTCTGGCGCTTGCCCTGCCCGATCTCAGCCGCTCACGCCTCGAAGGCCTGATCGATGCGGGCGCGGTGACCGCCGAAGGAAAAACGATAAGAGACGCCAACAGGCGGGTCAAACCGGGCGAAACATTCCAGGTGACCGTTCCGCCCGCTGTACCTGCCGCGCCGCAGGCGCAGGACATTCCGCTCGTCATCGTCCACGAAGACAAGGACCTCATCGTCATCGACAAACCGGCGGGGCTTGTCGTCCATCCCGCCGCGGGCAATCCGGACGGCACGCTGGTGAACGCGCTGATCGCCCATTGCGGGCAGGAGCTCTTGGGCATCGGCGGTGAGGCGCGGCCGGGCATCGTCCACCGCCTCGATAAGGACACGAGCGGATTGCTGGTGGCGGCGAAGACCGAACGCGCGATGCGCAGTCTCGCCAAACAGTTCGCCAATCACACCATCGAGCGCGCCTATCATGCCGTCGTCTGGGGCGCGCCGCGGGCCGGCGACGGAACGATCGAGGGCGATATTGGCCGCAACCCCTTCGACCGTAAGCGCATGGCGGTGTTGCGCGGTGGGGGAAAAGCTGCGCGGACACGCTACCGCGTGGCTGAGACGTTCGGCGTGGCGGACCGCCCGTTTGCATCACTCGTCGAATGCCGGCTCGAGACCGGGCGCACGCACCAGATTCGGGTGCATCTCACCCATATCGGCCATCCTCTGATCGGCGACCCGTCTTATGGACGCGCGCGGCAAGCGCCCCGTCCCAAGACCGAGGGCGAGGCGGCCGCCTTTTCGGCAGCGTCCGAGTTCCCAAGGCAAGCCCTGCACGCCTGGCTGCTCGGGTTCCACCACCCGACCCTGCATAAGCCCATGCGGTTTGAATCGGCCTGGCCTGCGGACTTCGCCGGGCTGGTTAACGCCTTGAGGGGCTTGAAAAAGCCCTAGCCGGTTCCCACATCCGCACCCACATGGGGCGGTTTCCTTCGAAAATTGTAATACGAGACGGCGCTTTCGCGTTGTCTAATAGAGAAGCGCGGGGCGCTTACGCCCGCGCAGCGAGGTGTGCACTATGAGCAGCCGCGGACTCCCGAGCCTTCAGAGCGAAGGCGGCCTTTCGCGTTATTTGTCTGAAATCCGCAAATTCCCGCTTCTGCAGCCGGAAGAAGAATACATGCTCGCCAAGCGCTGGAAGGAGCATGAGGACCCCGAAGCCGCGCGGAGGCTGGTGACGTCGCATCTGCGTCTCGTCGCCAAGATCGCGATGGGTTATCGCGGCTATGGCCTGCCCGTGTCCGAGATCGTGGCCGAGGGCAATGTCGGACTGATGCAGGCGGTCAAGCGCTTCGAACCGGACAAGGGCTTCCGGCTCGCGACCTATGCCATGTGGTGGATCCGCGCCGCGATTCAGGAATACATCCTGCGGTCGTGGTCGCTCGTGAAGATGGGCACCACCGCCGCGCAGAAGAAGCTGTTCTTCAACCTGCGCAAGGCCAAGAACAAGATCGAGGCGATCGAAGAGGGCGATATGACGCCCGAGCACGTCGCGACGATCGCCGACCAGCTTGGCGTCAGCGAATCCGAAGTCGTGAGCATGAACCGCCGCCTGTCGGCGCCGGATTCGTCGCTCAATGCGCCGCTGCGCTCGGATTCCGAATCCGAATGGCAGGACTGGATCGCCGACGACACGATGGACCAGGAAACGCGCATGGCCGAGCGCGAAGAGCTCGGCGAACGGCACAATCTTCTGACCGGTGCGCTGGGCGAGCTGACCGACCGCGAACGCGAGATCATCCAGGCCCGCCGTCTCCAGGACGATCCGGCGACCTTGGAGGAGCTGTCGCAGAAATACGGCGTCAGCCGCGAGCGCGTCCGCCAGATCGAGGTGCGCGCCTTCGAGAAGCTGCAGACCCAGATGAAGCGCGCACTGACCGAAAAGCGCAGCCATTCGCTGAGTCCGGCGTAGTCGGCGGATATAGCGCACCCGCTGTGGGCGGGTTAAAGTCCGTTCCGGATCGGGGTGGTATTCAACCTCATCATTCGTCATGGCCGGGCCTGACCCGGCCATCCATCGGCCCGCGATAGCAAGCATGTGACGCTGGATGGCCGCCTCAAGGGCGGCCATGACGAAAATGGGGGAACACATCCCGGGTCATTGCAATTTCCTTCCATGAGGGAGGAGCGTCATGTTCAGCCTGCGCACCCATGCGATTATCTGCGGCGTGCTGTTCGCGCTGCTGATCGGCATTCCGATCCTGGGCAACACACTTCAGGCGATGGGCACGTCTCCACCCTCTGCCGCTTTCCGGCTTCCGTTCATGATCGGCTACATGATCCTGTTCCTGGCATTCGGGCTGTCCGCCATTCCGGTGATGGTGATGAGTGTGCTGCGCGGGCAGGCAAAGATCGGCGACGGCGCACCGTTCGAAGGTCTGGTCCGGCACCAGAACAAGATCATCTGGGCGATGTGGATTCTCATTCTGGCCGGCACTGCGGTCGCACTCCCCGCGATGATCCAGAGCGGCTTCTTCACGCCGCCGGCGCAGTGAACATCGACGGGGTCGTACTGGCGGGCGGCGCGAGTTCGCGCATGGGTGATCACAAGCCGCTCATCCCGTTTCGCGGCGCTACGCTGATCGAAGCCGTCATCGCGCGCGCGAGGCCGCAGGTCCAAAGACTCAAGATCGATGTGCCCAAGGCGATGGCCGATGCCTATCGCGCGCGGTTCGGCGACATCGTGCTAGCCGATGCCTTCGACGAGAATCTGGGACCGCTTTGCGGCATCGTCACCGGGCTCGAATGGACGGCAGCGGAATGGCTCGCGACCTTTCCCTGCGACACCCCGTTTCTGCCGCTGGACGTCGTTGCCCAGCTTGCGAGGCACGCAAACGACAGACCCGTCGTTGCAAAAGGCGCACAGGTATTCGGACTGTGGCCTAAGCGCTGTCTCACGGAGCTAAGAACGGGGCTGGAAAGCGGTGCGCTCCGCAGCGTGCTTAGTGCGGTGGATGTGCTTGGCGGCAAGGCGTGCGAACTTCAGACCTCGGAGAACGCCTTTTTCAACATCAACACGCCGGACGATTTGCAAGAGGCGGAACGCCTTTTCCGTCTACCCTCCCCTTGAGGGAGGGTCGACAATTTGCGAGCGCAGCGAGCAAATTTCGGGGAGGGGTACGTCCGCTGTCTGGGAGTTACCCCTCCCCGAAAATCCTTCGGATTCTCGACCCTCCCTCAAGGGGAGGGTCGTGGTTTCGGGATCAGCGCGACAGCCTTACGCACCAGCGGATGCAGCTCGGCATGGTCCGCGACACCTAAGAACATCCGGCGCATGTCCGGGTCCCAGAATTTCTGGATGTGATCGGCAATTGCGGGCACGGCCTTCGCTTCGCCCTGGGCGGCGAAGAAGGAGGCAATCTGGTTGGCCATATAAACGAGTTTCTCTTCGGTCTGCATCTTATGGCGCGTCCGCTATGCGCTCCCCATGGGTGAATACTTCGAAACCGTCGTCGCGTGCCACGGCCGCCAGTGTGATGCCGGCGTCCTCTGCGGTCCGGATCGCGAGCGCGGTCGGCGCCGACATCGCGACCACGACGGGCGCATTGATGGCGGCCGATTTCTGCACCATCTCGATGGAGACGCGGCTCGTCAGGACCATGATTCCGTCATGCGCGTCGTCCCCACCGCGCGCCAGTGCGCCACAAACCTTGTCTAAGGCATTGTGACGGCCGACGTCCTCGCGCACCGCTTTGAAGTCGTTCGCGCCCCGCGGCCAGAACCCGGCGCCATGGACCGCGCGCGTATCCAGATTGAGCTTCTGGTGCGCGCCGAGGCGGCCCAGCGCCGCGAAAATCGTATCACGGCCAATCTTGATCTCCGACTCGACACGCCTGACCGGCGTAATAGCGGCATCGAGACTTTCGACGCCGCACAATCCGCAACCGACCGGCCCAGCAAGCTTCCGCCGCCGGTTCAGAAGCGCAACGTCGCGGTCGTCGCACAACGCCATGCGCAGCTCGATCCCCTTCGGATGTTCGACGATTTCCAGCTCCGCGATCTCGGACGGCGCCACGATGATCCCCTCGGTGAGCGAAAACCCGACTGCGAAATCTTCCAGATCTGCAGGCGTCGCCATCATCACGGCATATGTCGTGCGGCCATAGGTGAAGGCGATGGGCATCTCTTCGGCAACGATGCGCGTACCGGAGGCGGCGCTCTCTCTGCCGATCGCGCGGCGAATGGCCGTGCGCGAGGGCTTCACGTTCATTCGGCGGGCACGGCTTCCGCGTGGCGGATGTGGCGGCTCTTCTCGGAATGGGCTTCGTACTCGACCTGCCATTGCGTCGGACCATTCGAGGGCGAGACCTGCACCGCCGTGACCTTGTATTCCGGGCAATTGGTCGCCCAGTCGGAATAGTCGCTGGTCACGACATTCGCCTGCGTATCCGGATGGTGGAATGTCGTGTAGACGACACCCGGCGCGACGCGGTCGGTGAGCAGGGCGCGCAACGTCGTGGCCCCCGCGCGGCTCGCCAGCTTCACCCAGCTTCCCTCTGTGATGCCACGTTGCTCGGCGTCGTGGGGGTGGATCTCGAGCCGGTCTTCCTGATGCCATAGAGAATTCGCTGTGCGACGCGTCTGCGCGCCGACATTGTATTGGCTAAGAATACGTCCGGTGGTCAGCAACAGCGGGAAGCGCGGCCCGACTTTCTCGTCCGTCGCCACATATTCGGTGAGCACAAACAGACCCTTGCCGCGAGCGAACGCCGCGCGATGCATCACCGGCGTGCCTTCCGGCGCGGCGTCGTTGCAGGGCCACTGGATCGAGCCCAACGCGTCAAGTTTTTCATAGGTCACGCCCGCGAAGGTCGGCGTCAGCGCCGCGACCTCACGCATGATCTCGGAGGGATGCGTGTACGGCATTTCGAAGCCCAGCGCCTTCGAGAGCAGCAGCGTGATCTCCCAATCGGCATAGCCGTTCTTCGGCGCCATGGTTTTGCGCACGCGCTGTATGCGGCGCTCCGCATTGGTGAAGGTGCCGTCCTTTTCGAGGAAGGTCGAACCCGGCAGGAAAACATGCGCGTAGTTCGCGGTCTCGTTCAGGAACAGGTCCTGCACGACGACGCATTCCATTGCCTTGAGGCCACCGACAACGTGCTTGGTGTCCGGATCGGATTGCGCGATGTCCTCGCCCTGAACGTAAAGGCCCTTGAAGTGGCCATCGACCGCAGCGTCCAGCATGTTCGGGATGCGAAGCCCCGGCTCATCGTCGAGATGCACGCCCCACGCCGCTTCGAACAGCGCTCGCGTCGGCGCATCGGAGATATGTCGATAGCCGGAAAGCTCGTGCGGGAACGAGCCCATATCGCAGGAGCCCTGCACGTTGTTCTGGCCGCGCAACGGGTTCACGCCGACGCCTTCGCGGCCGATATTGCCGGTCACCATCGCGAGATTGGCAATCGCCATCACCGCGGTGGTGCCTTGGCTGTGTTCCGTCACGCCGAGCCCATAAAAGATCGCGCTGTTGCCAGGTCGAGCATAGAGCCGGGCGGCGCCGCGCACCGACGCTGCAGGGACGCCGGTCGCAGCTTCGGTGGCTTCCGGGCTGTGCGATGGATCGGCAACGAACGCTTTCCATTCCTCATAGGCATCCGCTTCGCAGCGTTCGCGGATGAAGGCTTCGTTGGTGAGCCCTTCGGTCACGATGACATGCGCCATTGCGGTCAGCACGGCGACATTGGTGCCCGGACTAAGCGCGAGATGGTAATCGGCATCGACGTGCGGCATGTGCACGAGATCGATGCGCCGTGGGTCGATGACGATCAGCTTGGCGCCTTCACGCAGCCTCTTCTTCATCCGCGACGCAAACACCGGATGGCCGTCGGTTGGATTGGCGCCAATGACGACGATCACATCCGCCTTCTCGACAGAGACGAAATCCTGCGTCCCCGCGGACGTACCGAACGTCGTCTTCAGGCCATAGCCGGTTGGCGAATGGCAGACACGCGCGCAGGTATCGACGTTGTTGTTGCCGAACGCCGCACGTACCATCTTCTGCACGAGGAACGTTTCCTCATTGGTGCAGCGCGATGAGGTGATGCCGCCGACGGATGTGCGGCCATATTTCGCCTGGATACGCTTGAATTCGGATGCGGTGTGCGCGATCGCTTCGTCCCAGGTCACTTCCTGCCACGGATCGTCGATCGAAGCGCGCAGCATCGGCTTCAGGATGCGATCCTTGTGCTGTGCATAGCCCCAGGCGAAGCGGCCCTTGATGCAGGAATGGCCGCTATTGGCCTTGCCCGATTTCGACGGCGTCATGCGCACGACCTCGTCGCCGCGCATCTCCGCATTGAAGGTGCAACCGACGCCGCAATAGGCGCACGTCGTCTGGATCGAGCGTTCCGGCGTGCCGATCTCGATCACCGTCTTCTCGATCAGCGTCGCCGTCGGGCATGCCTGCACACAGGCGCCGCACGAGACGCATTCCGATTCGAGGAACGGGACATCGGCGCTCGCCGCCACGCGCGATTCAAACCCGCGCCCGCCGATAGTCAGCGCAAATGTCCCCTGCACTTCCTCGCAGGCCCGCACGCAGCGCGAGCAGACGATGCATTTGGCGGGATCGTAGGTGAAGTAGGGGTTGGACTCGTCCTTCGTGTCGGCGAGGTGGTTTTCGCCATTGTAGCCGTAGCGCACGTCGCGCAGACCCACCGCCCCCGCCATGTCCTGCAGCTCGCAATCGCCATTGGCGGCGCAGGTCAGGCAATCGAGCGGATGGTCGGAGATGTAGAGCTCCATCACGCCGCGGCGGAGCTTCTTGAGGCGCTCCGTCTGTGTACGGACGATCATTCCCTGCAGGACTGGCGTCGTGCAGGACGCCGGCGTTCCCGGCCGTCCATCGATCTCAACAAGGCATAGCCGACAGGAGCCAAACGATTGCAGCGAGTCCGTCGCGCAGAGCTTGGGCACCTGGAAGCCCGCCATCGAGGCTGCACGCATGATCGAGGTGCCCTCGGGCACTTCCACCCGCGTGCCGTCCACCACGAGCGACACCGTACGCTCTGCCAGGGAGGCAGGCGTTCCGCGATCGATATCGTCAGCGAGCGGCGTCATGATACGAAATCCTGCGGGAAATGGTTGATCGCGCTCAATACCGGATAGGGCACAAATCCGCCCAGCGCGCACAACGATCCCGACTTCATTGTATCACAAAGGTCGCGCAAAAGGGTGAGGTTTGCGTTTACGCTCTGCCCACGGATGATCTTGTCGATGGTCTCCGTCCCACGTACCGCGCCGATGCGGCAGGGCGTGCACTTCCCACAGGATTCGACGGCGCAGAATTCCATGGCGAACCGGGCCTGATGGGCCATATCGACGGTATCGTTGAACACCACGACGCCGCCGTGGCCGAGGAGACCGTCGCGCGCCGCGAAGGCCTCATAGTCGAACGGTGTATCGAACAAACTGGGCGGAAAATAGGCGCCCAACGGGCCGCCCACTTGCACCGCGCGCACCGGGCGCCCGCTGCGGGTTCCGCCGCCAATGTCGTTCACCAATTCGTCGAGCGAGACCCCGAACGCGGTCTCGAACAATCCGCCGTATTTGATGTCGCCAGCGAGTTGGATGGGCATTGTGCCGCGCGAACGGCCCATGCCGAAATTCGCGTAGAACGCCGCGCCTTTCTCAAGGATCGCGGGAACAGACGCGAAGGTCAGAACATTGTTGATGATGGTGGGCTTGCCAAAGAGACCGTGATGCACCGGCAGCGGCGGCTTGGCGCGAACCTGTCCGCGCCGGCCTTCAAGACTTTCGAGCAGCGCCGTCTCCTCACCGCAGACATAGGAGCCCGCACCGGCACGGACTTCGAGATCGAACGCATAGGACGAATCCAGCACGCGCACGCCGAGCAGTCCTTCCTTGCGCGCAACCTCGATGGCGCGCTGCATCGCCGCGATCGCATGCGGATATTCCGAACGGATATAGACAAATCCTTTCGAGGCGCCGCTCGCGACGCCCGCAATGGTCATGCCTTCGATGAGAAGGAACGGATCGCCTTCCATCAGCATGCGGTCGGCGAAGGTACCGCTGTCGCCCTCGTCCGCGTTGCAGACGACATATTTCTGATCGGCCCTGGCGTCGGCTGCACCCTTCCATTTGATGCCGGCGGGAAAGCCCGCCCCGCCGCGTCCGCGCAGGCCGGATTTGGTGACGTCTTCCAGAATGCTTGTGGGACCGATTTCAAGCGCGCGTTTCAGGCCATAAAGACCGCCGGCATTTCGATAGTCGCTCAACGAAACTGGATCGATCGTGCCGCAGCGCGCGAAAATCAGCCGCGTCTGGCGCTTCAGCCAGGGATGATCTTCGATGTTGCCCAGCGCCTTGACCGATGTTCCGCCGAAAATCGCATCCGCATCTTCGGGAACGAGCGGACCGAATGCGCGCCAGCCCTTTTCCGTTTCGACCTCGAGCATCGGCTCCAGCCAGATCAGGCCACGCGAGCCGGTGCGCACAAGATCAAGTTCGATCCCCTGCTTTGCCGCCGCCTCGCGAAGTGCGGCGGCCACACGGTCCGCGCCGAGCGCCAGCGCCGCGGCATCTTTCGGCAAGCGTGCGCGCAGCGTCTTCATCGCGGTACGAGCTTTTCCAGGACCGCGTTGTCGAGACGCGCGTGGACCTCGCCATCGATCATCGCCGACGGCCCGCAGGCACAGAGCCCGAGGCAGAACACCGGCTCGAGCGTCCATTCGCCATCGGGTGTCGTACCGCCCCAGTCGAGTTTCAGATGTTCCTTTGCATGTGCCGCAACCGCATCGGCACCAACGGCCTGACACGCTTCCGCACGGCAGAGCTTGAGCACATGCTTTCCTGGCGGATGGTCGAGCTTGAAGTCGTGATAGAAGCTCGCCACGCCATAAGTTTCGGCTTCGGTGATGTTGAAGCCCCTGGCGAGGAGCTTCAGCGCCTCGCGCGGCACATGGCCGAACGCCGCCTGCATTTCGTGCAGCGCAGGCAGCAGCCCGCCGGGGACGGACGCAAATTGTGCGACGATCCGCTGGGCAATCTCGCTATCGAAGGCGGGGCGCAAACTCATGGCCGGTGAGAACAAACACGCGCAATTATAGGTCCGCGCCACCGACAGGGAAACCACATATGACGTGGGCATCGGCCCACGCTTCGATGCGCAAAACCGCTTTAAGCCGCAAGCTTCTTGCGCACTTCGCTGATCACCACCGGGATGGCGGCATCGTTCATCGGCGCCATGATGTGCACGCCGCCGACCCCTTCGATGGTGGCGAGTTCCTGGATCAAGTCGATGCAGATGGCACGGCCTTCGGTTTTCGGATCGCTGGCCGCTTCCATCCGAGCGACGATGCTGTCCGGGATAACGGTGCCAAAGAGATTGTTGCGCATCCAGTGCGCCGACTTGGCCGAGGCGAGCGGCGCCACGCCGATCAGGAGACGGAAACTCGCGGGCACGCCGCTTTCGCGCAGCCGCGCCATGTAGCGACGCACGACGCCGGCATCCATGCAGAACTGGGTCTGCGCAAACTGGCCGCCGGCCTCGATCTTCTTGAGCAGGCTTTTGGGCGTCCAGTCGGGCTTGGGATCGACCGGCGCATCGGCGACACCGATGATAAAGTCGATCTCGCCCGCGATCTTGCGGCCGTTCGGAAGCTCGTGCTTGTCGCGCATGGTGGCGATCGTGGCAACGAGACCGGTCGAGTCGAGATCGAAGACGGGCTTCGCGTCCGGCTGATCGCCGAGTTTGGGATCGTCTCCGGTCAGGATCAGCAGATTTCCGATGCCCGAGGCCGCGGCGCCCAGAATTTCGCTTTGCAGCGCGATGCGGTTGCGGTCGCGGCAGGTCATCTGAAGGATTGGTTCAATTCCGCCGGCGAGCAGAATCTGCGAGGCCACCAGCGCGTCCAGATGGGCACGCGCGCTCGCGCCATCTGTGACGTTGACGGCATCGGCCAGCCCCTTGAGCGGCGCCACGCGCTCCATGAGTTCATTGCGGTCGGACGATGCTGCCGGCGTCACCTCCGCCGTCATCACGAATTGACCTGAGGCGAGTTTCTTCTTCAGATTTGTGCTCAAGGGGAAGCCGTCCGTATATCGCGGGCGCGATGCTACGCACTACCGCGGCACATTCAAGCGAACTCAGCCGCGCAGATCCTGAACGATGGGCTCGCCCTTGGCTTCCTTATAGGCACTCGTCACGATCGGATCGGCGAAGAACACCTTGAACCACCTGTTGAGCCATGGGTCGCTGCCCACAAACAGCTTCGCATCGGCGCTGAGATCGACCTTCGCCTGAACCTGTTCGAGTGTGAGACCTTGTGCCGCAAGCGGCGCCACCTGCGCCCGGACGTCCTTAAGCGTGCGCTCGAGCCTGTCGACCTGCGCGCGATCGGTCTGCGGCATGCCATGGCCGGGAATGAGGGTACGGAACGGGACCGCGCGGAGCTTGCCCAAGGTCGCGAGCCAGTCGGAGGGATAACTCTCAAAGCCATAGGGAAACGGCAGGATGACAATCTCGCCCGCGACGAGGATTTTCTGCTTCGGCAGCCAGACGGCCGCGTCGCCATCGGTGTTGGCGCGGCCGAGGAACATCGCCTCTGCCGGACGCTCAGGATCGGCGAGCACGAGATGATCGGCAAATCCCTCCTTCGTCGGAATCGTCAGCGCACCATCCATGTCGCGCGCGTATTGGCGCAGCATGCGGATTGCGGTGCTGTAGCCTTGGCGTTCGCCATCGGTCGCGGCTTTGGCCTGCGCCTTCTGCATGTACTCGATTTCATCCTGCACCTGCTTCTGGAAATCCGCATTGCGCTTCGCATTGGGCGCGGCTGGGGTATTCATCGTTTTCGGATCCACGAGATGAGCCTGCGTCGCGGCGGTCGAGATCGTGCGCGCGTTGGGCCATTCTTTCAGAATCTCGGTGAGCCCCTGCGGCTTGTCGCCATGCCATTGCGAAATAATGACGGCTTTGACCGGCTTGGGACTTAACGACTTCACCATCGCCACAATGCGCCGCCCGGCACCGGGTGAACCGCCGGCATCGACCAGCACCAGCCCGTCGCGTTGCTCAATGACCGTCACATTGCCGATAGGCTGCAACTGGAATTTCGGCTCGGTCAGAAGCCACACGCCCTTCGTCACCGGACGGACGATCTGGAAATAGCCGATATCCGCCGCGGGCGAGCCCTGCGCGCCGACAGCTATCTCGCCGACCTGCGCAACAGATGGCTCCGCACAAAGAAGCAACGCCGCGAACAGAATTGGGGGCCGCATCTCATCAACTCCAACGATTGCGAATGAAGGCTATCGCCGAAGTACAGCCGCAGGGCTCACGAATGGTTGAGGGCGCACGCATATCCGCTGCATCACGGATGCATGTCACCATTGCTGCGGCCAGGCGCCTTCCTGGCTCTTGCGCTTCCAACGCGTATTCGGCGCGACTGGCTTCTCCGCAGGGTTCACGACATAGTCAAGCGCCGCTTCCAGCGCCGCATCCCGTCCGATGCGGTAATCGGCAAAGGTTTCCGGCACCGGGATATCGGGGAATATCCAGCCACGCGCATCGCGCGGATCGGATAGCTCCCAATAGATGGTCGCTACCATGGGATGAAGACGGGTGTGCGGCAATTCCATCTGCTTGGCGTCGCCATAGAGGTTCGGCGAAGATCCCGTCGGTTCGCCCACGAAGATGGCTTGCGTCAGACGTTCCGCGTCAGCGACGAAATTCTGGGCTGCGGAGAACGTGCGCCGGCCCGTGAGCACGAACAGATGACCGGGCTCATCCACCTTCGCGCGGATCATGCCTAGGATAATCGGCTGGTTGAGATAATTGTCGCCGCCGCCGTTGTCGCGAACGTCGATAATCAGCCTGTCGACCGGATTGCTGTCGACGAATTTGAACAGGCGATCGGCAAACGCCACCACCGTTTCTTTGTCGGAATCCGCGCACTCGCGATAGACCGCGTAGACCGTCTTCTTTTCTGGGAGATAGGTGAAATCGAAGGGCACATCCTTGTCATGCAAGGGCGTTGGATGCGCAATGCTGGCCTCATCCCGCGCATGGACCCAGCTCGATTTGCGGCGTTTGGAATCCTCCGACGCCGGCAATGGCGTTACAGCGAAATCGCGCGTGTGGCCATCCTTCTCGACGCGGAAGACAACCGGGTCGGAGATCGCACCGCCGGCGATCCCGGTCCCGTGGAGATAGCCGGGGCGGCTGAGGATCAGCGGCATCCAGCGTACGACCCAGCGCTCGTTCTCATGTGCCCAATAGGGCAAGAGCGTTTGCGCCACCTCCGCCATTGGATGGCCGCCGATCGCCACAATTTTTCCGCCGACGGCATCGCGATACGGCGCATCCGCCGCCGTCACATGCACACCATCGGCAAAGACATCCGTCAGAATCGGCAGGCGCGAGTCGAAACCGGGTCCGGCGTCGGGCACGGGATAGAACGTCGTGTGGCCATCTCCCACCAGCGCCAGCAACCGGTACATGCCCATGACGTATTGCGGCCAGCTTTCTGAGACGATCTGCTTGTGCAGCGTGGCGACAGCGGCATCCATCGTTGCCGCATCGGTTTTGTGGTGCAGGTTCGGATGGATTTCCTTCATCGCGGCATAGAGCGTATCGAGGTCGGCTGCCCAGTCCGCGCGATCCATCGACGGCGCCGGCTCATCGGCGCGCACGCCAGCGGCCATGATGACGGCGACGATCAGAACCAGATATTTTCGCATGCCTGCACTCTCCCGCCGAAATAGCGTGAGGCCGTACTATGCGCGCCGCACCTTACAGGACAGAGAGCGCGGCGGGGTTGCGCGAAGCGCGCGGCTCGATACTAGCGGAAGACGATCCCGATGGTTTCGGCGATGCAGGCCGGACGCTGCTGGCCTTCGATCTCGATCGTCACTTCGCTGGTGAGTTGCATGCCGCCGCCGCGCGACTCCACGGCCAGCAATTTCGACCGCGCCCTGACGCGGCTGTCCACCGGCACCATGTTGGTGAACCGCACCTTGTTGGAGCCGTAATTGATCCCGCGCGTGACACCTTCGATCTTGAGGAATCCACCCGTCAGCCACGGAATCAGCGACAACGTCAGATAGCCGTGCGCGATGGTCTTGCCGCCGGGCATTTCCTTTGCCGCACGCGCGGCATCGAGATGGATCCATTGATGGTCGCCGGTCGCGTCGGCGAATTTGGCGATGCGATTCTGGTCGATCGTGACCCAGTCCGATACGCCGGTTTCCTGGCCCACGAGCCCAGGCAATTCCTCGAACGTCACGGTCTTCATTTCGGATCCTTCATACGATGCGGGAGTCGCGCTTGCCCCAGTAGCTGTCGCGGATGAGGCGTTTGTAGAGCTTGCCGGTGGGATGGCGCGGCAATTCCGGTTCGAAATCGACGGAGCGCGGGCACTTGATCGGCGACAGACGTTCGCGGCAATAGGCGATGAGCTCCTCCGCCAGCGCCGGCCCGGCCTCCTGCCAATCGGCCGGCTGCACCACAGCCTTCACCTCTTCGCCGAACTCTTCGTTGGGGACGCCGATCACGGCGACGTCGGCCACCTTGGGATGCGAGATGAGGAGGTTCTCGGCTTCCTGCGGATAGATGTTCACGCCGCCCGAGATGATCATGAACGCCTTGCGGTCGGTCAGATAGAGATAGCCTTCCGAATCGAGCTTTCCGACATCACCGAGCGTCGACCAATCCGCATGTTCCGGGTGGCGCGACTCTGCGGTCTTCTTGGGATCGTTGTGATACTGGAACGTGGTCGCACCGGCGAAATAGATCACGCCTTCATCGCCGACGGGCATTTCCTCGCCGTTCTCGCCGCAGATGTGGATTTCGCCGAGAACGGGCTTTCCCACTGTGCCCGGATGGGCGAGCCAGTCGGCGCTGCCGACATAACAGAAGCCGTTTCCTTCCGTGCCCGCGTAATATTCGTGGATCACCGGCCCCCACCATTCGATCATCCGCCGCTTGATGTCGACCGGACAGGGCGCTGCGGCGTGGATCGCGGATTTCATCGAGGAGACGTCGTATTTCAGGCGCACATCGTCCGGCAACTTAAGCATGCGCACGAACATCGTCGGCACCCACTGGCTCGCGCTCGCTCGGTACTGTTCGATGTATTTGAGCGCCGCTTCGGCGTCGAAATGCTCCATCACGATCACAGTGCCGCCACCGCGCTGCACCGACATCGAATAGCGCAGCGGTGCCGCGTGATAGAGCGGCGCCGGCGAGAGATAGATCGTGTCGGGGGTAAAGCCGAACAGGAACGTCACCATGCCAAGCAACGCCGAAGGCGCATCGATCGGATCGCCGGTTAGTGGCGAGCGCACGCCCTTGGGTCGTCCCGTCGTGCCGGAAGAATAAAGCATGTCGAGACCGGAGGTCTCGTCCGCGACCGGTGTGGCGGGCATTGTGCCAGAAGCGTCTTCAAAACTTTCAAATCCCGGTATCGCGCCACCGACACTGAGGAACGTCACGCTGGGAAGCAATGCCGCCGTTTCGCTCGCGACTTTGGCGAGGCCAATGCTCGCGATCAGAATCTTCGCGCCGCTGTCCTTGACGATGTACTCGACCTCGCCGGCGGTCAGTCGCGACGAGATGCAGGTGAAATAGAGTCCCGCGCGCTGCGCCGCCCAGCAGATCGGCAGATAGAGGAGATTGTTCTCCATGAAGAGCGCGACGCAATCGCCGGTGCGAAGCCCGAGCTTGCGAAACAGCTGCGCCCCCTGATTGGAGAGCGCATCAAGCTGCCGATACGTCAACGTTTCGCCGCTTGCCGCCATGATGAGGGCGGGCTTGTCGGGCGTGGTCTGTGCATGACGCACGGGATGCATCGCGTTTCCTCGTTTTTCTTTTGCGGAAATTGTTAGCGACGCAGCCGCGGCGCGTAAAGCAATCGCGTCTCAGCGCCCGAAATGCTCGTCGAGGCGCCCCAGGATTTCTTCCGGCGCAAAGCCCAGCGCCGACAGTCTTCCGGAGCGCGCGAGGAGCGCCAATCCGGCGAGCGCGGCTGCCACGAGCACGATGTCGCACTGGCTTTCACGGCTGTCCGCGGGCCGGCCTGCCGCATCGGAAAGCACCTTCAAGGCCGCGATCATCCGACCATTGAACAGACGCTCCGCCTCGCCGCTTCCTGCGATGGCGGGCAACGCGCCCTGTGCGGCCGCCATCGTCTCGTTGTCGCACAGGAGCGTGAGCGCCGCGGATGACGCCGCAGCGAGCTTGCCAGTGCCGTTGCCGGCTTTGACCGCTTCGCGCATGGCGCGGGAGATCGACGCCAGATCCTCGGCGGCGAGTGCGAGGAGGAGATCGTCTTTCCCGGTGAAATAGCCATAAAGCGCGGCCGGCGCATATCCGGCTTCGGCCGCGACGCCACGCAAGGAAAGGTCGCGCGCTCCATCGCGCGCAGCCACCCGGCGCGCGGCCTGCAGGATGGAGGCCCGTGTGGCGCCGTGCTCACGCGCCCGCCGTTCGTTGCGAATGGGTCCGCTCATGCCGCGATGATAGGCGATTCGCGCGGCTTGGCGGAGCGCCCTCACATCTTCTGGTCGGGGTGCTTGGCCTTGAAGGCGGCAACGGCGGCCTGGAATTCCGTGCCCACCTTTTCCTTTTCCTTCTGGTTGGACCCGATCTTGGCTTCGACGTCGGCCTTGATCGACGGGTCGAGCGGCTTCTTGTCCTTGCTTTTCGCCGCTGCCTGCGCCTGGGCCAAATAGTCCGAGTTCAAGCAGCTCTGATAATCGTCGGACGCCTTCATGAATACATTGGCGTCATGCGCCGCCGCCTTGAGCTGATCATAGGTCACGGTGTTGCCGTCGATCGCCGCCGGCGGATACGGCTCGGAACATGAGCTTGAATCGGCCAGCGCAGGCGCCGCCATGCCCAAAACAAATGCCGAAGCCATCGCAATTCTGCTCAACATGATCCCTGCCATCTCCCCTCAGTGTGAAGAACAGCAGATACTCAAGCATATTTATTTGGGCGAAACCAAGGCCTTGGCACGTTCATGTGAAAGCCGCGTAGGGCGGCGCGGGATCGTATTCCATTCCGCGCTGCACGACCCGCGCGAAGTCCGGTCCATGCAATTCGCCCACGAGCCACAACGCCATGTCGATCCCGGCCGAAACGCCGGCAGCCGTCAGCAGATTGCCGTCGCGTACATAGCGATAATTGGAGAGCACTTCGGCAGCTTCGTTACGAGCCCGCAATGTCTCGACAAACGCCCAGTGCGTCGTGACCCGCTTGCCCCTTGCGGGGCCTGCGGCCGTCAGAAGCAGCGCTCCGGTACACACACTGGTCACCCATTTCGCACCGTCCGAAACCGCGGCGATCCATTCGAGCAGCGGCCTGTTCAGCACTTCGCGCCGCGTGCCTTGCCCGCCGGGGATCAGCAGAACGTCGAGCGCGCCGCAATTCGCGGTGGTGGTGTCAGGAAGAACCCGCATGCCCTTGGCGCAACGGACTGGACGGTCCTGTTCGGCGATCAGGAAGACATCATGTGGAACGGGCCTGGCCCCGCGGCGCGCCATTTCGTTGGCCATGGTGAAGACTTCCCATGGTCCGACGAAATCGAGTTCCTCCGCGTCGTCGAAAACCAGAATGCCGATCTTCAGTGTCATCGAATGCCCCGATGCGCGAATTCCCGCGCATCATATTAGGGCGAAGGGCCCGCGGCCGGAACGAGGCTCAGTGCGCCTCTGCCATGCGCATCCGGCGGCGCTCGGCGAAGGTATCCGCGAAACGGACAAACAGGGTCAGTACAAGGAGTCCCAGCGAGACCTCGTAGAACGTGTCGAACACAGTCGCCCGATGCGGGCCGACCAGGTGCTCGAGATCGCTGGCCGCAAAAGCACACCAGAAATAAGCGTTCGACAGACCGAGTATCGCGCGTCCCGCAACCGAACCGAGAGCGCGCTTCGTGCTGGTGCCGAACATCATGACTGCAAGAATGAGCGCCGAAAAGGCTGCAAACGCCAGCGTGGGCAGCGAAACCACATTTTCGGTGAAGAAACCTGGAACCACGATGCAACCCAAAAACACCGCATACATGCCGGCGAAAGCTTGGGTGAGGCCGACGCTTTCGCGGGCCACCGCGCGTGTGGCATCGGAGGGAAGCAACCTGCACAGCGGCTTGGCGACATAGGCGATGACGAACGCCAGTGAGGAGGCCGCCAGGACCAACCTCGCCGCGAAACCACCGCCCTGAAAAATAAACCCGGCCGCGGCGAGACAGAGCGCGAGGCTGGTTCCCGCCAGCGCAATGGTGAGCTTACGCCCAGGCGTGAGCACAGGCATTGGCGTCCCCTCGAAATCAGCGATAACGACCATGTCCGGATTTCCGCAGCTTCAGATGCAGCAACGGACGGAGTGGGAATTCGTTGCTAGGAACCCGGCAACAAAGCGACCGCGAAGCCCTCTACAGGCTGATTTGCCTCATGGCGTGGCACCGCCGCCATGAAACCCGCGACATCGAACCCCGCCTTGGCGGCTTGTTCCCGCAGATAGGCCTCGGAATGGCACCATCTGCGCTTTGGTCCCAATTCGAAACCTCCGCCCTGTTTGCTTTCGACGGTGAACAAGAAGAATCCACTATCGTGCAAATTGTGTCTGGCGCGGTCGAAGACGGTTTCCAGGTCCCCGAGATAGACGAGCGTGTCCGCCGCCAGCAGAAGGTCGTATTGCGTTGTTCCATCAAGCGCGGACTCGATATCACCGACAAGCAACCTGTCGTAGAGGTTGCGGGCGCGGGCCTTTTCGACCATCGCCTGGCTCAGATCGATCCCGTCCAGCCGCGCCGCCACATCGCGAAATACGACGCCGGTCAAACCCGTGCCGCAGCCAAGATCCAGAACGGCAAGACGATCGCGTCCCGGCATGATGAGATCGAACAGCGCGCGCAGGATCTGCGGCGCCCGGTAGCCAAGTTGGCCGATCATCCGTTCATCGTAATCCGCCGAGAACTGATCGAAGAGATGGCGGACATAACCCGCATCCGAACGCGGCCGGTCCTTCATCGCGCGCGCTTCGGCGATCTTCGGCGCCACCGCTTCGTCTTCCTCGAGATGCGAGAAGGATTCGAGCGCCTTTTCCGGCTCGCCGGCCTCGAGCCACGCGCAACCGAGCACGAAGCGCGCATCGGCCGAGGTGTAGTCCAGCCGCAGCGCCCGTTGCAGTTCGGCGATTGCTCCAGGCAATTGACCGGCGCGCAAAAGCGCCTCGCCATGGGCGAGCGCAAGCAGCGCGCTTCTGGGATTTAAGGCCGCGGCTTCGCGGGCTGCGGCCATGTACTCATGCGGCGAGCGTGCATTTGCCATTGTTGATGACGACGACGTCGCGCTCCTTCAGCTTGCAGCGGAAGGAAACGATCCCGCCATCGACCCACATCTCGGTGATGATCGTCTCGCCGGGGAACACGGGCGCGGAGAAACGCACATCGAAGCCTGTGATCTTCTTTGCGTCGTAATTGCAGACCGTCGAGATGATCGCGCGGCACGCCGTGCCATAAGTGCAGAGCCCGTGGAGAATCGGACGCGGGAAGCCCGCCATCTTCGCCACATTGGGATCGCGATGCAGCGGATTGCGGTCGCCGGAAAGCGCATAGATGAACGCCTGATCGGGCCGCGTATCGCACTCGTGGACGAGGTCCGGCGCACGCGTGGGAAGCGGGTGCGGTTCGGGCGCACCTTCCTTCGGCCCCCCAAAGCCGCCGTCGCCGCGCGCGAAGATCGTGTTGACCAGCGTGCAGAGCTTGTCGCCGCCCTTCTCGCTGATGACGCGTTCCATCAGGATCACCGCGCCTTTGTCCTTGCCCTTGTCGAAAACACCGGTGATGCGCTCGTCGAAGGTCACGTCGGCGGCATAGGGCAGCGGCTTGTGCATGGTGAGGCGCTGCTCGCCATGCACAACCATCAGATAATTGATGCCAGCGCGCGCCATCGTGCTGCCTTTGCCCCAGCCGATCACGGTCGCCATCGTGGGCACGGTCTGCAGATCGTTCTCGTAGACGAATTTCAGTTCGTCTTTGTTCATGGGATCGCGCATGAAGCCGATGCCGAGCGCGTAAAGCATCGTCTCGCGGTCGCCATAGCTGGCGGTCAGGCCTGTCTCTTTGGCCTGCATGAGCTCGTCGTAATTGATGGGCATGGCGGCAACTCCGGAAATGTCGATGCCGGAGTCCTAGCCCGGCGCGGCCTCGCTGCCAATGGAACGGCGCGGCGACCAATCGACCGGCTCAACCTTCGGTATGATCACGGCCCAGCCTAGGACGCCAAGCAGACTGATCATTCCCGAAACCAGGAATGCCGCGGTGAACAATCCCGTCCGGTCGACGATGTAGCCGGTCACAGCGGGGGCCACGATGCCTGCGAGATTGCCGATGCAATTTTGAACGGCGATCCATTTTCCAGCTGCTCGCGGTCCGGCCAGTGTCTGCCCGATAGCGTAAATCGTCGGCGTGTTGAAGCCGAAGCAGATGGCCGCCAGAAACAGCCCCGCGATGGCGATGGCCGTTCCTCCCAATGCACAGGCAAGCAAGCTGATCGCGGCGCCGAGATGAGACGCGACGGTGAATCCCTTTCGCACCATGGTCGAACTCGCACCCGCGCGCATCCACATGTCCGAGACAAGACCGGTCAGTTGCGCGCTGATCGCATAAACGACGTAGATGAGACCACCGACCACGCCCATTTCGGCAACGCTGAAGCCGCGCGCTTTCACGAGATAGAGCGGCAGCCAGAGGATCACGAAGTAGAAGGAATAGTTCGCGGAGAAATGGCCGAGGCCTGCGCCCCACATGCCGCGCTGACGCACTATGGCGAGAAACGAAGGCGCGCTTTTCGCTTTCGGTTCATCTGCATGCACCGATCCCTGCCGCGTCATGCCAAGCCAGGGGATTAGCCAAAGTGCGGAGACCAGGCCAAAGAGAATGAACACCGGCCGCCAGTCCAGTTTGGCCATCAGCATTCCGCCCGCGAACGTCCCGAACGCCGGCCCAAGCGCGAGCCCGACACCGATCATGCCATTGGCGAAACCGAGACGATGTTGTGGCAGATGCTCGCCGAGGAGCTTCGAGCTGCACGGGAACGCCGCGCTCTCACCCAGACCCAGCACAAGGCGCAACGCGAGGATAGAGACAAACCCGGTCGCGAAGCCGGTCGCGACCGTCGCGAGCGACCACAGCGCCACGCCAAGCGCGAGGGCGCGATAGGCGTTGATCTTTTCGGCCAGCCAGCCCGCCAGCAACTGGCCGGGCGTGTAGGTCCAGAAGAAAGCGCCGAGGAGCATTCCGATCTGGGTGTGGGTGAGCTTCAGCTCATCGCGTATCAAAGGCGCGGCGGTCGCGAGATTTCCGCGGTCGACGTAGTTGATGAAGATCGCGAGCGCGAGGAGGACGACGATCCGCGTCCGCAAGCCCCCTTCCTCAGCGTCACGAGCCGCGCCGCCCGCCAGTTCTGCCTGTCTCACGCCTCGCCCCCTACGATGCACATAGAGGCGCTGCCTTTTGCAGCGGATTGTCAAGGCTGGCTCGCCGCGCCCCGCCTCGGGTGATAGCGTCCCAGGACGCCATTCACGCAGGATCGCTTCCCATGACCTATCGCTGCTTCAACGTCGAAATCACCAACAACATCGCGCATCTCGAGCTCAAGCGCGGCGACGAACTCAACACGATGGTGCCGGAGTTCTGGCGCGAGCTGCCCGATATCGTGAGCGGCGTCGACCGCGATGCCAAGGCGCGCGTGATCGTGGTGTCGTCGACCGGCAAGCATTTCACCGCCGGTATGGATTTGTCGGTCTTCACGGGCGCGACCACAGGTACGTCAGGACGCGAGAAGCAGGAACGCGGACGCCGCAACGCCAATTTCCGGCAGCACGTGCTCGATCTGCATGAGACGTTCAACGTTCTCGATCGTGCGCGCATTCCGATCCTGATGGCGGTGCAGGGTGGCTGCGTCGGCGGCGGCGTCGACTTCTCGAGCGTCTGCGATTGCCGCTATGCGACCGAAGACGCGTTCTTCGTCATCCAGGAGATCAATATCGGCATGACGGCCGATGCCGGGACCTTCCCGCGCCTGTGCAATCTGCTGCCGCAGGGAATCCTGCGCGAACTCGCTTATTCGGGACGGCGCCTTCCGGCGCGCAAGGCGTTCGAGCTCGGCTTCGTCAACGCGATCTTCCCCGATCAGGCCGCCATGATGGATCACGTCATGGCCGTGGCGAAGGACATCGCGGAGAAATCGCCGCTCGCCGTTTATGGCTCCAAGGTGATGATCAACTACGCCCGCGACCATTCCATCGCCGACGGGCTCGACTACATCGCAACCTGGCAGGCCGGTATGTACAATCCGGAGACGGACATGGCCGAAGCCTTCAAGGCCAAGCAGGAAAAGCGCCTCGCGGACTTTGCCGATCTTCTCCCCATTCGGCCCGTGCGGGAAGCCTGATCCCGGCGCTGTAAGAAACACCCCGCCCCGGCGACTATCCTTTGCGAAGTGGCAAGGTGGCGGCATGCCGGAGGCAGATCAGGACGCGCTCTACCGTCTCGCCATCGCCGAGCACGGATCGGCGATCGGCAGGCTTCTGCGCGCCTATGAGGCGAACGCCGAGCTGAGGCGCGACCTGCTGCAGGACATCCATGTCGGACTGTGGCGAAGCTTCGCTGTGTTCGATGGACGCTGCTCGCTGCGCACCTGGGTCTATCGCGTCGCGCACAACATCGCGAGTTCCCACGTCGCGCGGCGGATACGGGCGAGCAAACAGGTCAGCCTCGATGCGCTCATGGAATTGCCGGACGCCGGAGACGTCGAAGAAACGGCTTCGGAAAAGCAGATGCTCGAGAAGCTCACCGCCCTGATCCGCACGTTGGGTCAGCCGGACCGACAGATCATCCTGCTCTATCTCGAAGACATGGATGCGGCCGCCATCGCTGAGATCACCGGCCTCAAACCCGGCGCCATCGCCACGAAAATCCATCGCATCAAGGCACTGCTGGCGCGGCGCTTCAAGGACGGGAGGCCGGAATGAACGACCTCAAAACCCTCTGGAAATCGCAAGGAACGGAGCACGCCCCCATGTCGCTCGAAGAAATCCGCAATCAGGCTGGCAAGCTTCAGTCGAATGTCCGCTGGCGCAATATCCGTGAAGCCGCGGCGGCCGTCCTCGTTATCGGCGGGTTCGGCTTTTATGTCTGGTGGTTTCCCGATCCCGTGATGCGGGCCGGAAGCGTACTCGTGATTCTGGGCACGCTGTTTGTGATGTGGCGGCTGCTCGCGCGCGGCACAGCCACGGCCCTACCGGGCGCTGCATCGGCCCTCACCTGGACCGACTTCTATCGCGGCGAACTCGTGCGCCAGCGCGACCTGCTGACGAGCGTCTGGAAGTGGTACCTGGCCCCTCTGGTGCCGGGCATGGCGGTCTTCCTTGCCGGTCTGGCGCGTACCATGCCCCAAGCGGCAATGGGCAAGCTTGCCGTCACCGCCGTGATTTGCGTCGTGGTTTTCCTAGGGGTCGGATTTCTCAACAGCTGGGGAGCGCGCCAGCTGCAGAAGCAGATCGACGCGCTGGGAGACTGAGATCGCCTAGCTTGCCGCCGCAACGTGATGGGCGAGCGCGACGGCGGGACCTTCGGTCCAGACATCGGTGAGCGGCAGACCGTTCTTCTCGATCATCATAAGAGCGTGCTCGTAGCCCTCGGCGATGGCGCGGTCGAAGGACAGCCAGTCGCGCAGGCCGATATCCGGCAGCGGCGGCTCGAAGAGATAATCCACCTGCTCGCGCACGACGCGGCGCTGGGCTTCCGAACCCACAGTGCCCGAGCGCATCAGGATGGACACGATCGACGGCGTTCCGCGCATCTGTTGCCAGATCAGCCACCACAGTGGCCGCTCGCCATATTTGTCGTCATGGACCTCGAACTCGACTTCGCCGGTGACGTCGGAGGCGATGATCGGTCCGCTTTCGCGCTGGCGCATGACATCGACCGGAAGGTTGTTCATCACGCCACCATCGACGAGCAGATGACCGTGATGGGTCACGGGCGGAAGGATTCCCGGCAGCGCCACGCTGGCACGCAAGGCCCGCCACAGCGCGCCGCTGCGGTGCTCGTGGATGCGGCCGGTGGTCAGGTCCGACGACACGCAGAAATAAGGTTTCGGCAATTCCTCGATGCGGATGTCGCCGAAATTCTGCTGCAGAAGCGTGCTCACGCGCTTGCCGCGCACAAGGGCGATCAGCGGGAAGGTGTAGTCGGAGAGCGGATTGGCCTCGACGAAGGCCGCGCGCACGCGGTCGGTCAGTTCTTCGAGACTCCATTCCGCGGCGAGACCGGCGGCGATGATCGCGCCCATGCTGGTGCCGCCGAGATTGTCGAAGGGAACGCCTGCCTCGCGGAGCGCCTTCAGCACGCCGATGTGGGCAAATCCTCTTGCGCCACCACCGGCGAGCACGATGCCGACCGCGCGTCCGGAGATGAACCTGGCGAGCCGGCCGATATCGTCCGTGTTCCCGATCCGCAGATGATGGTGGGATTCGAACAGCCCGCTGCGCAGCGCGAAATGCTCGGGCAGATTCTTTAGGCCGCTGGACGGATGCAGCAGGAGGAGTTCGGGTAGCGCGCCGGCGCGTTCCTTGGCGGCGGGAATGTCGAGCGGGCGCAGCGGCAATGGCCGATCCGAACGCGCCAGAAGGAAAACCCGATCGGCCTGCCTGAGGCAGAGATGCGTCCAGGCGGAGTCCGGCACGTCGCCGCGGTAGAAGACGACATCGTGCGCGGCCTCGAAGGCGTTGAACCATTCCGCCGATTGCTCCGCGGCCGATGCATCGAGCACCGCCGCGCGCGAGCCCATCTGCGTCAACGCGGCCGCGACACGGTGGGCAATTGGTTCCTGATCGAGGCCTTCCTGCAGCGGCACGATGGCAAAGGTCTTGGGGCGGGAACCGTCGCTGTCGTGGCGGGTGGTGGCCTGCAGGCGCTTCACCAGAATGCGCATGAGATTGAGCATCACGCGCGGATGACGCGCGATCAGCGCATCGAAACCCTGCGCACTGATGCGCAGCAATTCGGTATCGCGCATCGCCACAATCTCAGCCGAGTGCTCGCTGTCGCCCGAGATCAGCGACATCTCGCCGACCGTTTCCCCCGCCGGCACATGCGCGACCAAGCGGCGCTTGTGGTGCTCATCCTCGACGAAGACGCCCAGATTTCCGGTCACGACCAGGAACAGCGCCTGCCCGTTCTCGCCGTCGCGCTTCAGCTCCATGCCGCCCGGAAGACAGAACCAGTTCGACTCGGCCAGCACCCGTTTCAGGCCCGCGTCGCCGACATCGGCAAACAGCGGAAAATTCCTTAAGCGGGCACGGAGGTGCTCCGGATAGATTGTCTCTTGCGCGGTGCGGAAGGAAGAGAGGAAGGCCATGTTCATTGTTCTAGCTCACCAGGCCGTCCAACCGCCATCGACCGCGATGGCCGCGCCGGTGACAAAACTCGACGCCCGCGATGCCAGGAACAGCAGGGGGCCGCGGATCTCGTCCACCCGGCCGGTGCGCCCGAGCATCGTTTTGGCCGAAAGCCGCGCCGCAAAATCCGGATCCCCCCGGGAAACATCGTCCCGGGGAAACGGCCCTGGAACCAAAGCGTTCACGCGAATGCGTTCCGGTCCCAGCTCCGCCGCGAGGTGGCGGCTCAATTGCAACAGGGCCGCCTTCGCCGGGCCGTAGTGGAAAGGGCTCGCCTGTCCCGGCTGGGCATAGATACGCGCATCGGGCGACACGGCGGCGTACATGGAAGCGATGTTGACGATACTCGCCTCGCCGGCAGCACCGGCCGCATTACGCAAGGCCGGGCGAGCGGCGCGAACGGCTTCAAAGGCGGCGGTCACACTGCTGGCATAAGCCTTTTCAAAATCGGCGGGTTCGAGTGCGTCCATCGGCCTCGGCGTCATGCTGATGGCGTTGTTCACAAGCACGTCGAGCCGTTCCAGGCGCGCGAAATACGCACGAACCGCCGGGATATCGGCCACATCGAAGACCGCGCGCTCGACGGAATGACCCTCGTCACGCAACTCGCCCTCAAAATCTTTGAGCCGGGCGTCATTGCGACCATTGAGGATCACATGGGCCCCTGCTTCGCAGAGCGCGCGCGACATCGCGCTTCCCAGATGCCCTGCCGCGCCGGACACGAAAGCCACGCGGCCATCGAGACGGAAGAGATCGCTCATTTCGGCCAGAGCGCGGGGTTGAGAAGCTGGATCGGCAGGCGCGGAATGCAGGTCTCCACCCGTCGACATTCTTCGCGCGTCAGGGGCCGTTTTACGAACAAGCCCAGATTTTTCTCGAGCTGTTCTTCGGTCTCGAGCCCGACCACGACACCGTCGATCCAGTCCTGCCCGCGGGCATAGGCAAGGCAAAGGTCGGCAGCGCTGTCGCGCTTCAGCTCCCACGCCAGATAGGTGATCAGCTTCACCAGCGCGTCGGCGCTCACCTCTTCGATATTGGGCCAGACGGAGGGATCGTTGGCAGCAAGGATGCCCTGAAGAAAGGTGCTGCGCGCGTGGATGGTTACGTTCGGCCGCGCGGCAAGGCAGTTCTGGAAGCCGGCCTCGCGCCAGCGCCAGTCGAGGATATTGAACGGCAGTTGCAGATGGACGACGTCCGGATTGGCGAGTGCCATCAGCGCTTCCAGCGGCGACTGAACCGACACACCAAGCGTGAGAACGCTTCCGTCCTCCAGCCGCTCGACCAGCCGTTCCCAGATCGCGCCGCCGAAGGCTGTCATATGCGAAGCGCGATGCAGCAGCAGGCAATCGAGCCGTTCGCTGCGGAGTGCCGCGAGCGACTGGGCGATGCTGGTGTCGACGGCCGCGCGAACGGCATCGCGCGGCGCATCTGCCGCGAGTTCGCTGAGCGGGCTCAGCTTGGTGATGGTGTGAACGGCTTTGCGGCCTTGGAGCGCTTCGCCGATGCGCTCTTCGCTGTCGCCATAGGCGCGCGCGGTATCGAATTGCGAGATACCAGCATCCACGGCGCGGCGCACGAGTTTGAGTGCCGTGCCAAGCGCAGGCTTTCCGGTCCGGTTTGCAGCCCCGTAGGCCAGACCCAGTTGTACCGAGCCCAACACAAGTTCGGCCGAACGCTGTTCGCGCATGGAGGCGTGACCTTCTTCCGCAGTATCAGGGTCGCACCGTATGGTAAAAATCTGCTTACCCTGACGGGGAGCCTAATCTTTGCCCAGCAACTTCCACACGCTCTGCGCCGTCATCACGATCTCGCCGTCCACGGTGAAATCGCCGCGCATGAAGACCATGCTGCGCGTGCGGCGCGTGAGTTCGGGTCTGACCTCGATAAGATCGCCCTCGCGCGCGGGTGCGATGAACTGCGTCTGCATATTCAGGGTCACCGACGGCGCCTTGTCGGTCACATCCCAGACCGCCTGACCCAGCGCCAGATCGGCAAAGGTCATGAGCATCCCGCCGTGCACCACGCCGCGCAGATTGCAGTGATGGGCGGCGACGCGAAACGCATAGCGCCTCTGGGGGATATCGCCCGCGCCATAAGCCGGCCCGACATGGATCTCGAAGGGATCGATAAGCCGGATCTCGCTGAAGCCTTCCGGAGCCGTCATGGCATGATCTTCCAGAGGCCCGAGGCAGACATGACGATGCGGCCTGCTGCAGATAGCTCCGCACTCAGGAAAACCAGCGTGCGCGTCTGACGCGTCGCGCGCACCCGCGCCTCGATAATATCGCCCAATCGTCCGGGCCCGACAAAATCGCAATTGAGCGCAACCGTGCTGCAGGACTTTGCACCCGAGACCAGCCGCGACGTGCGGCTCATGGAAATATCGGCGAAGGTCATTAGCAACCCGCCATGCACCGTGCGGGAGCCATTCATGTGCTTGTCCAGCGCGACGAAAGCAAAACGGCGGATATCTGCATCGTCGGAAAGGCGATAAAACGGGCCGGCGAATTTGTTGAAGCCTGCAATGGAGATATTTTCGGCGTCCGCCGGCAGGCCTGGCGCCGCGATCTCTGCCCCTTCCGTCATGGTTCCGGTGATAGGGTGATTTACGCTGCACCGCAATATGGACGCCATCGCCGCATTGGAGGCACAGCCTCGCCATAGTAAAGTTGCAAATTCCTTGAAAGTCGGCCAAGCGAGGGCCGCGCAATTGCCAGAGAGGAACTTATGATACAATCCCTGCTTCGTGTCGTCTTCGGCGCGTCGTGCCTTGTTGCAGCAGCCGCATTCAGCGCCGGATCAGCAAGCGCCGCAGATAAAGCCAGTTCCTCCGAGAAGGTCAGCGCGGCCGTCGGCAAGCCCCTCGTCGCTGCGCAGACCGCGATGAAGGCCAACGATTTGACCACTGCGCTTGCACACGTTCACGAAGCACAGGCCGTGCCGGACCGGACGCCCTTCGACGACTTCACCATCAACGAGTTCCTGGCCAACATCGCGATCGGCATGAAGGACTACAAGGCTGCCGCGACCTCCTTTGAGGCCATGGCGGATTCGCCGGCCCTGCCGGAAGACAAGAAGTCCAATGTGCTGACCAACGCCGTGCTGCTGGCCGCCAATGAAAGCGATTGGCAGCGGGTCATCAAATACGGCGAAGCCCTGGAGGCGATGGGTCCGCTCGATCCGAAAGTGGCGAGCCCGATGTCGGTTGCCTATTTCAACACCGGCAATGCCGCAAAAGCGACGGCGCTTGCGCAAAGCCAGGCCGCCGCGGCGACAGCTGCGGGCAAAGCCCCCGACCAGGCCGCACTCGACATCGTGGTGCGCGGTCAGCTCAAGCAGAACGACTACGCCGGGGCCGCGAAGACACTCGAGACACTGGTGGCGAATTATGGCGATGCCAACGATTGGGGCGAGCTGATCGACATGGCCTTCATGACGAAGGGTCTGCACGATCTCGATGCGTTGCACCTCTATCGTCTGCGTATCGTGACCGGCGCTACGACGCCTGCGGACGACTACGCAATCATGGCGCAGGTGGCGTCCCAGCTGAATTATCCCGTGGAATCCGTCTCCATGATCGAACACGGCATGAGCAAGGGCGTGGTCAAGGCGGGCGACAAGGCGAGCGGCTTGCTCGCAGGCCTGAGGCCCAAGGCGGAAAAGGACAAGGCCTCGATCGCCGAGTTCGACAAGCTGGCGCAAGGGCACAAGACCGGCGACTACGATCTGAAACTGGCCGAGACCTATTACGGCTATGGCCGCTATAGCGATGCAGCCGATGCGGCACAGCGCGCCATCACCAAGGGTGGCAACAAGGACTCCAACGACGCGCAGATGGTCCTTGGCGAGTCGCTCGCGATGCAAGGAAAGAATGCCGAAGCGGCAGCGGCTTTCGCCAAGGTGAGCGGCAATCCAACCACCGAAAAAAGCGCCCATCTTTGGACCCTCTATACGCAGCGGAAAAGCACCACGGCTGCGACGCAATAGATCGCGAAAGCGGGCGCCTGCGGAAACAGGCGCCCTCCGGCCACTTTGCAAGCGCCACCGGAGCGCCTACGTAACCCTTATGCGCATGGCGGCAGATCCGGATGTCGACAGTCCATAGTCCTTTGCAGGTTGCAAAGCCGATCGTTCTCGATCTGCTGGCGGCGATCACTTTTGCGGCGGCGTTCTTCATCGCCAAACGCGTGTTTGACATTTCCGGACTTCACAGCGTTTACATCGCGACCATTGTCGGCATAGCGACCGGCTTTGCTCAGCTCATCGTGAAGAGGGTCACGCGTGAAGAGATCGGGCCGCTGCAATGGCTGAGCCTCGGCGTGGTGCTGATCCTGGGTTTGATGACCATCGCCTTGCATGATGAGCATTACATCAAGCTGAAACCCTCGGTGATCGATCTCTCCGTCGGCATCTTCATGGCGACGCGCGACTGGATGACGCCCTATATCCCTGCCGACACGCGCCGATATCTCGACGCGCGGGTCGTCTATCGCGCGGAGAAGCTATGGGCCGTGCTCATGGTCGGCTTCGCGATCGTGAACGTGCTCGTGGCGTTTCTTACCGATTTCGCGGTGTGGGCGCTCTATGCGACCTTCGTGCCCACCCTGATCATCGTCGTTCTGTTTTTCGTCCAATACGCGGTCTTCAAACGCCTCTCCGACCAGGCTGCCCTTCAGGCCGGCGAGAAGGCTTCGCCGTCTGCCTCTTGACATAATTCGTTATTTCGCTAAATAGCGAAAAATGAGTGATGTCTTTGACGCGCTGGCCCATCCAATCCGTCGCAAGATATTGAAACTGCTTCGGAAAGGCCCGCTCAGCGCCGGCGACCTCGCGGCGGATTTCGAGATTTCCAAGCCAACCCTCTCGGGCCACTTCGCGGTGCTCAAGACCGCCGATCTGGTTCACACCGAGCGCCAGGGTACCTCGATCATCTACCGCCTGAACATGAGCGTGCTCGAGGAAGCGATGGCCGCGTTGATGTCCATCGCCGGAACCCAAGCCCCCGACCCCGAAGGAGAGCCATCGTGAATCTGCGCCTGCCTTTGACGTTGAGCGTCTTTCTCGTCGCAATCATGGCCGCGATCAGCGCCTGGGCCTGGGTGAAGCTGCCGGAAAGCGCCGTCATCGCCACCCATTGGGGCGTCGACGGCAAGGTCAACGGGACCATGCCCAAGGATTGGGGTCTTGCCATCCTTCCCGCCATCGCGCTCGCCATGACCCTGCTCCTGGCGGCGATCCCGAGCATCGAACCGCGGCGCGCCAATATGATCGCGAGCCGGAAACCGTTCTATGCCTTCTGGCTCGGCGGGCTTGTGGTGCTCGTGGTTGCCCATGCCATGATCGTCGGCCTCGCGCTCGGATTTCCGGTCGACGTCCCCGGCGTGCTGATCGTTCTGCTTCCGCTCTCCATCGCCATCGGGGGCAATTATCTCGGCAAGGCGCGTCCGAATTTCTTTATCGGTGTGCGCACGCCATGGACGCTCTCCAGCGACCTCTCTTGGGACAAGACGCACCGCATGCTAGGGCGCCTGTTCGTCTGGAGCGCGCTAATCGTTCTTGCCGTCCGTTTCGCCATCGGAATGGAAGCGGCCTATCTGGCTTTCGCCGCCACAATCTCAGCAAGCGCCGTATTCGCGATCGCGAGTTCCTACGTCTTCTGGAAAAACGACCCGGCCAGGCGTACGGCCTAGGACAATTTCTTCCGTGAAATGCCGGGAAAATCAGTGTAGACCACCGGCCGCAGCGTCGGAGTGCGTCCCGTGAGCATTTTCACCACACATCCCGCCAGCGTCGGCGAGACCTATCTCGAACACCTCGAGACCGCGAGCTTCTTCGGAAGCCGCATGATCGTGGCCGGCTGCGCCTGTATGCTGCATGGTCTGTTTCCTTTCCTGTTTGTCACGACCGGCAGCGCCACGGTGAAGCATCTTCACGAGCGGATGATCACGCATCGCACGCGCCTGCGCGCCGCCCCCGAACTGATCGACCAGGGCGCCTATATCTAGGTTGCCCTTCCGCGCCGTGAGGCCACAGGCTAGGTTCCCAAAGCAACCATTGGAGAACCGCTATGAGAGAAGCCGTCATCGTTTCGACCGCGCGCACCGGGCTCGCCAAATCGGTGCGGGGTGGCTTCAACATGACTCACGGCGCGGTCATGGGCGGCCATGCGATCAAGCACGCGATCGCCAAGGCGGGGATCGAGCCCGGCGAAGTCGAGGACGTGGTGATGGGATGCGCACAGCCCGAAGGCGCGACGGGCATGAACATCGCGCGGCTTTCGGCGATCTGGGCGGGCTGCCCAGTGACGACCTCGGGCACCACGATCAACCGCTTCTGTTCCTCCGGATTGCAGGCCATCGCGGTCGCGGCGCAGCAGATCATCACCGAAGGTTCGCCGGTGATGATCGGCTCGGGTGTCGAGTCCATTTCGCTGGTGCAGATGGGCGGCATGAACACCAAGAACATTACCGAAGAGCATCTGATGCAGGTGAAGCCCGAGCTCTGGATTTCGATGATCGAGACGGCGGAGATCGTCTCCGAACGCTATGGCGTGAGCCGCGACCGGCAGGACGAATATGCCCTCGAAAGCCAGCGGCGCACGGCAGCCGCACAGCAGTCCGGCAAGTTCGCGGACGAGATCGTCCCCCTCGCCGTCAAGATGAAGAAGACGGACAAGGCGACCGGCCAGGAATCAATCGTTCCGGTCACGGTCGATCACGACGAGTGCAACCGCCCCGACACGACGCTGGAAGGCCTGCAGGCACTTAAGCCCGTGCTTGCGGGCGGCATGAAGATCCAACAGGGCAAGTATGTGACCGCGGGCAATGCCTCGCAATTCGCCGACGGCAGTTCGGCCTGTGTGCTGATGGATTCCAAGGTCGCGGCCCAGCGCAACCTCAAGCCGCTTGGAATCTTCCGCGGCTTCGCAAGCGCTGGCTGCGAACCGGACGAGATGGGCATCGGCCCTGTCTTTGCCGTGCCGCGGCTGCTCGAACGCCACGGACTCAAGGTCGAGGACATCGATCTGTGGGAGCTGAACGAAGCCTTCGCCGCTCAGGTGATCTACTGCGCGGACCGGCTGGGGATCCCCTATGACCGCATGAACGTGGACGGCGGCTCGATCTCCATCGGCCATCCATACGGTATGTCAGGCGCGCGCATGACGGGCCATATCCTGCTCGAAGGCCGCCGGCGCAAAGCCAAATACGGCGTTGTGACGATGTGCATCGGCGGCGGCATGGGGGCCGCGGGCCTGTTTGAATTCGTCCATTGAATATGCGCCGGGCTTTCGTCGCGGCGCTGCTGCTCGTGCTCGCCGGCTGCACGGCAACGCCGCCCGCACCGGTGAAGACGGCTCCGCCGCCCGATCCGGCGACGCTGATGCCCGCACTGGAGCAACGCGTCGCGGTCCTGATCGAAGAGGAACGCGAGAAAAACGACCCCAATGCCAAGCCGCTTGCCATCGATCCGGAATTGAGCGGGATCGCGCGCAAGCGCTCGGCCGATATGGCGGCGAAAAACTACATGGCCCATGCCGCTCCCAACGGCGACACCTCGGGCAGTCTCCTCACCGAACAGGACGCAAAGTTCCAGGGCCTCCTCGGCGAGGACATCGCAGCCCTGCACTACGTCAAGCAGAGCGGTGTCGACGTGGATGCGTTTGCCCGGGGGTTTCTCGATATCTGGCTGAAAAGCCCCCAGCATCGCGACAATCTCACCTTTGCGGACTATGATCGCACTGGCATCGGCGCCGCGGTCAACGGCGACACCGTCTATGTCACCGCGCTGTTCGCGCTCGATCTGGACGTTGGTGCGAAAAGCACGCCGGTGCCGAAGAGTCCTTGAGGGAGAGGACGATGGACGCCCATGCCAATCGCCCGATCGAGAGCTATCGGGACTTCTGGCCCTATTATCTGCAGGAACACGCCAAGCCCGAGACCCGCGCGATCCACTATGTGGGAACGATCCTCTCGAGCGCCTGCGTCTTTGCCGCATTTGTTACGGGAAATCTTTGGTATGTGCCCATCGCGCTCGTCGCCGGCTACGGTCCTGCCTGGATCGGACACTTCTTTATCGAACACAACCGGCCCGCGACCTTCACTTATCCGCTGTGGTCGCTCGCTTCCGACTACCGCATGACGTGGCGCTGGCTCACCGGCCGGCTGCGTGACGATCTGATGCGCGCGGGCGTGCCACATTAAGGGGCGCGCGATAACCGTCCATTAAGCCTGTCTGTGGAAGATGCTGTCCGTGGAAGACAGCCGGAAGCGACCCACGCCTTGGGCACGTAACGTTCCTTTACACTATATCTTGTCGTCGGTACTTATAGTTGAGGGTGCGTCGCCCAGTGATTCGAAATGCGGCCTGATCTTTCTTGGAACGTGGCAGGCATTCTGCCGGAGGCGCGCGAGACGGCTCGCGCATCAGCCCGGCGTGAAGGTCTGTCAGTCGGCGAGTGGCTTACGCGGCGCATCCTGCGCAGCATCGGCGACGCCGGGGATGAGGATGAATTGACCCGCGAAAACATGAGCGCCAACAGAATGTATCGCGCTGCCCCGGAGCAGCCGATGACGACCCAACGCGACACCGACGAGATGCTCGATCGCGTCAGCCGCAGTGAAGCGGAGGCCAATGACGTCTACCGCCGTATCGAGGAGCAGCTGCGTGGCGTTACGCGACGCCTGGACTCGACAGAGCGCAATCAGAACGAAAACAACAAGGTCATGAGCAAGGCTGCGACCGAGATCAATATCGCTACGCGCGAACAGGCGCAGGCGTTCGATCAACTCGCCGGTCACGTCGTCAGCCTTTCCGACCGCATCGGCCGTGTCGAACAGTCCAGCAACCACGCGCCCCTCAAGGATGCGATCAAGGGATTGCACACTGGTCTGGCACGGGTGGCAGACCAGCTCACGCAGAATGCCAATCACTCGGCGTCACAGATCTCCACGCTCGCGACCAATCTCGAAGCGCTGGCGACCAATCTCGAAGCGCTCACCGCCCGGCTCGACGCACATTCCTTGCGGCTCGAGGAAGTGCGCGAAGCCGCCGACGACAACACGCGCACATTCGAGAACCGTCTCACCGCAATGGATAGCCGCGTTTACACCGCGGAGAGAGCGGCGCAATCGGGTACCGATACGCTCGAGCGCGTGATCGAAACGCTTCAGGCTCACAAAGATGCCGAGCGGGCAAATAAGGATGCCCAAGCAGAGGCTTCGCATCGCGAAGCCATGACCGCTGGCGCGATCTCGCGGCTCGAAGACACAATCGAGAAGCTTGAAGCGCGCGGACCGGACCCGGATATCGAACGCCGCCTCGGCAGCATCGAGCGCAGCATTGCCGACATCGTATCGCGCCTCGAGACCACCGAAACGGTTTCGCCGAAGACCCTCGAGGAAAGTCTACGCAAGCTTGTAGGGCGCGTCGAAGCGACCGAGAACCGTCAGCGTGACTCTGTAAGCGAATTCCGCAGCACGCTCGGCGACATCGCGGGCCGCATCGCGACGCTGGAGACCAAACCCGCTGTCGCTGCGCCTCCGCCGCTGCCGGCTTTCACACCTCAGCCAAGTTTCGCGACGCCGCCGGCATCGTTCGATGCCCCGCCATTCGCCGAGACACCTCAGCCCGCAGTGCCACCGCCGTTCCAGGCCTATGACGACCTTCCGCCGCAGCCCGAGGACTTCGAACCGGCGCCCGATTTCGCGGCCGAACCGCCTTTCCCATCGCCCGAGAATTTTTCCAACGACGCCTTCGCGCCGCCGCCACAACCCGATTCCTTCCTTTCGGCCGCCCGCCGTTCTGCACGCGCTGCCGCGAACCAGGTTGAAGCGGAGGAACCCTCCCGGGGTTTTTCCTGGGGCTTGCCAAAGGCCGAGGCAGGCGCTGAATCCCAAGGCCGCTCGCGCACGATGCTGATTGGCATTGTCGTGCTCATCGCCGTGGCGCTGATCGCGGGCATCGTTTTGAGCAAAAGCCTGATCGCGCCTTCCGCTGCGCCGAGTTCGAATGTCGGCGCCCTGTTCCCCGGCAAGACTCAGACGCCGCCACCGCAGGCCGGAACACCATTGCATGCTTTGTCGTCGCCGAACGACGACACTGTGGAACCGGCTCCGGCACCTTCGGGCGTTCAGCCGCTGCAGCAAAGGACCGTCGAACCCGCACCAGTTCGTCCGGTGCCATCTGCGCCACAGGGTGCATCACAGCAAACCGCGAGCATTCCGGCGTTGGACCGCCTCACTGCGCTTGCCAATAGCGGCAATGCGAAAGCGGAGACGGTCGTCGGTCTCAAATATCTGAACGGCGATGGTGTCGCCGTGAACGAGGCGCAGGCAGCCAAGTGGCTCGAGCGCGCGGCCGAGAGCGGTGAACCGATCGCGCAATATCGTCTGGGCACGCTTTATGAGCACGGCAAGGGCGTTGCGACCGATCCGGCCAAAGCGACGCACTGGTACCAGGCTGCCGCGATGCAGGGCAATCGAAAGGCGATGCACAATCTCGCCGTCGCGCTCGCCGAAGGCACCGGCACCAAGAAGGACATGAATGAGGCCGCGCGATGGTTCTCTAAAGCCGCGTCTCTCGGCCTTGCCGACTCCGAGTTCAATCTCGCGGTTCTTTATGAGCGCGGTCTTGGCGTGCCGCAGAGCCTGCTCGATGCATACAAATGGTATGCCATCGCCGCGTCGCAGGGTGACAACGAGTCGAAATCGCGAATCGAAGCGATCGCAACACAACTCTCCGCCGACGATCGTGCGGCCGCGCAGCACGCCGCCGACACATTCAAGCCGGCCGCCGCCGATCCCCACTCCAACGTGACGCCGCAACTGAACGATCTCCCGCAGGGCTGAGGCCTAAAGATTCGATTTTCGCGCGCGCATTCACGATAAATCTCTTGCGGTTGACCCTCGCCCTGTCACCGCGCACATTGTGAGTCCCGTTCACGCTCCGCGCGGTCGATGGAAATCTATCTCCCCGTCGCTCAGATGTCGGCTTCCTGGGTCCTCCTTCTGGGCCTCGGCATGGCAATCGGCATCTTGTCGGGCATGTTGGGCGTCGGCGGCGGATTTCTGCTCACGCCGCTTTTGATCTTCAGCGGTATTCCCTCCTCCATCGCGGTCGCCACGACCGCGAGCCACATCACAGCCTCGTCGATGTCGGGCGCGATCGCGCAATGGCGCAAGCGCGCGATCGATCTGAAGATGGCGGCTGTGATGACGGTTGGCGGCATCGTCGGCACCATTGCGGGGGTATGGCTGTTCGGCGTTCTGCGCCGCGCCGGTCAGATGGATGTCGTCGTCTCGATCAGTTACGTGCTCCTGCTTGGCACCATCGGTGCGTTGATGCTGCGCGAAAGTCTGGGGACCTTGCGCGCCGCGCGCGGGGGCGCGGTGACGCCAACACGCCGTTTCGGCCAGCATCTCTGGATCCACGGCCTGCCGTTCAAGCAGCGCTTCCCCGCGTCCCGGCTTTACATCAGCGTCATACCGCCGCTCGCGATCGGGTTCTCGGTCGGCGCACTCTCGGCGATCCTCGGTGTCGGCGGCGGTTTCATCGTTGTGCCGGCGATGATCTATCTCCTGCGCATGCCGACGAATGTGGTGACCGGCACCTCGCTCGCACAGATTATCGTCATCACCGCGGCGACCACTGTTTTGCAGTCCGTGAACAACCACGCCGTCGATGCGTTTCTGGCGCTTGTCCTGGTTGCCGGCGGTGTCATCGGCGCACAAATCGGCGTGCGCATCGGCGCGCGACTGCGTGGCGAACAACTGCGCCTGTTGCTTGCGCTGATGGTCATCGCGGTGGCGCTGCGTCTGTTCTTCGGATTGGTCGCGCGCCCGCACGAACTCTACAGCATCGCATCGGGGATCACATGAGGACGCTCGCGGTCCTGCTCCTTGCCGTCCTCTGCGCAATACCGGCGCGCGCGGACGAGAACCTCGTGTCGGGCCTCAGCCAGGATTCGATCCAGATCACCTCGAGCTACAACGGTACGAGCATCGTTGTGTTCGGCGCCGTCGAGCATCCAACCGCCACCAAACCGGACATCATCGTCGTGCTGCGCGGCCCGCCGAACGACATGCGCATCCGCCAGAAAACCCGCTTTGCCGGCATCTGGATCAACAGCGACCGCGCCATCTTAAAGCGCATGCCGGGCTTTTACTTCGCGGCGAGCACCAGGCCGCTCGACCAGATCGCCTCTGTCAGAACGCTTCGGCAATACGATCTGGGGCTGGCGGCCGTCGAGCCGCACGGCGCAACGGGACCGAAAGACATCGAGCCCTTCCGCCAAGCGCTGCTGCGCTTTCAGAAGCGCGCGGGTCTTTATCAGGAGATGCCGGGCGCTGTGCAGTTCCTGAGCGGGACGCTGTTTCGCGTGCGCGTCTCATTGCCGGCCTCGGCGCCGCGCGGGCGCTATATCGCGGAAACCTATCTGCTGCGCGACGGCCGCGTCATCGATGCGCGGTCCTCCACGCTCACCATCGACCAGACCGGGCTGGAGCGCCGCGTTTTTGATTTTTCCCTGAACGATCCGCTCGCCTATGGGCTTTCGACCGTATTCATGGCCGTCCTGCTGGGCTGGCTATCGTCGCTCGCCTTCCGCCGTGCGGAGTGATAATCGCCGCGCCCTTTGGCGGCATAGACGCGCGTCTGGCCCAGCACATAGGCGCCGAACGCACCCTGGAACAAGGCGTGGATCGCCGGCTCCCAGAGATCGAGACCTCCGGCATAGGCGCCGAAGGCCGGCAGAACCATGCGTGCGCCATCGGCAACAAAGCAGCGGCGGCGCAGGCTCCGGCCCCGCATCGTCACCGTCGTGCAGGGATGCAGATGGCCCGCAATCTCGCCTGGCAGGAAGAACACGCCCGGTTCATGCCGGAACACGAGGCCGCCAAGCCGGTATTCTTCGACGATCTCGCCGCCAAGCCAGGAAGGCGGTGCGGGATCGTGATTGCCGGTGATCCAGATCCAGTCCACGCCCTGAGACAGGCGGAAGAGCATTGCGCGTTCGTCTGCATCGAGGCGCTCGGCGGCGTCACGATCATGGAATGCATCGCCTAAGGACATGATCGTCTTCGGCGCATGACGCGCGACCACAGCCTGCATCCGCTTCAGCGCCGTGCGCGTGTCGTAGGGCGGCAACATCTGGCCGCGCATCGCGAACGACGAACCCTTCTCCAGGTGGATGTCGGAGAAGACGAGCATCGCCCGCGCCGGCCACCACAAGGCGCCGGAGACATCGAGCACGAGGCGCTCGCCGTTCAGAATGACGTAAGCATCGTCCGACATTCAATCCTCAAACTACCCTCCTCTTGAGGGAGGGGTCGAAATTTTTTCGAACGCAGTGAGAAGAAATTTTCGGGGAGGGGCCCTGCTATCCGAACCTACCCCTCCCCGAAAAATGCTTCGCATTTTTCGACCCTCCCTCAAGGGGAGGTTGTTATTCCACACGCATCGCATCTGCGATCAGCGATTCTTCCGCCTCGCGCAGGATATCCTCGTGCGCCTCGCCCGCGACCATTTCCTTCGAGATCTCGAGCAGCGCCGGAACCGCAAGCGGCGACACGCGGTCGAGGCGTCTGGTCACGATCCGGCTCTTCACGCGCGCCAACATCTCCGACAGACGTGCGATGTCGAGCAGACCGGTTGCCGCATCCTCATAGGTCGCGCGCAACAGGATGTGATCCGGCTCGTGCTCCCTGAGCACGTCATAGATCAGGTCGGAGGAGAACGTCACCTGTCGTCCGGTCTTCTCCTTGCCGGGGAACCTGCGCTCGATCAGGCCGGCGATGATCGCGCAATTGCGGAACGTGCGCTTGTAGAGGTTGGACTCCGCGAGCCAGGCGTCGAGATCGTCGCCCAGCATGTCCTCATCGAACAGCCGGTCCATGTTAAGGCCGCCCATGTCGCGTAGCGCCCAGATCGCGAGCGCGTATTCGTTGGCCGAAAAGCCCAGCGGCCGCATACGCAACCGCTCCAGGCGGCGCGTGAGCAACATGCCGAGCGTCTGGTGCGCGAGCCGGCCTTCGAACGGATAACAGACGAGATATTCTTTCGAGCCGCGCGGAAAGGTCTCGACCAGAAGCTGGCCGGGCTGGGGAATGACCGAGCGCCATTCCTGGATTCGCAGCCACTCGTTCACGGGGTCGGGGAAGACGTGCCACATCTCCGGCTTTGACACCATTTCCCGCACGCGTTGGGCAAGGAACGTCGACAGCGGGAACTTGCCGCCATTGTAGGAGGGTACCTGCGCTTCCGGATCGTGAGTGCGCGACACGTAAGCCGCGTCCTCATGCATGCCCTCAAAGCGCAGTACGTCGCCGGCGAAGACGAATGTATCTCCCGGCGCGAGCTGCTCGACGAAGTATTCCTCCATCTGGCCGAGTACGCGTCCGCCAGCGCCGGTCGGACGCCCTTTGGCCTGCAGGCGAATGTCGATCATCGGATCCTCGACAATGACCCCGACATTCATGCGGTATTGCTGGGCGACGCGCGGATGGGAAACGCGCCATTTGCCTTCCGGCGTCTTGCGCAGCCGCGCATAACGATCATAGCGCTTGAGCGCATAGCCTCCGGTGGCGACGAAATCGACGACCTTGTCGAAATCCTCGCGCGAGAGATGCGCGTATGGCGAGGCCGAGGTCACTTCCACGAACAACTCGTCGGCATCGAACGGCTTGGAGCAGGCCGAGCCCAATACATGCTGCGCGAGCACATCGAGTCCACCGACGCGCAGGCGTTCACCATCGAGCTCGTTCGCCATTACCGCGTCGCGCGCGGCTTCGCATTCAAGCACCTCAAAGCGGTTCGACGGCACCAGCAGCGCCTGGCTCGGCTCGTCGAGCCTGTGATTGGCGCGTCCAATGCGCTGGACGAGACGCGCAGCGCCTTTCGGTGCGCCGATGCAGATGACGTTGTCGACCGCGCCCCAGTCGATGCCGAGATCGAGCGTCGAGGTACAGACCACCGCCCGCAGATCGCCGCGCGTCATCGCGCTCTCGACCTTGCGACGCTGTGCCGGCGCCAACGAACCGTGGTGCAGCGCGATGGCGAGATTGTCCGTATTGAGACGCCAAAGCTCCTGGAACGTACGCTCCGCATTGGCGCGGGTGTTGACGAAGACGAGCGAGGTCTTGGCGCGCTTGATCGCCTCCAGCACATCGGCCATGGCATAGCGCGCAATGTGTCCGGCCCAGGGGACATACGTGGCGGACGCCAGAATCGAAATCTGTGGCGCTGCACCCGCGAGTCCGCGCACCAATTCGCCGCCGCCCATGAAATCAAGCAGGGGCTTGGGATCGGCAACCGTCGCGGACAGTCCGACTGTGCGATGTGCCGGAGCCAGCGTGCGCAATCGGGCCAGGCCCAGCGCCAGAAGATCGCCGCGCTTGGAGTTGTAGAGCGCGTGCAGTTCGTCGAGCACGACAGCGTTCAGATTCTCAAACAGGCGTGGCGCTTCGCGCGAGGCAATCAGAAGGGCGAGCTGTTCCGGCGTGGTCAGCAGAATGTCGGGCGGCAACGTCTTCTGGCGCTGTCGCTTCGAGGTAGAGGTGTCGCCGGTGCGCGTTTCGATGCGGATGGGAAGGCCCATCTCGGCGACCGGCGCTTCCAGATTGCGTGCCACATCGACAGCAAGCGCCTTGAGCGGTGAAATGTAGAGCGTGTGAAGCGCGCGCTGGCCGGGCATCCCGGGTCTGCGCGGAGGGCGGCGCGCGAGGTCGATCAGGCTGGGCAGAAACCCCGCCAGGGTCTTGCCCCCGCCCGTGGGGGCGACCAGCAGCACGGACTCCCCGCGCATCGCATGTTCGATCAGCGCAAGCTGGTGCAGGCGCGGCGCCCAGCCGCGCGCGGCGAACCACGCAGCAAAACGCTGCGGAAGCAACGATGTGTCCTCGGCGCGGGCGAGCATGCAGCCTTGTCTTGTCCCTTATGCGGCCTACTCTGCCCCATCGTTATCCGGAGGAACAGATCATGTACAATCTGATGTTCAAGAACGACATTCTCAAGGGTAAACGGATTCTGGTGACCGGCGGGGGTACGGGCCTCGGCGAGGTCATGACCGAAGCTTACGCGCAGCTCGGCGCGACGGTTTACATTTGCGGGCGGCGTGCTTCCGTGCTCGACGAAACCGCGAAGAAGATTTCGGGCGACACCGGTTCGACCGTTAAAGGCGTTGCGTGCGACATCCGCGTGGCGGAAGCGGTGGACGACATGATCGCGCAGATCTGGCAGGACGGCGGCGCCTTGACCGGTCTCGTCAACAACGCGGCGGGCAACTTCATCAGCCGCACGAAAGACCTCAGCCCGCGCGGGTTCAACGCCATTGCCGACATCGTCTTTCGCGGCTCGTTCTACGTCACGCTGGCCTGCGGCAAGCGCTGGATCGAAGGCGGCAACAAGGCAAGCGTGATCTCGATCCTGACGACCTGGATCTGGAACGGCGGGCCATTCACGGTGCCGAGTGCCATGTCGAAAGCCGGCCTCAACATCATGACCAAATCGCTCGCGACCGAATGGGCGCCGAACGGAATCCGTCTCAATGCGATCGCGCCAGGTCCCTTTCCGACAAAAGGCGCGTGGGAGCGCCTCAGCCCCTCCGCAGCAACAGAAAGCCGCGGCGATCCTTCCGATCGCATCCCGATGGGGCGCAATGGCGAGATGGTGGAACTCGCGAACCTCGCCGTGTTCCTGATGGCGGATGGCTGTGATTATCTCACCGGCCAGACGATCGCCATCGACGGCGCCGGACATCTGGGCGGCACAGGGAACTTTTCCGCGCTCTCGAAACTCGGCGATGCAGAATGGGACGCCATTCGCGGCCAGATTCGCTCCGCCAACGAGAAAGACAGGGCAAGCCGCGCGGTGTGATGCGATGCTATATAGTCCGTGTACGGACTTATATTTTTATCATTGACTCGACGCCGCCACGGACGGAAGCTTTCGATCCGCTGCGGCGTTGTCGTCCGGCACGCGGAATGCTTCGGCAACGGCCGGAGCCGGGACGGCAAGAGCCTGCGCGACGGATGCAACCATTACCAGGAGGCTCCGCATGGAAGAAACGCCACCGGGCATAGAACCGGGGCTCCCCACGGGAGCCACGGCTGGCCGATGAAAAGGCCGGCCGCCGCCCACAATCGAATCCGTACTGAAACGAGAGCAATCTCGTAGAAACGTTTTTTTTAAGACCATCAAGGAAGCAGAGCTTCCTCGCCAAGCAAAACCCCGCCAGCAACTGGCGGGGTTTTGATTGTGCATTTGCGAACACAGACGCGGGATGATCGCCGCAACGATTTATGGAATAAATCGTCACGGACTTGTCTTGCTGCTCTTTCGAGCCATGCATCAAGCTGCTACAAGGCCCTTGAGGATGCGTCTCATCTTCAGGATTTCACAACACATCTTAGACCACGTCTGAGGGAGGAGAGTTTATGCGAGGTATTCTAACGGGAGGCCTTCTGTCGGCCTTCGTCGCTTTCGGGATTGCTGGTAGTGCGAGCGCCGATGGCGTCGAACGCTCCGGCAATACATTCCACAAGGCCATATGCGGACGCGTCGTCGGTGCGGTGGCACGCTGCCATGCGCATGTCGTGACAGACAGCACGGGCAAGATGCTCACGTCCGTGCGACCGCCGATCTCCGGCAAGACTCCGGCCGATCTGCGTGACGCCTACAAGATCACCGCGACGGGCAGTTCGTCGACGATCGTCGCGGTCGTGGATGCATTCGGTTACGACACTGCCGAGGCCGATCTTGCCGTGTATCGCACACAATGGGGTCTTCCGGATTGCACCACCGCCAATGGTTGCTTCAAGAAGCTGAACCAAAAGGGCAAGCAGAAGAATTATCCGCCGCAGAACAATGGCTGGGCGCTGGAATCGGCACTCGATCTCGATATGGCGAGCGCCATGTGCCCGAACTGCCAGATATGGCTGGTTGAGGCCAACACCAACTCATTCAAGAATCTCGGAACGGCGGTCGACACGGCCGCGGCGCTCGGTGCGCACGTCATCAGCAATTCCTATGGTGGCGGCGAGGGCGGTTACGCGCCCAAGTTCGAACACTATTACGACCATCCCGGTGTTGCAGTGACGGCAAGCACCGGTGACGCCGGCTATGGCGTGCAAGCGCCCGCCGACATGCCGGGTGTGATCGCCGTCGGCGGCACGCATCTGGTTGCCGACGGCAGCGATCGCGGCTGGAGCGAAACGGTTTGGACAGGCGCTGGCAGCGGCTGCAGCAAGCAGTTCGCGAAACCGGAATGGCAGACGGACAAGGCGTGCAAGAACCGCATGGTCGGTGACGTCTCGGCGGTGGCCGATCCCGCAACCGGCGTCGCGGTCTACATCCAGGGACACTGGACCGTCGTGGGCGGCACCAGCGTTTCTGCACCGTTGATTGGTGGCATCTTCGGCGCTAATGGTGGCGTGGTCGATCGTGCGACCACGCTTTACGCAAACCCGTCCGCCTTCTTCGACGTGACGACGGGCCACAACGGTACCTGCAACACCGGTACGAAAGCCTACTTCTGCAATGGCGAAGTCGGTTATGACGGACCGACGGGTCTTGGCACACCGAACGGTTCGTCCGCGTTCGGCAACTAAAGCCTTGTGAGGCAGTACAAAGACAAACCCCGCCGGGCGACCGGCGGGGTTTTGTTTTGATCTGATCGCGTCGAACATCCCCGGACGCGTTCATTTGAATCTGTCACGCGACCAATCGATCTGTTAGGAAGTCTTGTGGGGGAGGACGTTGCGCGTCCTCGAAATTCCGAACCAATCAATGTCTTTTTGAGGAGACAAATCCATGCACAAAATGCTGAGGGTGGGGCTGTTATCGGCTCTGGTGAGTATTGGCCTTATGTCCGGCGCATCGGCGCGGGACATGGATCTGCAATTCAGCGGCGGCGTCTATCATAAAGCCGCCTGTGGTCCTGTTGCGGGCCTTGCCATGCGCTGCATGTCGCGCATCGTGACGGACAGCAAAGGCAATCCGCTCGAGAGCAAACCCGGTCAACGCATCTCCGGCTATGGTCCGCCCGATCTGCGCGATGCCTACAAGATCACCGCGACGGGAAGCTCGTCCACGGTCATCGCGATCGTCGATGCGTTTGGATACACCAACGCCGAAGCCGATCTGGGCGTCTATCGCGCCAATTATGGACTTCCGGCGTGCACGACCGCCAATGGCTGTTTCAAGAAATTGAACTCGAAAGGGCATCAGGGGAATTATCCGCCGCAGAATATCGGCTGGGCGCAGGAATCCGCGCTCGATCTGGACATGGCCAGTGCGATGTGCCCGAACTGCCAGATCTGGCTTGTCGAGGCCAAGACCAATTCTCTGGCGCATCTGGCGCAAGCCGTCGACAAAGCCGCGGAGCTCGGCGCACACGTCATCTCCAACTCCTATAGCGGCCACGATCCCGACAGGACGAACGATTACGAGTCGTCCTACACCCATCCGGGTGTCGCCATGACCGTCAGCACAGGCGATTCCGGCTATGGCACGGGCTATCCGGCAACCTCGCCGCATGTGACGGCGGTGGGTGGAACGCACCTCGTCCGTGATGGCAGCGATCGCGGCTGGGCCGAGACGGTCTGGGCCGGCGCGGGCAGCGGCTGCAGCAAGACCCATGTGAAGCCCGTGTGGCAGCAGGACAAGGGGTGCAAGTTCCGGACGGTTGCTGACGTCTCCGCGGTGGCCGATCCGGCAACCGGCGTGGCGGTCTATGGTCCGGGCGGCAATGGCGTGTCGACGTGGCTGCGGTTCGGTGGCACCAGCGTTTCGGCGCCGCTCGTCGGCGGCATCTATGGCGCCAATGGCGGCACGGTGAATTTCGGCAGTAACCCCTATGCCCACACCGATGCGCTGTTCGACGTCACCACCGGACACAACGGCACCTGCAGGGCGGGTCTGAACGGCAGGAAGACCTATCTGTGCACGGGCGAGGTGGGCTATGACGGTCCGACCGGTCTCGGCACACCGAACGGCACGGCCGCGTTCGGCGACTGATCGAACGATAGCTTGAATACAAAACCCCGCCGGGCGACCGGCGGGGTTTTTGTTTCAGACCAGCGTAAAGTCCTTCGGATCCGGTTTGACCGTCGCGTTCCAGTAATCGACGAGCTTGAACGGCCAGTTCTGGCTGACGCGGCCGAGCGAATTCTTGTACCAGCTCTTCGCGTTGGGGATGCCCCAGGCCATCTTCTTGTTCTCTTCGTCGACACGGGCATTGAACGCGTCGTGCACGTCGGCACGCACCTCCATCGTCTTCGCACCGGTCTCCGCGAGCAGCTTCAGCGCGTTGACGATATAGCGCACGCTCGCTTCGGAGAAAAAGATGATCGAGCCGTTGACCACGATGTTGGTGTTCGGCCCGTAGATCGTGAAGAAGTTCGGAAAGCCCGGAACCGTCATACCGAGATAGGCGCGCGCATCGCCCTTCCAGCGCTCATGCAGCTCCACGCCGCCGCGGCCGACGATACGATAGGTGCGCAGGAAGTCGCTCGCGTGGAAGCCCGTGCCGTAGATGATGACATCAATCTGGTGTTCGACGCCGTCCGTGGTGCGGATGCCGGTGGGTGTGACTTCTTCGATCCCGGTCGTGATGAGATCGACATTGTCCCGCGCCAACGCCGCCAGATAAACGCCGTTGTCGCGGACCGAGCGTTTCGATCCGAACGGATAATCCGGTGTCACCTTCTCCAGCAGATCGGGGCGAGCGGGGATCTGCTCGCGCATCTTCTCGATGAGCATGACACGCAGCATCTCGTTCATCGGAGACACGGAGCGCGAGGTGTCGTTCCACGCGGGATCGACCGTCACCGCATCGAGAATGCCGTCTGTCATAGTCCAGAACAGCCAAAAGCGATACCACTTGTCGTAAAATGGGAAGTGCTCCAGCAGCCATTTTTTCCCGTCGGCGACCTTGTCGTGATAGTTGGGTGTCGGTCCGAGCCACGGTGCCGAACGCTGGAAGACCAACAGCTTTCCCACCTTCGGCGCGATTTCGGGGATGACCTGGAATGCGGTGGCGCCGGTCCCGATCACTGCGACGCGCTTACCCGTGAGGTCGACATCGTGCCGCCACCGCGCAGTGTGGAAGGCAGGCCCCTTAAAGGTATCGATGCCTTTGATATCCGGCATCTTCGGCTGATTAAGTTGGCCGACCGCGCTGATGATGGCGTTGGCGCTCAGCATTTCCTCTTTGCCGCTCTTGTCGCGGATCCGGACCTTCCAGTGCGACGTTTTCTCGTCGAACACCGCTTCGAGAACATTCGTTTCGAAACGGATGTGCTTCCTGAGGCCATACTTGTCGGCCATGCGGCGGAAATAGTCGTGAAGCACGTCCTGGGTCGAGAAGTGATACGGCCAATCGTGGTTCGGCTCGAACGAGAACGAGTACATGTGGTTGGGATTATCGACGCGGCAGCCGGGATATGCGTTCTCAAACCAGGTGCCGCCGACGTCGGCATTCTTCTCGATGATTTCAAACGGCACGCCCGCCTGCTGTAAGCGGATCGCAGACAGTATCCCCGACAATCCCGCGCCGATGATGACGACCTTCATCTTAGGGGCGGCGTCTTTCAGTTTGGGCGTGTCCCATTTTGGCTGGCGGCTATCCTCGACCGCGATGCCGAGTTCCTCCTTGAGGAACGGGACGTAACGATCAGGAATTTCGGCACCTGCAATGAAATCCATCATCTTGCGGATCGTTGCTGCGTCGGGCGGCGGCGGAAGTTTCTTGCCGGCGTCGAGATCGAGGAGCGCCTTCTTCGCGGCGTCGCGCACCCATTGCTGCTTTTCGGCGCTCAGACCGCCCTGTCCGTCGCCAAAAAAATCGTAGACCGGCTTCATGTCCGGTGTGAGGAAACTCGCATCCCCCGTCAGATGCACGAGCGCCATCATCAGGCTCGGGATATGCGCATCCTTCAAAGCCCATTCGATTTCGCTGGACCTGTCGGAGAGTTTCGGCGCGGCGCTCATCGTGTGCGTTCCCGTATTTTCGGAAAGCATGAAGCGCGCTTTCACACGTGTCCAGAGACCTTATCCGGCACTTACGCTGCGGAAATGGCGCTGTTTATCGCGGTCGCCAACCGGGGATTGAAGAAGGATCGTATAGCGGCAGCCGAAGATCGGGCCGCGCCGGTTCCGCGCGAAACTTCGCAGCTGGCCCGATATGGCGGTTACCCGCATCGTCGGTCAGAACCATCCCGCGCGCGGCCGCGTTCGGATCGTCGAAGGCTTCCTTCAGATTGCGCAGTGGCGCCCAGCAGAGGTCGACCTTTTCCAGAAAGGATTCCCATTCGGCGCGGGTCTTCGAGCGAAAGGTTTCTACGAAGAAATCTATCAGCTTCTGTTGCGATGGACCGGGTTCTCCGGCCGCAAGTGATGCGAGATCGGGACGGCCGAGCGCTGTGAGCAGATGTTCACAGAACTTCCGCTCGTTGCCTGCCAGCGCGATATGGCCGCCATCCTTGGTCTCATAGAGGCGGTTCATGGCCTGCCCGCCGTAATTGCGCATCTGGCGCGGGACTGGCGCACGATCTTCGCCAAGCACAGTGCCGGCGATGTTGGGCGTCCACGCGATGAGCGAATCGTACATGGCGATGTCGATGAAATCGCCCTTGCCCGTCTTCTCGCGCGCGAGCAGCGCCATCAGGATCGCCGACAACGCCGTGAGCGACGACGCCATGTCAGCCGCGACGAGATTGGGCATGGCCGGTTTGTCATCGCTTCCGCGCGACAAATCGGCTGTACCCACAAGTGCCTGCACGGCCAGATCATGTGCCGGCTTGTCGCGGTAAGGCCCGTCCTGCCCGAAAGCCGATATGGAGCAATAGACGATGCGCGGATTGCGCGCGGCGATCGCGTCGTAATCGATTCCAAGGCGCCTGGCGACACCAGGGCGGAACGCCTCCACGATCACATCGGCTTCATCGGCAAGCGCGAGAAATGTTTCTTTCTGCGCAGCGTCTTTGAGATCGAGTGCGACCGCGCGCTTGCCGCGCGCGATGTTGCGGAACCAGACACTCGCGCCGTCCTTCGCGCGCGTGCCCATGACGCGCGTGGGCTCCCCCGTGCCGTTCGCGGGCTCGACCATGATCACATCGGCGCCGTGATCGGCCATCGTCATCGTGAGATGAGGCCCCGGAAGATATTGCGAGAGGTCGAGAACACGGATGCCGGCGAGCTTCATGCGAACAGACTTTCTTGCCGCGAATCGGGAATCGTGCGCAGGTCACGGTGTTGCGACGCGGATTTCACCTTTTTGCGGACAAAACTGCAATGAAACGTGCCGACTGGGACAGGCTCGCCGACGATTTCGAGACCGAGACCTGCGATATTACGCGTGAGGAAAGCGCCGACCTCACCGAGCAATTCGTCTCGCTGGCGCACATTCCGAAGCGCAAGGCTGTTCTGGCCGATCTCGGTTGCGGCGTCGGCACCTTCATTTATCGTTTTGGCAGCCGGTTCGATGGGATATTCGGCGTGGAGTTCGCACCGCGCATCATCGCCCGCGCAAAGAAGCGCTGCGCGGACATGGAAAAAATCGTCTGGCTCAACAACGACATCCCCCATGCCGCCCGGAAGATCGGCGCGAAAGCCGATCTCACCGTTTGCCTGAACGTCATTACGTCCGACAGCGCCGCGAAACGAAGAGCGCTGTGGGCCAGCGTCGCGGCCGTGACGAAGAAAGGTGGGCACGCACTGGTCGTCGTGCCCTCCCTCGAGTCCGAAGGTGTTGTCGCCTCAGAGATGAAGCCGCCGCCGAAGCGCAAAACAGGCGGCATTGTGAAGCGCGACGACGCCTGGCAAAAGCATTATGAGCGCAGCGAACTCGAAAGATTGTTCGCGGCGCTCGGCTTCACCGTGAACCGCATCGAGCGCGCGCACTATCCGTGGAGCATCGAAGGCTTGCGCGAGACGGCAGCCCGGCACAAGAACCGCCCCTGGGACTGGATGTGCCTTGCCCAGCGTCTCTAGCTGAACGCTGGAATGCCCGTTATCGCGCGGCCCATGATCAACGCATGCACGTCATGCGTACCTTCATAGGTGTTGACGGCTTCGAGATTCAGCATGTGGCGGATGACGCCATACTCGTCCGAGACGCCGTTGCCGCCATGCATATCGCGCGCCTCGCGGGCGATCGCGAGCGCCTTGCCGCAATTGTTGCGCTTCATCAGCGAGATGGAAGGCGGCGCGGCGTTTCCCGCGTCCATCAGCCGCCCAAGACGCAGCGCGCCGAGCAACCCGAGCGTGATCTCGGTCTGCATGTCAGCAAGCTTCTTCTGGATAAGCTGGTTGGCGGCGAGCGGGCGGCCAAACTGCTTGCGCTCCATCGTGTAGGTGCGCGCGGCGTGCCAGCAGAACTCGGCCGCACCCATCGCACCCCAGGCGATGCCATAGCGCGCGCGGTTGAGGCACCCGAACGGGCCGGAAAGCCCACGCACATTCGGAAGCAGATTGTCTTCCGGCACCAGACAGTCGTGTAACACGATCTCACCCGTCACCGAGGCGCGCAGAGAAAACTTGCCCTCGATCTTCGGCGTCGAAAAACCTTCGGTTCCGCGCTCGACGATGAAGCCGCGGATGTCGCCGTCGAGCTTGGCCCAGACGACGGCCACATCGGCGATCGGCGAGTTGGTGATCCACATTTTGGCGCCGTTTAGACGATAGCCGCCCGTTTCCTTCACCGCCCGCGTCACCATCGAACCGGGGTCGGAACCATGGTCAGGCTCCGTGAGCCCAAAGCAGCCGACCCATTCGCCCCTCGCGAGTTTCGGTAGATATTTGAGCCGCTGGTCTTCGCTCCCGTAAGCGTAGATCGGATGCATCACGAGCGAGCTCTGCACGCTCATCGCCGAGCGGTACCCGGAATCCACCCGCTCTACCTCGCGCGCCACAAGGCCGTAAGACACGTAGTTCAGCCCGGCGCCACCGTAGGTCTCGGGGATCGTGGGGCCCAGGAATCCCATCTCACCCATCTCGGTCATGATGGCGCGGTCGAAGGTCTCATTGCGGAATCCGTCGCGCACTCGCGGCAGCAGCTTTTCCTGGCAATAGCCATGCGCGCTCTTCTGAACGAGGCGTTCGTCCTCGTTCAGTTCCGCCTCGATCATGAGTGGATCGGCCCAGTCGAAAGGATTGGATTCCAGACCGGGTTTACGGGTTTTCTCGGCAGCGCTCATCTCTTACCTCGCGAAAGCGCGGGTATAACCCTGATCTCGCCTCGCGGGCAATCAGCCCGTCTAGTGGCCGATATGCGTCGCGAGAAACGCCTCTACCTGCTTGAGGACCGAAATGCGCGCTTCGCTATGCGACATATAGTGATCGTCGCCCATGATCTTCACGAAGTCGACCTGCTTCCCGGCCGCTTGCAGTGCCGTCTGCTCGCGCTCACTTTGCGTGACCGGCACGGTGATGTCCTCGTTGCTGTGCAAGAGGAGAATCGGTGCGCGCACATTTTCGGCGTGCAGGGCCGGTGAAATCGCCTGTTGCGAGGCTACGTCTTTATAGCGGTTGCCAAGGCGGTTTTCCCAGAAATGCACGAGAGAGGAATCGGAGCCGCCTTCCTTTGACGCTTTGCCGAGAATTCCGGGAACATCGGAAATCCCCGCATAGCTGATCGCACAAGCGTAGAGGTCCGGTGTAAAGGTCGCGCCTGCCAGCGCGACATAACCACCAAAACTGCCGCCAAAGATGCAAATTTTCTTGGGATCGGCGATGCCGTCGGCGATCAGCTTCTTCACGCCGTCGCTGACATCGTCCTGCATCTTGCGGCCCCATTCGCCATAGCCGGCGTTGCGGAAGTCGATGCCATAGCCGGTAGAGCCGCGAAAATTCGGCTGCAGAACGGCATAGCCACGCGACGCGAGGAACTGCGCGATCCAATCGAACCCGATGTAGTCGCGATCGTCAGGGCCGCCGTGGGGAAGAATCACCGTCGGCAGTTTGTGGGGATCGCGGCCTGTGGGCACCGTGAGGTAGGCATGAATGTCCAAGCCGTCACGCGCCTTGTAGGGATAAGGTTTCACATCCGAAAGATCGGAAGCTTGCAGCGCCGGATAGGCGCTCATCAGATATTCAAGCGTGCCTTTTGCCGGCGTGTAGAGATAGACGCCGGGCGGATTCTTCGGATTGTCGGCGGTCACCAGATAGACCGTTCCAGTCGCGTCTTTTGATGCGATGTGTACGCTCTGCCCCGGCAGCGCGCCGTCGAGAATTTTCTGAAGATGTGCCAGGTTCTCATCGAAATACCGGTCTTGCAGCCGGTCGTCGGCGTAAGTAACGCCTGTCACCCGCCCCGTCCATTCGTCATGCAGAACGCGACGCACGTCGTATTGCGGATCCGAGAATAGAACCTTGGACGCCTCTCCCGCTTTGAGCGGCAAAGTTTCCAGAAAAACCCGGCCGTGATCGTCGTAGCGGTCTACCGCCAACGCCGTACCGTCCAATGTTATGCCGTCGATGTTGGCAACCGAGCCCGAGAAATTGTCGTGGGCCCCCGCTTCACGCCAAGTGCCGCCATCCTTGATTAAGAATGTATCCTTGCTTGGCGGCGTCTGCTGGTCACTGGTCACGTCCACGCGCGCCACGGGGTGGCCGTGCTGGTCGACAACCCATTGGCCGGTGTAGAAACTGCCGTTCTCGACAAGATCGACCTTGTTGGTATCGACATTGACTGCATAGAGATTGAGTCTGTACCCGGCATTACTGAGACGCGTATCGGGATCGCCGTAACCATAGACTTTGAGCGCGGGCATATAAACGATGTTCGGATCGTCGGCGCTGCGCGCTTCAATGTCGCCCGTCGAGGCATTTTCGATATACATTTCCGTGCCTCGCATCAGCATCTGCGGCTTCTTGCCGGAAATACTGACCGACACCGAGCGTGAAAGCTGGCGCAAGATCATGCCGGCGCTTCGCTCGCTGTTATATTTATTTTCATAGTAGTCGCAGACCAGCCGGTCATTGTTGACCCACATGGAATCGTAAGCGATCGAGTCGGGAAGGCTGTAGATCAGTGGCGGTGTTCCAGGTTTCGGATGAACCTCGAAAACAAGAACAGCCGGCCGTCCGTTTACGGGCTCGATTGCGGAGAAATGCGTTCCATCGGGCGAAAGATGAACGCGCTCTATCGCCGGCAAATCCCCGAACGCCTCAACCGGCGGCGCGCCAAGTGCAGATGAAACGGAACCAGCGAGCAGCGCCAGGCATAGCGCCGCCGACATGCGAATTTTCACAGTTTCCCCCCAAGCCCCAGTGGCTCAATCACGACGAGAATATATTTTGCGCGCGATTACACTGCAAGGAATTCCAGAACGGCCTGCTTGTAGACTTTGTCGCCCACTGCCGTCATGTGGTCCCGGTGCGGCACGGTGACCGCGCGCCCCTGTGGGAACATTTCCGCCAATCCATCGGGCTTGCCGGTCAGGTCGTCGTGTTCGCCGCAGACGACCAGCACCGGTCCCTGCCAGCGGCCCAACTGTTCCGGCGTGTAGACCGTGCGTTCGGCGCGCATGCAGGCCGCGAGCGCTGCCAAATCCTTGCCTGCCTGGCTCGCAAATAGCCGGAACCGTTTGTTCACCGGATCGGTAATCGTGTCGGGATCGGGCACGACGAGCGCATCGGCGATCTCATGCCTGCGGACCGGCGCGTCCCGGAAATAGGTTTCGCCGACGCCGGCAACGATCGCCCGGCGCGCGAGATTGGGCCTGCGCATCAAAAGGCCCATCGTCAGCATACCGCCCATCGAATAGCCCATGATGTCCGCATGGCCGAGCCCGGAAGCTTCCATCACAGTCGCGATATCATCGACCATCTTGTCGCCATAGGCGGCCGCATCATGCGGCTTGTCGCTTTCGCCGTGTCCGCGGCAATCCATCGCCACAATGTGCCGACCGGCACGGGTCAGCGTGTCGTACCAAAGCGCGGCGCGCCAGTTCTGTCCCCGGTCCGAAGCGAAGCCGTGCACCAGGACGATCGGATCGCCCGAACCCACCTCTTCATAAGCAATCCGAACGCCATCATTCCCTTGGGCGAACTTTACCATCGGTCCCGCTTTGGTTCCTTTACGGCCACCTTCGCAAAGCCAAGCGGGACTGTCTATGATCGCAGCGCTTCTCACGCGGTCGAACAGCCATGAGCCTGGAAGTCCTGAAGAAAAACGTCGCGGCGATCATCGATTCGATGCGCGACGAATTGCTGGCGATGAGCCACGCAATCCATGCCGAGCCCGAACTGGCGCTGGAAGAATTCAAGGCCGCTGCGCGCCTCAGCGAAGGCATCGAACGTCACGGGATCGCCGCACAGCGCGAAGCCTTCGGGCTCAAAACCGCATACGCCGCGGAGTTCGGTGCGGACAAAGGTCCGACGGTCGCGATCCTGTCGGAATACGACGCGCTGCCCGGCATTGGCCATGCCTGCGGGCACAACATCATCGCGACGGCGGGCTTCGGTGCGGCGATGGCGTTGTCGAAGTTGAACGGGCGCCTGCCCGGTCGCGTGCGCTATCTGGGCACGCCGGCGGAGGAGCGTTTCGGCGGCAAGGAGATGATGGCACGCGAGGGTGCGTTCGAACGCGTGGACACGGCGATGATGATCCATCCGTCCAATTTGAACCTCGTCACGATGCCCTGTATCGCGATCTGCGATGCAACCGTCACCTATCACGGCCGCGCGGCGCATGCGTCCGCCATGCCGCATCGCGGGCTGAATGCACTGGACGCCGTGGTCACCGCCTATCAGGCGATCGCCCAGCTGCGGCAGCACATCAAGAACACGGACCGTATCCACGGCATCATCACCGAAGGCGGCCTGGCGGCGAACATCGTGCCGGAGCGCGCGGCCTGCCGCTTCAACGTGCGCGCCATCGATGCGCATGAGTTGATGGAATTGAAGCAGCGCGTGCATGCCTGTTTCGAGGCCGGCGCGCTGGCCACGGGCTGCAGGGTCGAGATCGTGTGGGGCGAAACGCTCTATCTCGACCTCAAGACAAACTGGCCGATGGCAGATGCGTTCCAGCGCAACGGCGAAGCGATTGGGCTGGAATTCTTCCCGATGAAGGAATTGCCATCCGGCTACGCGGGTTCGACCGATATGGGCAATGTCAGCCACCGCGTGCCATCGATCCATCCCTGCCTCGGCGTGGCCCCCATGAACGTCATCATCCACAACGCCGAATTCGCGCGCCATGCGGTGTCCGCAAAGGCCGATCAGGCCGTCATCGACGGCGCGAAAGCGATGGCGATGACGACACTGGATTTCATGCTCGACACAGACGTCCAGTCGCGCGCCAAAGCGGATTACGCAGCGACCGCGGAACTGTCGAAAGCTGCCATCGAGGCCTCCCATCGCATGGTGCGTGAAACCAAGGGCCACAGCCACGCGCATGCCCATGGCGGATGCGGCTGCGCGTGAGGCTCTGGCTCGTCATCGCCGCGTTGAACGGTGCATTGGCCGTTGCGTTCGGCGCGTTTGCCGCGCACGGGCTTTCGCAGCGGCTGGATTCGCATGCGCTCGGCATCTTCGAGACTGGCGCGCGCTATCACATGTATCACGCGCTCGCGATGGGACTTGCGGCGCTTGCGATGCAGACAAAGGCGGCGCGAACCGCGACGTGGTCGGCAGCCTTTTTCCTCGCCGGAATCGTGCTGTTCTCCGGATCGTTGTATGCACTCGCGGTCACCGGTGAACGGATGTTCGCGTTCGTCACGCCCATCGGCGGCGTGTCGTTTCTTGCAGGCTGGGTGCTCCTCGCGCTTGCAGCGTGGCGGAGCAAGGCATGAGCGGTCAAAGCATCCTTGTCGCCGGAACCGGGATTGCCGGCCTTGGCGCAGCACTCGCGTTCGGCAACAGCGACTATCGCGTCACCCTGATCGATCACGATCCGGCAACGCCGGAAGGAAGTCCGGAAGAAGCCTTCCAGAACTGGGAGCGCCGCGGCGCGACGCAACTCCGTCACAGCCATGTCTTCCTTGGTCGCCTCACGACATTGCTGCGTACACGCTATCCGCACCTGCTTCAGGAGTTGCTGGATTCCGGTGCGCGCATCTTCGGCTTCGCCGATGGATTGCCGCCGACCCTGCAGGACAGCTATCGCCCGCGGCAGGGTGACGACGACCTCGTCATCCTGTTCAGCCGCCGCACGACACTCGAACTTGTCATGCGGCGTTATGCCAGCCGGTTGCCGAACGTCACCGTCCTCAACGATGCCGGCGTGCGTGGCTTGATCGCCAATCGCGACGATGGCGGCCCACTCGCACTTGGGGGCTTAAAGGTCGAACGCAACGGTACCGTCGAAGACATCCGCGCCGATGTGGTGGTGGATGCCAGCGGCCGCAACACGTCCTTTCCCGACTGGCTGCGCGCAGCAGGCGCAACCGTGACCGAAGAAGAAAGCCCCGCAGGCATTCTCTATTTCACGCGGCATTACAAATTGCACGACGGCGCGGACGAGCCGGTGCGCGACGGAACGCCGGGGGCCGGCGATCTGGGCTACATCAAGTTCGGCGTGTTTCCGGCCGACAACCGGCATTTCTCCGTCACACTCGCCGTGCCCGAGATCGAGACCGCCCTGCGCTTGGCGATCGTGAAGCCGGAAATCTTCGATGCGATCTGCAGGGAGATCCCGGGTTGCGCGCGGTGGGTCGATCCTGAGCGTTCCGAGCCGGCGAGCCGGGTCTTTTCGATGGGCAACCTGAAGAGCGTATGGCGAAGCTATGTCCATGCGGGCCAGCCACAGGCCCTCAACTTTTTCGCGGTCGGCGATGCGATTGTGCGGACCAATCCGCTTTACGGCCGCGGTTGCTCGGCCGGCGTGGTGCATGCGCACCTCCTGCGCCAGACCCTGGATACGAGCGACAACCCCCGCACCCGCGCCATCCTGTTCGACGACGACACGCGTAAAGAGCTGCGCCCGTTCTACGATTCGATGGTCCGCCAGGACAAACAGGCGATCCGCCGCGCCGAGCACGAGCGCGATCCCGACTATGTGCCGTCGTTCCGCGCCAGGACGATGAAAAGCTTCATCGAGGACGCCATCGGTCCCGCCACACGCGGCGATATCGAAATTCTGCGCGCCTTCAGCCGCGCATTCCACATGATCGACGATCCGAACGAATGGCTGAAAAAACCGGCAACGCTTGCGGGCCTGATGCGCTTCTGGGCGATGCCGGAAAAGACCAAGCGCGCGCGCGGATTCTATCCCCCCAAATTCGGGCCGGAGCGCGCCCAGATGCTTTCCAAACTCAACCTTGCCGCCTGACCGGAGATTGCGATGACCGATTTTCCAGCGCCCACCATGATCAAAACCAACGGCATCGACATGGCCGTATACGAAGCCGGTCCGAAGGACGGCTTGCCGGTCGTGCTGTGCCACGGCTTTCCGGAGCTTGCCTATTCCTGGCGCCATCAGCTTCCGGCGCTTGCCGCCGCGGGCTTTCGCGTGCTCGCGCCCGATCAGCGCGGCTACGGGCTGACCAGCCGCCCGGCCAAGGTTGAGGATTACGACATGGCGCATCTGACCGGCGACCTTGCGGGGATGCTGGATGCGTTCGGCATCAAGGATGCGGTCTTTGTCGGCCACGATTGGGGCGGCCTCGTCGTGTGGCAGGCGCCGATCTATCAGCCGGCACGCGTCAAAGGCGTCATCGGCGTCAACACGCCGTTCTTTTCACGCCCGCCGATCGATCCGATCATGGGATTGCGCGCGATGCGCGGTGACAACAACTACGTCGTCTTCTTTCAGAAGCCGGGCGTCGCCGACGAGATCCTGGCCCGCGACACCGGAAAGACGTTCCGCTTCTTCATGCGCCGCGGCATGGTGACGGCAAAGGAATTCGAGGCGCTGCCGCAGGAGATGAAAAACTTCGAGCTTGTCCAGGCAATCCAGCAAGACGAATCCACCTGGCGCGGCGAACTTCTGCTGAACCCCGAGGAAATGAAATTCTTCGTCGACACCTTCCAGAAGACCGGCTTCACGGGCGGCATCAACTGGTACAGGAACCTAACGCGCAACTGGGAACAGAGCGGCACGATGGAGCAGCGCGTCCACGTGCCCGGTCTGATGATCATGGCGGAAGACGACGTCGTCCTGCCGCCGTCGCTGACCGACGGCATGGAACGGTTCGTGCCCGATCTGGAGCGCGTCCTGATCCATGGCAGCGGCCATTGGACCCAGCAGGAAAAGCCCGAAGAAACCAGTCAGGCCATGATCGACTGGCTGAAGAGACGGTTCGGCTAGAGAGTGCCGCGATGTCGCCGGACCTGATTTTCACCGTCGCCAACAACGGCATCCTGATCTTCTGGCTTCTGCTGATGGTGGCGCCACGCTGGCGCGGCACCCAACTTGCGGTCCAATCCATCGCCATCCCGCTGGTTCTAGGCCTCGCCTATCTCTGGCTGTTCACGCGGGTATGGATCGGTGGAGAAGGCGCGCCGGGGACGAGCTATTTCACCTTGCCCGGTGTGATGGCGCTCTTCGACTCACCCACCGGCGCGGTGATGGGATGGATTCATTATCTCGTCTTCGACCTGTTCGTGGGCGCGTGGGAAGCACGCGATGCGGCAAGGCGCGGCATACCGCATTGGATGGTCGTTCCCTGCCTCATCGTGACACTGATGGCCGGACCCATCGGGCTCGCGCTTTACCTTGTGCTGAGAATCACATTGCGCCGCGGCGGTTTCCTGCTCGATGCGGCATAGGCCTTCAATCGGGCGCGGCACTCTGCGAATATCCGCGCCATGGCCGAATCCGCAGACGCCATCGACACCTTTTCCTATGCCGCGCCGGACGATCCACGGCTGAAGCGGTTCTTCATCCGCCTGGTCGAACGCCTGACGGGCCAGCCCTATCTGAAATGGGTCTATGAGGACAACCGCGCACACCCCGTGCCAGGCGAGAATTTCTGGTCGGCCGCGATCCGGCGTCTGGAACTGAAGCTCGACTATAACAGCGAGGCGCTCGCAACCTGGCCGAAGGAAGGGCCGCTGGTCGTCGTGGCCAACCATCCCTTCGGCGTGCTCGACGGACTCATCATCTGCCAGATCGTGTCGCAGGTGCGCAGCGATTTCCGCGTCCTGACGAACGCGGTCCTGCTGCGTGCCGAAGAAGTAAAGACGTTCCTTCTGCCGGTCGATTTCGCCGAAACTGATGAAGCCCTGAAGACGAATCTCAGGACCCGCGCAGAAGCCAAGAACCACCTGATGAAAGGCGGCTGTCTCGTTGTCTTCCCGGCGGGCGGCGTATCGACCACGCCGACGATCTGGCACAAGCGCGCCGTCGACACCGACTGGAAGAACTTCACCGCGCGCATGATCAGCCAGGCGAAGGCACCGGTCGCGCCGGTCTTCTTCGCCGGCCAGAACAGTCGCCTGTTCCAGCTCGCCAGCCACATCAGCATGACCTTGCGGCTGTCGCTTCTGTTCAAGGAAGTCCACAATAGGATCGGTAGCGTGGTGCAGATTCGCATCGGCAATTTGATCCCGCACGAGCGCCTCATGGCTTTCAGCGACCGGCAATCTTTCATGGACCATCTGAAGGACCTCACCTACGCGCTCGGCGAGAACATGCCGCGTGCGCCGAAGAAGCGCGTCAGGCGGCCGCGGCGCGCGCCGAAAAAGCCCGTCACATGAGCGCAAGGCCGCGCGTCGGGCTTTTCGTCACCTGTCTTGTCGATCTGGTCCGGCCGCAAATCGGATTTGCCGCCGTAAAGCTGCTCGAACAATCCGGCTGCGAGGTGGTTGTGCCACGAGCCCAGACCTGCTGCGGACAGCCGGCCTGGAATGCCGGCGCCGACAAACACGCGCGGGAGATCGCGGAACAGGTCATCGCAGCCTTCGACGCGTTCGACTATGTGGTCGCGCCGTCCGGATCCTGCGCCGGAATGATCAAACGGCACTATCCCGAAGTGTTGAAGAACGATCCGCGTGCACTGGCGTTCGCGACCAAGACGCATGAGCTCACGTCGTTTCTCGTCAATGTACGCGGCATGAAAGCCGTCACGTCGAAGTGCGAAGCGCACGCGTGCTATCACGACAGTTGTTCCAGCCTGCGCGAAATGAAGGTGCACGATCAGCCACGCGCGCTGCTGGCCTCGGTCGAAGGGCTGTCGCTCAGCGAATTGACCGATGGCGAGGTGTGCTGCGGGTTCGGGGGATTGTTCAGCGTCAAATACCCCGAAATCTCCGAGCGCATGGCCGACGACAAGATCGCAGACGCCACGGCCACCGGCGCGGAGATGCTGATCGGCGGCGATCTTGGCTGTCTGTTGCATCTCGAAGGCCGCATGCATCGCCAGGGCAAGACCATGCGCGTGCGCCATGTCGCGGAAGTCCTGGCGGACGAGCCATGAACGCCGATCCGCGTGCGTTCGAGGCATCGGCGCATGACGCACTCAACGACGCCAGGCTCAAAAGTGCGCTCGGGCGACTGAAGACGCATTTCGCGCTGCGACGGGCCGAAGCAGCCGAGCGCTATGGTGATTTCGAAGGGCTGCGCGAGGCGGGCAAAGCGATCCGCGACCATGCCATCGCCAATCTCGATACGCTTCTCGAGACCTTTGAGCGCGTCGTCATCGCGCGCGGCGGGCAGGTGCATTGGGCCCGCGACGCCGCGGACGCGCGCGGGATTATCCTCAGCATCCTGCGCGACGCGAACGCAAAGACCGTGACCAAGGGCAAATCCATGGTCAGCGAGGAGATTGGACTTAACGCTTACCTCGAAGCCAACGGCCTGATCCCGGTCGAGACCGATCTCGGCGAATACATCATCCAGCTGCGGAAGGAACCGCCGAGCCACATCATCGCGCCCGCATTTCACCTGCACAAGGAACAGGTCGAAGAGACATTCCGCGCTGCGCACAGGACGCTCGATCCCGATCGTTCGCTGGACGAGCGTCAGGCGCTGGTCGCGGAGGCGCGGACCATGTTGCGCGCGTCGTTCGAGGCCGCAGACGCCGGTATCACAGGCGCGAATTTCCTGAGCGCTGCCGAAGGCACCGCTGTGATCGTCACCAATGAGGGCAACGGCGATCTGACGCGCCTCCTGCCACGCACGCATATCGTGCTGACCGGTATCGAGAAGGTCGTCGCGGATCTCGACGATGTCGCTGTGCTGCTCAGGCTTCTGACGCGGTCGGCGACCGGTCAGGAGATTTCATCCTATGTCTCGATCATGTCGGGACCGACGGCGGAGCAACCCGGCAGCGCCTTCCATGTCGTGCTGCTGGACAACGGACGCTCGAAGCTTCTCGGCACGGAAGCGCAGGATGTGCTGCGCTGTATCCGCTGTGCGGCCTGCCTCAATCACTGCCCTATCTACGGCGCGATTGGCGGGCACGCCTATGGCGCGACCTATCCGGGGCCGATCGGCGCAGCCCTCAATCCCGGACTGATCGGTGATAGTACCTACCATCATCCCAACGCCTCGACCTTCTGCGGGCGCTGCGCGGAAGTCTGCCCGGTCAAGATCCCGCTGCCCACGATCATGCGGCATTGGCGCGCGAAGGAATATGCGGATGGGCTGGCGCCGAAGACCATCGTCGCAGGTCTGGACATTTGGGTCTTCGCCGCGAAGCGGCCGGCGCTCTATCGCTTCGGCACGAGAATTATGGCACGCCTGCTGAGACTCCTGAGCCGCAACGGCGCCGTGCGTTCGCTGCCGCTGATGCGCGGCTGGTTCGCGGTGCGGGATTTCCCCGCGCCACTGGGAAAGACATTCCAGGAGCTGTGGCGTGAGCGCGCGTAACGACATCCTTGGCAGCATCCGTGCGCGAACCCGCGCCCCTGTCCCCAAGCCATCGCCTTATCGCGCGCAGCCCATCATCTCCGATCTTGTCGCCAGCTTCGTCGCCAAGGCTGAAGCGGTGAGCAGCGAGGTCCGGATATTGGAACGCGAGGATGAGATTCCGGCGGCGATCGCAGAGATTCTACGGGCACACAATCTCGCCGCGCGCATTCACCTGCCGCCCGACAGCGACGTCACGGGCCTGGATGCACTGACCGTGCTGCACGATCCGCCCGGACCGGACGACACGGCGGTGACACGCGCGCCCCTCGCGATTGCCGAGACCGGGACGCTGGTACAGCCCGCGCGCGCGGCGTCACCGGCGTCGTGGCATTTCCGGCCGGGTTTCGAGATCGCGATCCTGAAGGCATCGGACATCGTCGCGCATTTCGAAGATGCGCTTCAAAAGTTGAAGTCCCAAGCACTGCCCCCGACCATCAACCTGATCACAGGGCCGTCGCGCACCGGCGATATCGAACAGACGCTCGAGCTCGGCGCACACGGCCCGAAGGCGCTGGCCGTGCTGGTCGTTAGGGATTGATCCCCAGCTCCCGCCGCGCAAACTCACCCACCGCCTTGTAGTCGGCCTTGCCGTTCGGGGCGCGTAGCGCCACGCCGGCAACCAGGATTCGCTTCGGCGTCTTGTAGCCCGCGAGTTGCGTGCGCACATGTTCGCGCAGCGCCACCTCGTCGAAGCGCGAGCCATTCGCGAGCAGCACGACACCCGTCACCGCCTGCCCCCATTTCTCGTCCGGCACGCCGAGCACCAGCGCGTCATCCACGGACGGATGCGTCTTCAGCGCTTCCTCGACCTCTTCCGGAAATACTTTTTCGCCTGCGGTGTTGATGCAGTTGCTGCCGCGGCCGAGAAGCGTAACCGAGCCGTCGGCTTCCACACGCGCGAAATCGCCCGGCACGGCATAGCGCTTGCCCTCGATGATACGGAAGGTCTTAGCGGTCTTGGCGTCGTCCTTGTAATAGCCAAGCGGCTGCGGCCCTCCAAATGCCACAAGGCCGGCTTCACCCGGACCGACACGATTGTCATTTTCGTCGATCACGATGGCATATTCGGTGAGCTGGAAATCGGCGGTCTTCACATGGCCGTCCTTGCTCGCCATCGACACGCCCATGCCCATCGCTTCGGTCGAGGCGAAGCTGTCGGTGATGACAAGCGCCGGTATGTGACGGATGAGACCGTCCTTCACCTCCTCCGTGAACATCGCGCCCGACGACGTGATGCCGGTGAGGCTGGAAAGATCGTAGCGGCCCGGCGCTTCGTCCAGCGCACGCAGCATCGGCTTCGCGAATGGATCGCCGACAACGGAAATCGAAGTCACCTTGTGCTTCTCGACCGCGTCCCACACCTTTGCCGGATCGAAAGTATGGCCCTCGACCGTCACGACGCACCCGCCGGCGAGGAAACAGGTGAGCGTGCCCATCAATCCTGTGCCGTGCATCTGCGGACAGGCCGGCAGCACGCGCGGGATCGCGGGATTGATCTTCAAGAGCGCGCAAAATGCCTCGATCGACGGCGGCATGTAACCGGTCAAACGCTCCACGCGGTTGAGCCAGAGCTGCATCAGATCGCCATGCTGGTAGATGACGCCTTTGGGCATCCCAGTCGTGCCGCCGGTGTAAATAAAGAGCTGGTCCTCAGGGGAGCGTTCAATGCCGAGCGGCGAACCGTCTCCCCTTGCCGCCAGAGTCTCGTAATTCTCCGCAAACGACGCGACCTCGGTCCCGTTCACCTCGATGAAAGTCTTCACTGTCGGGAGCTGGTTGTGGATTTGGGCCACCGCATCGCGGAACTCGCGCGCATAGATCAGCGTCTGCGCGTCAGAATTGTCGAGGATATAGCGCACCTCGTCCGGCTTGTAGCGGTAGTTGATGTTCACATGCGTCAGACGCGCGAGGAAGCACGCGCCCAGTGCTTCGGTGTACTCGGCGGAGTTGCGCAGGTAGAACGCAACCTTGTCCTTCGGCTTCGTACCGCGCGCGATCATCGCACGGGCGAGATTGTTCATGCGCTTGATGCCGTCGGCCCAAAGCGTGACCGCGTCGCCATGCGCATAGATCGGGGACCCCGGCGGCACGACCGCAGCAACCGCTTCCAGAAGATCGCCGTAATTCCAGGGCATGCCGTTCCTCTTATGCGCGCGCCGCTGCGGCGATGTTGCTGACCGAGCGGTTCCTGATCCAGTGACTGTCGACGTTCCTGCGGAAATGTGCCGGGCGATCCTTCAGGTAATTGGTCGCCAGCCAAAGCCGTTTGAAATGCCGCTTGTGGCCCGATGCAGTATCGTCTTCGTAGGACGTGCGGCCGTGCAGCACATGATAGTTGTTGATGAACTGCATCTCGCCCGGCTGCAGGTCCATATAGACATTGAAACGCGGATCGCGCGCCATCGCGCTGACCGTATCGAGCGCTTCCTGTACCAACGGCGACAGGCGGGGCGCATCGGGATGGCGCTGCGAGGCGCGGATGTAGGCCGGAATGAAGCGGATGAAGAACCGGTCGCCCTGCTCGGTGAACACCGGGAACAGGTAATACGGCTTTGTGCCCGGCGCCTGCTCGCCGCGCGTATCGTATGGCTGCGGCTCGAACAGTACTTCGGCGAGATCGGGCCGCGTGCGCACCAGTTCGTTGTAGATCGCGACCGCATTGGCGACGCAGGACAGCCCGCCACGTGCCGCTTTGCGCAGGCACATCAGCCCGATCACATCTGCGCCGTCGGTGTGATAGTCGAGCGCGACCTGTCCCAGTTCGTTGCCGCGGAAGGTCGGATCGTCGAGCCGCTTGCCCTGGTCGGTGACGTCACCCATTACATGGCCCTTGGCGTTCTGCGGCCAGGGATCGCCGAGATGAAGCCCGATGCCCCAGTAAAGCATCGTTAGGTCGTCGTCGGAGTAACGCGTGTGATCGAGGGCTGAGATACGCGTAAAGCCGCGCCCGTCGATCAGCTCGCGCTCGATGCCTTCGAGCTTGCGCGCCAGGCCATCGAGCGGAAAATCCTCACGCCCGATGTCGAGCAGATTGTCGGAGACCGATTTGGCGTGCGTGAGCGCATCATCGAGTTCGCGATGGTCGGACGTGCTCAGCGTCACCGTCCACACGCTCGGATCGACAACGTCGTTCGACGTCCAGTCGATATGGGTTTCGAGTTGGCGCGGCATTACCACTCCCCTCTGTCATTCCCGGCGAGCATTGGCGCGCAAGCGCCAATGTGAGGGAAGGAAATCCAACTTGTTATGGATATACAGGAAGAAGTTGGATCCCCTTCCCTCGCGCTCAGCTTCGCTTCGCACTCGCCGGGGATGACAGCGGTGTGGAGCGGAAAAGTTTGCGCCGTCACGCTTGCGGTCCCCGCACCAGCTTGCCCGGGAGCGCGCCGGTCGCTTCGCCGTCGCGATAGACCACCGTGCCCGATACGATGGTCGCAACATAGCCGTCTGCGCCCTGCAGCAAACGTTTGCCGCCGGCAGGAAGATCGAAGGCCATCTTCGGCGCCTGCACGCAGAGGCGGTCGAAATCGATCACGTTGAGATCGGCCTTCCTTCCGGGCGCGATCACGCCGCGGTCCATCAGGCCCACGGCGCGGGCGGTGTCGGAAGTCTGCCGCCTCACCAGATAGGCGAGATCGAAGCGGCCGTACGGGCGGTCGCGGCCCCAATGGCTGAGCAGATAAGTCGGATAGGAGCCGTCGGAAATGATGCCGACATGCGCGCCGCCATCGCCGAGGCCCATGAGAGTATCGGGATGGGCGATCATCTCGCCGCAGCAATCGAGGTTGTAATTCACGTAATTGGCAAACGGCGAGAACAGGAATGCTCGGCCTTCGTCCTGAAGCAGCAGGTCGTAGGCAAGTTCGGCGGGATCGCGGCCTGTGCGCTTCGCCTGCTCGCCGATCGCGGTCTCGCGCGGCGGCTCGTAATCCGGCGGATCGCCCAGGGGATAGATCTGGTCGAATGCCATGACGCGGCGAGCCAGCAGATGACCTTGCCTTGTGTCGTTCTCCGCCATGATGCGCGCGCGGAATGAGGGATCGCGCATCGCCGCCACTTTGTCGGCGAGCGGCTTGTCGCGGATCGCCTGGAACGCCTCATGCGCGATGAACGGGTTGAGCGTGCCCTGCAGCCCGAGCAGCAATCCGATGGGACGCGGCGCGACTTGGCCCTTGATCGGCAGGCCTTCTTTCGACGCGTTCTCGATCATCGCGAGCAGGCCCTTCCAGCCATCGGCCCAGCCTCCACCCTGTGCCAGCGAGAACGACAGTGGCCGTCCGCTTTCGCGGACAAGATCGCGCAGCATCGCAAACTCTGTCTGTGCGTCGGGCGCGTTGAAGTCGGAGAGCAACTCGATCACGCCCGAGCCGGCATCCTTCATGCCGAGCGCAATACCCATCAGCTCGTCCCTGGTGGCGCGGAGCGACGGCGTCGGATCGCCCTTGACGGTGCGATGATTGAGCGAGCGTGACGTCGAGAATCCGAGCGCGCCGGCGCGCATTGCTTCCGCGGTCAGTGCGCGCATCTGCGCGATATCGTCTTCGGTGGCGGGCTCGAGCCTGGCGCCGCGCTCGCCCATCACATAGACCCGCAAGGCACCATGCGGGAGCTGTGCCGCGACGTCGATGTCGCGCGGCCGCGCTTCGACCGCGTCCAGATAATCCCCGAACGAATGCCAGTTCCATTTCAGGCCTTCGTTCATCACCGCGCCAGGGATGTCCTCGACACCCTCCATCAGCTCCACAAGCCGGTCGCGGTCGCTCTCGCGCACCGGCGCGAACCCGACACCGCAATTGCCCATGACCGCGGTGGTAACGCCATGCCAGCTCGACGGCGCGAGACGTTCGTCCCATGTCGCCTGACCGTCGTAATGCGTATGGATATCGACGAAGCCCGGCGTGACGAGCTTGCCTCTGGCGTCGATCTCCTCCGCGCCGTTGCTGTCGACTTTCCCGATGGCCGCGATCCGGCCGCCCTTCACTGCGACATCGGCCTCGCGGATTGGAGCGCCTGTGCCATCGGCGACGTTCCCGCCGCGCAGAATCAGATCGTAATCACCGGTCATGGTCGTCTCCGCCCTTGCCTAAGGCTTTGCGTCCACTGACAGAAAGTCAAGCTTGCAACCATTGATTATCCATTGCGCCGAATTCACCTTCTCCCCGGGGCCGTTCTCCGGCTGAATACGCAGGTTGGCTGGGCGGGTGCTGGGGACCGCAGTCGGAGGACTGGGCATGCGGGCGGTCGAGGACGTCCAGAAGCGCGACCAGCTCCGGGATCGCACCCCCGGGAGCATTGCGGACAAGTACTTCAGCCTGGACCGGATCACACCCCATGGCTGGATGATCCTTTCCACCGTCGGCACGGTGATGGCGAGCTTGCTGACGCTGATGCATGGTACGCTTCTGCCCTTTATCCTCGTCGCGCCCATTCAGGCACTTCTGCTCATCCATATGTGGCGCCTGCACGTCCAGAATCAGAGCTGGAACACCCGCTATCGAAACCTCCTGAACGCGATCTCGTCCGCTGTCGTCATCTCCGACGCCGAGGGCAATCTCGCCGAGCCGCACTCCGGCGTTGCGCACCTGACGGGCATGGAGTGGCCGCAGTATCGCGGCACCGGATGGCTAAACGCCGTTCACCCCGACGACCGCAGCGAGATCTTCGGTGACGGCACCGAACACGAGATCCGCGTGCGCGAGCCGCAATCCGGCGACTGGCATTGGTACCTGCTGCGCTCGGTGCGGCTGCCGGGCGCAAACGAATGGATATCGATCGTGAGCGACATTCACGCCGGCAAGCTCGCGGCCGAGCGGCACGACATCCTCGTGAACGAGCTGCGCCATCGACTGAAGAACCTGATGAGCGTGATCGGCGGGATTGCGACGAGCTCGAAACCGCAAAGCGAACAGGCCGTAGACAGCTATGTCCGCAAGTTTCTCGGGCGCCTACAGGCGCTGAGCACCGCCGGCGATCTGATGCTCGCAAATGGCCACAACCTGGTCGAAGCCGGCGACGTTGCGCGCGCGACGCTCAAGCCATTCATGGAAGACGGCCCGCGCCGCATCCGGATTGCCGGGCCGAAACTGGTTCTTTCGGAGGAAACCGGTGGCGCGCTTGGACTTGGCATCCATGAACTTGCAACCAACGCGATCAAATATGGCGCGCTGTCGGTACCGGATGGAACGGTGACGCTGGTCTGGCAGATCGAACCGCAGGGCCAAGACGAGCGCATCACCATCGAGTGGAAGGAAAGCGGCGGGCCGCCCGTCGCCATACCGCTGCGTCAAGGATTCGGAACACGCATCCTTCAGTTCGTTCCGGCGCGCGAAAAGAACGGCGGCACGGCGATCGAATATCAGCCCGACGGCCTTTACGTCCGCATCGGCTTTGTGCGGAAAATAGCCGGCGCGACGCAAGAATGCACCGCGGAGATCAAGCGAGCCTGCTGAGCGCCGCCATCGTTTCCGCGGTTTTCTCCCAGATCACCATGTGGCCGGCTTGCGGAATGACGGCTAGTTCTGCGCCCAGGAGAACCTTCTTCCACGCCTGCCCATAGACCGGTGCGATCAGCTTGTCGTCATCGCCCCAGATGAGCAGCGTCTTCGCGCGCACACGATAGAGACGCTGCGAAAGCCCGCGATCGGGAACCGGAAAAAGAATCTTCCCTGCCATGCCGAGTTGGCGCGCATTGGTGATGAGGAAACCTTTCAGCCATTCGGGATCGTCGAAATTCGCACCGGCCGTGAACAGCGCCGCACCCGCTTCTACGTTGTGGAAGAGCAGCGGTGGGTATTCGTACGGCACGAGCGAGAAGATGTCCGGGATCGGGTGATCGTCGAGCCATAATCCCGCCGGCGCGATCAGCGCGAGCCGCGAGAAGCGGTGATTGTCCAGCGCCGCCATCTCGGCTGCGATCATGCCCCCCATCGAATGGCCGGCAAGGATCGGATCCTTCAGCCCCAGCGCGTCGGCGAGATCGAGATAGTGCAGCGCGATATCGAGCATCTCGCGCAGCTCCGGCGCTTCCTCACTGTCGCCATAGCCGGGCAGCAACGGGGCGAAGACGTGATATTTCGTGGCGAGAGCCGCGAGGAACGGATCGTCGGCCATCACGCCTCCGGCGCCGTGCAGGAACAGCAGCGGTTGGCCACTGCCGCCTTCGAAGTAGCGGACCGGAATTTTCGGCGCTTGAATTGTTTTCAGTTCGATCATTCCAAACTTCCAAAATCTTTTCCTCTCCCCCCGCTGAGGTGGGGGCGAGGGAGGACTTTTGTCACTCCGCTGCCACCATCGCGTCACGTGGCAGGGAGCCGGGCGCGACTTGCGGGATCGGGTGGCACCAGAAGCGGCCGTCGTCTGCGTAATCCGGGAACAGGCCGCGCAGCTTCGGCATCACTTTCTCGGCGAAGAGTTTGCTCGAATACATGCATTTCTCCTTCGGCATGTCGCCGACATGGAAGAGGCAGAACACGTTTCCGACGCGCAGCGACTTGATCAAATCTTCCATACGTTGGCGCACGGTTTCGGGAGACCCCGCGATGATGTGACCGCCTTCGGTCAGTTCCTTCCAGGAGATCTCGCCCCAGCCCTTGGGGGGCGCGTATTGCGAGAGCGCGCCGGTCTGGATCGTCTTGATGGTGCGATAGCCCGGCGCATCGGCGAAGCCCGGAAACACGTGCAGGCAGCGATTGTAGAAATAGCTGACGTGTTTGGAATAAAGCCGTTCGGCTTCGGCGTCGGTGTCCGCCACGCAGATTGTCTGCGCGAAGCCCGCGCGATGCGGCGAGTCGTCCGGCGCGTTGCGCTCCGCCACGCGCCGCCAATAGCCGTCCATCAGCGCCTTGCCGCGGATGTATCCGCTGAACGACAGGTAGGAATAGGAATAGGTGTGGTCGATGCAGAAATCGTAGGTCTCGACCGATCCGCCGCCGGGAATATGGATCGGCGGATGCGGCTTCTGGACCGGTCGCGGCCAGAGATTCACATGGCCGAGCTTGGTGTAGCGCCCGTTCCACGCAAACGAGTCCGGCTCCGTCCACGCCTTGATGATGAGGTCGTGAGCCTCGGCATATTTCTCGCGCGTGAGCGCGGGAATCTGGCCGTAACAGTAATTGGTATCCATCGAGGTGCCGACGGGAAAGCCGGCGACCAGCCGGCCGCCCGACATGCAGTCCAGCATCGCGAATTCCTCCGCGACGCGCGTCGGCGGGTTGTAGAGCGCGATCGAATTGCCGAGCACGACCAGCGCAACATCCTTCGTGCGCCGCGCCAGCGACGCCGCGATCAGGTTGGGCGACGGCATCAGGCCGTAACCGCACTGGTGATGCTCGTTGCAGCCGATGCCGTCGAAGCCGAGCGTCGAGGCATATTCCAGAAGGTCGAGATAGGTGTTGTAGACCTCGTGCGCCTTCACCGGATCGAACAGGCGCGAGTCGATATCGACCCAGACCGAGCGGTTCTTCTCCCGGAAATCGTCCGGCAGATAGGGCCACGGCATCAGATTGAACCAGGTGAATTTCATGGTTTCGCTCCCGCACGGCGGCGCTTTGCGCGCTCTTTCGGGAGCAATCCTGATCAATTGTCAGAAAATTGGCAAACGGCCGATCCTTCCGTTGCGGCCCAGGCCTCCTGTGATGTGGACGTTAGGTGGGCCAGATACTGTGGACCTTCGTCAGACTGCGACCCTCTTGGCGTTGACGAAGGCGCTCCAGCGCGCGACAACACTCAGATGCGAACGGGTTGCAAATTGGCAGCAGTGCATCTCGCCCTTGTGGCGATGCTGTTGCGCGCGCTTTTGCCAGCGGGCTGGATGCCGGCTGCGATCACGCCTGCCAATGCCTCGCCGTTCGTCATTTGCACGATAGACGGCCCGCTTCATCCGGCGAAGCACGATCCGTCCTCCGATCAGGGCCGCATGAACACGCCCTGCGTGTTTGCGGCAGCCGCACATCTTTCGCCGCCGCTGTCCGACGCCCCGCTCCTGCTTCCCCAATTCGTCCAACCGATCCGCTTCGCGCAATCGCATGACGACGTTGTCGCGAGCGCGAGCTTCCGCCCCAACACCGCCCGCGCGCCACCTGCGTCCCTCTGAACGATCGCCATCGGCGCGGCCTTGGCCCGCGCTCGCGTTTCATTCAATGGGAGAGTTCCATGCCCCGTGTTTTGCTTAAGCCCGCGCTTGTGGCGCTGGCCTTCTCTATCCTTCCTTCGGCCGCCTTCGCCTGTGCCTGCGGCTGTGCCATCTTCGATGTCGGCACAGCGGCGCTCCTGCCCAGCGGGCCGGGGGGTTCGGTGTTCCTCGAATATGATTTCCTCAACCAGACCACCAACTGGAGCGGGGGGCACTCCGCGCCCGGCGTCAACAACGACGACAAGAAGATCCGCTCCGACTTCTTCCTGGCCGGCGGCCAGTACATGTTCGACAACGATTGGGGCGTGATGGTCGAAGTACCGGTGACGCATCGCGGCTTTCTCACCGCCGATTCCGGCACGCCGGAGGAGTTCGATCACACGAGCCTCGGCGATGTCCGGCTGATGGCAAACTACACCGGCCTGTCAGACGACATGTCGACCGGCATCATCGCCGGCATCAAACTGCCGACTGGCGATTCGACCTATCCCAATTTCGATCCCGACGTGCAGATCGGCTCCGGATCGACCGATATCCTGCTCGGCGCGTATCACACAGGCGAGATCTCCACCGATGGCGCATGGAATTACTACGCGCAGATCATGTGGCAGCACGAGATCGCGACCCAGCATCAATATGTGCCGGGAAGCGAGCTGAACGGCGCACTCGGCGTGTCGTGGCAGGGCTGGACCGTTGGCGGCGTGCAAATCTCACCGCTGTTCCAGCTCATCGCGTCCTATCGCGGGCGGGACGGCGGCACGGCGGGCGATCCGGATGAAACCGGCTATGCAAGGCTGCTCATCTCGCCTGGCATCAAAGCCGATTTCGGCACCTGGACCCTCTACGCCGACGTCGAACATCCGGTGCTGCAGAGCGTGAACGGCAATCAGCTCATCGGCCCGCTCGCGACGAAACTTGTCGCCAGCTACAGGCTTTAGGACACGACCGGCAACCTCAACAGATGGAAATCCACGATGCGCAATAGGTTGGCATTCGCCCTCGCACTCGTTCTCTCCGGCGCGAACGCGCCTACCGCCATCGCGGGCCAGCCGTCCGGCGATTCGATGGCCGGGATGGCCAGCATGAATATGGGCGGTCCCACGCCTGCAGCCGCGAGCGTGCGTGACGGCTGGTTCCGTGCGCTTCCGAGCGGGCTCCCCTCGGGCGGCTATTTCACCCTGCACAATGATGGGACCGCCGCTTTGAGCCTCAACGGCGCCTCGTCGCCCGCTTGCGGAATGCTCATGCTGCACAAATCGGAGAACACCGGCGGCACGTCGAGCATGGCAGACGTGACATCGCTCGACATTCCGGCCGGAAAGTCCCTCTCCTTCGCGCCCGGTGGCTATCATCTGATGTGCATGCAGCCGGGGGCGGCAATGAAGCCGGGCGGCACGGTGAAAGTGACATTCACCTTCGCGGGCGGAACGACGCTCGACGCCGATTTCGCCGTGCGCAACGCGGCGGGAAAATAATCGCATCGGTTGACGGACGAATCTCAAGGTCGGTGTCGCCCGGGTGCAAGTCTGGCGCACAAGCGCAAGAAATCTCCAGAAAGCCCGTGCAGTTTTCGGTACGGGGCATTTGATGATGGAGAGATGTCATGCGTTCCAGAATCCTGCTTCACACACTCACCGCGATGTGCGTGGCGGTCCCAATGGCGGCTGACGCCGCGACGGCGATAAAGTCCACGTCGGGACTGATCGCCGGCGACGGCTCACGGCGCTTGGGCCACGGCTTCACGTCGCAGCGCCTCGGTGCCGGCGACTACCTCCTGACCTTCTCGGCCGGCGCGTTCCCCACCACCGGCCCGGCCTTCACCTGCTCACCGGCCGGTATCGAGCACAACGCCGAAATCTGCGATGTCTGGCTCACGGATTGGCACACCCAGAGTCCGACGACCGTAGAGATCCACCTCTACTCAAATCAGGACGGAACGATGGAGGACAATTCGTTCTTCTTCACCGAACTCACGACAAGATAGATCGTGTGAGGTCAGCGCGAGCACGCTCGCGCTGACCTGGTCGGGCTAATTCGCCATCGCACGGCAGGTTTCGGCAGAGCGGCGGCAGGCTGCGACGCATTCGTCCATGCCGTCCAGCCGCGCGCAGTCTTGGGCGCAAGCTGCGCACACCGTGGCGCAGAGGCCACAAAGCTCGCGATAGAACTGGCTCTTGTGCAGCATGAAATCGGCCGTCGTGGCGCAGATCGACGCGCAATCGATCATCATGCGGAAATGCTGCGGCTTCACGTGTTCGCCGCCCTCTTCTAGGCAATGCGTCATTGCGAGACCGAGGCAGGTTTTGTGACAGTTCAAACACGCGTCGATGCACTCGGACATTTCCTTGCTGAAAGCATGCATCGCAAGCGCTCCCGTCGACCCGGACCGGTAAAGCGCCGGGATGCAACTGGTTCCCTGACGGATTCTCAGCCATCAAAAACTTGACGCACAGATAGTTTCATCTGAAACTATCTCCCGCACCCCAATCCGAGACTGACATGACCGACCTCTGGGAAAATCCGATCGGCACCGACGGGTTCGAATTCGTCGAATACACTGCGCCCGACGTGAGGCAGCTCCACGATTTCTTCGAGCAGATGGGCTTTCGCGCCGTCGGCCGTCACCGCTCCAAGGACGTGACGCTCTACCGCCAGGGCGAGACCAATTTCGTCGTCAATGCCGAGCCCGAGAGCCACGGCGCACGTTTTGCCAAAGCGCATGGACCGAGCGCCTGCGCGATGGCGTTCCGCGTGAAGGACGCGGGCTTTGCCTATCGCAAGCTGATCGAACTGGGCGCCGTACCATTCCAGAACCCGGTCGGTCCTATGGAGCTCAACATTCCGGCAATCGAAGGCATTGGCGGCAGCTTGATCTATCTCGTGGACCGTTATGGCGAGCATTCGATCTATGACGTCGATTTCGTGCCAACCGATCCCGCGAAAGGCTTCGCGCATGAGGGGGCAGGGCTCGCTACCGTCGATCACGTCACCCACAACGTCTTCCGCGGCAACATGGACAAGTGGGCGGGCTTCTACGAGAAGCTCTTCAACTTCCGGGAAGTCCGCTACTTCGACATCGAAGGCAAACTCACGGGCCTCAAGTCGCGGGCGATGACGAGTCCGGACGGCAATATCCGCATCCCAATCAACGAATCCTCCGACGACAAATCGCAGATCCACGAATATCTGGAGGAATACAAAGGCGAAGGTATCCAGCACATCGCGCTCGGCACCGACCGCATCTATGACGCCGTGGAGACGCTGCGCACGATGGGCGTGAAATTCCAGGACACGCCCGACACTTATTACGAGCGCCTCGACAACCGCATTAAAGGCCATGGCGAGGACGTGCCGCGGCTGAAGCGCGACCGCATCCTGATGGATGGCGCGGTCGACGACGACACCGGCCTGCTTCTTCAGATCTTCACGCAGAACGCCATCGGACCGATCTTCTTCGAGATCATCCAGCGCAAAGGCAATCAAGGCTTCGGCGAAGGCAATTTCAAGGCGCTTTTCGAAAGCATCGAACTCGACCAGATCCGCCGCGGCGTCCTTAAAGACACGAGCGCCGCATGAGCACGAAGAACTGGATCGAATTCCCGCGCGTCGAAGGCAGAACCTCGCGCCAGGCCCATGCCGATCTGCCAGAAGGCACATTCGAGCGTGAGATCGGACGCGACGGATTCTTCGGGCCCGCGACGCACATCTATCATCGCCATCCGCCGACGGGCTGGAGCGACTTTGAAGGTCCTCTCAGGCCCCGCGCATTCGATGCGGTGAAGGCGGCGAAAGAGGCGACTGCGGAGCCCTATCGCGGCGCGCTGCTGCTGTCCAACGCCTCCTGCCGCATCGCGCTGTGGCGCTGCGACGAGGCGATGCCGCGCCTGCAGCGCAATGCCGATGGCGACGTGCTGCTCTTCATCCACGCCGGTGAGGGCGATCTGTTCTGCGATTTCGGCCATCTCGCCTATCGCGAGGGCGACTACATCGTGATCCCGCGCGGCACGATGTGGCGGCTGGAACCGAAATCGCCCACGTCGTCGCTGCTGATCGAGGCGACCAACGGCGGCTACAAGCTGCCGGAGCGCGGGATCCTCGGACCGCACGCGTTTTTCGATCCCGCGACGCTGGAGACGCCGACGCTGGACGGCGCGTTCCAAGCGCAGCGCGACGGCGAATGGAAGGTCGAGGTCAAGCGCCGCGCGCAGATCTCCACCATCACCTATCCCTTCAATCCGCTCGACGCAGCGGGATGGAAAGGCAATTTGTCCGTCGTCAAACTGAACTGGCGAGACATCCGCCCGATCATGAGCCATCGCTATCACATTCCGCCGAGCGTGCACTCGACGTTCGTGGCCGACCGCTTCGTAGTCTGCACGTTCGTGCCGCGTCCGATCGAGAGCGACCCCGGCGCGCTTAAAGTCCCGTTCTATCACTCGAACGACGACTACGACGAGGTGATCTTCTATCACCAGGGCGAGTTCTTCAGCCGCGACAACATCCACCCCGGCATGGTGACGTGGCATCCGAACGGCTTCACCCATGGTCCGCATCCGAAGGCCTTCGCCGCCGGTGCCAAGGCCGCCAAGACCATGACCGACGAGGTCGCGGTGATGGTCGACGCGCGCGATCCGCTCGACATCGGCCAAGCCGCCGAAGCCTTCGAGGATCACGGCTACGTGAAAAGCTGGATGCCGAAATGAATTTTCTGAGAAGCTCATCGCGGCCCGTCGCAAGTCCCAGCCCGAACAACAATTCGCGACAAATGCGCGCTGGCGCAAGACCGGTTGCAGCCGGTCTATTGCGAAGGAATTTGCGTAGCAGGCGTCATGTGAGTGCGGGGCATACCAGCTTCGCCAGGACCGGTGTGGCCAACCGTGTCGTTTCCGACGCGCGGTGGTTTCCGTTCGATTTCGATCCGCGCTCCGCAAGCGTGAACTTCGTCGAGACGGATTGGGGCGTTCTGGCCGCGCAGCCATTTCTGGACATGCGCTGGGATGTTCGCATGGCGCGGCGCGAGCGCGCCACGCTGACGGAACTCAACGGCAATCCGGCACTCGGCGAAAATGTCCCAGCACTGAATTTCATCTGGCATACAGGTTTTTGCTGCTCGACATTGCTGGCGCGCGCGATCACGGCGCGCGGACATAATCTCTCTCTGTGCGAGCCGAAGATTCTCGCCGATCTTGCGGACGTGAAGCGGACGGGCATGTTCCTGCTTGATCGTGGGCTGGCCGAGCTGCCGGGAACCGCCCTCCGCCTGCTGGCGCGCAGCGGCATGGGCGCACAGACGACGGTCAAGCCCGCGCCGGCCGCGAACTATCTCGTGCCGGAGGCTGCTCGCCTCTCCACCGGGAAGATGCTGTTCCTGTTCTCCGATTGCCGGAGTTTCGTCGTCTCGATTGCACGTCTCGGCGACGATGGCTGGCGCTATGTCCGGCATATGTTCGCAACCCTGTTGCGCAGCGGACATCTCGGGGCGGAATGGGCGGGGCCGCGCCTCTGGGATCTGTCCGATCTGGAGGTCGCAGCGTTCGTCTGGCATCTGCAGATAGACGAGTTCCTGCGCGACTGGCGTCTGTTGGGCGATGACCGCGCGCGCTCGCTCGACTGCGATGCATTCCTCGCGGCGCCGGAAGAAGCGCTGGCGCGCCTCAACGTATTCTTCGGTCTAGGGCTGGCGCCGGAAGAGATTTCGGCCAGCGTTGCCGGTCCATTGTTTCATCGCAAGGCGAAGGGCGGACATGTGGCTTTCGACGCCGCCCAACGCCAGTCGGAATACAATGCGGTCGCAAAGAGCCTCGGCGCCGAACTGGATCGCTGCGTCGCCTGGAGCTATGAGACCCGCCCCGGCACGCCGCGCACGGCGCCACTGCCGGCCGCATTGATGCCGATCGACAAGGCCTATCTGCCATGAAACTCGCTTCACTGAAGTCAGGGCGCGATGGTGCGCTCGTCGTCGTTTCTCGCGACCTCACGCGCTGTGTGAGCGCCGGTCACATCGCGCCCACACTGCAACATGCGCTAGACCACTGGCACGAATCCGCGCCGCGGCTGATGCGCGTCTACGATCTGCTGAACGAGGGCGAGGTCGCCGGCGAGAAGCCGTTCAAACCGAAAGATTACGCATCGCCTCTGCCGCGCGCCTATCAGTGGGCCGACGGCTCGGCCTATGTCACGCATGTCGAGCTGGTGCGCAAAGCGCGCGGCGCTGAGATGCCGCCGAGTTTCTGGACTGATCCGCTGATGTATCAGGGCGGATCGGACTCGTTCATTGGGCCGTGCGATCCGATCCTCGCCGCCGACGAAGCCTGGGGCATCGATTTCGAGGCCGAAATTGCTGTCATCACCGACGACGTGCCGATGGGCACAAAGGCTGGCGCGGCCGAGAAGCATATCAAGCTCCTGATGCTCGTGAACGACGTCAGCCTTCGCAATCTGATCCCGGCGGAGCTGGCCAAGAATTTCGGCTTCTTTCAGTCCAAGCCCGCAAGCGCATTCTCACCGGTCGCGGTCACGCCGGACGAACTCAGCGAAGCGTGGAAAGAGACGAAGGTCCATCTGCCGCTCACCGTCACCTACAACGATGCGGTGTTCGGCCATCCGAATGCCGGCGTGGACATGACGTTCTCATTCGCGCAGCTGATCGAGCACGCCACGAAGACGCGTGCAATGGCGGCGGGTTCCATCGTCGGTTCCGGCACGGTGTCGAACAAGAGCGGCAATGTCGGCTCGGCATGCCTTGCGGAAAAGCGCACGCTTGAGACCATCCAGAACGGGAAGCCCGCGACGCCGTTCATGAAGTATGGCGACCGCATCCGGATCGAGATGTTCGATCTCGATGGCAAATCGATCTTCGGCGCCATCGACCAGCAGGTCGCGAAATATGAGTGACTTCGTCCTTTACGGCTATTTCCGCTCTTCGGCCGCATTCCGCGCGCGCATCGCGCTCAATCTCAAAGGCATCAAGGCGGAACTCCGTTTCGTGCATCTGCTCAAGGATGGCGGCCAGCAGCACACACAGGAATACAAGGCGCTCAATCCGCTGGAGCTGGTTCCGGCGCTTGTTCACGACGGGCACACGATCACGCAATCGATGGCGATCATCGAATATCTGGACGAGATCGTTCCCGAACCGCCGCTGCTGCCGAAGGACGCGTATGGCCGCGCACGCGCGCGCGAGATTTCCTATGCGGTCGGATGCGACATCCACCCGGTAAACAATCTGCGCGTCAATCAGTATCTGAAGGCCACATTCGGTGCCGACGCCGATGCTCAGATTGCCTGGCAGCGGCACTGGATTGAGGTTGGCTTCGGTGCGTTGGAAAGGATGTTGAGCGGCTCGCCGCATACCGGGGCCTGGTGCCACGGCGACACGCCGACCATGGCGGATGTGCTTCTGATCCCGCAATGCACCAACGCCAGACGCGTGAAGCTCGATCTTGCGGCATGGCCGACGATCGCGCGCATCGAGGGGCGTGCGCTTGCGCACCCTGCTTTCGATGCTGCCCTGCCCGCGAACCAGCCCGATGCGGAATAACCCGCAGGCGCAGGAGGAACTCGATCTCGACCGGTTCGTGCCTTATCGCCTGTCGGTGCTGACCAACCGCGTCTCGAGCGCGATCGCGCGCCACTATTCCGAACGGTTCGGTCTATCGATCCCCGAATGGCGTGTGATGGCGGTGCTTGGGCAGTCCCCGGGTCTTTCCGCGCGCGAGGTCGCGACGCGCACGGCGATGGACAAGGTGCAGGTCAGTCGCGCAGTTGCTTCGCTGATGCGCGAACGGCGCGTTGCGCGGTCTGAAGACGCAAAGGACGGCCGTGTCACGCGTCTTTCGCTGACGCGCCAGGGTAAGGCGATCTATGATGAGATCGTGCCACTGGCTCTACATCTCGAAGAGCTTTTCCTCTCGGCGCTCAACGCGGAGGAGAGAGGGACGCTCGATCAACTGATGATGAAGCTCACGCGCCAGGCGCGCCTGCTCGGACCGACGGTCTGAAGCTCACGGCTTCGCGAAATTTCTTTCCGTTTGATGGCAGAAAATCTGACCCGAATTTATTGCGTATTTCAGGACGATCCCGCCATTTTCTGAAACGTGCAGAAACGCCGTTTGGATTGCGATGCCATATCCGTCAAACGTGCTTACGCGCCTCATCCAACGTGACTGGTTAGAGCGCGACGTGAGGCTATCCACTACAATAACTTAGCTCTGCTTTTGCGTATCAGACGCAATGACAGCTATGTACGAACCTGTGCCACAAACAGTGATTCAAATGCAGCGCATCGCGATGCGCGCCGCACGAATTTTGTCATAAGGGTTGCACACAACGCGCTTTGTCCTTCCTCCAATGTATCCGCCTGTGTAACTTGCATGAAAGATGGGTGGTCCATCTGGAAAAATCAGGGGTTTAGTCAGATGAAGAAATGTCTAGCGTCGCTGGCCTTGCTTGCAAGCGCCGTCGCGATGCCACTTGCTGTGAGCGCTGCTCCGAATTGGTCGGGGCCAGGCGTGCCGCACCCGATGTTCGCGCATCCGCCGGCGCAGCCTGCACTCGAATACCCGAAGGGTCATACGCCCGCGGGAACGCTGGCCACTTGGAATGGCAGCTTCGTCAACCTTATCGGCCATACCACGACCTTCGTCATGGTCGGCGCCGATCCGGCGACATCCAACGCCGAGACCCACATCACGACCTTCCTCATTCCGGTGGTGTTCACCTATGGCGCGTCGAACGGCAACATGACGTTCGATCCGCTAGCGGCGCATCTCAATGGCCGGAAGAACATCATCAAGAGCCTGCTGTCGTCGCCGATGTTCAACCCGGGCGCGGACTTCCCATCCGGTAGCGTCGATTGCGGCACGGCGCAGTTCGTCGATGCGTTCCAGCGCTGCAATTTCTGGAGCAGCGTCAGCACCAACACCGGCTATCACGTGATTCTGGACTATCTGAAGGTGAAGAGCCTGAAGCCGCTGAAGATCACGGTGACCTCGGCCCAGGGCAGCGTCATCAACAATCCGTTCGGCTCCGGCGTCGTCGGTACCTACCCCATCAACAACTTCGAGGGCGTGGTACGTTCGTACATGACCGCGCACAACACGACCATCACGCCGGACACGTTCCCGTTCTTCATCTCTTATGACATCTATCTGACGAGCGGCGGCTGCTGCATCGGCGGCTATCACAACAGGACCGGTGCGCAGAGCTATGGCTATACGACGGTCGTCGACAGCCCCGGTGCCTTCTCCATGGACATCGACGCCGTCTCGCACGAAGTCGCGGAATGGATGGACGATCCGTTCACGAACAACGTCGTGCAGTGCTCGGACAACTCGATCCTCGAAGTCGGCGATCCGCTCGAGGGGTTGGCCAACTACGGCACGTTCCCGGTCACGCTGAACGGATTTACCTGGCATCCGCAGTCGGAAGCGAATCTGCCTTATTTCGGCGCGCCCACAAGCACGTCCGCGAATGGCTGGTACACGTTCCACAACGAGCTGAAGGCGGTCTGTCCGGGCCCGCAGCGCTAATCGCCTGCAAAGCCTGAAATCGAAATTGGGGCGGTCTTCGGACCGCCCCTTTTTTTGCGTCCGCATACCTTAAATCGAGCGTGCCACCTGGTGCAGACGGTCGAAGGACTGGCGGGCAAACGGTTCCAGCCCGGAAATGACATCGCGCAGTTGCCCTGCGATCTGCTGAATGAATTCGTAACTGCCGTCGCGCCGGGACTCGTTTCTGGCGATGCGCGCCTGGATGTCTTCGCGCTCCTCTCCGGGTGCGACGCTCATCATTTGGCGGCTCAGTGCATCGATGTCCTGCACAGCCTCGATGTTGCTGTCGAGCGCCATGCCCAGCCGGATCACCAGATTCTGGATTCTGGTGCGCAGTTCGGCATCGCCCAGATAGAAGAGACTCTCGCGATTGCGGTCGTAGATGTCGATCTCGCGGCGCGCCGAGCGCAGCATGCGCATCGTGATCGGCCCGAAGGGATCCCCGATCTTTTTGGTGTCTTCCGCGAAAGACAGAATCACCATCAAGGTCGACAACACCTCGCCGAAGAACAGAGCGGCGTTGCGCTCGCGTTCGCGCTTGTCGAGGTAGCGCTCGGTCGCGGTGGCGACGAAGCCACCGATTGTTGCGAGAACCGCCCCCAGAATGACGGCAATCAGCGTGTTCTGGTCGACGAGGAACCCGAAAGTATCGCTTGCCATGAAATTTACCCCAGCCTGTTGACCTATTCTTATTCAGCAGCGATATAGCCTGCAATTCTTCGCGGTCGCACAAGGCGCTTTTGCGCTCGACACCGCGGATTTATCGAAACCCTCCGTTCCCTCCAGATGTGCGTGGAAGACGGCAACATGCCGTTCAGCGTGCGCGTTCCGTGCGCGCCCGTGCATATTTAAGGACTTAAAGTGACTGTACCTGCGTTTTCCACCCTCGGGCTTTCCGAGGCTCTTCTTCGTGTTCTTGAAACCGAGAACTACACCCTGCCCACCCCCATTCAGTCGCAGACGATCCCGCTCATTCTGAACGGGCGTGACGTCTTGGGCATCGCCCAGACCGGCACCGGCAAGACCGCAGCTTTCGGGCTGCCGCTGCTGCAGAGGCTCGCGGTGGACCGCAAGCCGCCGGTGCCGAACGGCGCCCGCGCCCTGATCCTGGCGCCCACGCGTGAGCTTGCCATCCAGATCAGCCAGAGCCTCAAGGTTTATGGCAAGCCCTACGGCTATCGTCAGGCCATCATCATGGGTGGCGTCAGCTCCCACGGCCAGATCCAGACGATGCGCAACGGCGTCGATATCCTCATCGCCACGCCCGGCCGCCTGCTCGATCTCGTGAAGCAGAAGGTGATCCGTCTCGACCAGGTATCGATGCTCGTCGTCGACGAAGCCGACCGCATGCTCGACATGGGCTTCATCCGGGACGTGCGCCGCATCGTGCAGGCGCTGCCGCGCCAGCGCCAATCCATGCTGTTCTCGGCGACCATGCCGGAAGATGTCGTGCATCTGGCGCACGAGATGCTGCACCAGCCGGTGCGCATCGACGTGGCGCCGCCGACCATGACCGCCGACCGCATCGAACAGAAGCTGTTTCACGTAGACACGCAGCTAAAGCGCAAGCTCCTGGTCGATCTGCTCCACGATCCCAAGCTCGCGCGCGTGATCGTGTTCACGCGTACCAAGCACGGCGCCAACAAGGTCGTCGAGCATCTGGAGAAGTCCGGCATTCCGGCGGACGCGATCCACGGCAACAAGTCGCAGAACGCGCGTCAGAAGGCGATGGAGAATTTCCGCTCCGGCCGTGCGCGCCTTCTCGTCGCCACCGACATCGCCGCCCGCGGCATCGATGTCGACGGCATCACCCATGTCGTGAACTTCGAGCTGCCCAACGAGCCGGAGAGCTACGTCCACCGCATCGGGCGCACTGCGCGCGCCGGCGCCGAAGGCATCGCGATCTCGTTCTGTGCACCGGATGAGCGCGGCTATCTGCGCGACATCGAGAGGCTGGTGAAGCGAAAGCTCACGGTCGTCGGCGAAGAGCCTGTCGCTGTCGGCAACGGCAAGCCTGCCGCACCGGTCCGCGACTATGCCAAGAAGCGCCCGTTCCACCGCGGCAAGCGTGGCAAGGCCAGCAGCGGCGGGGGCAACCGGAACAACAATCGCCGCGCAGCTTAAGTCTTCTGCGCGCCGGGCTTTCCATCCTCGACTACGAACGCGGCCAAAGTCGATAGGGTCGCGTTCGAGTCGATGACGTCGGAAACGACTTGGTATTTCGCATCCATCCGCTTGGACGTCAGCGCGACCGAGACATAGCCGCGCTTGCGGCTCTCGAAGAACTTCACGTGCGGGTTCTGGGGCAGGAACTTGCTGAAGACGTCATAGGGCGGGCCGTCGGATGAGACGGACGTGCCCACCAGCTCAGTGGCGATCACGGGCGATTTCTCGTCCGCGAAGTCGAGCTTGAGGTCGTTTGTCCAGAACGAATGGATGTCCCCCGTGATCACCACCGGATTGCTCGGTTTGTGGTCATGAATGCTGATCAGGAGCCGGTTGCGCGATGCCGGATAACCGTCCCAGTCGTCTGTCCAGTACTGCGGTTCGCCATCGGGCGCGGGCTGGTTGAGCCGCGCCATCAGCACGTCATTGGCAATCACGTTCCACTGCGCCTTGGAGGTGGAGAAGGTGTTGAACAGCCACTTCTCCTGCGCTTCGCCGATCATCGAGCGGCGCAGATCGAGCAGCTCGGGACAGGATTTGGCGGTCTCGGCATGGCCGCCGCCCTTGTCGGGCTTGCGATAGCAGGCTTCGCGCGAACGATACTGCCGTCCGTCGATGAGATTGACGCGCAGGAGATCGCCGAAATCGTAAGAGTCGTAAACGCGCATCTCGGAGCCAAACGGTTTCGAGAATTTGGGCTTCACGGGCATGTGCTCGTAAAAGGCCTGATAGGCCGAAGCGCGGCGCGAGAGGAACACCTGCGGGTCCTCGAAATCCTCCGACCATTGATCGGCATAGTCGTTCTGCACCTCGTGATCGTCCCAGGTGACGAGCGATGGGCACGCGGCATGGATCGCACGTAGATCAGGGTCGGAACGGTATTGTTCATAACGCGCGCGATACTCGGCAACGGTGCGCGGCTCCTTGCCGCCCGAATGCGCACGCACGACCGGGTGGCGCGTCTCGATATATTCGTAGATGTAATCGCCGAGGAACACCGCGAAGTCGGGGTGCTCTTCCGCGGCGTGGCGATACGCCGAAAAATATCCTGCCTGCCAGTTCGAACAGGAGAAATAGGCGAAACGCAGCTTGTCCGCGCCGGGCGCGGGCAAGGTCATCGCGCGCCCGAGAGCACTTTCGGCACTGCCGGAACTGAAGCGATACCAATAGGGCCGGCCGGGCTCTAGACCCGCCACTTCCTCATGGATCGAATGGCCGAAGACGGGCTCGGTGGTTGCGGTGCCTTTGCGCACGACATTGCGCATGCTTTCGTCGGTTGCGATCTCATACGGCACCGACAACGCGGCATCGCCCTCAGCACCTATCATCCGTGTCCACAGGACAAAGCCGTCATTCGACGGCGCACCGGACGCAACGCCAAGGCCGAACGGATCGCTCTTCCAGGCGGGTGCGTTCTGCGCGCGCAGCACCGCAGGCGCCGCAACAAAACCCGCGCTCCATTGAAGCATCTGGCGTCGTGTCGGCATCTTTAGCCCTCCAAGGCCTGTTCCAGATCGGCGATCAGATCACCTGCATCCTCAATCCCGGCGGACAACCGGAGCAGGTCCGGCGGACAGGGCGAGCTTGGACCTTCGACCGAGGCGCGGTGCTCGATGAGGCTCTCAGTGCCGCCGAGCGAGGTGGCGCGCTTCCAGACCTGGACCCGCGCCGCCGTGTCGATGGCTGTCTGCTCGCCGCCCGTGACCCGGATCGAGAGCATGCCGCCGAAACCGCCGCTCATCTGCTTCGCCGCAATCGCATGACCCGCAAACCCTTTAAGCCCCGGATACAACACTTCTGCGACATGCAGATTTGCCGAAAGCCGCTCTGCCAGCGCCTGCGCATTGGCGCAAGCCGTCTTCACACGCGGATAAAGTGTGCGCATCCCGCGCAGCAGCAGCCACGATTCGAACGAGCCGAGAATCGCGCCCATCTGCGCGCGCAGCATCTTCAGCCGTTGCCAGTGCTCGTCATCCGCGCGCGTCACCAGTGCGCCGGCGATGATGTCGGAATGACCGTTCAGATATTTGGTCGCCGAGTGCATCACCAGATCGATGCCGAGTTCGATCGGCCGTGTCAGCACCGGCGTCGCCACGGTCGAATCCGCAGCGACCCGCGCGCCGGCCGCATGTGCGATCTCCGCCACTGCGGCGAGATCGGTGATGCCCCAAAGCGGGTTGGCGGGCGATTCCACCCAGACCAGCCTGGTACCATCCTTGCGCACAGCCGCTTTCACCGCGGCGAGATCGCTCATCTCGACAAGCTCGACCTGCAGACCATGTTCGGTCGCATAGGTCATCAGCCAGTTGCGCAGGCCCCAATACATCACCTTCGGCGCAACGACGTGATCGCCGGGTTTGAGCGAGAGAAACACAGCCGTTGCGGCGGCCATACCGGACGAATAGAGCATCGCCCCCGTGCCGCCTTCGAGCGCGGTGAGCACGGCTTCCGGCTGATCAAAGGCCGGATTATCGGCGCGGATGTAGTCGCGGCCGGAGCGGTATTGGTTATCGGGATCGCGGATATAGGTCGACGACGCATGCAGCGGCGGGCTGACCGCGCGCGTGACCTCATCGATCCAGCCCAGGCCCTGTGCGGCCAACGTTGCGGGCGGTTGTATCTTGTTCGTCATCTTCGCACCGCTCCTGTTTTCCTTCCCCGTTTACGGGGGAGGTGGATGCGCCGCAAAACGGCGCAGACGGAGGGGGGCCCCTCCGCCTCGTTGCGCTCGGCACCTCCCCCGTAAACGGGGGAGGAAAACCAATCTGCGCCTTCAAACATCGAGTTACCCTACGTCAATCGACACGTCACTTGTTGCAACTGCAAACGCGGTGATAATGCCAACCAACGCTATCCGAAGGAATGGAGACTATCATGGGTGAAGCATACATCGTCGCGGCCGCGCGCACCGCCGGCGGCAAGAAGGGCGGCAAGCTGAAGGACTGGCATCCCGTCGATCTAGGCGCGCAGGTGATCGACTCGCTGCTCGACCGCAGCGGCGTCGACCCGGCGGCGGTCGAGGATGTGATCTGCGGCTGCGTGATGCAGGTGGGCCAGCAGGCCGTCAACGTCGCGCGCAACGCAGTGATGGCATCGCGCCTGCCAGAGAGCGTGCCCGCAACCAGCGTGGATCGTCAGTGCGGCTCGTCGCAGCAATCGCTCCATTTCGCGGCGCAGGCCGTGATGTCAGGCGCAATGGACTGCACCATTGCCATGGGTATCGAGAGCATGACGCGCGTGCCGATGGGCGCTTCCGTGATGCTGGCGATGAAGGAAGGCATGGGCACCTATATGAGCCCCGCGCTGCAGGCGCGCTATCCGGGCATCCAGTTCAGCCAGTTCGCGGGCGCCGAGATGATGGCCGAGAAGTACAAGCTGACGAAAGACCAGCTCGACGAGTACGGCTTCAAAAGCCACCAGAAGGCGATCGCGGCGACACAAGGCGGCAAATTCAAGGACGAGATCGTGCCCCTGAAAGTGAAGCTCGACGACGGCAGCGAGATCGAGCATACGGTCGATGAAGGCATCCGTTTCGATGTCAGCCTCGAAGGCATCAAGGGCGTGAAGCTGCTGCGCGAAGGCGGCGCGATCACGGCGGCGACCTCTTCGCAGATCTGCGACGGCGCATCGGGCGTGATGATCGTCAACGAGAAGGGCCTCAAGGCGCTCGGCGTGAAACCGCTGGCACGCATCCATCACATGACGGTCATCGGCGGCGATCCGGTGATCATGCTGGAGGCCCCCCTGCCCGCCACCAAGCGCGCGCTTGAGAAGAGCGGCATGAAGATCGACGACATCGATCTTTACGAGGTCAACGAGGCGTTCGCTTCGGTGCCCGCGGCGTGGCTGCAATATACCGGCGCCAATCCGGACCGGATCAATGTCCACGGTGGCGCCATCGCGCTCGGCCATCCGCTCGGCGCCTCCGGCACCAAGCTGATGACGACGCTCATCAATGCGCTAAAGCAGAACGACAAGCGTTGGGGCCTGCAAACCATGTGCGAAGGCGGCGGCCTCGCCAACGTGACGATTGTGGAAAGACTGTAAGACTTATCCTCCCCCGTTTATGGGGGAGCGTAGCGAGGCGGAGGGGGCCCCCTCCGTCTGCTCCGCTCCGCGGAGCATCCACCTCCCCGCTTTGCGGAGGAGGATAAGAAGAGGCGGCGTCGCGTGGATCTCTCCTACTCGCCGGAATACGAAGTTTTTCGCCAAGACGTCCGTGCCTTCGCGCGCGAATACGGCGCACGGGCACCGCGCAGTTTCGGATTCAACGAAGAGAGTCGTGCGTGGCAGCGGCTGCTGATCGAGCACGGCTATGCCGCGCGGACTATTCCCAAACAGTATGGCGGCTTCGGCGGCACGGCGGACATCCTGAAATCGCGCATCCTTGCGGAGGAGTTCATCGCCGCCGGCCTTCCGATGGGCATGGCAAACCAGGGCATCTCCATGCTGGTGCCGACGCTGCTTGAGCTCGGCACCGAGGAACAGAAGCAGCGCTGGATCGGCCCGACCCTGCGCGGCGAAGTGATCTGGTGCCAGGGCTATTCGGAGCCCGGGGCGGGCAGCGACCTTGCCTCACTCTCCACGCGTGCTGTGGAGGACGGCGACGACTTCGTCATCAACGGCCAGAAGATCTGGACCTCGACCGCCGCACAGGCCGATATGATTTTCTGCCTCGTGCGCACGGAGCCCGACAAACCCAAGCACGAAGGCATTTCCTATCTCCTGTTCTCGATGAAGACGCCGGGCATCGAAGTGCGCCCGCTTGTCACCATGACCGGCCGCGCCGAATTCAACGAAGTATTCTTCACCGACGTGCGCGTGCCGAAGAAAGACATCGTGGGTGGGCGCGGACAGGGCTGGCTGGTCGCCAACGCAACGCTCAAGCACGAGCGCGGCATGCTCGGCGACCCCAATCAGGCCGGCACACGCTTCAAAGCGCTGGTCGACATGATGATGACCGAAGAGGTCGATGGCCGCAGGCTGATGGACCATCCCGTCTACCGCGACCGGCTCCTGAAGCTGCAGGCGCGCGTGATGGCGATGGAGTATCACGGCCTACGCCTTCTGACCGCGAGCCTGAAAGGCGAAGACCCCGGCATCGCGCGGTTGATCGTGAAGCTGATGGGCTGCGAACTGAATCACCAGCTCGCCGGTTTCGCCAACGACATTCTGGGCGAACTGGGAATCCTCTACGGACATTCGCCGCATCTGCGCGCGGGTGGCGCGTGGCAGACGAGCTTCATGTTCGATCTCGGCCTCATCATCGGCGGCGGCACGGCGCAGATCCAGAAGAACATCATCGCCGAACGCGGCCTCGGCATGCCGCGCGAACCGAAGGTGGCGAGCTGATGGAGTTCGGTCTCACTTCCGATCAGACGATGATGCAGGAGAGTATCGACCGCACGCTCGCGCGTGTGGCGCCACTGGAACGCGTGCGCAAGTCGGTGGATGAGCCGTTCGCGCGCGATGTGTTCGACGCGCTGGTCGGACTCGGCCTACCCGGCATCCTGATCCCCGAAGCGTTCGGCGGCCTTGGCCTCTCGCTTCTGGATGCAGCGCTGGCGGCGGAGATGCTCGGTAAGCACGTCGCGCCCGTGCCGTTTGTGGCGAGCGCTGTGATGGCGCCCCTGGCGCTGACCGGCGCCGGCACGGACGCGCAGAAGAAAACCTGGCTGCCGAAGCTTGCGCGTGGCGAAGCCATCGCAGGCGTCGCGGTCAGCGAACATGCCAGCGGTGCGCGTGAGAAAGCGCAAGTTACGGCCAGGAACGGAAAGCTCGGCGGCAAATCGCTGTTCGTGCTCGATTTCAATGGTTCGGATATCTTCATCGTCGCGGACAAGTTCGGCGATCTGCATCTGGTCGATGCTCGGGCGAAAGGTCTTAAGAAGACCCTGCTCACCACCATCGATGCGACACGCGCCATCGGTGAGCTGAATTTCGACAACGTCGAGGCCGAACCGCTCACCGGCGGCAACGGTCCGGCAACGCTGGAGCGCATGATCGATGCCGGCCGGATCATCCTTTCCGCCGACACGCTGGGCGCGGGCGAGCGCATGATCGAGAAAGCCGTGGCCTACGCGAAAGATCGCAAACAGTTCGGCCGCGTCATTGCCTCGTTCCAGGCGGTAAAGCATCTCTGCGCAGAGATGGCGGCCGAACTCGAACCCTGCCGTTCGCTGATCTGGTACGCGGCCTACGGCTTCGACGCGCAGCCGGACCAGTCCCGCCGTCTTGCCGCCCATGCCAAAGCGCACCTCTCGGAGATCGGCCCCTTCGTCGCGCGCACCGCAACCGAGGTCCATGGCGGCATGGGCTTCACCGACCTCCTCGGCCTGCACTACTGGTTCAAGCGCATCGGCTTCAATCGTCAGAACCTGGGCTCGCCTGAACGCGCCCGTAACGATGCGGCAATAGCCCAAGGCTGGGTAGGGAATTAGCCCAGCACTATCCAACCGGCGCGACATGGTGCGCCCTAGAGTCTCAGGGCGACGCCGTTTTTGGGTTACAAATTGGCAAAATACTTGCAGCACGCTTTCCCAGTGGAAAACTTCGGCCAAACGAGCCACCCTTCGGGAGGTATTAACTGCAACTAAAGTGCAGGAAAACGATGTCGGGCCTTGTCCAGTACGGGGCCAATCCCGATATTATGGGCTGCATCGAATCTCAAACAAAAGCGTTTCCCAAATTCGGATAGATCGAGGGTTGGGGCATGTTGCGTCCTTTATTGCTGTTGGCGGTTTTGATGGCGGGTGCGGCGCTAGGCGGCTGCGCGACCACAACCAATCCGGAATCGCTTGCCCAGAACGATCCCTATGAGCCCACCAACCGCAAGATTTTCGAGCTCAACGATAGCTTCGACAAGCATCTCGCCCGGCCGGTAGCCGTGTTCTACAGCCACGCGGTGCCCGAACAAATCCGCAATGGCCTGCACAACACGCTCGAAAACATGGATCTGCCGGTCACGTTTGCGAACGACATCCTTCAGGGTGCGCCGGTCCGCGGCGCCCAGACGCTCGGCCGGATCGTGGTGAATTCCACGATGGGCATCGGCGGCTTCTTCGACATCGCGGCGAAGATGGGCATCCCACCCCATACGGAAGATTTCGGTCAGACCTTGGGTGTCTGGGGCATGGGCGAAGGGCCCTTCCTGGTCCTGCCGCTCCTTGGGCCGTCGCCGCCGCGCGACACCGCCGGCAGGGTCGTCGACATCTTCTTCGATCCGTTTACCTATGCGCGGTTCGATGGTTATCGCACGCTCGGCTATGCCCGCGCGGGGCTCGGCGTGCTCGATCTGCGCGCGCGCAATGTGGATACGCTCGACCAGATCGAGCGCACCTCGATCGACTATTACGCGACGCAGCGCAGCCTTTACCGGCAGTATCGCAATTCCGAGATCCACAACGGCGAGACCAACACGGAAGACCTGCCGAACCTTTAGTCCGTCTATTCGCCCGGCTGCGGAACGCGGTCGTCGCCCAGAAGGTGCGCGTACCAGCGGTCCCAGCCGCGCTTGGCCCGTTTGCGGAAACGATCGAGATAGAGATAGACGACCGGCGTCGTGTAGAGCGTCAGTAGCTGGCTGACGATGAGCCCGCCGACGATGGCGATACCGAGTGGCTGACGCAGCTCCGATCCCGTGCCGAACCCGATCGCCAGGGGCAGCGCGCCCAGGATGGCGGCAAACGTCGTCATCATGATCGGACGAAAACGCAGCAGGCACGCCTTGTAGATCGCGTCGCGCGAGGACAGCCCCTCCTCCCGCTCTGCCACGAGCGCGAAGTCGATCATCATGATCGCGTTCTTCTTCACGATGCCGATGAGCAGGATGACGCCGATTAGCGCGAACAGATCAAACTCGACCATCTGCACACCCAGCAGATACTGGATTTTGCTCGTGACCAACAAGGCGAGGAGCGCGCCAATTCCCGCAGACGGCAAGGTTGACAGGATCGTCAGCGGGTGGACATAGCTCTCATAGAGAATGCCCAGCACGATATAGACCGCGATGATCGCAGCGAGAATCAGCAGAGGCTCACCCGAGAGCGATTGCTGGAAGATCTGCGCCGAACCTGCAAAACCGCCATGGATGGAAATCGGCACATGGATATCGCTCATCGTGCGCTGGATTGCCGCCGTCGCCTGGCCGAGGGAAACCCCCTTTGCGAGGTTGAATGAGAACGTCGCCGAGACGAACGGCCCCTGGTGGTTGATCGAGAGCGGTGTCGTGCCCGGACCGAAGGTTGAGAATGCCGCGAGCGGGACCATCGTTTCCTGCGCGGTGCTGACCGCCGCGCCCGTCGAAGCGCCGCCGCGCGCACTGTTGGTGAGCGCGTTGAGTTGCTGGTTGCGCACGGCATCCTGCGCGACCTGGCTCGCGGTCAGCGCGACGGTGTTGTCGAGCGTCGTCGTTCCTGCCACCGCACCGGTGGCTGCGGTGCCGCTGATCGCGCCACCCGCGGTCGAGACATAGACGTCCTTCAGCGTCTCCGGGCTCTGCCAGAACTCGGGTGCCACGCCCATCACCACGTGATACTGGTTGAGATCGTTGTAGATCGTGGACACCTGGCGCTGGCCGAAAGCGTCGTAGAGCGTGTTGTCGATCTGTGCCGCCGTGATGCCGAGCCGCGCTGCCGTGTTGCGATCGATGGTGAGTTCGACCTCGAGACCCTTGTCTTCGCGATCCGAATTGACGTCTTCGAGTTCCGGGACGTCCTGCAGCGCGTTGGTGATCTTCGGCATCCACTCGTCGAGATCGGCGAGCGTGTCGGCCTGCAATGTGTATTGATAGGAACCGTTGCCCTGACGCCCGCCGGCACCCGGCACACCGCCCGCGTTCTGCAGGAACATGCGCGCACCCGCGACGGTACTCAGCGGCGCGCGCAGGCGCTCGATCACCTGATCGGTGCTGAGGCCCCCGCGTTCGGATTTGGGCTTGAGCTGGACGAAAACGTTGCCGGAATTCGTGGCACCGCCGCGCGGCCCGCCGCCGCCACCGCCCGCAAAGCCAACGACATTCTCCACGGCCGGGTCTTTCGCGATGATGGACACGAAGCTCGCGAATTTCTGCTGCATCAGCTGGAACGAGATGCTCTGGTCGGCGCGGATACCGCCGTTCACGTCGCCCGTATCCTCAGACGGGAAAAAGCCCTTGGGCACGATAATGTAGAGATAGAAATTAAGCACAACGGCAATGACGAGGACGAACACGATCGTGCCGGGATTGGCCAGCACCCACGTCAACGAACGATCGTAGGCGCGCAAGCCGCGATCGAACACACGCTCTGAGGTGCGCAGCAGCCAGTTTTGTTTGCGGTCAGGCTTGTGGAGGTCGAGGTTGGCGCAGAGCATGGGCGTCGTTGTCAGCGAAACCACTAGCGAGATCAGGACCGCGCCAGCCAGCACCATTCCGAATTCGTTGAAGAAGCGGCCGACGATGCCGCCCATCAGCGTGATCGGCAGGAACACCGCGATCAGCGAGAGGCTCATTGACAGCACCGTGAAGCCCACTTCGCGCGCGCCCAGAAGCGTTGCCTCGAAACGGCCCATGCCAGCCTCGATGTGGCGGGTAATGTTCTCGAGCACCACGATGGCGTCGTCGACCACGAATCCCGTCGCCACCGTCAGCGCCATCAGCGAGAGGTTGTCGAGGCTGTAGCCCGCGAAATACATGAGACCGAACGTGCCAACCAGCGACAGCGGCACGGCCACGCTTGGGATCAGCGACGCCCGGGCGCTGCGCAGGAACAGGTAGACGACGAAGACGACGAGCACGATCGAGATCAGCATCGTGATCTCGACGTCGCGTACCGAGGCACGGATCGTTCCGGTGCGGTCATTGGCGATGATGAGCTTGATCGAAGGCGGGATCGCGGCCTGGAGATCGGCCAGCTCTGCCTTCACATTGTTCACGGTCTGGATGACGTTGGCGCCGGGCTGGCCGAACAGGATCACCAGAATGGCCGGCTTGCCGTTCGCCATCCCGATATTGCGAACGTCCTCGACGCCGTCGGTGACATTGGCAACGTCCTGGAGGCGGACGGCCGCGCCGTCACGATAGGCCACGATCAAGGTGCGGTACTGATCCGCTACCCGGGCCTGATCGTTCACCGCGACTTGGTATTTGAGCGGGCCCTGCTCGATCGCGCCCTTGGGCGCATTGGCGTTTGCGGCGGAGAGCGCGGCACGCACGTCTTCGAGGGCAATCCCGTATTTGAACAGCGCGTGCGGGTTCAGATCGATACGCACCGCGGGCAGCGACGAACCGCCGATCTGCACCTGGCCGATGCCACCCACCTGGCTCAGCTTCTGTTGGAGGATCGTGGAGGCAGAATCGTAGATCTGCCCGGGCGACAACGTGTCGGAGGTCAGCGCAAGGATGATGATCGGCGCGGAAGCCGGATTGAGCTTTCGATAGGTCGGGTTGGACTTGAGCGAGGTAGGAAGGTCGGCGCGCGCCGCATTGATCGCCGCCTGAACGTCGCGCGCGGCGCCGTCGATATTTCGGTCCAGGCCAAACTGAAGAACGATCCGGGTGCTGCCGACCGAGCTTTGCGAAGTCATTTCGGTAACATCGGCTATCGAACCCAGATGCCGTTCCAGCGGCGTCGCCACGCTGGTCGACATCGTCTCCGGCGAGGCGCCCGGCATTGATGCCGTTACGAAGATGGTCGGGATATCGACGTTGGGAAGTGAGGCGACCGGGAGCAGGAAGAAGGCCGTCATGCCCGCGAGTGCGAACCCGATCGTGAGCAGCGTGGTCGCGATCGGGCGGCGGACGAAGACGGAGGAAAAGCTCATGGGCCAGCCGGTTCGGGGCGCGAACCGCTCGAGCGCCAGCCGAAGCGTTCGCTCAGGCGATCGAAATAGATGTAGATCACCGGCGTCGTGAACAGGGTGAGAAGCTGGCTCACCAGCAATCCGCCGACGATGGAGATGCCGAGGGGATGGCGCAGTTCGGAGCCGGTTCCGTTGCCCAGCATCAGCGGAAGGGCCGCGAACAGCGCCGCGACGGTCGTCATCATGATCGGGCGGAAGCGCAGGAGTGCTGCCTGATGGATAGCGTCGCGCGGGCTCTTGCCTTCCTCGCGCTCGGCGGTGAGTGCGAAGTCGATCATCATGATCGCGTTCTTCTTCACAATGCCGATGAGCAGGATGATGCCGATGATCGATACGATGCCGAGATCGTTGCCCGTCAGGATCAGGAACAGAAGCGCGCCGACACCAGCGGACGGCAACGTTGAGAGAATCGTGATCGGATGGATGAAGCTCTCATAGAGCACGCCGAGCACGATATAAACGGTGACGATGGCGGCCAGGATCAGTAGCAATTCGCTCGACAGCGCGGACTGGAACGCGAGCGCCGAGCCCTGGAAATTCGTCGCGATGCTGGCGGGAAGGCCTGAGTCTTTCTCGGCCTGCTTCACCGCGTCGACCGCGGCGCCCAGCGAATAGCCGGACGCAACGTCGAACGAGATCATGGCGGCCGGGAACTGGCCGAGATGATCGGTCTCCAGTGGAACGCGCCGTTCCTCCACGCGCGCGAAGGCAGAAAGCGGCACCTGCCCCCCGCCAGCCGACGGCATATGGATATCGCCAAGCGAGGAGATCGTGTTCTGCACCGCAGGATCGGCTTCCATGATCACGCGGTACTGATTGGATTGGGTGAAGATGGTGGAGACGATGCGCTGGCCAAACGCGTCGTAGAGCGCATTGTCGATGGTGGCGGCCGTGATGCCGAACCGCGCGGCGGTATCGCGATCGACGATGACGGTTGCGGATAGGCCGCGATCGGTGAAATTGGTCGAGACGTTCTCGAGCTCCGGCCGTTTGGAGAGTGCATCGATCAGGCGCGGCACATACTGGTTCAGCGTTGCCGTGCTCGCATCCTCGAGCACGAACTGATACTGCGCGCGGCTGACCGTGGAATCGATCGTCAGATCCTGAACCGGCTGGAAATAGACCGAGATACCGGCGACACCGCGCGCCGACCGTGACAGCCGGCGCAGCACCGTCGAGATATCGCTCGAGCGGTCGTCTTTGGGCTTCAAATTGATCAGGAAGCGGCCGCTGTTGAGCGTAGTGTTCGTACCATCCACGCCAATGAAGGACGACAGGCTTTGGACGTCCTTGTCCTTCAGGAGCTCGCGCGCGAGCGCATTCTGCCGCCCGGCCATCGCATCGAACGAAACGGTGGGGCCGGCCTGGGTGATCGCCTGCACGAGGCCGGTGTCCTGCACCGGGAAAAAGCCCTTCGGAATGACGATGTAGAGCAGCACCGTCACGGCCAGTGTAATAACCGCGACCAGGAGGGTGAACGGCTGATGATCGAGAACCCAGACCAGCAGCCGGTCATATTCCCTGATCACCCGGTCGAAATATTCCTCGGCCTTGCGCGCGATCTTTCCCTGCTTCTTCTGTTCGGTCCTGGGACGCAGAAGCTTGGCGCAGAGCATCGGCACCAGGGTCAGCGACACTGCCGCCGAGATGAGGATGGTGATCGCCAGCGTCACCGCGAATTCGCGGAACAGGCGGCCCACCACTTCCTGCATGAAAAGAAGCGGGATCAGCACGGCGATCAGCGAGACCGTCAGCGACACGATGGTGAAGCCGATCTCGCCTGCGCCTTTCATCGCAGCGTCGTAGGGCTTCTCGCCCTGCTCGATATAGCGCGAGATGTTCTCGATCATCACGATGGCATCGTCGACGACAAAACCCGATGCGATGGTGAGCGCCATCAGCGAAAGATTGTTCAGCGAATAGCCGAGCAGATACATCGCGGCGAACGTGCCGACGATCGAAAGCGGCACCGAAAGGCTCGGGATGAACGTCGCCGGCAGGTTGCGCAGGAAGAGATAGATCACGAGCACGACGAGCACGACCGCAAGCCCGAGTTCGAATTCCACGTCGGCGACCGACGCGCGGATGGTGTTGGTGCGGTCGGTCAGCACCTTCACGTCGATGCTGCCGGGAAGTCCGGCCTCGATCTGCGGCAGGATCTGCTTGATCCCATCGACCACGCTGATGACATTGGCACCCGGCTGGCGCTGTACGTTGAGCAGGATGGCCGGCGTTGTGTTCATCCAGCTCGATAGCTTGTTGTTCTCCGCGCTGTTGGAGACATCCGACACGTCGGAAAGATGCACCGGCGCGCCGTTGCGGTAAGCGACGACGATATTGCGATAGTCGTCGATGCTCTGGAGCTGGTCGTTGGCGTTGATCGTGTAGGAGCGCGAGGCGCCGTCGAAATTGCCTTTCGGCGCGTTGGAATTGGCATTGGAGATGGTCGTGCGCAGATCGTCGATGTTGAGGCCGTAAGCCGCGAGCGCCTGCAGATTGGCGCGCACGCGGATGGCCGGACGCTGGCCGCCAGCGATGCTGACGAGGCCCACGCCGGGAAGCTGCGAGATCTTTTGCGCGATGCGCGTGTCGGCGAGGTCCTCGACCTGCGTCAGCGGCATCGATTTGGAGCTGATCGCCAGCGTCAGGATCGGCGCATCCGCCGGGTTGACCTTGGCGTAGATTGGCGGCGCCGGCAGGCTTTGCGGCAGGAGGTTGCCGGCCGCATTGATCGAGGCCTGGACCTGCTGCTCGGCGATATCGAGGCTGAGGCTCAGATCGAATTGCAGCGTGACGACGGACGCGCCGGCCGAACTTACCGACGACATCTGCTTCAGGCCGGGCATCTGCCCGAACTGACGCTCCAGCGGAGCCGTAACGGTCGTCGTCATCACATCCGGGCTGGCCCCGGGCAGGAATGTCTGCACCTGGATGGTCGGGTAATCGACCTCCGGCAGAGCCGACAGCGGCAGATACAGATATCCCACCATGCCCACGAGCAGGATCGAGATCATCAACAGCGACGTCGCAACCGGGCGCTGGATAAAGGGAGCTGAGGGATTCATCGCGCTGCCAAATCAGTCGCGCGTGGCCATCACGGGCCGCCGCCGCCGAAACCACCCCGGCCGCCACCGTTACGGCGCATCTTCTTCAACGCGTCCTGGCAGGGCTGGCTGAAATCGTCGCGATGCTCGCGCATGCACTGGAAGCGCTCGGGGCCTTCGGCATTGGCGCAATATTTCTTGAGATCGGCGCCGCAGACCTTGTTGAGCGCGGCGCGGCGCGCGGCGCGGTCGTTGGCGGCGGGCGCGGCTTCGGCCGGCGGATTGACCGCCGCCACCTTCTTGCCGCTTGGGATCGTCACCTCGGCGCCGTCGCGCAGACGATCGGCACCGTCGGTCACCACCGTCTCGCCCGGATTGAGTCCCTTGGTGATCGCGATCTTGTCGCCATCCTGCGGCCCCAGCGACACGGTACGCATCGCGACCGTCTTGTCGGTCTGCACGACATAGACGAAAGAGCCCTGCGCCCCGCGTTCGATCGCGGATGCCGGCACCCAGGTCTGATCGTGCAGCGTGTTGACCAGAAGGCGCACATTCACGAACTGGTTCGGAAACAGCGCGCTGTCGGCATTGTCGAACATCGCGCGCATCTTGACGGTGCCGGTGGTGGTATCGATCTGGTTATCGACAGTCGCAAGCGTGCCGGTCGCGAGTTTGACAGTCTGGCCACGATCATAGGCTTCAACGCTGAGTGTGGCACCGGCATGCACGCGGTTCATCACCGCATCGATGTTGTCTTCCGGCAGCGAGAACAGAACCGATATCGGCTGCAGCTCGGTCACCACGACGACACCATTGGTCTGGCCCGCCTGCACGAGATTGCCGACATCGACCTGGCGCAGGCCAACCCGTCCGGCCACGGGAGACGTGATGCGCGTGTAGTCGAGGTTGATGCGCGCGGCTTCTACCCCGGCGGCGTCGGATTTGACGGTGGCTTCCGTCGAGCGGACGAGCGCCTGCTGGGTCGCCAGAACCTGCTGCGAGATAGCCTTCTGCGCATAGAGCGCCAAGTCGCGTTGCAGATCGACCTTTTCGTTCTGGAGCGTGGCCTTGTCGCGTTCGAGCACGCCGACCGCCTGATCGTACGCGGCCTTGAAGGGACGCGGATCGATCTGGACAAGCAGGTCACCCGCCTTGACCATCTGGCCTTCCGTGAACGCGAAGCGCAACACCTGCCCGCTCACCTGCGGCCGGATCGTCACCGTCGCAAGCGGCGTGACCGTACCGAGCGCATTCAGCGTTACCGCGATATCGCCCTTGGCGGCGCTCGCCACGCCCACCGGCATCGGTCCCGCGGACAGCGCTCCGCGGCCGTTCTTCGCGGTCTGTTCGCCGGGCCGGACCGCCCAGATCAGAAGCGCCAGAAGGAGAAGCCCAAGCCCGATCCAAAGCGTCTTAGCACCGCCAGGCAGATGCGTGTTGCTCCAGGCCGTCGCCCGGCCGGGAAAGGCGCCAGCCTCCGACTGCGCATGATTGAACCAGCTTTTACCGGTGTCTTGGCTGCTCATTCTCGTTCCGAACGGAAGACGCGCCCGCGCTCGCTAGTCTAACGCGCCACGATGGAACTCGGGAGCGCAGGCGTCACTAACAAACCGCAGGTGCGGAATTATGTCGGAATTGTCGCGGCCCAAAAGCAAACGGGCGGCGCAAGGCCGCCCGTTTACGTGAACAAAGTGAAAGAAATCAGGGCGAACCGCTCGCAGCCGGCGACGGGTTAGTGGCCTTCTGCTTGGCGTACTCGACCATCGCGGTGTGGGCCTCGCCGAATCCCGCCAGCGGCACGTTCAGGTCGATGCTCTTCCCCCGGAACTGGGTGACACGGACCTTCATGGCGTTCTGGCTGTTCAGCGCTTCGACAATCGGGTTGCCCTGCGGCACGACGAGGTAGCAGCCGATCCGGTCGCAGTGGTGGTACTTGATCGCCTCGGAGGTGAAGCTGCCCGCCATCACCTTGGCGCCAGAGGCAAAATCGACACCGAGCGGTACGATAAGCTGCATCAGGTGGGCATCCTGCGACGGCACATACACGATCGAAATGCTGACCGCGAGCTGGCCGCCTTTCTTAAAGGCGATGGCTTCCCACATGTCGCACGGCGCCGGCGACGACACCGGATAGCAGCGCACATCCCAGCCGCCGAACGTCTTCATGACGGTGGGCGTGACCGGCTTGCGCGGCGCGGCCTGCTGCTGTTGCGGCTGGTCGCCCGAAGGCGCGTCCTGCGCAAGAACCGGCGATGCGGCGAGCGTGCAGACCGTCAGGGCTGCAGCGAAATGACGGGAGACGGAAGACAACATGCGTTTCATGACCACAATCTCCGCCACCAGGAATGGCGTCTGGCTTCGATACTGTTGAAGGCTTTGCGCGCGTCGCTATAGCCCTTCACCGACACCGGCAGGCTGACGCTTCTGCCGTTCTGTGCGGTCACCACGAGCGCCGCCGAGGAAGCGCCATCAAGGGACTTCAGAAGCGCGTCATCCACCTTGACGATGCTCACGCAGCCGGTCGCGACGCAGGTCTGGTAGGGATAGGTCTTGGTGTCGCTGCCGATCTGCAAGCCGACGCCAGGAGGAATAAGCACGGTCAGCGGGACGCTGATCACGAGCTCTTCACCGGTCTTGCCGGGTTGGCTGCCGAGCGCAAGCTGGGCGAGCTTTGTGCCGCTGCGCGGATCGACGAGATCGGCCGTCATCCCGCACGACGCCTTCTCGTCCTTGTCCGCCGGGCAAACCAGGCGCCAGTCGTTGTAGAAGGACATCCGGGCGACATCGCCGCCGGATGCGGCGCCGTGCCAGATCCAGCCGAGAGCCAGACCAACCACCAAGCCGCCAAGCGCGATTAATCCGCGCGTCAGCCAAGTTCCCATCTGATCGTTCATGACGAGTTTCGTTTCGTTTCGAATGTGAGGCCGCCCAGCGATCTGCGGGCGCAAACGCGTATCCCATCTGCTGCGCCGTGCACAATGAAATAATTTGCAGGAAGGTTACCGCCACAATTCCGTTGTCTGACCAAAACGGCGACGCGACAAAATATTAAATGGTTACAATGGTTTAACGAACGAGAACCACACCGGTCGCGGCGGGAATTCCATTCGCCAGCGCTGCCAGCGCTTCCACGCGAGGCTGCCTGTCGACCGGTGCGACCACCAAAAGCGCATCGGAAAGCCTTGCCAGCGCTTGGGTTTGCGGCCCGGCAAGCACAGACGGCGCATCGATGATCACGATGTCGCAGGTGCGCCTCAGATGCGCGATCAGCTCGGCCATCTTTGCCGAAGCGAGAACCACATCGGGATGGCGCACGGGATGTGACGGCGCCAGCACGAGCGCGGGCGAGCGAGCATCGCGGCAGAAGGCGCGGCTCAAGGGCGCGGTGCCTTTGAGCAGCTCGACCAGGCCGAAGCGGATCGGGCCCACGCCCATTGCGCGCGCAGCGGCGGAACGCTGCAGATCGCCGTCGATGACGGCGACGCGCAGACCGGCGCGCGCAGCCGTTCTCGCGAGCGAGACAGCGACAGAGGTTTTCGCGCGTCCGGTGTCGGATCCCGTCACGGCGATCACCTTCGCGCCCTGCCAGCGCACGCGCCTGAGGAGGGCCGCAATCTCCTGCGCAAAGCCGGAGGCGGGCCAGTCGATCACGAAGTCGGCCGCACGCGGATCGAGCGCGCCACCGATCTCTGCAAGCACTGGGGGCCCACGAACGACCGGCTTGGGTGTTGGCCGAACGGACGGTGCGGGCCGTACGCGAGCCGGCACCGGCGCGCTGAAGCGTTCCGCCAGCAGGGCTGCGAGCAATCCAAGCATCAGCCCGGCCGGAATCGATGCCGAGGCGATCAGCATGCGTTTGGGCGAACTCGGCGCCATCGGCACCGCTGCGCGCGAGATCACCCGTGCGTCGGGGTTCTGGATGACGTCCTGGTCCTGCGTCTCGCGCAGTCGCGTGACGAAGGCTTCGTACATGGTGCGCGTGGATTGCGCATTCGACTGCAGCGCGCGCAGCTTCACGCGCACGAGGTTCTGCGCGGAGGCCTGTTTCTCGGCCGACGACAGGCTTCCCTGCAGCGATGCGACCTGTGCACGCGAAACAACGACATCGTTGGAGAGCGATCCCGCGGCCCGGTTCACTTCCATTTGTATCTTGCTGTCGAGATCGCGCTTCTGAGTTTCGACTGCCTCGTATTTCGGATGGCGCGGGCCATAGCGCGTTGCGAGATCGGCCTCCTGCGCGATGAGCTGTGCCTGCTGCGTGCGCAACTGGACGATCAACGGAGAGGCAATGATCTGGGACACGTCCGCGGTATCGCCGGCTTTCATCAGTTGGGTGACGCGGTTGCCGGTCGCTTCCTTCTGCGCGAGGTCGGCACGTGCCAGCACAAGCTGGTTCGAGATCGCGGTGATCTGCTGATCTTGGAGCGAGGTGCCGTCAGCCGCTTCGGTGATGTTGTAGTCGGCCTTGTAGCGTTGCACGGCCGCTTCCTGCGCCTGAAGCTGGGCTGCGAGTTCGCGCGTGCGCGTAACCAGCCAATCGGTCGTCTTGTCGCCGATCTGGCGCTTGGCCTCGACCTGATCGTCGATATAGGTGTCGACGAGCGTGTTGGCGATGAAGGCTGCTTTCTCGGGATCGCGCGAGGTGAAGCGAACGGTGAGTGTGGTCGAAAGCCCCTGCGCTTCGACGGAAAGACCCGCCGTGAAGGCGTTGACGATCTTTTCGTGCTCTTCGAGCGCGTTGTTGCCGCTTCCTTGCGCGAACCAGTTGCGCGGATTGATCGCAGCCATCAGAGAACCCACGGCGCTGTGCTTGAGCGAGGAGTTGAATTCCGGATCGTCGTAAAGCTTGAGTTTGGCGATGACTTCCTGCGCCAGATCGCGCGAGGTCAGGATCTGGATCTGGTTCTGCAGCGACGACGGATCGGTTGGAAGTTGCGACAGCACCGAGGAAAGATCGGCAACATTGTTCTTGCGCGGATCGAGCATCACGGTGGCGGATGTCGAATAGAGCGTCGGTAGCGCATAGAGGACAGCCACCGTCAGCGCGACGACGGCGATGGCGACGAGCTGGATCAGCGCGCTCCGCTGGCGCGCGACGCGCACCAGGTCATCCCATTGGAATGTCCCGCCCGTCGTACCGGGCTCGGCGGTCACTGCAGAAGACATGGCTGTAGGTTTCGTCCTCTGCCTCAGTTCGGCGGCGCGTGCCTGGACCCGTCTGTGCCGATTTAACGCTTTACCGGCTGATGAATAGTTAACGGCGGGAAACGCTTTGAGCGCCCTAACTGACCTGAATGGATACACGTTGCTCACCGGGCGCGTGCCGGCCTCAGGCCCGCTCTCAGCCGGGCGATTGCCTGGTCGGCGACGTTCCGGTAGGTGCGGTCGGAGAGGAAAATCTGCAGGAAGACGATGCCGGCGAGACCCGGTCGGTAGCAGCCCCGGAGTACAGCGGCGAGATAGAGCCTCAACGCTTCAAGCCGGTTGGTCATGGCGACGTGCTTGGCGATCGCCCAGCCGCGGCAGCCATAATAGGCCTTGGCCGGAACCTGCGGCCTGATCTGTTCCAGCCAGGGGATCATGCGACCACCCTTGCGGCCCGCCGAGGTGCGGTTGGGATCGGGGATATCGCGCCACACCGCGCCAGCCGTCTCCGCCATGACGAAGCGGCAGCCATCGAGGAAAAGGCGGATGGCGAAATCTGTGTCTTCCGCTGCGCGCAGGTTTTCGTGATAGCGCACACGCTTGGCGGTCGTGGTTTCCACGACCACCGTGATCGTCGGGACGAAACCGCGATCGCACAGCAGATACGTCGCCATGTGCTCGCCGGGCCGGATCGCGCGCGGGGGCTTCAGGAAGGTGCGGCCCTCACCCCGATCGACGACCATGCGCGCATAGCCGACCGTCCGGCTCGTGCCGGTGAGGAGTTTGCGCATCGTTGCGAGATGATCGGGAAGATAGACGTCGTCGGAGTCGAGAAAGGCGGTGAAGCGGCCTTTGGCGAGATCGATACCCGCGTTGCGCGCAGCACCGCCGCCGCGATTAATCTGCCTGTGAAACCGGATGCGCGGATCGTGGAACGCATCGACGACGCGTGCCGGATCGTCCTTCGAGCCGTCATCGACGACGATGATTTCGAAATCCTGTTCCGTCTGCGCGAGCACGGAACGAAGCGCGCCATCCAGAACGTCTCCCCGGTTGTAGACCGGGATCACAACGGAGAAGAACGGCGCCATAGTGCCGTCGTCCGTCTTGCCGGTTGGTGTGTCTTCACGCGCCATGGGTTACGGCATATTCGTCGTAATAGCGGCCACGGATCGCAGCGAGCTTTCCAGCGGCCCGGCACAGCTTGCGCAACGCGGCGACGGCACGATGCGACACAACCCCGAAGGCCACAAGCTGGAGCGGACACAACACCAGCACGCCCGCGATCTTCGCCATCTCGCGCAGACGGAGCGCGAGCGAACTCTTGTGCTTCAGAAACACGCGCATGTCGGAATTGCCGACGCGATAAGCGCGAGACAGCGCCCATCTGAGACTGGCGCGCGAGACCGGTACCCAGGCATGCACCACCGCCTCGTCGCACCAGGCGAAGCGGCGGCCTTGCCGGCGCAGGCGCTCAAAGAAGTCGCGGTCTTCGCCCCCGGAGAGCGCGAAGGCCGGATCGAAGCACGGCTTCGGTAGCCCTTCAAAACAGGCGCGGCTGACGATGATGTTGCCCGAACCCTCGATCATAGCAACGCGGCCGGTGGTGCCGCGCATCGGTGCGATGCCTTCACAATCGAGCGCGCGCGAGTCCGGCATCCGTTCGAATTCGCGCAGGATGGCGCCATGCAGCGCATCGGCGCCTGTGGCACGCTGCACGTCGAGGAATGCCTGCAGCCAACCGGGCTCGGGCCACTCGTCATCGTCCAGCATCGCCACGAAATCGCAGGGCGATCGGAGCACGCGTTCGACGAGCGCGTTGCGCACCTGTGCGATGCCGCGTTCCGGTGCGATGAACACATCGAGCGGCCAGCGATAGCCCGCGGCGCGCATCGCTTCGCAGACATCGAAGCCCTCGTGCCTGTCCGCATCGTTGTCGGCGACGACAACGATCACCCCGGCCTTGGTCTCGAGCTTTTCGATCGCGGTCAGAAGCCGCTTCAGGCTCTGCGGGCGGCGGAACGTCGGAATCGCAATCACGACTTCAGACATGTGCGCGCCTCCAGGAATTCATCAATCCCATCATGCGCGTCGTCATCATCATCTCGCCCGCGAGGATTCCGCCCAGCGATGCAACCGGGCCAAAAACAATGAGAAGGATGGCCGTGCCCAGCAGTGAAACCACACTGCCGGTGAGCCCCGCACGCGCGAGCGGATGGAATTCGCCGGCTGCCGTCAGGAATGCCTGCTCCGGTGCGCGAACAGCGCGCGCGCCGACAATCAGCGTCCAGATGACGACGCCGATTATGACCGATTGCGCGTGAAATCCGCCGCGAATGACGAGAGAAGGGAACCAGATCAGGATGCCCGCCGACAGCGCCACCGTGCCGAGCCAGACGGCAAGCATCACGACCCGGAATTCCACGATCGTGCGCAGCGCGCCGGCCATGTCGCCGGCGGCGAGACGAAGCGCGATGATGGGGCGCTCGCGGTCCGGCAAGGCGGTCAGCACCAGCGACAGCGGCCGCATCATCAGGCTGCCGACGGCCAGCAGTGCGAAGGCATGGGGACCCGAGACGAACGTCACGAGATAGGCGTGGGCGTTGGCCGTCATCTCCGACAGCACGACACCCATCAACGACCAGCGCGTGATATCGCGCCAGATCGGTGCGTAGACAGCCATGAACCCGCGCATCGGCAGGCGGAATTGATCGCGCAGGAAACGCAAGCCGAAGGGAAGGACACCAAGAAGCGAACTCAACAGGAGCACGCCGGCGGTGCGATGGAGCGTGAAAAGATCGGTCGCGATCAGGATAAAAAGTCCCGAAATCAGCGTGACGCTGTAGATGAGATCAGACGCGGCGGCCGGTATCGGCCGGTTCGCGTTGTAAGACGTGTAGCGTGAGAACCAGCGGAACGTCATCGCGGCTGCGTAGAAGCCGAGCAGCACCGAGGTGAGTTTCTCCGCGCCGCTGAAATACATCAGAATCGCGGTGACGAAGCCGGCCGACAGACAGTAAAGCCGGTTCACTTCACGAAACGCTGCGCCTTTGAGACCCGCGATGTCCGGGGACTTCCCCACCGCATTCAAAAGCGGTGCGCCGAGAAGGCCCGACGAAACGCTCAGGCAGAACGGCACCACGACTAGCAGGAACGAGAACAGCCCGAACTCGCGGGGCGGCAGCCTATGCAGGAACATGAGCGAGGCGCCGAAATGCGCGCCGGACACGGCGATCGGACCGGCTGCCGAAAGGGAATACCGGCCTGCCAGCTGGACAAGCCGCTGACGTCCCGAATTGCCACACTCGACACCGGAGATAGGGGCAGTGGGAAGGGCAGTTCCCGCCATAAATATCCCTAACGTGCAAAATTGATCCGCGCTGAGAAGCACGGAGCAATTTGCGGGCCGGTTCAGGCGGCGGGTTTTGCGGCGGTACGGGTCAAAAGGAGAAAGATCGCGAGCGGATTGGTCACAGCATAGCGCCAGAACAGGCGTCTGGGCTCGCGCCAGAGGCGATGCAGCCATTCGAGCCCTGTGCGCTGCATCCATTCAGGGGCCCGGCGATAGGCCCCAGTGGCAAAGTTGAAGCATCCGCCGCAGGTCACGATCCAGCCTGCCTTGAGGCGGTCGCGGTTGCGTTCGCAGAACTCGTATTCGAGAGGAACGCCCAGTCCCACCCACAGCACATCGGCGCCGCTCTGGTTGATCTCCTCGCAGATCGCCGCCTCGTCGCCGGCGGCGAAATAGCCGTGGCGGCGCCCGGCGATTTCGAGATCCGGGTAGGATTTGTTCAGCAACGCGGCGCAATCGGCATTCACCTTTTCGGTCGCGCCCAGCAAAAAGAATTTGAGCCCGTGCGCCTGGCCCATTGCGGCCGCATCATGCAGGAAATCGGTCGTGGCGCTGCGTTCCGGGATCGGCGCCGTGGTCAGGACTTTCGAGGCAAACACCACCGGCGCGCCGTCGGCATGGATGATGTCGGCGGCCTCAAAGGTGCGGCGGAATTTGCGATTGGTCCCCGCCATAGCGACCGCATGACCGTTGGTCGCGAAAACAAGCTTTGGCCGGCGCCGGCCGCCGCGCGCGGCGAGGCAATCGCCGACCATCAACCGTCCCAGTTGTTCGCGGGAAAGGCACGCCGTCTTCACGCCGCCGACCACCACGCGCGAGAAAACGCGATCGCCGGAGCGGCGCTCCTGCGGCTGGCTGGAAGTGGCCTGATTCTGCGCCATCAATAAGCGTTCCGGGGGCGCAGGATTTCGAGCGGCGTGCGCAGCAGGATCTTCAGATCGAGCGCCAGCGAGGCATTGGCGACATACCAGGCGTCCAGATCGACCCTTCGCTGCATCAGATCGAGGGTCGGCGTACCGCCGCGATAGCCGTTCACCTGTGCCCAGCCGGTGATGCCCGGCTTCGCACGTTGCCGCAACGCGTAGTTTGGTATCAGGGTCGTGTAGAGCGCGTCATGGGCGGTCGCGTGCGGCCTGGGCCCCACGAGCGACATCTCGCCCTTGAGAACGTTGAAGAGCTGCGGGAGCTCGTCGAGGCTGGCCGCGCGCAAGAACGCGCCCACGCCAGTGACGCGCTTATCGTTGTGCGTGGCCTGGACGACCGCGTCGCCATCCTCGATCACGTTCATGGTGCGGAATTTCAGGATCGAAAAGGGCCGGCCGCCGAGTCCAAGCCGCGCCTGCCGAAACACGATGGGCCCATCCGAATCCAAGCGAATTGCAATGGCGACGGCCGCCATTACCGGCGCCGCGAGCACAAGCAGCGTGCCGGCAGCGGCGATGTCGAGCGCGCGCTTCATCGCCGGGTAGAAGCGGCGTGGGCGGTTTACATTGGCGGGCGCGAGGTCGACCGGAAGCCGAGGCGCCATTCCAAAAGCAGGCGGGGCGGCCCCTGCCGTCGCTTCCGCAAATTGCTCTTGAACGCTCACTCGTCCCTCGACCCAACAAAATTCGTTGGGGTGGCTGCATCGACTGCGCCAAGGCGGAGACCGTTTGCTGTTTCAGATGGGGACCGAATCGTGCGGTTCGGGCACCGCGTAGCAACGGATAAACCCGATCACACCGCGGGAATCCCGAACCGGGACAGACAATCGTTAATCTGCCGTTTGCCTTTGCCACGCCGTCAGGCGTGCGTTGCCGGCGCGCAGGAAGGGTATCACCGAGGCCAAGCGCGGCTCCCGCATCTGCAGACCATAGCGCGGCATGAGCCAGCGATTGGTGCTCGCATCCAGCGATCCGGACAGCGTGGTGAAGGCGTGTTCATATCCGGCATCGCGCACGGCCTGCCACGCCTCGCGGCAGATGTCGGGCGTATTGCCGAAGGGATAAGCGAAATACCGGCAACGTCCGATTTCGGCTTCGATGCGTTCGCGTGGCAGCCGCGCCTGCTCGATCAGATAGTCGCGGGTCTGTGCGCCGTGCATGGGCCAATGCAGATGCGCGTGCGCGCCGATCTCGACGCCACGCTGTTTGAGCACGCGCACTTCGTCCCAGTTCAAAAACCTGTCGGAACGGAAACGTTCGAGAAGCGCGGAAAGATCACTCAAATCAAACGCAGCCTCCATCGCAGCAACGGCCTCACCTGCCTTTACGGCACCCAGTGATTTCAGTCTGTCGAGCCAGTGGTGCGCATCGCTCTCTCGTTCCTCCGGCGAACCAAGATCGATGCGCGATGCGAGATGCGGGATATCGTATGCACCCGGAGGCGCAAACAGAAAGAACAGCCGCGCCAGAAAGATCGGGTTCAGCTTTGCGGTGTCGATGTGGTGCGTGCTCACAAAGAGAGTCCAGGGCAGCGCGAAATCACCCAGAATATCCGCCGCGTGGGCCAGGTTGTTGGCGTAACCATCGTCGCACATAAGGAAAACAATGCGGCGACCGCGCTCCGGCCGCTTCAAAGCGTCGTCGAGCGCGTTCAGCGGCAAGACATCGAAATTGCTTTTCAGGATTCGCGCGATCTCGATGAACGCGTTCACATCGTGGTGATTTGTCTGAACGCGCGAATCGACGATTCGCGACTCAACGCCGTGAAAGAAGAGCGCGACGGGTCGGCCAAAAGGCCGCACCAGTGCGGCAGGAAGCCTGCTCGCGGCACTTCGAACGATTCGTCCAAGGCTGTTGACCATGTTTCTGGCCGATTTTTGCGCCTCTACTTTGGCGGAATTCCTTTACGGGAGCCTTAATCGCGCCGGTTGCAGGGACATTCGTTCACAACGCGAATGTAGACAAAGCGTGCGTCGGGTGCTCAATTATGACAATTCGATATTTGTTTGAAAGAACAACGAGGAACTGATGGCTCACAACTCTGATGAACATTCACCGCACCCGCTCGACATCGCGCTCGGCGCGCGTGTCCGGTTGCGTCGCAAGGAGCTTGGGTTCTCGCAGGATCAACTGGCACGTGCTGTCGGGATCACCTTTCAGCAAGTTCAGAAATATGAACACGGCACGAACCGCATCAGCTTTTCGCGTCTGGTCGAGATCTGCGAAGCGCTGGAATGCGGCGTCGTCGACCTCATCGGCAATCTCGACAAGTCCAAATCGTCCGGCTCGCTGTCCAAGCAGATCGCGTTCCTGACCGAGCCCGGTGCGACCGATCTTCTCGAAGCTTATGCGAGCATCGACTCGCCGAAGCGCCGCCGCGCGATCCTCAATCTCGCGCGTCAGCTTGCGAGCGATCAGGCCGAACCGGCAAAGCCGGCCGCACGGCGCGGTGCCGATAGACGCGCCTGATATCGTCATAGCTGTGCACGGCCGATGCGGCGGGATATAGATTTCGCCGCGAAGCGTCCCGTTCGCCGGAGCAGCCATGAAACTTGCAACATTCGAAGAAAGCGGTTCGGCACGCACGGGCCTCGTTGTCGAAAACGGCGTGATCGATCTCGCCAAGGCCGATCCCGCCATTCCGCAGGACATGCTTACGCTGATCCGGGAGTGGCCGGCGCTCGAAAGCCGCGTGCGGGCGCTCGACGGTATGACACCGCATTTCGCGCTTAAACAGGTCCGGCTGAAAGCGCCCGTTCCGCATCCGCAGAAGATCCTCGCCATCGGTCTCAACTATGCCGACCACATCGCGGAGAGCGGCGTGCCCAAACCCGATCGCCAGATCTGGTTCTCCAAGCTGCCCAATGCCGTGAACGGCCCCTACGATCCGATCCAGATTCCCAAAGCCTCGACGTCGGTCGATTACGAAGCCGAGTTCGTCGTGATCATCGGCAAGCGCTGCCGGCACGTCGCGAAGGAAGACGCAGCAGGCGTGATCTTCGGCTACTGCGCGGGGAACGATGTGAGCGTCCGCGACTGGCAATTCCACACCACGCAATGGATTCTCGGCAAGTCGTTCGACACCCATGCGCCGTTCGGCCCATGGATTGTCACACCGGACGAAGCCGGCGATCCGCATGCGCTGGGCATCCGCTGCCTGGTCAACGGCGCGCTGCGCCAGAACTCAAACACCTGCAACCTCGTCTTCAATATATTCGATCAGATCGCGCTGCTCAGCGAAGCGATGACATTGGAGCCGGGCGATGTGATCTTCACCGGCACGCCGGGCGGGGTCGGATTTGCGGCCAAGCCGCCGACATTCCTGAAAGCCGGCGACGTGGTGCGTGTCGAAATCGACCGGATCGGCGCTCTGGAAGCAGGCATGGTTCCGGAAGCCTGAAAAGCCGCGCTTTCTGAACAAGTGTTCATCCGCGCGAGGCGCCGCGCGGCGTCATCGCCCGCCCACATTTTCGACACGCCTTGTATATACTGCACGACGCCTGGATCGTAGCAGATGACCAATAAGCCGATTTTCTTCGACGCCACGGGCCGCCGAGCCGCACGCCTCTCGCTGTTCGGATGGACCGCGGCCGTCGTTTCCACGGTTCTTGGCGTCGCCTTCATCGCAAGTCTGGTCGTAGCCCCGCAGATGGAGCAGGTGAATTTCACCAACCGTCTGACCGCGGTTCACCTTCCCGAACTGGAAAAGAAAGCGATCGATCCGGGGCTGCTCAAATCGGCCGGCAGGCTGGCGGCCGAAGCGCGCGCGGCCCTGGCCAAGCGGATTGAGCAATCGCGCCTGAGACATCAGAAAATCGCGCGGGCGCCGCGTGTGTTCCCGCAGGGCCTTCAGCCCCAGCACGGCCGCTCGTTGTCCATCGGGTTCTACGAAACCTACGAGGCTTCGAGCTATCCCGCGCTCAAGCGTGCGATCTCGCATCTCGACTGGGTCGTCCCCAACTGGCTGGGCCTGCACGGGCCGGACATGAAGCTCGCTACGGCCGTGGATCGCCGCGTCGTCAATCTGGTACGCAGCAGCCGGCCGAACGCCGCGATCGTTCCGATGATCCAAAACATCGAAAAAGGTGTCTGGAACGGCGAAGGATTGACCGGCCTCCTGAACGATCCGGCGCGGCGGACAATTCTGTTGAACCAGATCGTGGCGTTCATGTCGGCGCATCACTTCCCGGCGCTGGCCGTCGATTTCGAGCAGGTGCCAGGGGCTGCGCACGACGGGCTGAAGACATTCCTTTCCGAAATGTCGGCGGCCTTCGCGCCGCATGGCTGGATCATCGTGCAGACCGTGCCGTTCGACGACGATACCTGGCCCTACGAGGACTATGCCAACATCGTCGACTACACGATCCTGATGGCTTACGACGAGCACGACGATTCCGACGAGCCGGGCAGCATCGCGGGCCAGAGCTGGTTCGAGCAGAACCTTGCCAAGCGCTTGCGCGTGCTCGACCCGCAATCGACGATCATCGGCATCGGCAATTACGGCTATGACTGGCACGGCACCCAATATGCCGAAAGCCTGAACTTCCAGGATGCCGTGCTCGCAGCGCGCGATTCCGAAGC
>Ga0207694_10000053_pt1 | contig 154695 bp, 168 predicted proteins | sample KBSC34metaG_FD_184353 | JGI IMG/M metagenome (GOLD analysis project Ga0207694, IMG submission 184353) | Corn rhizosphere microbial communities from Kellogg Biological Station, Michigan, USA - KBS C3-4 metaG (SPAdes) (version 2) | ecosystem: Host-associated > Plants > Roots > Rhizosphere >... | reverse complement strand
TCCTCTCGATCAGCGCGACCTGCCAGCAACAAGGGATTCATCCGCTCGACTTTGTCGCACGCTCCATCGCTGCCCTCCGCGCCGGCGCCCCTGCGCCGACAATCCTGCAGGGCACCTGAACGGTTACTCCGAATGCACAGTCATTTGTCTGATCTGGTACGAGGCCCATTCTTTTCAGGATTCGGCCATCGCCGTAGCTTGGGTGCCCTTGTGACTCCATCACCCGACGCCCAGGCCGTGACGCAGCTCCCGACGTACACCGCCAGCCGCTACCTGCAGCCCCTCCGCGAGGGCGGCTCGCTCCCCGCCGTGGTCGACACCGACGGCGGCGGGCGCTGGGTGGTGAAGTTCCGCGGTGCCGGGCAGGGCGCCCGCGCGCTCATCGCCGAGCTGATCGTGGGCGAGATCGCGCGCGAGCTGGGGCTGCCGGTGCCGGAGCTGGCGCTGATCGACGTCCCCCCGCCCTTCGGCCGCGGCGAGCCCGACCCCGAGATCCAGGAGCTGCTGCAGCGCAGCCACGGCGTGAACGTCGGCCTGCGCTACCTGGACGGCGCCTTCAACTTCGACGCGTACGCCGCCGGCGACCTGGTCACGGCCGACTTCGCCACCGCGCTGGTCTGGCTCGACGCGCTCACCACCAACCCCGACCGCACCCCGCGCAACCCCAACCTGCTGGTGTGGGAGCGCCGCCCCTGGCTGATCGACCACGGCTCCGCGCTCTACGCCCACCACGACTGGAAGGGGGTGGACGAGGCGAAGACCCGCACCCCCTTCCCGCTCACCGCCAGGCACGTCCTCCTGCGCGAGGCCGGCGGGCTGGAGGAGGCCGACGAGCGGCTCGCCGCGCGCCTCACCCCCGACCTGCTCGCCGACGTGCTCGCGCGCGTGCCGGACGCGCTCCTGCTCGACGAGGTGGCCGGGCGCGAGTTCGCCACCGGCCGGGAGGCGCGCGCGCGCTACCACCGCTACCTGTCCACGCGGCTGGAGGCGCCGCGCCCCTTCGCGGCCGAGGCGGTGCGCGCGCGAGAGGCGCTGCTGCGCGAGCCCCCGCGCCCACTCTCCGCACGCCGATGAGCGAGCGCCCGGAGGTCGCCTACAACTTCGCGGTGATCCGCGCGGTGCCGCACCCGTACCTGGGCGCGTTCGTGAACGTGGGCGTGGTGCTGCACGTGCGTACCGCCGGGTTCCTGCGCGCCCGCGTGCAGAGCGACCCGGCCGCGCTCCGCCGCCTGGTGCCCGGCGCCGACGCGGAGCTGCTGGCGCGCTACCTGGACGGATGCCGCGCCATCTGCGAGGGCGACCCCGCGGCGGGCCCGGTGGCGCTCGCGCCCCCCTCGGAGCGCTTCCACTGGCTCACCAGCCCGCGCTCCGACGTGATCCAGAGCTCGCCCGTGCACGAGGGAATCTGCGTGGACCCCGCCCGCACGCTGGACGAGCTCTACGAGACCTTCGTGGCGGCCGGCGCGGGGTGATTGCTCGCTCCGGCCGGGGCGCGCCGGGCGCAACGGTCGCGAAGTTGCAGCGCGTGCGGCCGTGGGCTCGCGGCGGGACCGCGGTGTTTCATCTCGACAGGGGTGCCGGATGAGCCTTTCCTGGGACGACGACACCACGCACGGCAGCGCCTCGGCCGAGAGCGCCGCCGCGGCGCGCGAGGCGGCGAGCTTCGCGGATACGCACTCGGGCAGCCTGGTCGCGGAGAGCACGGGGCTCTACCAGCTGCTGGTGGAGAGCGTGCGCGACTACGCCATCTTCGCGCTCGACCCCACCGGCCACGTGCTGAGCTGGAACGCCGGGGCGGAGCGGATCAAGGGGTACACGCGCGACGAGATCATCGGCCACCACTTCTCCGAGTTCTACCCGCCGGAAGACATCGCCAGCGGCAAGCCCCCCTGGGAGCTCGAGGTCGCCGCGCGCGAGGGGCGGCTGGAGGACGAGGGGTGGCGCGTGCGGAAGGACGGCACCTACTTCTGGGCCAACGTGGTGATCACGGCGCTGCGCAACCAGGCGGGCGAGCTGGTGGGCTTCGCCAAGGTCACCCGCGACCTCACCGAGCGGCGCCGGGCCGAGGAGGAGCTGCGCGAGAGCGAGGAGCGCTTCCGCCTGCTGGTGCAGGGGGTGAAGGACTACGCCATCTTCCGGCTCGACCCCCGCGGCTACGTGAGCAGCTGGAACGAGGGGGCGCAGCGCATCAAGGGGTACACGGCGGAGGAGATCATCGGCCGCCACTTCTCCACCTTCTACCCGCCCGAAGACGTGGCTTCCGGCAAGACCGAGTGGGAGCTGGAGGTGGCGGAGCGGGAGGGCCGGGTCGAAGACGAGGGGTGGCGCGTACGCAAGGACGGCACCTACTTCTGGGCCAACGTGGTGATCACCGCGCTGCGCAACGCGCGGGGTGAGCTGGTGGGCTTTGGCAAGGTCACGCGCGACCTCACCGAGCGCCGCGAGGCCGAGCTGCGCGCGCTGGAAGCCGCGCGCCGCGCGGCCGAGGCCGAAGCCGCCAATCGCGCCAAGAGCGACTTCCTGGCGGCGATGAGCCACGAGCTGCGCACCCCGCTGAACGCCATCGGCGGGTACGTGGAGCTGCTGGAGATCGGCATCGGCGGCACGGTGAGCGAGGTGCAGAACGACTACCTGGGGAAGATCCAGCGCAGCCAGCGCCACCTGCTCACCATCATCAACGACCTGCTCAACTTCAGCCGGCTGGAGGCGGGGCAGATCGAGTACGAGCGGGGGCGCGTGCCGCTGGCGGAGAGCATCCGCACCGTGCTCGCCATGGTCGAGCTCCAGGCCGCCGAGAAGGAGATCGTGCTCTCCGCCGGCCCCTGCCCCGCGGGGCTGGCGGCGTGGGCCGACCAGGCGCGGGTGGAGCAGGTGATCCTCAACCTCTGCACCAACGCGGTGAAGTTCACCGATCCCGGCGGACGGGTGGAGGTGCGCTGCGGGGAGCTCGGCCGGAGCGTGGCGGTCACGGTGGCCGACACCGGCGTGGGAATCCCCCCCGACCAGGTGGACCGCATCTTCGAGGCGTTCGTGCAGCTCGGCCGCGGGCTGACCACGCAGCACGAGGGGACGGGGCTGGGGCTGGCGATCAGCCGCGACCTGGCCCGCGGGATGGGCGGCGACCTAGTGGCCGAGAGCAAGCTGGGCGAGGGCTCCACCTTCATCCTCACCCTCCCCAAGGCCTGACGGATTCGTCTCACACAGAGAGGCGCGGAGAGATTCGGCAGTTCCTCTCCGCGCCTCTCCGCGTCTCTGCGTGAGACCCTTGCCAAATGGCGGCGGGAAAGATAAGCGTAGTACGCTGATGTGCCGCGGTTCTTGGATGCGCCGTACCTCCTTTCAGCAGGTTCCCACCATGCGCCACCTCTTTTTCATCCCGATCCTCTCCACCGCGCTCGCGAGCGCCTGCCTCTCCATCCCCCTCCCCGCGGGTGCGCCCGGTGGAGGCGGAGGCGGAGGCGGAGGGGGCGGAAGCACGGCCGTCGGCTACGCCGCGACGGCGCTGGTGCTCGCCGCCTTCGCCGACTCCGTGCAGGGCGCGGGGTGCGAGCCGCTCCTGGTCGGCGCCTGGCGCGACGCGGCGCTCGAGCTCGCCGCTGCCGAGCCCGACCCCCTCCCCGACAGCGTCCGCCGGCTCGCGGCCGAGGAGGTGGGCCGCGCCATGCCGCGCATCCGCGCGCTCTGCGCGCAGACCACGCCGCGGCTGGAGCGGCTGCGGCAAATCCGAGAGGAGCTCGCGGGCCCCGCCGACAGCGTCGCCGCGGAACCACTCTTCGCGCCCGTCTACTTCGCGCCCGGCGAGAGGAGGGTGCGCGACGACTCCGTGCGCGACAGGCTGCGGGCGCTGGGGCGGCGGCTGGTGGAGCGGCCGCTGCCGATGATGCTGGTGGTGGAGGGCTTCGCCGGGGAAGACGAGCCGGCCGGGCTGGCGCTCGCGCGGGCACAGGCGGTGGTGGCGGAGATGCGGCGTGGGGGCCATACCGTCGGCTGCCGCGCGGCGGTGGGGCGCGGCTCGGCGGTGGGGCGCCGTCCGCCCGTCGGTGACGGGGCGTTCCAGCGGCGCGTCACCTTCGCGCTCGACTACCAGGAGAGGGCGCGATGAGCGCGGTACGCGCGCGGCGTCTCGGGGCGGGCGTGGTGGTGGGCGCGCTGCTGGCCGCCGCGGCGGCGCCCGCCGGGGCGCAGCAGCAGAACCCGTTCGCCGGGATCGTCGACGGGGCGGTGCGGCAGCTCGAGCGGGTGATGAGCGACCGGCGTCCGCCGCCTGACCGCCCGCCCGCCATGCTGCAGTCCTGCACGGAGCTCTACCCCCCGCAGGTGCTCCAGGTGGCGCGCGGGCAGGCGATGGCGGTCCGCCACCAGGACTGGCTGCTGGACAGCTACGAGGTGATGCGCGAGGTGAACGGCGAGCTTCCCTTCCCCATCTGCTTCCGCTGGCGAGTGGACGTCGTCGACACCAACCTGGGCCGCTACCTGCTGGACGTGAACGCCCACTTCGTCTTCGCACGCTTCAAGCATCCCCGGTCGGAGGCGGAGCGGCGCTTCTATCCCGGCTACGTGCTCACAGGGTATCTCGACCCTGCCGAGACGGACACGGCGCTCGCCCGCCGCCGCGCCGACCGGCTGGAGGCGCGGCTCCCGGGGCTCCCCTGCCAGTACGTGGCGGTGGCGGGCGATCCGCGGGAGCAGCGGACGAGCTTCCACCGGAAGGTCTACTTCACCTTCCGTCCCGCCATCTCCACCTGTCCCCGCAGCCCGCGGTGAACCATGAAGAAGCTGACGCGGCGCGAGCAGCGCACGCTGGAGGTCTCCGGGAACGTGGTGCGGATGTACGTGGCCTGCATTACCGTTCTCTTCCCGATCCTCTGCTTCAGGAACGCAAACTGGTTCTACACGGACACGGACGTTCCTCAGATCCCTCAGGCCGCGACCTATGGCACCATCGTGGGGATCTACCTTCCGCTCTTCGCGGCGGTTGCGGCCTACATCTGGGCGACGCGGGCCTTCCCCAAGCGACAGGCGGCGCCGCACGGGTACGCGATGGCGCTCTTCCGCGATATCTTCACGATGGTGGTGCTCACGATCGTACTCTACGTCCCGGTTCGCCTGTACGGGTCGTCGGTCAAGGCTATCCAGGAGGTGAACACGCTGCTGGTCTGGTACCAGACGATCGTCACGGCGGGAGCCGGTGCGGCGTTCGCGTACTACTTCCACGCCTCGCTCTCCCCCGCCCCCGCTCCCGAACCCGCGGATGCCGCGCCGCCGCGCCCCCGGCGCCGGAGCCCGTCGCCCGTTCCCACCGAGCCCGAGTGACGGCAGGTCTCGCGCAGAGGCGCAGAAGCGCCGAGAGACTCGGCAGTTCTCTCAGCGCCTCTCTGTGTCTCTGCGTGAGGTGATTACCCCGCGATCACGTCGTCGGCGGCAGCGGATACGAGGGGATACTGACCAGCAGCCCACCACCCCCGGCCGAGTTCCCGGCGACCCGCCCCATGCCCTGGACGGTGCCCATCTCGAACTCGTAGCTTCCCTCGGGCAGCGTGAACCCGATGACGAACATGGCATAGTTGTAGGTATACCCGGGGACCTGGACCAATTTGCCCGTGTTGTCGAGATACCACACCGACTCGTCCGCCTTGATCACCAGCGATGGCGCCACCTCGATCGGCGCGTCGACAGGCTGGGGCACGAAATATTCCGCCACCCACATCGGGAAGTGGACCGCGCTGAACGGCGTCACACCCTTCACCGCGATGGCGTCGATGGCCTGTATGGTGCCGATCAACGCCGAGCTGTTGCCGTTGCAGTATTCCTTGTACAGAGCGACTTCGGCGACCATGGAGGGGGCTGCTTCGCCTGCCTGGCCCGGCTCGCCGTTATAGACCGTCAGGACGCGGTTCTCGAACGTGCAGCAGGAGGCATCGAAGACGTTCGACGACTTCCCATCCAGCGAGATCGTGACGGTCGCCGTGTAGGTGCGGCTCACCACCCCGCCGTCATTGAGATAGTGGAGGTTGGTATCGATCAGAAAAAAGGCCCCGGGCCCGAAGGTCCCGGGGTCGGCATCGAGGGTATAATACCCCGTGAAAGGAATCAGTTGCTCTGCCACGCCTGGACTCGCCGAGCTACTCGACATGTTCGTTCTCCATGAGATGATGGGAAAAAAGACGCGGGGTACGATGCGTCATGGCTGAGGCCAGGCGTTGCGGTCGATCTTGGCGCCGAATGTCTATGGATCGTCTCGCAGGGGTGGAACCGGGGAGGATGTCGGCGGGTGCATTATTAGGCGGTCAATGTACCACGCCCCGTAAACAAATGCAAGCATGCGCAGAGACGCTGAGAGAACGGCCGTTCTCCCGGCGTCTCTGCGTCTCTGCGTAAGATGGTTATTCCACAATTCCGGCGGCGCGGAGGGCGAGGGTGAACCAGGGGGTGAAGCGCCCGGGGTGCGCCTCCGCCTCGGCGAGGGCGGCTTCGGGCGACTGCCAGCGCCACTCGCCGACCTCGGCCGGGTCGGGGACGGGGTCGGCCTCGTGGCGCCCGACGAAGACGTGGTCGTACTCGTGCTCCACCAGCCCGTTGCCCAGCTCGGCGCGGTAGACGAAGGAGCCCGCGGGCGCCAGCTCGCAGTCGAACCCCATCTCCTCGCGCAGCCGGCGGCGCGCGGCGGCCTCGACGGGCTCGCCCGCGCGCGGGTGGCCGCAGCAGCTGTTCGTCCACAGGCCGCCGCAGTGGTACTTGGTCGCCGCGCGCCGCTGCAGCAGCAGCTCGCCGCGCGCGTTCAGCACGAACACGCTGAACGCGCGGTGCAGCACCCCGTCCACGTGCGCCGCGAGCTTGGGTGCAGTGCCCAGCTCGCGGTCGCTCTCGTCCACCAGCACCACCGACTCCGCCGCGTCGAGCATCGCGCCATCTCCCGTTTCGACTGATTGGATGTGCATTCCAATCAACAGAATGGACTCACACGGAGTCAACGGAGTCAGCGGAGTTGTTCTCCGTTGACTCCGTTGACTCCGTGTGAGGATCTCTGTGCTGGTATCTCCGAATGCGCAGTCATTTGTCTGATCTGGTATAAGGGATCGGGGCGAAACTCAATCACGTCGGCGTCGTTCCCGGTGCCGTGTGACGGTCCATCCCCAACCCACCATCGATTCCAATCCCGCCGTCCTCGCCGACCCATCGCCCCCGCCACCGCACGCGCCCGCGAGTGGCGAACGACTCCGCCGCGATCCGCAGCGCCAGCACGGCGCCGAGCGGGTGGAGGAGCACCGTCGCCCACCCCTGCCGGAAGAGCGCCGCCGACGCGACCCGCACGGCCGCCAGCAGACCGAGCGCGAGCAGCCCCGTCCGCGTCCCCCGCGCCGCTGCCGCGAAAGGATACACCGCCGTCAGCAGAAAAGCGCACATCCCCGTGACGAACGGTGCCGTACGCGCGCCCAGCAGCGCATACAGGTTCTTGCGGAAGCCGGCGCTCACCTCCGTCCACCCGTCGTACATCCGCACCGACAGGTCGCGCGGGGCGGCGGCGGCCACCAGGCGCAGCCCCGCCCGCTTCACCGCCCGGCCGAGGAGCACGTCCTCCAGCACCGCGCCGCGCACGGACGCGTGGCCGCCGATGCGCGCGTACGCGTCGCGCGTGAACGCGAGCCACTGCCCGTTCGCCATCGACAGCCCGGGCGCGGCGGTGCGCGGGACGAGCGCCAGCGGCAGCGTCGCCGCCACCGGGAGCTGGGCGACGAGGGGGATCACCGCCGCCTCGGCCAGGCGCTCCAGCCGCGGGCGGGGGATCGCCGTCAGCGCGCCGGCGGCGTGGCGCTCCAGCAGCGCGACGGTGCGGGAGACCGCACGGGGGCCGGCGGCCACGTCCGCGTCGCAGAAGAGCAGCACCCCGCCGCGGGCCTCGCGGGCGAGCTGGGCGCAGGCCCAGCTCTTCCCCAGCCATCCCGCCGGGAGCGGCGCGCCGCGGAGCAGCCGCAGCCGATCCGGCGCACCCCGCGCGAAGGCGGCGGCGACCGCGGCGGTCTCGTCTTCCGACTGGTCGTCGAGGACCAGGATCTCCAGTCGGGGATGGTCCGACGCGAGGAGGTGCGGCAGGTGGGCGCGGAGGTTCTCCGCCTCGTTGCGCGCCGGGACCAGCACGCTCACCAGCGGCGTCGCGCGCGGGGCGCCGGCGCGGTGCAGCCGCGGCGCCGACGCGAGGTTGGCGAGCGCCACGAGCAGCATCGCCAGCAGCAGCGCCGCCGAGAGCGCGTCGAGGAGCGTGAGGGCGGAAGTCACCCGATGACCCGCGGCCGCGTCGCCCTCTCCCTGCGCCTGAGAGCGCAAGCCCTCTCCCGTACCGGGCGTACCGGGCGAGGGGCCGTGACCGCAACCTCCGTTCGCCCTGCGAGCGGCCGGGCGGATTCAGCCGCCGCATTGCCGGTGTGGTCACCGCGGGCGTGGACGATCGAGCTCACCCTCATCCCCGATCCCGCGATACGGCGTGCGTCGTTGGAGTCCGCGCAGGCGGACTGTGTGCCGTTGTAGCGGCGAGTTCACTCGCCAATTCGCGTAATCCGCGGACGCGCGCGTCGGCCGGGTTCGGCATCACCCCGGCACCGCGCCGCCGGCGGCGAAGGGGCCGGCGCCCAGCTTCGCGTCCGGGGCGAAGCGGACGGCACGGCGCGCGCGGCGCAGCTCCCAGAGCGCCCGCGCGGCGAGCGCCGCCTTCTCCACGCCGCCGGTGCGGGCGCGCAGGCGCAGGTTGTCGTAGCCGTTGCGGCGGATGGCGCCGTGGATGCCGCGATAGACCCATCCCGCCACCGCCACCGGCCGCTGGAAGTACGCCGGGAGCCGCGGCACCGCCGCCAGCGCGAAGGCGTAGTCCGCCTCGGCCGCGCGCATCAGCTCCTCCACCAGCGCCGCGTAGGCCGGGGAGACGGGGGATGCGCCGCGGCCCATCGCCGCGAGGGCGGCCGCGTCGACCCCGTGGCGGCGCATCAGGTCGGCGGGGAGGTAGAGGCGCCCGGCGCGGCCGTCTTCCCCCACGTCGCGCAGGATGTTGGTGAGCTGCATGGCGTGGCCGAGCGCCTCCGCCCGGCGCAGCGTCGCCGCGTCGCGCACGCCGGAGAGCTCCGTGAGCCAGAGCCCGACCACCGACGCCACCCGGCGCGTGTAGACGCGCAGCCGGTCGAACGACGGATACGTCTCGCGCCGCAGGTCCATCCGCATCCCCTCCACCAGCTCGGCGGCATGGGCGAAGGGGATCCCGGCGGATGCCATCTCCCCCATCGTCCGGTCCACCAGTTCCAGGCCGGTCGATCCGCCGGCGTAGGCGCGGCGCGAGAGCTCCGCCCACTCGTCGAGCACCGCGCCGAGCGCCGCCTCGCCCTCGCCCTCGGCGCGGTCCACCAGGTCGTCGGTCACGCGGCACCAGGCGTACACCCGCGCCACCCGCTCCCCCACCTCCGGCGGAAAGAAGCGCGCGGCGAAGCTGAACGAGCGGCTGTTGCGCGCCATGTACCCCCGCCACTCCCCCGCCGCCGGCACCCGCGCGCGGATGCGCCGCGCCGCCGCCACCCGCGCCCGGACCGTCGCCACGCCGCGCGCCGCCTCCTCGCGCCGGACGGCGGAGCGTGCCCGCATGCGCCACTCCTCCGCCAGCCGCGCGAGCACCACGTCGCCCGGAAGGAGCCCGGCGCGCGCGCGGTCGAAGGCGTCGAACCCCGCCTCCAGCCGCGCCAGCAGCCGGCGCAGCGGCGTCGCGCCCGCCGCGTCGGGCGCATGCAGGAGGGAGAGGACGCGGTCGGCGGGCGCGTCGAAGGCGGACGCCGGCAGCGCCTCGAACACCCAGGTCCAGCGGCGCTGCGCGTGGTCGCCCAGGGCGGGCTTGCCGGTGGCGGCCGCGGGGCAGTAGTCCAGCAGGTCGTCCAGCCGCTGGTAGAGGAGCCCCAGCGCGCGTCCCAGGTCGTAGAACGCCCGCCGGTCCTTCCGCCCGATCACGGCGGGGGCGGCGGCGACCGCGCACCCCAGCAGCGCCCCGGCCTTGTCGAGCGCGATCGCCTCGTACTCCGCCGGCGCCAGCGCGCGGCCCAGGCTCTTCCCCTGCGCCCGCTCGCCCGCCACGGTGCGCTCCACCGCCTCGGCGAAGAGCTCGGCGAAGGCGAGGGAGCCGGTGCGCGCCGCCATCCGGTACGCCCACGCCAGCAGGTGGTCGCCGGCGACGAGCGCCGCGCCGACGCCGGCGGCCGCCACCAGCGCCGGCTCGCCGCGGCGGGTGGCGGCGCCGTCGACGATGTCGTCGTGCACCAGCGACGCCTCGTGCGCGAGCTGCACCGCGAGCGCCGCGGCCCACGTCCGCGGCCACGGGTCCGCCCCGAGCACCCGCGCCGAGGCGTACGCCGCCACCGGGCGGATGAGCTGCCCCCGCAGGTCTACGCGCGGCATCCCCTCCCCCGCCGCGCCCTCGGCCATCTCCCCCATCGCCTCGCGGACACGGGTACACGCCGCCTCGAGCGGGTCCTCCCGCGGCTCGCCGGCGGCGTCCGCGCGCGGGGGGGCGGCCGGACGGCCGGGTGCGTGTGCGCTCAAGCGGCGGCCTCCGCGGCGCGGGGGAGCGGCGCGCGGCGGGGAGAGGCGGCGCGCGCGAAGAGCGCCGCCGCGGCGAGCGCCGCCAGGGTGAGCAGCGCCGCGGGCCAGAGGCCCCTCGCCAGGATCATCCCCACCGGGAGGAGGAGGTTGGCGGCGTAGAACGCGGCCAGCCAGCGCGCCGGGAGCCGCTCCACCCACCCGTCGGCGCGGACCAGCGCCAGGCCGGCCATCAGCGCCACCCCGGTGAGGTACCACCCCGCCAGGTTCAGCAGCGGCATCCCGTAGTAGGGACCGGGCGCGCCCCAGACCCAGTAGGCGGTGGCGTGGCTCATCGCCGGGTCCAGGCTCAGGTCCCAGCTGGCCAGCACCAGCGACGCGAGCAGCACGCGCTGCCAGGGCGCGTGCCCCCGCGGGAGCGCCGCCCGCGCCAGCGCGTACGAGGGCACGGCCATGAAGAACCAGCTCAGGGGGATGAGCAGCGGCACGTGCCCGAACCACTTCGCCCCCAGCGCGCCGGTGTAGCGGTACGGCCCGAACGGCAGCCCCACCGTGGTCCCCGCCAGCTCGCTGGCCAGGCTGACCGCGTAGAGCAGCGCGAACGCCCCCAGCCACCGCCCCCGCGCGTGGACGCAGAGGAAGAGCGCCAGCGCCGCGCCCGCGAGCAGGATCTGCGCGCGCGCGAAGAAGGTGAACGACACCGCGTAGAACCCCGCCGCGCCCGGGTTGCGCGCCAGCAGCTCCGGGTGCGTGCCGAAGGTGGCGAACCCCGCCACCGCCAGGAAGCTGAAGCCGTACAACCCCCAGAGCGCGCCCGCCGCCACCGTCGACCCGATCCCTCGATCCTTCATCCCCCCGTGCTCCCGTTGCTCGCTCCCTTCACCTTCGACAGGGCAGCCTACAACCTTAGACAAACCTTGTCAACCAATCTTCGAAGCTGATACGTTCCGCGCGTCGCGATTGGTTTTCTCTGCGTCCTCCGCGTCTCTGCGTAAGACGAATCGGTAGAAGCTCGAGCAGCGAGAAAGCAGGATGAGCGAGACGGCGGTGGTGATCGGCAGTGGCTTCGGCGGGCTGGCGGCGGCGGTGCGGCTGCGTGCGATGGGATGGCGCGTGGTGGTGCTCGAGGCGCTCGACCAGCCCGGGGGGCGCGCGCGCGTCTTCCGGCAGGACGGCTTCACCTTCGACGCCGGACCCACCGTCATCACCGCGCCCTATCTTCTGGAGGAGCTGTTCCAGCTGGCCGGCCGCAGCATGGCCGACTACGTGGAGCTGATGCCGGTGGATCCCTTCTACCGCATCCTCTTCCACGACGGCAGCCGCTTCGACTACGTGGGCGACGAGGAGCGGCTGCTGGCGCAGATCGCCGCCCTCAGCCCACGCGACGTGGACGGGTACCGGCGGCTGGCCGCGCACGCCGAGCGCATCTTCGAGGTGGGATACGCGCAGCTCGCCGACCGCCCCTTCGGCCAGCTGGGCGACATGCTGCGCGTGCTCCCGCAGATGCTGCGGCTGGAGAGCTTCCGCACCGTGCACGGACTGGTGGCGCGCTACATCCGCGACGAGCGGCTGCGGCAGGCGTTCACCTTCGAGCCGCTGCTGGTGGGGGGGAACCCCTTCACCACCACCTCCATCTACCTGCTGATCCACTGGCTGGAGCGGAAGTGGGGGGTGCACTTCGCGCGCGGCGGCACCACGGCGATCGTGCACGCCCTGGTGCGGCTGCTGGACGAGGTCGGGGTGGAGGTGAGGACGGGCGCGCCGGTGGAGGAAGTGCTGGTCTCCGGCGGCCGCGCGGCGGGGGTGCGGCTGGGGGATGGATCGACCGTCGCGGCCGACCTGGTGGTGAGCAACGCCGACCCGAGCTGGGTCTACACGCGCATGCTGGCCCCGCGCCACCGCCCGCGCCACGGCGACGCGCGGGTGGGGCGGGTGCGGCAGTCGATGAGCCTGTTCGTGGGATACTTCGGGAGCCGGCGGCAGTACCCGGAGCTGGCGCACCACACCATCGTGCTGGGGCCGCGCTACCGGGGGCTGCTGGACGACATCTTCAGGCGGCGGGTGCTGGCGAAGGACTTCTCGCTCTACCTCCACGCCCCCACGCGGTCGGACCCGTCGCTCGCGCCGCCGGGGCAGGAAGCCTTCTACGTCCTCTCCCCCGTTCCCAACCAGCGCGGCGGGGTGGATTGGGAGGCGGAGCGGGAGCCCTACTTCGAGCGCGTGCTGGAGGAGCTGGAGCGGCGCCTCCTCCCCGGCATCCGCGGCTCCATCGCGACGTCGCTCACGCTCACCCCGCGCGAGTTCGAGCGCGACCTCCGCTCGGTGGACGGCGCCGCCTTCGGGCCTGAGCCGGTGCTCACGCAGTCGGCCTGGTTCCGCTACCACAACCGGAGCGACGACGTGCCCGGCCTCTACTTCGTGGGCGCCGGCACGCACCCGGGCGGCGGCGTACCCGGCGTGCTCAACTCCGCCAAGGTGATGGAGCGGATCGCGCCGCGCCCGTCGCGGCCCGTGCCGCTGCCGGAACGCAAGGGGCGGATAAATCCGCAGCAACAACGGCCCGAAGTCCGCCTTCGCGGACTCGAGACCGCGGCTGCACTGCACCAGAGCAATTCCCGTCGTTGACGCGGATCGAGCTACAGATGGGGGTCTGGAGATGAAATCGAGGCCGGGAGTCCGCGAAGGCGGACTTCGGGCAGTTGTTGCCGCGAATTCATTCGCCCTGTCAGCCTCGGCTCACCCCTCCGCCGGCCCTCCACCCTCCCACTCGCCCCGGTGCGCGCACAGGTGCCCGAACAGCCCCGTGCCCCCTCGATGCCGCATCTTCACCACGGCGGCGGCGTTGGCGCGCTCGACCACGCGCTCCAGCGGCAGCCCCGCCAGCAGCCCGCAGCAGGCGACCGCGCCCCACACGTCGCCGCTCCCCGTGGGGTCGCCGCCGACGACCTGCTCCGGCGGCATGACGTGGCCGCGGGTGCCGTCGACGATGCGGCGCGCGCCGCGCAGGCCGCGGCGCAGGGTGGCGGCGCGTTCGGCGGAGACGTAGGCCGCGCCCTCGGCGCCGAGCGTGACCAGCACCACGTCCGGCCCGTGCTCCAGCACCTCGCCCGGCGGCTTGCGGCGCAGGTCGACGCCGGTGAGGAGGGTGCGCTCGTCGCGGTTGAGCTGCACCACGTCGAAGCAGCCGAGCCAGCGGTGCGCCTCGGGGAGCCGCCGCGGCAGGCGCGGACCGTCGGCGCGCGGGGGGCCGAGGAAGAGCGAGTGCAGGTCGCAGTAGACGGGGCCCGCGAAGGCGCGGGCGACGGCCTCGGCCGCCTCCAGCGAGAGCTCCCAGCCGGAGAAGAAGTTGATGCAGAGCGCGTCGAGCCCCTCCAGGTGCGGCGCGAGCTCCTCCCAGCTCCAGCCGGGAACGCCGCCGCGCATCCGCTCGCCGCGGCGGTCGTCGTCCGCGTAGACCAGCTCCACGCGGTTGTTCGGCGCCGGCACCGGGACGATCGCCCCCCGCGCCCCGATCCCCTCCAGCGTGTCGAGGAAGGCGTGCGCGCTCTCCGCCAGGTCCTCGCCCACGTGGGCGATGGGGACGATCTCCCACCCCTCCGGCCGCGCCGCCGCGGCGGCCGCGAGCGAGAACGCCATCCCGCCCCAGGTCTCGAACGGCTTCCCCGCCGCCTGGTCGGCCAGGGTCCAGACGGTATCCCACACGAAGGTGCCGAGTATGCCGAGGCGTTTCAACGTTGACCGGGTGGTGGTAAGAGGGTGGGAAGACGACGCACTCACGGTCCAGGCTGTGGTTCAGAGTGCTGTGCGTGTCCGCGGCCGCGGCGCCCTCTCCGGCTCGCTTAGGCTCGCCACCTCTCCCGTCCCGGGAGAGGTAAAGGACTCGGCTTACGCACCGACCCAACCGGCGTCGCCACCGCTGTTTTCGCTCCGCCCTGTGCAGGCGTCGCTAAAGCCGCAGCCGCCGCCCCCCGCCCGGTACGGGAGGGGGTTGCGCTCTCAGGCGCAGGGGGAGGGCGCCGCGGATCGCGATGCACTCCGGCCCTGCGCGAAACTGCTTTAGCATTTAGCACTTAGCACTTAGCACTTAGCACTTAGCACTTAGCACTTAGCACTTAGCACTTAGCACTTAGCACTTAGCACTTAGCACTTAGCACTTAGCACTTAGCACTTAGCACTTAGCACTTAGGTTTTCAAACGTGCCCGTAGTTCTCCTTCTTGAACACCGCCGCCGCGCCGATCACCCCCGCGGTCCCGGGCAGCTCGCCGGAGACGATGCGGCAGCACTCCTGCGCGCTGCGGAAGGCGCGGCGGCGCACCTCGGCGCGCAGCGGCTCGAACAGGTGCTCCCCCGCGCGCGTCACCCCGCCCGCGATCACCACCATCTCCGGGTTGAGGATGTTGATGATGCTGGCGATGCCGGCACCCAGGAAGCGCGCGGTGTCCCGCATCACCTCGGTGGCGTAGGGGTCGCCGCTCACCGTGGCCTCGTACACGGTGGCGGCGGTGATCTCCTCCAGGCGGCCGCCCACCATGTCGATCAGCATCGACGGGGCGCCGGCGTCGAGCCCCTCCACCGCGCGCAGGGCGATGGCCGGGCCGCTGGCGTACTGCTCCAGGCACCCGTAGTTGCCGCACTTGCAGCGCCGCCCGTTGCTGTCGATGGTCATGTGCCCGATCTCCCCGGCCACGTCGCTGCAGCCGTGGTAGATCTCGCCGTTCAGCACGATCCCGCCGCCGATCCCCGTTCCCAGGGTGAGGCCGACCAGCGTCTGCGTTCCCCGCCCCGCGCCCAGCCACCACTCGCCGTAGGTGGCGCAGTTGGCGTCGTTGTCCAGCGTGCAGGGAAGGTGCAGCGCGTTCGCCATCAGGTCGCGCAGCGGGAAGTTGCGCCATCCCAGGTTCGGCGTGTTGATCACCGTCCCCGTCTTGCGGTCCAGCGGCCCGGGCGAGCCGATGCCGACGCCGGCGACCGCGTCGCGAGTGGTGCCGGCGGCGGCGGTGACCTCGGCGACCGCCTCCTCCACCATCGCCACCATGCGGTCCACCACGTGCTTGGCGCCGCGGGTGGCGTCGGTCACCTGGGTGCGCAGCCCCAGCACCTCGCCGCCCTCGATGGGGATCAGCCCCACCACGATGTTGGTCCCGCCGAGGTCCACCCCCGCGATCCAGCGCTTCTCGGCCGTTCCTGGGGTCATGGGGTCTCCTGGAGCACGGGTTCTCCGTTCAGGCGCAGGGTGGGGTCGGGGGCCAGCTCGGCCAGCCCGCGGCGCGCGCGCGTCTCGCCGCCGCGCCGAAGCCGCTCCAGCCGCGCGCGGTTCTCGCGCAGCACCGCGGGGTCCTTGTACGGCCGGTCGTGGTGCAGGTGCAGGCAGACGGCGCGGTGGCGCGCCTGCACCCCGCGCACGCCCAGGTTGCGCAGCCGGTAGCCGAGCGCCTTGTCCAGCCCGCCGTACCCCATCTCCCCCTCGAAGCCGTTCACCGCGACCAGCGCCTCGCGCCAGACCGAGGCGTTGTTGCCGTGGAACTCGGCCGTGGTGGGCGTGATCGCGTCGAGCACCGCGCCCAGCGCCGGCGAGCCGGTGAGCCGCAGCGCCCGCCGCCCGGGGCGCCACCCGCGCGCGCGCAGCCACCCGAGCTCCGCGAAGCGGCCGCTCACCACGTCGTCCACGGTGATGGCCTCGCTGACGGCCGCGGGGAGCTTCAGGTAGCCGCCGGCGATGAACCGCCCCGGCCGCGCCAGCGCCCGGTGCACGGCCACCAGGTCGCGCCGGGGGATGCAGTCGCCATCGCTGAACAGCAGGTAGTCGCCCGAGGTGGCGGCGATGGCGCGGTTCAGGATCTCCGTCTTCCGGAACCCCCGGTCCTCGTGCCAGACGTGCAGCGGGTCGAGCCCCGTCTCGCGTCCGACGCGGCGGATCACCTCCTCCGTCTCCGGCCCCGACCCGTCGTCCGCCACCACCAGCTCGAAGTCGCGGTCGCTCTGGGACGCGTATCCCCAGAGCACGCGCTCCAGGTCGGCCGGGCGGTTATACGTCGAAAGGATGACGGAGATGCACATCTACGCGCCGCCCCCCGGGGTGCAGAGCAGCTCCGTCGCGCGGTCGACGCTCTCGCCGACGATGGGCCGCAGTGCGTAGCCGCGCGCCCGCAGCCACGCCACGCAGCGTGCGTGCGGCTCCGGGCCGTGGGTCGAGAGGAAGATGATCGGGCGGGCGGCGTCGACGGTGGCCGCGAACCCCTCCAGCACCGCCGCCTCGGCGCCCTCCACGTCGATCTTCACCGCGCGGGGGACGATGGCGTGCGCCGCGCAGAAATCGTCCAGCCGCAGCGTGCGCACCTCGATGGCGCCCTCGGAGGCGAGATGGCCGGTGCCGCTCCCCGTGCCGAAGTCGAAGCGCGCCGTCCCCTCCGCGTCCGAGACGGCGGCCTGCTCCACCCGCACCTGCCGCAGCCCGTTGACCTCCGCGTGGCGCCGGAGGAAGGCGGCGTTGCGCGGGTTCGGCTCGAACGACCAGACCGCGCCGGCCGGCCCCGCCAGCACCGCGGAGAGCAGCGTGTAGTAGCCCACGTGCGCGCCCACGTCGAGCACCGTGTCGCCGGGGCGGATGGTTTCCTGGAAGAGCCGGGTCTGCTCCGGCTCGTAGGTGCCCAGGTAGATGCGCAGGAGCTTGCCGCGGCTGGCGGGGAGCCACCAGCGGCCCCTGAGCGGCCCCGCGAGTATGGGAAGGTGCAAACGCTTGCTCGATGGCGACGTGGTCGGCCCTCCCCCGGACGCCCGGAGCACGGAAGGCGGAGACATTCTAACGCTGCCCGTGGATTCCTCAAAACAGGCCGCCTGGACAGAAAGAATTCGTCCGCGCCGGAGGTCCAGTCCCTCACTGGGGAAGCGGCGTCGTGAGCACGTCCCTCCCCTGTCCGTTTTCCGCCCCGGCATCGGAGGCTCAAATCGGGACGATCTGCATCCTGGCCATTTCCTTCTGGGTACCGATGGCTACATGGCCGAAGCTGGTACGGCATGGGCACGGAACTGGCGGCCATGTCCACTGATCCACCCTTCCCGCCTCCTTTCATTTCCATCCACGGATTCCACCATGTGGCTTCGCCGACACCGCTCCGGACCGGATACCACCGCCACGCGCCGCGCAGCCCTCGTTTTCGTGGCAGCGAGCGCGTGGTTGACCGCCGCGTTGCCCGCAGTCAGTCAGCAACGCGAGGAGAAGCCCTACGAGCCGCAGCTGGTCACCCGTCCACCCAGGCTGCTGAACCCTGACGAGGTGGAGCGGCAGATCGCCGCGCTTTATCCGGCGATCTGCTGGGTTACGGGCGATGTGCTCCTGAGGTTCACGGTGTCAAGAGACGGAACCGTGGATCCGAGATCGATCTCGGTGGTGCGGGCGACGAACGCAGCCTTCGTGACACCCGCGACGACCGTCGCGCGCCGGCTGCGCTTCACACCCGCGGCGTTGCACGATGGCCGGATCGTGGCAGCCTGGATCACGCTTCCCATCCACTTCGGGAGTCGGACACCACTGGAGATCGATAGGCCGCTGTCTGCGTCCGGGGTCGAGCCACCTTCTTCCGGTGACTTCGAACTCTCCGAAGTCGACGAAGAACCCGTGCTGCTGAACGGCGGCGAAATGCAGCGGCAGATCGCCAGGCTGTATCCCCCGGCCCTGCGGGACAGCGGGGTCGCGGGCCGCGTGGTCGTGCGGTTCAGAATACTGGAGGACGGAACCGTGGCCCCGGAGTCGATCACGGTCGAGGAGGCAACGAACGCGGCGTTCGCGGTGCCGTCGGCCACCGCTACCGCGCGGATGCGCTTCAGCCCGGCGAAGGTGGGGGGGCGACCGGTGAAGGTCTGGGTCTCGATTCCCATCTACTTCTCTACAGTCGGCCCAGCCCCTCGCCCACCGGCTCCGCCACCTGGCGGCGTACGCCCGTAATCCCCGATCCGAACGCGATTCAGCCCCACGGAAACGCGGAGCCGCGGAGAGGTTCGCCAACCCTCTCCGCGGCTCCGCGTCGCTGCGTTAAACGCCGTTCACCGGGTTCAGTCCCCACCTGGAGTTCCCAGGAAGATGCGCAGGAGCTTGCCGCGGCGCCGGAAGCCACCAGCGCCCCCGCAACGGCCCCGCGAGGATGGGAAACGCAACGGTCGATCGGGTCCGGGTTCGGTCGGTGGTGGTCGCGGGGAGACAACCTGACCTCCGGGCGTCACATTCTCAAAAAGACGGCGGACCCTCCCCCGCACGCCTCCCGCGAGCTATGCTGTTTCCGGACCTGGCGACGAGAGGAGCCGAGATGATCACACAAGACGCCACGCGCCGCCGGTGGGGGGCGGCGGTGGCCTTGCTCACCGCGGGTGCGGGCGCCTGCCTGCCGATCCCGTGGACGCGCGTGGTCTCGTCGCCGATGGCGGGGCGATACCTGGCGGCGGACGGCTCGCCGGTGGCCGGCGCGCGGGTCGTGCTCTCGACCGCGGACGGCGACTCCACCTGCGCGGCCCCCGCCGCCGAGGGCACCAGCGACTCCGCCGGACGATTCGGGATCGCGGCCACCACGCAGCGCGAGCGCTACTTCTTCCTGGTCGGCGACGCGGCGTACTGCCCCCACTTCTGCGCGGGGAGCGGCATGCCTGGCCGGCCCGCCTCGAGCGACTGCGGCCAGACGCCCGATTCCGCCTCGCGCGCCGTCGCCTGCTCCATCGACCGCCGCCAGCGCGCCAACGATTCGCTGCGCGTCACCTGCATCCACCGCCGCGGCGACCCGGCGCGCGGCTCCACGAACTGAGCGCGGGGAGGCGGACACGCCGCCTCCCCGCCCATCACCCGACCCGGCGTCGTCGGAGTGCGACTCCAGCCACGTCCCGCGAACGGAGTCGCGGTTGACATACGCCTTTCGAGGCATCGTCGCGGCTTCCGCGGCCGGCCCCGCAGCAGCCGCGGTCAGATCCTTCGGCCCGGCCGGCTTTCGCGCACAAATCAGCCACTTCGGGTTCGGGCCTCAGGATGACACCGTGTGGGGTCGAGGTTGGCACTTGGCACTCAGCACTCAGCACTCAGCACTGCCGTTCAATCCCCCACCTGGAGCACGGCCAGGAACGCCTCCTGGGGAATCTCGACCGTCCCGACCTGCTTCATCCGCTTCTTCCCCTCCTTCTGCTTCTCCAGGAGCTTGCGCTTGCGGGTGATGTCGCCGCCGTAGCACTTGGCGGTCACGTTCTTCCGCATCGCCTTGATGCTCTCGCGCGCGATGATCTTGTTGCCGATCGCCGCCTGGATCGCCACGTCGAACATCTGCCGGGGGATCAGCTCGCGCAGCTTCTCGCTGACGCTGCGGCCGTACTCGTACGCCTTGTCCCGGTGGATGATCACGCTGAACGCGTCGACCGGATCGCCGTTGATGAGCATGTCGAGCTTCACCAGCGGGTTGGCCTGGTAGTCGGCGAACTCGTAGTCCAGCGAGGCGTAGCCGCGGGTGGCGCTCTTCAGCCGGTCGTAGAAGTCCAGGACGATCTCGGCCAGCGGCAGGTCGTAGCTGAGCTCCACCCGCTGCGGGTCGGGGTAAGTCATCCCCTTGAACCCGCCGCGCCGCTCGTGGCAGAGCTTCTGGACGGCGCCGATGTAGTCCGCCGGGGTCATCACCCGCGCGCGGACGTACGGCTCCTCGATGCGGGCGATGGTGGTGGGGTCCGGGAGCGCGCTGGGGCTCTCGATCCACCGCTCGTCGCCATCCGTCATGTGCACCCGGTACTTCACGTTGGGTACGGTGGTGATCAGGTCCAGGTCGTGCTCGCGCTCCAGGCGCTCCTGGATGATCTCCATGTGCAGCAGCCCCAGGAAGCCGCAGCGGAAGCCGAACCCCAGCGCCAGCGAGGTCTCGGGCTCGTAGCTGAGCGAGGCGTCGTTCAGCTGCAGCTTGGCCAGCGCGTCGCGCAGCTCCTCGTACTGCTCGGCGTCCGTCGGGTAGATCCCGGCGAACACCATCGGCTTCACCTCCTGGTAGCCGGGGAGGAGCTCGGCGGCCCGGTTCCCCGCGTCGAGGATGGTGTCGCCCGAGCGCGTGTCCTGCACCCGCTTGATCCCGGCGATCACGTACCCCACCTCGCCCGGCCGCAGCTCCTTGAGCGGGTAGCGGCCGAGCTGCAGGTACCCCACCTCGTCCACCGGGTAGGTGTTGTCGTTCGAGCCGAAGGCGATCTTCATCCCCGGCCGGAACACGCCGTCCACCACGCGGATGGAGGGGACGGCGCCCACGTACTTGTCGTAGTAGCTGTCGAAGATCAGCGCGCGCGCCGGCGCGTCCGCGTCGCCCTCGGGCGGCGGCACGCGCGCGACGATCGCCTCCAGGATCTGGTCGATGCCGATCCCCGCCTTGGCGCTGGCCAGGATCACCTCGTCGGGGTCGACGCCGAGCAGGTCGACGATCTCGGCGCGGCGCCGCTCGGGCTCGGCGCCGGGGAGGTCGATCTTGTTCAGCACGGGGATGATCTCGAGCCCCGCGTCCATCGCCAGGAAGAGGTTCGAGAGCGTCTGCGCCTGCACCCCCTGGCTGGCGTCGACCACCAGGATGGCCCCCTCGCACGCGGCCAGCGAGCGCGAGACCTCGTAGGTGAAGTCGACGTGCCCGGGGGTGTCGATCAGGTTCAGCTCGTAGCTGCGGCCGTCGCGGGCGGCGTACTCCATCCGCACGGCGTTGAGCTTGATGGTGATGCCGCGCTCGCGCTCGATGTCCATCGAGTCGAGCACCTGCTCCTTCATCTCCCGCCGCTGGAGCGTGGCCGTGGCCTCGATCAGCCGGTCGGCCAGCGTGCTCTTGCCGTGGTCGATGTGGGCGACGATGCAGAAGTTCCGGATGTGATCTATGCGCAACGTGAACTGCCTGTGAGTCTCGGAAAATCAGGGCCTGGAAGCCGTTAAAGCTAGCCCCAAAGCCGCTTCGGGGAAAGCCGTGGCCGCGGCGTGCGCTTCCACCGCGCGCGGGGGACGGGTTATCTTGTGCGCGCCGCGAGCCGTCGCGGCCTGATGGAACACGAGACATTCAGGGATGGATGATGACGAGATACGCTGTCTGCACCCTCGCCGCGCTGGCGGCGCTCGCCGCGGCCCCGGCCCCGGCCGCGGCCCAGGTTCCCGTGGTGCCCAAGGCGCTGGGGATGGGGAACACCTACGTGGCCGCCGCGCGCGGCGAAGAGGCGCTCTGGCTGAACCCCGCCAACCTGGGGCTCCCCAACACGCCGCACTGGAGCTTCGGCATCCCCACCCTCTCGGTGGGCGCCGACGTGCTGGGCATCGGCACCGGCGACATCCGCGACGTGATCGAGTACCGCAAGCAGAGCGACGCGCGCAAGCAGGCGCTGCTGGACCAGGTGCCCGCCTCCGGCACCGAGCTCCGCGGCGACATCCGTGCGCCGCTGGTGGCCGCGCAGGTCCGCCACTTCGCGGTGGGGCTGGCGTACAACACCATCGGCAGCCACTCGCTGGACCGCGACTTCGGCGACCTGCTCTTCTTCGGCTTCCAGCCGCAGCCCGGGCGGTACAACATCACCCCGGCCGAGACGCAGGGCTTCCGCGCCAGCTACTGGGACGTCGCGGCGGCGTACGGCCGGCGCCTCCCGCTGCCGCTCCCGGGGCCGCTCACCGTGGGCGCCACGGTGCACTTCTACAAGGGGAGCGGGATCACCCGCAGCGGCGTGTCGCAGGTGGACACCGTCCGCAACGGGCTGGGGATCCCCACCGACCTGCGGGTGACCTACTCGGGGGTGAAGGACGAGGGCGGGAGCGGCTTCGGGGTGGACCTGGGCGCCGCCTTCCGCCCGCTCCCGATGCTCACGCTGAGCGCCTCGGTGAGCAACGTGCTGAACACCTTCGAGTGGGGCGGCGACCGGCGCATCAAGACGGCCACGCTCACCAGCGCCGACTACGACAACGGCGACCTGCAGGCGGTGCTCGACCGCTACGACGCCAGCGAGGCGGCGTACGACGAGGCCTCGGCGACGGTGATCCAGCGCGGGATGGCGGCGGACCTGGAGGTCCGCACCGACCTGCCGCGGGTGCTGCGCGCGGGCGCGGCGCTGGAGCCGCGCACGGGAACGCTGGTGTCGGCCGCCTTCCAGTCGAACCTCAACACCACGCGCGTGGGCGGCGTGTGGGACAAGAGCCTGGGGATCGGCGTGCAGCAGCGGATCGCGTTCCTCGCGGCGCGCGTGGGGGTGTCGAGCAATCTCGACAGCGGCACGCTGCTCACGGGCGGCCTCTCGCTCGGCCCCCTCCACCTGGGCGTGGCGAAGGTCAGCGACTCGCTCGGCGGCGCCGACCGCAGCGGCTGGATCGGCACCGTCGGCCTCTCCACCGCCAGCCGCACCACCATGCCGTAACGGCAACGGGAAGCCGAGAGCATCCGAAACACCCCCGCACCGAACCCCGGCGCGGGGGTGTTCGACTTCATATCGTTGGGAATATGCGAGTGAACTCGCCGCTACAACGGCACACAGTCCGCCTTCGCGGACACCAACGCCTTACGTCTTCGATCGTACGAAATCCCTTGAGACGTCATCCTGAGGCCGGCCACGCTCAATCCGCAGCCGCCTGTGGTCGGCAGGCCGAAGGATCTAAAACCGGCCCTCGGAGCCAAGCCGTCGAAGCCCGGCCGAATCCGCGAACGCTTACGCCTGTCGAGCGATCCTCGCTCACGCCTCCCTGTTCCAGCGCACGATCACCAGCCCCGCCACGAACGCGCCCCCCGCGGCAAGTGCCAGGATGCCGGTGCTGAACCCGCGCTCCGTGGAGCGCTGCAGGGCCGCCCCAACGAAGAATATCGCCAGGGCCCAGCAGAGCACCGCGAGCAGAACACGCATGCTTCATCTCAGGTGGTGAGGCGCCAAGCCTCGTCATCCTCATCCGTAGAACGAGATGCTGCACCCGGAATCGGTACGGAAGCTGCCCCACCGTCGGCTCGTTCGCGCGATCAACCACAGAGGGAGCCTTCGCATGGCCGTGCAGTTCCGTACCGCTGGATGCCTGACCAGCATCATCCTCTCGATCGTCCTGACGGTCGTGCTGAACCTGCTGCTGCGCGGCTGCTCGGGCCCGTCGTGGTAGCGTCTACCTGACGATCAGACCGGCTTGAGCAGGCACCAGGTGGTCATGCACCGCTGGTTCTGCACGTTGGTGGTCTTGATCGGGTCCAGCAGCCTCGCGCCGAGGCGCTCCGTCCACGCCAGCAGCATCGTCTCGTCCACCACGAAGCGCTCGCTCCCGTCCGGGAGCCGCACGCGCCTCCCCGCGGCGCCCACGCGCGCCTCCAGCCCGATGTTCGAGGCGAGCCGCGCGAAGAACATTCCGCCCGGCGCGAGCACCCTCCACGTCTCCTCCAGCATCCGCCCGAAGTGCGCCGCGTCGTCCGCGAAGTGGAGGACGGCGCTGCAGACGACGGCATCCATGCTCCCGTCGCCCCACGGCAGCCGGTCCAGCTCGCCCGCGACGAAGTTGCCGGCCGGGGTGTCGGCGGAGAGCTCCGCGGCCAGCGCCCGCACGTGCCCGACTGCGGCCGGATCGCGGTCGATGCCGAAGCACTCGAAGCCGCGCTGGAGGAGGTAGACCAGGTTGCGCCCATCGCCGCAGCCGGCGTCGAGCACCCGCCGCCGCCCGTCGAATCGCCCCCTGAGCAGTTGGTCGATCAGGTAGATGTCCGCCTGCCCGAGCAGCGACCGCAGCTCGGCGCTCGGACAGTGCGGCGTTTCAGGCAATGGACGTCCTGACAGGGAGAGGCGCGGCTTCAGGGGTGCCGACGAAGGTCCCAAAAACCGCGAGGGTTCGTGATGCGCAACTCGGGGATGGTATCGGCGAGCACGAGCAGGCGTGTGCGCTGATGAGGACGTTCGTATCGAGCAATACTCTCACGAGACCGCGCGAAAGACATCCTCATCCGTCAGGAACCCCGCGGCTTCCGCGAACGGCATGACACGCTGGCGCACCTGCTCGAAACGCATCAGCGCGAGCTGGCGCCGAAGTGCGTCCCGAGCGATTTCGCTGCGGCTCTTCCCGGAATTCCGGGCCGCTTGCTCCAGCCGGCGGTCGAGCTCCTCGTCCAGGTCGATCGTCAGGGCAGTGCTCATCCGATCTCGCCTTGCGTTGCGTGTGCGTTCGAAAGGTACTGGAAACGCTCACACAAGAGCAACGGTCGCCTAACCACGGGACTTCCGATCTACTGACCCGCCGGCGGCTTCCAGTCGCTCCCCAGCACCACCGTTACCTCCAGCAGCAGGGTGGCGTCGCGGCGCGTCTCGACGCGGGCGATGCCGAGCGCCTGGCCCACGCCGCGGGCGGCTTCGAGGTTGCCGACGCGGTCGTAGACCGCGGAGAGCCCGGGGTTGGTGCCCCGCGGCGCGTTCCCCATCTCCAGCACGTCGTACCCGCGGTTGCGGAGCACGTCGGTGGCCTGGCGCGCGAGGCCGTGGGTGGAGGTGGCGTTCAGCACCTGCACGCGCACCCGCCCCGACGGCGCGGCGGCGCGCGGCTGCGCGGGGGCCGCGGCGGGCGCGGGGGGCGGCGCGGCAGGCCCGCGGAAGTGCTCCCACACGCCCCAGGCGAGGGAGCCGACCAGCGCCGCGACGGCGAGCAGCGTCACGAACAGGCCGAGCGTCTGCCAGCGGCTCCCCTTCGCGCCGCCCTTGCCGCCGCGCGCGCGGGGGGCGGACGCGGCGCTACCGCGCTTCGGCCTGGACCTGGGCATGGAAGGCCTTCGTCTCCGGGTGCAGGATGCCGCCGTTCTCCTCCACGTGGCCGATGCGCGCCTCCACCACCTCGCGCAGCACCGCGTCCATCTCGCGCGGCATGCGGCGGCGCAGCGACTCCGTCCACTCCGGCGCGAAGGTGCGGCCGGGCTCCAGGAAGTCCGCCAGGTACAGCGCGCGCCCCAGCGTGCCGAAGCGCGGGCACCCCAGCGTGTGGCAGCGGATGGCCTCGAGCAGCTCGTCGTCCGCCTGGCCGGCGAGGCGCGCGGCGCAAGCGGGGCCGTGCAGCAGCTTCCCCGGCAGCTCGTGGAACTCCGCGGGCACCTGGGGCCGCAGCTCGTCGGCGGAGGCGTCGCGCAGCGCGTCGTGCAGGTAGCCGGCCGCGGTCCAGCGCGCCACCTCGGCCGCCGGCAGCGCCAGCGCCGCCGCCCACTCGCGCATCAGCCCGGCGACGCGCGCCATGTGCTCGCGCCGCTTCGGCTTGGCCTGCGTCCACGCGGGCAGCCGTCCCTCCGCCGCCTCGCGGACGAGCATGGAAAGGGAAGTCATCGACAGGATGGAATCGAAAGGAAAACAGGATTCTCGCGCAGAGACGCGGAGCCACAGAGAGGCCCGCCCCGGCCTCTCCGTGCCTCTGCGTCTCGCCGTGAGGCGCCGCAGTTCAGGCGCCGACGGCCCGCACTCCGTCGCGGCTGATCCGGTTCTGCTCGTCCACGAAGATGAAGACGGGGCGATACGTCTCCATCTCCGCCTCGTTGTACTGCGCGTAGCTGATGATGATCACCTTGTCGCCCGGGTGCGCCAGGCGCGCGGCGGCCCCGTTCAGGCAGATCTCGCCGTCGCCGGGAACGCCGGGGATCACGTAGGTCTCGAAGCGCGCCCCGTTGTTCACGTTCACCACGGCCACCTGCTCGTACTCCAGCAGGTCCGCGGCCTCCATCAGCACGGGGTCGATGGTGATGGACCCCACGTAGTTCAGATCCGCTCCGGTCACGGTGGCCCGGTGGATCTTCGACTTGCACATCGTACGGTACATGAGTCGATCCTCTGGGCTGTTCGTGATCACACGTCCGGGGGAAGGAGCGCGTTGTCGATCAGGCGCGTCTTCCCCACCCGGGCCGCCACGGCGCAGAGCATGCCGCCGCCGGCCCTCTCCACGGGCCCGAGGGTGCGCGGGTCGACCACCTCCGCGTACTCGGGCTCCACTCCCGGGACCGCGATCCCGTCCCAGAGCGCGGCGCGCAGCACCGCCGCGTCGCGCTCGCCCTCCACGTACATCCCCCGCACCCGCTCCAGCGCGCGGGAGAGCGCCCGCGCGGACGTCCGCTCCGCGGGCGACAGGTACACGTTGCGCGAGCTCATCGCCAGGCCGTCGGGCTCGCGCACGATGGGCGCGACCTCCACCCGCACCGGCAGGTCCAGCTCCGCCGCCATCCGCGCGATAAGCGTGGCCTGCTGCCAGTCCTTCTGCCCGAACACCGCCACGTCGGGGGTGAAGATGCCGAAGAGCTTGGCCACCACCGTGAGCACCCCGCGGAAGTGCCCCGGCCGGCTCCCCCCGTCCAGCCGCCCGCCGATCTCCTCGTCGGGGACGATGGAGACGCGCGGCTCGCCCTGCGGGTACATCTCCGCCGCCGAGGGCGCGAACACCAGCGCCGTCCCCCGCCCCGCCGCCAGCTCCAGGTCGCGCTCCAGGTCGCGCGGGTAGCGCTCCAGGTCTTCCGTGGGCCCGAACTGCAGCGGGTTCACGAAGATGGACATCGCCGCCACGTCGGCCAGCTCGCGCGCCCGGTCCACCAGCGAGAGGTGCCCCTCGTGCAGGTACCCCATGGTGGGCACCAGCCCCACCGTCTTCCCCTTCGCGCGCTGCGCCGCCACCCAGGCGCGCACCTCCGCCTTCGTGCGGACGAGCTTCACCCCGGCGCCGGCGCACTCCGCGGCGGCTGCGTCGATGCGGGCCACGGCGGCCATCGACTCCACGCTCATGCGAAGGTGTGCTCCGCGCCGGGGTACTCGCCGCCCTTCACCGCCTGCACGAACGAGCCGACGCCCGCCGCCGCCAGCTCGCCCACCTCGGCGAAGCGGCGCAGGAACTTCGGCTGGAAGCCGGCGTTCAGCCCCAGCATGTCGTGCAGCACCAGCACCTGCCCGTCGCACCCCGCCCCCGCGCCGATGCCGATGGTGGGGACGGAGACGGACGCCGTGATCTCCTCCGCCAGCGCGCCGGGCATCAGCTCCAGCACGATGGAGAAGGCGCCGGCCTCTTCCAGCCGCTTCGCCTCGGCCAGCAGCCGCTCGCGGCCGTCGCCGCCGCGCCCCTGCACCTTCACCCCGATGGTGTTCACCGACTGCGGGGTGAAGCCCAGGTGGCCCATCACCGGGATCCCCGCCTCCACCAGCGTGCGCACCGTCTCGGCGATGGCCGGCGAGCCGCCCTCCAGCTTCACCGCCGACGCGCACGTCTCCTGGAGCACGCGCCCGGCGTTGCGGACGGCGTCCTCGCGGGAGACCTGGTAGGTGAGGAAGGGGAGGTCGACGACGAGCAGCGCGCGCTGCACCCCGCGCCGCACCGCGCGCGCGTGGTGGATCATGTCGTCGAGGGTGACGGGGAGGGTGCTGTCGAGGCCGAGCACCACCTGGCCGAGCGAGTCGCCGACGAGCACGACGTCCACCCCCGCGCCGTCGACGAGCCTGGCGAAGAGGTAGTCGTATGCGGTCAGTACGGCGATCTTCTCGCCACGCCGCTTCATTTCGCGGAGGTCGGGCACAGTGACCCCCCGCACGCCGTTCCCGCTCTGTGTGGACATTTCCCCATCTCCCGGGCCCGGCCTGAAAGGCGCCGCCGGGCCGAAAACCATGTCCGTGGTCAGCGGGTTGACGTGCCCGAAACGTACCGAGAAGTTCCCACGGTGTCAAATTCCCTCCGCTTCGATCCCCCCCTGGTCCGCGCCCTGGCGGCCGAGCTCGGCGCCCTGCTGGCCGGGCGCTCGGCGCACCCCAGCCCCGTCTTCGACGCCGACCTCTCCGCCACGCTGCTGCTGGACCGCGGCCAGGCGCTGCGCTTCGACCTGCACCCCACCCGCGGCTGGGTACGCCTGGTCCCCCGCCCGCCCGAGCTCGAGGGCCGCGCCCCCGACGCCCGCATCGCCCGCGTGCACGCGCCGGACGACGAGCGGCTGCTGCGCATCGACCTGCACGAGGGGAACCGCTTCCGCGGCGGCACGCGCGCGCTGGTGATCGAGCTGCACACCAATCAGTGGAATGCGCTGCTGGTGGACGCCGCCGACCGCCGCATCGTCTCCCTCCTGCGCACGCGCGACGCGGGCCGGCGCGTGCTCCGTGCGGGCGAAGTCTATCATCCCCCCGAGCCGCAGCGGCGGTACGGCGGGGAGGGTGTGTCGATCGACGAGGCGCGCGCGGAGTGGATGGCGCGGCTGGGCCCCGTCCCCCCTGACGAACGCCGCGGCGAGCTGCTGCGCTGGTTCGCCGGCACCAGCCCGGTCAACGCCGCCGCGCTGCTGGGCGCCGCGCTCGCGAGGGAGGACGGCGACGCGCTCGCCGCCGCCTTCGAGCGGTGGTGGGCGATGCGGCACCGCGCGCACCCCGAGCCGGTGCTGCTGGTGACGAAGGGCGTGCCGCAGCCGTACCCGTTCCCGCTGGATGGCATCTCCTTCCGCCCCGTGGAATCGCTGCTGGACGCGTTCGAGGCCGTCTCGCGGGCGGAGACGGTGGATGCCACGCAGCGCGACCTGACCGCGCTGGTGAACCGGGCGAAGAAGCGGCTGGAGGGCGCGCGGCGGCGGATCGAGCGGCTGCGCGAGGAAGAGGCGAAGGTCGGCGAGGCCGCGCGGCTCCGCGAGCGGGCGGACCTGCTCCTCGCCCACGTCGGCCGCGTGCAGCCGGGCGCGATGCGGGTGACGGTGTACGACGCCGAGGGACGCAGGCTGAAGATCCCGGTGGACCCCGCGCTGCCGCCGCTGGAGAACGTGAAGCGGCTGTACGACGACGCCCGCCGCCGCTCCCGCGCCGAGGAACGTCTCCCCGCGCTGATCGACCGGGCGATCGCCGAGGAGGAGCGCTGGACGGGCGCGCTCGTGGCCCTGGAGGCGGGCGAGCTGCCGCCGTGGGTGGAGGCGGCGCTGATCCGCGCCGAAACCAGGGCGCCGCGCCAGGCCACCAGCAAGGGCCCGCGCCTCCCGTACCGCGTCTATCGCACGTCGGGAGGATTGGAAGCGCGCGTCGGCAAGACGTCGAAGGACAACGACGTGCTCACCTTCCGCCACGCCGGCCCCGAGGACGTCTGGCTGCACGCGCGCCAGGTCCCCGGCTCGCACGTGGTTCTGCGCTGGAGCGAGGCGGGCGCGCCCCCCGCGCGCGACCTGGAGGAGGCGGCCACGCTGGCGGCGCTGCACAGCAAGGCGCGCTCGTCCGGCACCGTCGCCGTCGATTGGACCCGCCGCAAGCACGTCCGCAAGCCGCGCGGCACCCCGCCCGGCCGCGTGATGGTGAGCCACGCGAAGACGGTCTTCGTCGCGCCCGACGCGGCGCTGGAGGAAAAGCTGAGGGAGGAGGCGCAATGAGACGACGCAGCGCTTCCTCCAGGCGCGACTGCTCCGCTGCGCTTGGAAGCGTCCGTTCGCCGGCTGGCGCAAACCATGGCCGGGTGCGTCGGAGTACCACCGCCAGACGATTCGATTGATTTCGGCCGCGGAGGAAACTCTGGCGGTGCCATTCTGCTTTGCGCATCTATCGGGAACGTCGTGATCCCGCCTCAGCAGGAGCACCGTTCATGATCATCCTCGTCGTCACTCTCGTCGCCGCAGTTCTGGACATCTTCTTCGTCCGCCCGAGGGTGTCCGCCCTGCAGCCGAAGGCCGAGGCACTGCCTTCCTACCGGTACCTCTGGCTGAACGAGACGAAGACGTTCTTGGACAGTTTTGCGCTCGCCGGGGTCGTGTTCTCGCTCCTCTGGCTGGGTTTGCTTCGACTCGATAGCGATCAGGCCACGGTGGCCCGTCTCCTCGGCCTGGAGCGGTTTCTCCACTCGCTGAAATCGTGGACGAATCCGCTGAAGCTTTCGCCCGCTGAAGGGCTGGGGGTCATCGCGCTGATCTATGCGCTGAGCTCGCTATATCGTCCCTGGCGCAAGTCGCTGCCCAAACGCTATGGAAGCTATCGCAAGGTGGTGGGAAAACTTCAGGGATTTGCGGGTGCCTTGACCATGTTCACACTGTTCGGCAGCGTCGTGGGACCGCCGCAACTGGATCTGCGCGGCCGGATCGCGATGACCGAGCATGCCTACGGATCTCTCGAAGCGGAGGTCGCGCAGCGCCTGCAGTCCCGCACCGCGGACGAATTCCTTCGGCAGACCTTCTTGAGAATGCCCGCGCCTTTGCGCGAAGAGGTGCGGCACGAGGCCGAGTTGCACCGGCGGTACCGGGATGTGAGGGACGCAATCGCGTTCGGCCACAGTCCTCCGTCCGACCAAGCGCCGGCGCTGTCCAAGGTCCTGGAGATCGAGGCATTCGACGAGGGACTGCCGCGCGCGATCGATCCCTCGGTGTCGCCGGGAGGTGAGCGCACGCGAGACCCGAGATTGGACGACCTCTCGGAAGCACAGATTGCAGCGTTGCGGGCCCGTTTCGATGACGAGAGTACGTGGACCGACCGCGGTACGCTGCTGGAGGAATTGGGGTTTCGCACCGAAGTGGCGCGCGAGCTGACCGGGCGGCTGGCTGACCTCCCGCTGTCCAGAACGAAAGAGTTCGTGCTCGGCGAGGTGCGGACCCGCTATCCGGCGCTTGGCAAGCTCCTGGACATCTTCTGCAGCGCGGGGACGGAGGCGATCAAGACGCGCGTGCGCCGCCGGAGCGCCCGACTCACGCGCGATCTGCTCACGTCACCACCGACTGATGCCGAGGTATCCGCGCGCTTCGCGAGCGCGGCGAGCGAGCTGGCAGATCCTGTTCTACCCGCCTTCGGCTCAGAATCGGTTTCCGCGAGCCTCGGCCAGGCGACCGTCCTCGACGAGCGAACTGCGGCGCAGGCACGAGTGGAGGTGAACAGGTACCTGGAACGTACGCTAAGAGCCCGGTGGCCTCGGGTGATTGGCCCGATCGAGCAGCGCGGGCGGGCGCATGTCGGTTCTCTCTGCAACGGGAGCGACTGCACGGCCAGGTTCGAGGCAGAGCTGGACCGGTTCCTTCAAGCCACGGCCGAGCTCCCCCCCGATAAACGTACCCGACCATCGATGGAAGCTCTCGCAGACGTCGATTGGGCGCTCGGGGACCGGAGCTCATCTACGACGCTCATCCGTGCTACGTCTGGCAGCGGAATACTTCGCGCCGACATCCATACTTCGGAAGTCGGTCGGCGCCCTTCAGTAATAGAGCTGCGCCTCCGCGTGCCCGGAACGGAGCGCACGGTGGAAGGAGAAGAGGAAGGATTTAGCTCGCGCGTTCCCGGAGCAGTCGAGGAGCCGGAAGAGTTGCCGGGGCGCGTTCGCCGTCCAATCGAAACCCCGCCGCCGCGGGTGCGAAGCCGGCCTCCCATTCTGTGACCCACAGTCTCACGGGCGATCAGGCGTTCGCACGCCCTCACATGATCAGCATCGCGTCGCCATACGAGAAGAAGCGGTAGCCACCTTCGATCGCCTCACGGTACGCCCGCATCATCAGCTCGTAGCCGGTGAGCGCGGCAACCAGCATCAGCAGCGTGCTGCGCGGGAGGTGGAAGTTGGTGACGAGGTGATCGATGGCGCGGTAGCGGTATGGGGGGCGGATGAAAATGTCCGTCCACCCCTCGCCCGCGTGCACGACGCCGGCCTCGTCGGTTACCGTCTCCAGGGTACGCGTAACCGTCGTGCCCACGGCCCAGATCGCGCCCCCTGCCGCCCGCGTTTCGTTCAGCGCCGCAGCCGCGTCCGCGGGAACGTGGTACCACTCGCTGTGCATGCGGTGCTCGGCGGGGTCATCGGTCTCGACGGGACGGAAGGTGCCGACGCCGACGTGGAGGACGAGGCGGACGATGCGCACACCCTTCGCCTCGAGCGCGGCCAGTAGCTCGGGGGTGAAGTGCAGCCCCGCCGTCGGCGCGGCGACGGAGCCGCGCTCGCGGGCGTAGACGGTCTGGTAGCGCTCGCGGTCCTCCTCCGTGGCGCGGTGCTGCACGTAGGGCGGGAGCGGCACCTCGCCGTAGCGGTCGAGCGCCTCCGTCAGCGGCAACGGCGTGTGCAGGCGCACGATCCGCTCGCCGCCGGGCGTGCTCTCCACGATCTCGACCGACAGCTCGTCTGAAATCTCGATGCTGCGGCCAGGCTTCAGCTTGGAGCCGGGGCGGACGAGCGCGGTCCAGAGCTTCTCTTCCCCGCCCTCCGGCGTCAGCAGCAGCACCTCGGCCTCGGCGCCGCTCGCGCGCCTTCCCAGCAGCCGCGCGGGGAAAACGCGCGTCTCGTTCAGCACCAGCGCGTCGCCGGCGGGAACGTAGCCGACCAGGTCGGAGAAGACGCGGTGGGAGAGGATGCCGGTGGCGCGGTCGACCACCAGCAGCCGGCTGGCGTCCCGCCGCTCCGCCGGCGCCTGCGCGATGCGCTCCGGCGGGAGGTCGAAATCGTAGTCCGAGGTGCGGAGGCCACGCTCAGTCATGGCGGCGTCCGCGGGTGGGGAACGTACCGGCGAAAGGGTGTCGCGACCGCGGCTATAGATCCTTCGGCCTGCCTGCTTCGGCGATGACGCCGCTGCGGCGTGGCCGGCCTCAGGATGACATCTTGGGGGAAGGATGCGGTACCCACCCCTGGACAACGAGGCCGGGGGCGCAGTCCGCGAAGGCGGACTTGGTGCCGTTCCAGCCCTGGGTTTCCAACCCGGGGAACGAGGACCGGCGGTGCGCCACCAACCTTCCCGGGCGAGAAGAGACTCAGGATGACGTCATGGGGGAAGGATGCGGTACCCACCCCTGGATAATGAGGCCAGGGGCGCAGTCCGCGAAGGCGGACTTGGTGCCGTGCCAGCCCCGGGTTTCCAACCCGGGGAACGAGGACCGGCGGTGCGCCACCAACCTTCCCGGGCGAGAAGAGGCTTGCGGGCGGGTGTCCGCGAAGGCGGACTGTATGCCGTTGTAGCGGCGAATTCACTCGCCTCTTCTCGCAGCGAAGCCGGCTCACGCGTCGAAGAGCGTGGGGGGCGGGGGGAGGTCGCGGCCGTCGACGGGCGGGGCGTAGCCGAAGCGGCGGTAGGCGAGCGCGGTGGCCACGCGGCCGCGCGGAGTGCGCATCAGGAAGCCGTTCTGGATCAGGAAGGGCTCGTACACCTCCTCCAGCGTCCCCGAATCCTCTCCGATCGACACGGCCAGCGTCCCCAGCCCCACCGGCCCCCCGCCGAAGTGCTCGATGAGGGAGCGCAGCACGCGGTTGTCCATCTCGTCGAGGCCGAACTCGTCCACGTCGAGCATCCGGAGCGCCGCGTCGGCCACGGCGGCGTCGATGGTGCCGTCGGCGCGCACCTGGGCGTAGTCGCGCACGCGGCGCATCAGCCGGTTCGCCACGCGCGGGGTGCCGCGCGAGCGCTTGGCGATCTCCATCGCCCCCTCCACCGTGCAGCTCACCCCCAGGATCTCGGCGGTGCGCGCCACGATGAAGGCAAGCTGGTCCACCGGGTAGTAGTCGAGCCGCTGCACGATGCCGAAGCGGGCGCGCATCGGCGGGGTGAGCAGCCCGAAGCGCGTGGTGGCGCCCACCAGCGTGAAGCGCGGCACCGGCATGGTGATGGTCTGCGCGTGCGGCCCCTCGGAGAGGCGGATGTCGATGCGGTAGTCCTCCATCGCCGGGTAGAGGAACTCCTCGATGATGGGCCGCAGGCGGTGGATCTCGTCGATGAAGAGGACGTCGCCCTCGGAGAGGTTGGTGAGCGTGCTCACCAGGTCGGCCGGCTTCTCCAGCACCGGGCCGCTGGTGAGCTTGATGTTCACGTTCATCTCGCGGGCGATCAGCAGCCCCAGCGTGGTCTTCCCCAGCCCCGGCGGGCCGTAGAGGAGCACGTGGTCCAGCGGCTCGCGCCGGCTCACCGCCGCGTCGATGGCGATCTTCAGCGACTCCTTGGTCTTCGGCTGCCCGATGAACTCCGCCAGCCGCGCCGGCCGCAGGCTGAGCTCCGCGGTCTCGTCGTCGCCCAGCACCTCGGGCGTGGTGATCTCGGAGCGGGGCGATGGGTCCAAGGCGCGGCGTTCGGGGTGCGGGGAGCCTTCGGGTGACTGCCGGGAAACTACAGGAGACAGGGGACAGGGGACAGGGGACAGGGGACAGGGGACAGCGATCGGCCCATCACGGACGACGGTCACGCCTCGGGGGTGGCAGTTCACTGGGAGCGTCAGGGCTGCCGGGGCCAGGCAACGGATCGGCCGGGGTGGATTCCGCCGGCGCGAGGCAAAGGTCTTCGAGGGTGAGCGGACGCGCTGGATCGGCGAGCTCCGCGAAGCGCTGGGACGGCGTGTACGGCAGGGAGCCGGCCGGCCGGCGGCCGGTCACGGCGAAGTACCCCATCGTCGCAGCCATGCAGGCAGCGGCGGCGGCCATGAGGATACTCGCCCACTCGCCATTCAGCACCAGCACCCCGGCTATGAAAAGCAGCGCGAGGCCGACGAAGGCGAAGAGGGCGCGCCACGCCGTCCCGTATAGGGGAGGGACGATCCCGGCCGGAGCCTCCGCGGCGACCGGGCCGGAGGATGCACGGACCGCCGGAATGGCGTCGCCGGGCTCGGGACGTGGAACCGGTGCTTCCATCAGGACAGTGGGAGGATGAGGGGGACGGGAGAGAGAGCCAGCGCTCCCGCCGCGATCGAACGTCAGGAGCCCGCCTGCGGATCGCCTCGCTGGTCGGCCGTCGGGAGGCGCGGGCCGGAGACCTGCGCTCCATCGGCAATGGGACGCGCGGGGTCGGCGAGGGCGCGGAACTCCGCGGTAGCCGGGGGGACGGGAGGATCGTCCGAGCGGGGGTCCCTTCCTGTGACGCCGTAGTAGAGGCAACCCAGGGCGAGGCCTCCGATGAGACCGATGCCTTCCCAGTCGGGCCCATCCTGGCGGAACAGCAGGAGGCCGGCGACAGCCAGCGCCACGACGCCGAAAATCAGCGCGATCGCCCGGTTGCCTTCGTCCGCGCCGGGGTCCGGCACCGTGTCGTCGAAGGCCAGGTACCAGCCGTCCGCGGCCGGCCGGACCACCGTGGAGGTGGGCGGCCTCAGGCCATAATAGAGCGCCACGAGCGACAGCGGCACCGGCGCGAATCCCCAGTGGCTGACGTAGACGGTGGTGAGCACGCCGCCGAGGATGCCCGCGATCCCGGCGCCGAGGATCCACGGCTGGAGGGCGATGGGATACGCCGGCTTCTCCTCGACCTGGCACCGGAGCGCCCATGGCGGGACCCCTTCAGGCGGCGGCGCGCCCGGCTCGGCCTCGACCACCTTCAGCCCGTTGATTCTCGGTGCTGCGCTCACGTCGCGCCCTCCTCGTCCGCTCGTGGAGGTGCGATCGCGCGATCGGCAATCTGCTCCCCACCGCCGGAGATGGCCGCGTCGTCGGCGAGCGGACGCGCGGGGTCGGACAGCGCGCGGAAGCGCAGGGACGCGGCGGCGTCCGAGACTTCCCGCTCGTTCCACCTGATGCCGTAGTAGAGAAAACCGAAGGCCAGGACGGACATGATGAGAAGCCACGGCCAGTTGCCGCGTTCCCCGAAGCGGTCGGCCAAGTGCATCAGCACGATCGTGCCCGCGACAAAGAAGAACCTTCGTACATCGAAGGGCGCTTCGCGCCGTGCCTCCGCGGCGTCGGCCTCGAAGGCGAGCCAGCGGCCGTCCGGCGAGGGCGTCAACTCCTTCTTCACGCCCGGAACCAGGCCGTGGTAGAGGATCACCAGCGAGAGCAGCAGCACGTAGATCGCCTCCACGGGGAAGAAGGCGAGCGCCACCACGCCGGCGGCGATGCCCACCGCGCCCCCGCCGATCACCCACGGCTTCAGCGCGGGCGACAGGTCCGGGAGCTCCACCACCTCGCAGCGCACCGCCCAGGAGGGCACGCCCGGCGGCAGCGGCGCACCCGGCTCCGCCGCGATCAGCTTCACCCCGTCGACGATCCTCGACTCCATCTCGTTCCGCCCGTAGGGGTCGTTTCAGTCCTCGCCGGCTGCGCCCGAAACCGTCAGCCGCGAATGCACGGCAGATGAATCCGCTGCCGGCGCGATTTCGCCGCGCACCCTGCGGCAGGCCTCGTCCTCCGCGATCCCGCGGCCGATGAGGCGGCGCACCTCCTGGTACTCCTCGTCCGTCCATTCACGCCCGATGGCGCGCAGCACCTCGATCGCGGATCGCCGCGGCGTTCCGGCCGCGTCCGGCGCGGAGTCGGTGCCGAGAGGATGACGCGGATCGGCGAGCGCGAGGAAGCGGTCGGACGCGGGGGCATCGAGCGAGCGCGCGTTCACCAGCGCGTGGATCTGCTCGGGAATCCTCAGGATCGCGGCGAAGAGCACGAACATGCCCATCGCCGGAAGCAGCTTCCCTCCGCCCCCGATGTACCCGATCAGCATGGCGACCAACAGGAAGACGGCGACGGTTACAGCCGGGTGCGCGGCAAGGCGGTTTGCACGGTCGAGCCACGTCTCCTCCCCGGGCTCCTCCGCGGGTCTGGCGGCGGCGGGGTCGTCGACGAGCACGAACCGCCCACGCGGAGAAAGAACCGGGGAGATGTTGCGTTCCGGGCCCCTCAGGCCGACGTAGAGCACCGCCAGCGCGACTACCAGTCCCGGGGCCGCCCACGCCTTCCCGAATGCCAGCACCGCCACAGAGACCAGGGCCGCCACGACGCCGGAGCCGATGAGCCAGGGCTGCAGGCGTTCGGGATAGCTGGTCTCCTCCACCAGGGAGATCCGGAGCGTCCAGGGCGAGATCCCGGGCGGGAGGGGAAGGTCGGGATCGACCTCGAACACCGTGAAGCCTGGCGGCGGCGGTGGCTTCATGGGTCGGCGGAGGCGTCGTCGGGCGTGACGGAGGTAGATCGTGGAATGACGGCGGCCGCCTCCCCGTGCGGGATGGAGACGGGATCGCCCGCGCCGAGCGGGCGCGTCGGGTCGGCGAGCTCGCGAAAGGCGCGGGAGGCGGGCGGAAGCTCGTCGTTCTCCCCCGCTTCGAGTTGGCCGACGACCAGTTTGCCAGTCCATACGACGGCCATGAACACGCCGAAGATGACCCAGATCTGCCCAGGAAAGAGGAAGAGCGCCGCCAGCAGCGCGGCGAACAGGACCGCGAAGCCGGCGACCTGCCCGGCGGGGAGGCCGAAGGATTCGTCTCGCCTGTGTCGGACAGCCAGGAAAGACGGCACGTGGGCCGGCGGAGGCGCACCCGGCTCCGCCTCGGCCGTCTCCTGTCCGTCGACGATTTTCACGTTCATGCTCATGGCCGTGACCTTTCCCGCGAGCCGGCGGCAGGCTCCCGCGCGCCGGAGATCGGCGCGTCGTCCGGCAGCGGCTGCGACGGGTCGCCCACCCACGCCAGGCCGACGCCAGCCGCGACCATCGCCACGACCAGGCCGGCGGCGATCCGCGTCCGGTCGCGAAAGTCCACATCCTCTACCAGGCGGTAGCGTTGCGCGTCCGCGGGAAGGTCCGGCGGGAGCGGCGCACCCGGCTCCAGCTTCAGGTACCATCCACCACCCTCCGGCGCGCGCGGCGAGAAGGACGCGGGCGTGAGAGGAGGTGTCGGCGGAACGGCTGGCCCGGCGGGAAGATCCTTCATGGGGGATGACTGCCAGATCAAAGGTCGTGTGCAATTCAGATACGGCAGCGCTCGTGACTCGCGGCTACCCGCGTACAGGCTCGGATTCCGGGGTGGCGCGCCGCAGGTCCTCGGGCGAGAGCGTGCGCGCCGGGTCGGCCAGCTCGTGGAAGCGCTCGGTCGCGGGAGGCTCGTCGGCGTCTTCCAGGCCCCCGATCGTCCCCACCACGAACAGGGTGCCGGCGACGAGCGCGAGCGGGGCGGCGCCCTCCAGCCCGTACGCGCGGAAGCACAGCACCACGCCGCTGAGCAGGAATCCGCCCACGCCGCAGCAGAGGAGGCGGAACGATGGCCGGACCTTCCGTTGGATGATCATCATCGGCTCCTCCGGCGTGGTGCGCGAGTGCAGGTCGAGTGGCCAGCGGGCGCGGCGATCCCCCTCAATCCGCCCGGCGGACCGGAGCCGGCTCCCGGACTGCATCGGCACGCGGCGGTCCGCTGGTCATCGCGCCCGCGTCGATCGTGCGCTGCGGGTCCGCCAGCTCGAGAAACCGCTCCGACGCCGGAGGGATGACTTCGTCCGACGTGGGATCGCTGCCGGTGAACGCAGCCACGAGCAGCCCGGCGCCGATCGCCACGCCCAGCAGCAGCACTTCCTGTGATGGGAAGCCGCCGTCCAGCATCCGCCAGCCGAGCAGCGCCAGCATCGCGGCCCCCGAGATCCCGCAGAACCACCGCGCGACACGCCCCAGGTGCGTGGCGCCTTCGCCACTGCGCGCGCGAGCGGCACGGGAGGTGGAGTACTCGCCCTTCGCCGCCAGGTGCGTCAGCCACGCGCCCACGACCCCGGCGATGAGCCACGCCGGGATCGCGCCGCTATCGCCCGCCAGGAGGTCGATGACTGACAGGACGACCGCCGCGACGATGAGCGCCACCCCCAGCGTGCCGCAGACGATTCGCGCCGGCGTCGAAATCCGCCTGGGCCCGTCTGTCGATCCCGACTTCGCCGCGATCATGCCGCGCGTCGCGGCCCTCGCTCCGTGACTCTGCGTCTCTGCGTGAGATGCTTTTGCATCAATCATCAGACGTCTACTTCGCCGTGGCGCGCGCGAGGGCGTGGCGGATCAGCTCGGGGGCGGACAGGCTGCCGCCGTGCTCCGCGATGGCGCCACGGACGGCGCGGTCGGCGTCGCCCTGGGTGATGCCGAGGGCGACCAGCGCGCGCAGCGCCTCTTCCACGCCGGGCGTGCGCGTGGAGAGGGCGGACGGGGCGAACGCCAGGTCGTCGAGCTTGTTGGAGAGCTCGATGGCGATGCGCTCGGCGGTCTTCTTCCCCACCCCGCTGACGGCGGTGAGCGCCGCCACGTCGCGGTTACGGACGGCGCGCACCAGCAGCTCCGCGCTCATCGCCGACATCAGCGCGACGGCGAGCCGCGGGCCCACGCCGCTGGCCGCCAGCAGCCGCGAGAACACGGTGCGCTCCACCTCTTCCAGGAAGCCGTAGAGCATCTGCGCGTCCTCGCGTACCACCAGCCAGGTGCGCAGCGTCACCTGCTCGCCGAGCTTCGGCAGCCGCTCGAAGACGGTGGTGGGGATGAAGACCTCGTAGGTGACGCCGCCCTGGGTCATCACCTCCACGCGCTCCAGGTCGCGCAGCACCAGCTCCCCGCGAATGCGCGAGATCATGTCGTGAACGGCAGATGGTTGAAGGTGTCGGCGGGGATTGGCGCCGCTGCCGCGCCCGGGCCACGCGCGTCCCGGGCCAGATCCTTCGGCCCCGCGGATGCCGGCGCGGCGGACGTGGCGGCGTGGCCGGGCCTCAGGATGACACCGTTGGGGTCCGCAGGTAAGGGGCAGACCGCATCGGGCGGTGTCCGCGAAGGCGGACTGTGTGCCGTTGTAGCGGCGAGTTCACTCGCCTCGTCTTGCGTCCTGAATCCACGCGAGCGGCCGGCGAGATCATGGCAGCACCGGGCGGATGGGACGAGGCAGGGTCATGCGCAGCGCGGCGATCTGGGCGGAGGCGCGGGCGGCGGGGCCGTAGCCGCGGAAGCAGTGGCAGAGGGCGACGGCCACGCCATCGGCCGCGTCGTGGGGCTTCGGGGGCTCCTTGAGGCGCAGCAGGCGCTGGACCATGTATCCCACCTGCTCCTTGGTGGCGGCGCCCGCGCCCACCACCGCGCTCTTCACCTCGGCCGGGGGATACTCGGCCACGGTGAGGCCGCGCAGCGCCGCGGCGAGCAGCACCACCCCGCGCGCGTGGCCGAGGACCACGGAGGTGCGGACGTTCTTGGCGTAGAAGACGGATTCGACGGCGAGCACCGAGGGCGCGGCGCGGGAGACGACCTCGGCGATCCCCTCGTAGATGTCGCGCAGGCGCTCAGGGAGCGGCGCGCGGGGATGGGTGCGGATCACCCCGCACTCCAGCAGCGAAACGGCGCCGTCGCCCGTTCGCGCGACGACGCCGTAGCCGGTGACCGCCGTGCCGGGGTCCACCCCCAGCACCACGGCGTCCGCGGGGCGCGGATCAGTCCTCGTCGAGCCCGTCGACATCCAGGTCGGCGTTGGTGTACACCTTCTGCACGTCGTCCAGGTCCTCGATCAGCTCCAGGAGCTTCATCAGCTGGGCGGCGTCGTCGCCCTCCACCCGCACCTCGGTCTTGGGGATCATCGCCAGCTCGGCGTTCTCCCACTCGATCCCCTTCTCCCGCAGCCCGTCCTGCACCGCGTTGAAGTCGGCCACCTCGGTGAGCACGGTGTAGGTGCCCTCGTCGGTCTCCACGTCCATGGCGCCGGCGTCGAGCGCAGCCTCCATCACCGTCTCCTCGGCATACCGCTCGGCGTCGACGTCGATCTGCCCGCGGCGGTCGAACATCCACGCCACGCTCCCGGTGGTGCCCAGGTTGCCACCGTTGCGCGAGAGCCAGCGGCGGATGTCGGCCACCGTGCGGTTCCCGTTGTCGGTGAGCGACTCGATCAGGATCGCCACGCCGGCGGGGCCGTACGCCTCGTAGGTGATCTCCTCGTAGTTCACGCCCTCGAGCTCGCCGGTGCCCTTCTTGATGGCGCGGTCGATGTTCTCGTTGGGCATATTGGCGGCGCGCGCCGTGTCGATCGCCAGGCGCAGCCGCGGGTTGCCGGCCGGGTCGCCCCCGCCCGCCCTGGCGGCCACGGTGATCTCACGGATCAGCTTGGTCCAGTTGGCGGCGCGCTTGTTGTCGGTAATCGCCTTCTTGCGCTTGATCTGCTTCCACTTGCTATGCCCGGCCACGGGGCACCTCCACGGCGTTCTGAACGGGATTGGGCGAGATTCGCGATAGCCCGGGATTATAAGCGATTCTGGGCCGTTCTTCAACCGAAGGGGTGCTACTCCTCATCCTCCAGCAGGATGCGGAGGGAGGCGTTGCGGTTCTCCAGGAAGTCGCGGTAGACGCGGTAGTGCTCGGTGGCCTCGTACTCCACGCGGCGGATCCCCTCCTCGTCGAACTGGTAGATCCAGGCGTCGGGGTAGGCGAGCACGATGGGCGAGTGGCTGGCGATCAGGAACTGCGCGCCGCTCTTCACGTGGCGGTGCAGGAGGGTGAGGAAGCTCATCTGCCGCAGCGGCGAGAGCGCGGCCTCGGGCTCGTCGAGGAGCACCAGCATCCCGCCGTGGAGCTTGTGCTGGAAGGTGGCGAGGAACGACTCGCCGTGCGACTGCTCGTGCAGCGAGCGCCCGCCGAAGTAGTCGATCGCCTTCTTCGGCAGCGCGCGCGACCAGCTCTCCTGGTCGATCCGCTCGATCTCGGTGGCGAGGTTGAAGAAGCTCTCCGCGCGCAGGAAGAACCCGTACTGCACCCGGGCGGGGCGCGGCTCGATCAGCCCGTGCAGCTCGGAGTGCGACGCGCGGGAGGAGAAGCTCACCTCGTTGAGGGACCCGCCCTCGGCGTTGAAGCCGAGGGAGACGGCGATCGCCTCCATCAGCGTGCTCTTCCCCGTGCCGTTCTCGCCCACGAAGAAGGTGACGGAGGGGTGCAGCTCCAGCCGGTGCAGCGCGCGCACCGCCGGAAGCGAGAACGGGTACCGCTCGAACGAGGGCACCCGCTCGCGCCGCAGGCGGACGTCGGCCAGGTAGCTCACGGCGCGCTCAGGCCGCGGCGCCTTCCACGAAGGCGGCGAAGCGCGGGTCGCTGCGGGTGATGGTGAAGCCGACCACCTCGTAGTGCGCGACCTTCTCGATGAAGAAGGGGTCCTCCACCACGATCTTCATCGCCTCCACCTCGGTCTCCACGTCGGCCAGGATCACGCCGCCGGTGCGCGGGTCGCGCGGGCCGGAGCAGACCAGCTTCCCCTCGCGGTAGAAGCGGTCGAGGAAGGCCCGGTGCGCGGGCATCAGCCGCTCCACGTCGTCCAGCGGCTTGATGTATTTCGAGAGCAGGAGGAACATCGAATCCCTTTCGGCGTCGGTGTGGGTCCGGAGACGCAGTGTAGCGGGCATGCCGGGCAACTGCAATCTCACACAGAGACGCAGAGACGCGGAGGAAGAGACGCGGGGGTCAGCCGGTGAGGCGGGACGGGTCCATCGCCAGCACGGCGTCGTGGAGCAGGCCGTTGCTGGCGACGATGCCGCGCCAGGCGGGGTCGGGCTGGTTGTAGCGGAGCTCCGCGCCCGCCGGGCCCGTGACGCGCCCGCCGGCCTCCGTCACGATCACCGCGGCGCCCGCCACGTCCCACTCGTTCTTCGGACCGGCGGAGACGAAGACGTCGAAGCTGCCGTCCGCGACCTTCGCCAGCTTGTAGGCGGTGCTCCCCAGCGGCGAGACCCGCCACGGCGCGGTGAAGCGGTCCAGCTCCCCCCGGCTCATCTCCCAGCGCGACGCGGCGATCGTGCGCGCCGCCGACGCCTCGTCCGTCCGCGAGACGCGGATCTGCGCACCGTTGAGGAAGGCGCCGCCGCCGGCCACCGCCTGGTACAGCTCGTCCGTCGCCGGGTTGAGCACCACCCCCACCACCGCGCGGCCTCGGTCGACCAGCCCCACGCTGATCGCGAACTCCGCGTAGCCCTCCACGAACGAGTTGGTGCCGTCGATCGGGTCGATCACCCAGAGCCGCTCCTTCGCCAGCCGCTCCGGCGTGTCCTTCGTCTCTTCCGAGAGCCAGCCGTACTCCGGCCGCCCGCCCAGCAGCACCTCGTGGAGGATGCGGTTCGCCTCGAGGTCCGCGTCGGTCACGGGCTGCTCCGGGCCCTTGAACCGCACCTCCAGCCCCGCGCGGAAGGCCGGGAGCACCGCGTCCCCCGCCGCGCGTACGGCGCGCAGCGCGAGGTCGAGGTCGGCGGCGTAGTTCGTGGGAGATGGCGGCGACATCACCGGATGAAGTCTTCCAGGCTCACCGCCGTCCCGGGAAAGGCGGCCAGGACCCGCTTGTCGGCCGTCACCAGCGGGCATCCGAGGGTTTGCGCAACGTGCACGAACTCGCAGTCGTACGGCGAGCAGTGCGCTGAAGCCGCGAGCGCAAGGACGGGAGGTGATTGTACCTGGAATTCCTGCTGAATCAGTTGCGATTCAGCCTGCTGCATCACATTGAGGGCGACGGATAGACTGATTTCACCAGAACGGACGTACTTGCCAAGAACGTTTCGAAGCTCGCTTCGCCAGAGCAAAGGAGCACCCCAGGCAGGATCGCGGTGAAACACTGCGTGCGCGGTTGTCGTGAAAGAGCCTGGGATGAGGAAATAGGCGATCAGGTTGGTGTCGGCGATGATCACGGCCGTCCCTCGTCGATCGCCTCTTCCATTTCTTCCGGCGTCAACGTTCTGACGCTTCCGATCTCTTCATGAAGAAGTTTTACGCGGCGCAGCACCTCTGCAGGATCGAAGACCGTGGGACCGATGGAGCGCTCAAACGCCACGATCGCTTCGCTGTTCAGACTCCTGCGATGCAGTTCGGCATTGCGGCGCATGCGTTCCAGCAGATCGCTCGGCACTCCTTTGATGGTCAGGCTCGCCATCTCACCCTCCGCCTTTTGGTGGTTGCAAAACGGAACCACCTGGAATTTACGCGCGATGAAGCACGTATTCAAGCCTCGCCCCGCTCGGGGAGCACGGGGGTGTCGGGGTCGACGGGGAAGCCGCGGCGGGCGGCGCGGAGGAAGGCGTCGACCACCGCGGGGTCGAACTGGGTGCCGGCGCAGGCGCGGATCTCGGCCAGGGCGTCGTCTTCCGGCGCGGCGCCGCGGTAGGGGCGGGCGGTGACGATGGCGTCGTAGCAGTCCACCACGGCCACGATGCGGCCCTGCAGCGAGATCTCCTCGCCGCACAGGCCGGACGGGTAGCCGCTGCCGTCCCAGTGCTCCTGGTGGTGCAGCACCGCGGGGAGGCCGGGGCGCAGGAACGAGCTGCTGTCCATCACCTTCCCGCCGATCCCGGGGTGCCGCTTCATCTCGGCGTACTCCTCGTCGGTGAGCGCGCCGGGCTTCTTCAGGATGGCGTCGCTCACCCCGATCTTTCCCACGTCGTGCAGCAGCGCGCCGATCCAGAGCGCGCGCAGCTCCTCGCCCACCAGCCCCAGCTCGCGCCCGGTGGCGGCGGCGTAGCGGGCGACGCGCTCCACGTGGCCGCCGGTGTAGTCGTCGCGCGTGTCGATGGCGGTGGCGAGGGAGCGCAGCGCGTCGACCAGCAGCCCCTCGATCTCGCGCGCCTGCTGGGCCACGCGCGCCTCCAGGTGCTGCTGGTAGCCGCGGTTCTCGAGCACCAGGCGGCGGTGCTCCAGCGCCCGCTCGCAGGCCAGCAGCACCTCGTCGACGTTGAAGGGCTTCACCAGGTAGTCGTCGGCCGCCAGCCGGAGCGCCTGCACGGCGTTCTCCACCGTACCGGCGCCGGTGAGGATGATGAAGGCCGCGGCGTCGTCCGCGGCCTTCACCCGGCGCAGCAGCTCCAGCCCGCCCATCGCGGGCATCTGCAGGTCCGAGAGCACCAGGTCGGCGCCCTCGGCCTCGAACAGGCGCAGCGCCTCGGCGCCGTCGCCCGCCTCGCGCACGTCGTAGGCGGCGAGGATGATGCGCAGCGCCTTGCGGATGGCCGGGTCGTCGTCGGCCACCAGGAGGCGCGCGGGCGCCCCGCTCACCGCGGCGTCCCCGGCTCGGCGCGGAACTCCCGCACCACCAGCAGCACCTCGTGCGGCGTGCGCACCCCCGCGCGCCCGCGGGTGTCGAGCTCCGCGGCGGGAACGCGGGCGACCTCGGTGCCGTTCACCCGAAACGCCACCTCCGCCTCGCCCACGCGCACCTCCAGCTCGTTGGGCCGCCCGGTCTCCTCGCGGTCGCGGTGGAGCGCGGCCTGCTGCGTCCAGTCGCGCACCACCGGCGTCTCCACCCCCTTCCTCCGCTTCACCAGGAAGCTGCCGTCGCCGCGCACCAGGAAGTAGCTGTACGCCTGCCCCGACTCCGGCCCCTCCAGCCCGCTCCCGCCGAAGAGGATGCCGTATCCCTCGTGCAGCCGCCCGTGGCGCTTCTCGAACACCGCGCGCACGGTGTACGGCGGCGCCAGCTCCCGCCCCGCCGCCGGCCAGAGGATGGTGTGCGGCCCCGTCTCCACCACCAGCGAGTCGCCGGCGACGGCGAGGTCGACACCCGAGGTGGGATTGGTCCGCCATGCCGCCGCCGGGCGCGCGGCGGCGCTGTCCGCGACCGGGCGACGCTCGGCCGCCGCGTCCCCCCGGCGGCACGCGCCGAGCGCGAGGGCGAGCGTCGCCGCGGCGAGCGCGGCGGAAACCGCACGGCGCGGGATCATGGGCTCAGCGAGCGGCGGAGGGCGTCCAGCGGCAGGTCCTTCAGCTTGATCTCCAGCGGCACTACGAACTCGGTGTTGGTGCGGGTGCGCAGGTGGAAGGTGTCCACCAGGTGCACGGGGATGTCCTGCCGGATCGGGACGGTGGAGCGCACCGGAACGCTGACCACGCGGTTCCCGAAGGGGGTGTTGAAGGGTACCCGCACGTCGGTGTTGATGGGGAGGGTGGTGCGCAGCTTCACCACGTAGCGCTGGTCGATCGGCACGTCGAAGCTGACCGGCGTTCCCGCGGGGATGCGCACCGTGTACTTGATCGCCTCGTTCGACCGCGAAAGCCCGGCGGCGACCCGCTCCACCGCGGGCGCCATCAGCCGCTCCGGCCGCCGCAGCTTCCAGAGCAGCACGCCGTTGGCGCCGAGCGACAGGGCCGCCAGCAGGAGCGCGAGCGGCGCGATCCACGGCGAGCGGAAGACGGGCGAATTCGGCAAGCTGCGTCCGGGTCGAGGTGACCGCGGAAGATACGCGGGGCGCGGAGGATGCGCGAGACGACGGGGCCGCGCGCGTGGCGCACTGCGTGCAGGACCGTCACACGAGACTCCTCGCTCCGCCCCGACGGCCCCACAACCCGGCCCAACCGCCGATCCATGCGCACGCCGGCCCTCTGCATCGCCCTGCTGGTCGCCACGGCCGCCCACGCGCAGCGGCCGGCGCGGGTGGACAGCGTGGTGGCCGACCCCGTCCGGGCGTTCGTGAACGGCTTCAACCCGGAGGGCAACGACTATTTCCTCGGCCGCGGCACCCCCGTGCTCTGGCGGCAGCGGGTGGACCTGGACGGCGACGGCCGGCGGGAGCTGCTGGTCTCGGAGGAGGCGAACTGGGGGAACAGGGCCGGGCAGTGGCTGATCTTCCGCGCCCTGGCGGACGGGCGGTACCGCTACCTCGGCAGCGAGGAGATGTTCCCGGGGAACCTGGCGCTCCGGCGCGCGCATGGCCGGCTGGAGCCGAGGGTGCTCCAGGGCGACGGAGCCTGCTGCGTCATCATCTCGCGCTTCCGGGTGACGCCGCGCGGCCTGGTGAAGGGCGCCAACCAGTTCCTGGACGGCTCGCCCGCCAACAGGCGGACCGTGGACGCCTTCTTCCGCGAAGCCGCACCCCTTCCTCCGGCGGAGTGGTGCCGCCTGGACGCGTACCGCCGCGATCCGCGCCGCTGCTGGCACCCCGCGCCCCACGGACGCTGACGCAGCGGGGCGCCCGCGGCGGACACCGGCCGGTTGCACGCGAATCTGTTTCCTTGCTGCAGCCGGGGCCAGCAGGCATAGTGGGAAGGTGGCCGCCCGCCCCGCCGCACCATCCCCCTCGGCGCCGTGCCGCTCGACCCATGGGCGCGCGCCGGCGGCCTCTTTCGCACTGCGGTCACGGAGGCGTCAAAATGGGCAAGCTCAGACTGGCGATCGAGTCACTCACGGTCGACTCGTTCGCCACCATGCCGGGGGAGAACGCGGGGGGCACGGTCTACGCGCGGATCGTGACCGTCCACACCGTCTGCGGCGACACATGCGACAGCACCTGCATCCGTACGTGCGCGGACACCTGTCTCGATACCTGCAATACCTGCAACAACACGTGCATCAACACCTGCCTCGCGTCGTGCCTCGGAACCTGCGCGATCAGTGCGTGCGGGGGGTGCGAGACGCAGTACCCCAGGACCTGCGCATGCACGGCCCAGTGCTGACGGCAATGGGGGTGCCGCATCCATGACCGCAGCACGCAGGAGGGCGCCGGCTTCGAAGCCGGCGCCCTCCGTGTCGTCATCCCGCAAGGGGTTACGCTCAGGCCATCAGCTTCCGCACTTCCTCCGTCATCCGCGGGAGGATCTGGAAGAGGTCACCCACGATGCCGTAGTCGGCGACCTTGAAGATCGGCGCCTCGGGGTCCTTGTTGATGGCGACGATGAAGCGCGAGGTGCGCATCCCGGCCAGGTGCTGGATGGCGCCGCTGATGCCGACGGCGATGTAGAGGGTGGGAGCCACCGTCTTCCCCGTCTGCCCCACCTGGTCGCCGTGCGGACGCCAGCCGGCGTCGACCACCGCGCGCGAGGCGCCCACCGCCGCCTTGCCGCCGAACGCATCGGCGAGCTCCTCGAGCAGCTTGAAGTTCGCGGGGTCCTGCAGCCCGCGGCCGCCGGAGATCACGATCGGCGCCTCGGAGACGTCCAGCTTCTCCCCCGCCGCGGCCTTGATCTCCTTCACCACCGCCCCGAAGTCCGCCGAGCCGAGGTCGACGCTCAGCGTCTCCACCGCGCCCGCCCTGGGGCTCTCCGCCGCCTGGAAGACGTTGGGGCGCACCGAGATCACCGCCGGCCTCTGCGAGACGGTGGCCTTGCCGAACACCTTGCCGGCGTAGCGCGGGCGGGTGACGACGATGCTGCCGCCCTCGACCTCGAGCCCGGTCACGTCGCTCTGCAGGTCGACGCCCAGGCGGGCCGCCACGCGCGGCGCCAGGTCCTTCCCCAGCGCCGAGGCGGGGAAGAGCGCCGCGTCGCAGCCGTGCTCCTTGATGAAGCTCGCGATCACGGTGGTGAACCCCTCGGGCGAGTAGCGGTCGAACGCGCCCGACTCGCCGACGAACACCTTGTCGGCGCCGTACTTCCCCAGCTCCCCCGCGGCGGACGCGAGCCCGCTGCCGCCGAGCACGACGGCGTGCACCTCGGTGCCGAGCCCGTCGGCCAGCTTGCGGGCCGCGGTCACCACCTCCTGCGCCACCTTGCGCAGCTCGCCGTCGCGCGACTCCGCGAACGCGAAAATCCCTGGCATATCGAGAGGCCTCGTGTCTGAGGTTTACGCCAAAACTGAAGGGGACAGGGGACAGGTTACAGGGGACAGCCGGCGAACGGCCCGCGGTTGCAGGCTGTACCCTGTCCCCTGTTCCCTGTCCCCTAGATCACTTTCGCTTCCTGCCGCAGCAGCCGCAGCAGCTCGGGAACGGCGTCGGGGCCCTCGCCCACGATGCGGCCGGCCTGGCGCTCCGGCGGGTAGGCGAGCGTGAACGCGGCGCCGGCGCCGTCCACCGCGGCGGGCTTCTCCTCCAGCGGCTTCTTCTTGGCGGCCATGATCCCCTTGAGCGACGCGTAGCGCGGCTCGTAGGCGCCCTTGGTGAGGGTCACCGCGCACGGCATGCGCAGCTCCACCACCTCGGCGCCGCCCTCGATCTCGCGGTGGGCGGTCACCTTCCCCCCCTCCACCGAGAACTCGGTGACGGCGGTGGCCACGGGAATGCCGAGCAGCTCGGCCACCATCGCCCCCACCGCCTGCAGGTCGTCGTCCACCGCCTTCATCCCGAAGAGCACCAGGTCGTACTCGCGCCCCCGGATCTCCTCCGCCAGCACCCTGGCGGCGGCGAGGCCCTCGGCGGGGCGGTCGGTCTTGAGCAGCACGGCCGCGTCGGCGCCCGTGGCCAGCGCGGTGCGCAGCGTCTCGGCGCTCGACCCCTCGCCGGCGCTGATCACCGTCACCTCGCCCTCCCCCGCCGCCTCCCTGTGCTTCAGCGCCGCCTCGAGCGCGAACTCGTCGTACGGGTTCAGCACGAACTTCACCCCTGACGGGTCGATGCTGCTCCCGTCGCCGGCAATGCGGATGCGCGCCTCGGTGTCCGGCACGCGCTTCACGCAGACGATGCTCTTCACGCGGCATCTCCCTGGTTCGATGGAAATCCGGCGCGGCCCACGGCCGCTCCGGAGCCCGGTATTCTAGCGCTTGTGACGAAAAGTGCAAGGCCCGAACGAGCGTTCGGGAAGGGAGTTAGCGCACCTCCGCCGCAAACGGGAACCGCCGCTCCCGGTGGCGGCAGCGGCGGTCGGATCAATGCGCGCGAGCCCCGACTCGCCGACGGCCTGCGAGGAGCTCGGCCAGCCATTCGAACACTGGATTTCTGCGCTTCTCGGACCGTACCTCGTCCGAGATCCACGTCAGGTCCCACGGCGAAAGCTCGAACGCATTGCGGAGCTCGTTCAGCGCCTCACTCGCATCGTCCCCGTTGTCGATCGAAACCATGGTGCCTGTGCCGGGACTCTGCCTGTACCGCATCAGCAGCACGGGACGCCCGGAGTGCAGGCGAAGCGCGGCTTCCCGGAACTCATCCAGATCGTCGCAGCCGGGGGTAAACCGCACCCCATACCGGGGCTCCAGTTCCTCCGGTTCGAGCCGCAGGACGGCCAGGGCCTTGTCGATCCCGCTCGGCCAGCGGCCCCCGTCGACCTGCTCGAACTTTGCGGTGCTCATGGGCCTGCCGTCTTCCGCAGTACGGTGACCGGGATCCTGGCGAAATCGCCCTCTACCGTCACCCCCGGTGCTCCGGCCACCCACCTCCGCTCGACACGCGAGGAGTGGGTCGGCTGAACCGGAGTCGTGAACTCGTACCCCTTACCACCGGCCGGGAGCCGTCCGGCGTACGCCTTCACGCACGGGATGCTCGATGCATAGATGTTCCGCGGCGGCGCGCCCCACAGCTCGCCGGTCCGCTCCACCTCGTCCGCCTCCTCCGCATCCGAGAACCGGTGGTACACCAGCCCCGCGTGCCGACTCCGCCCCAGCAGCGCGTCGAAGGGCTTGAACACCGCCGAGATCGGCATCGGAGGTTCCCGCGAGACGAGTTTTCGGTGATGAAGATCCCTCCTCTCGATGCCCGGTCGCGTCCGTGCCGCGCAACCGACTGTTCCTTCTCAGCTGCTCCCTCTACGGCCTGGTCGGGGCGGGGGGAGCGGGGGCAGGGGCGGCCGCGGCCTTCGTGGCCGTGTCGTTGTTGGCGGCGCCGGCGGGGGTGCTGTCGGAGCTCCCCAGGTTCTCCACGTGGATGGTGGTGTCGACCGCCACCCCGCGCGCCGCGGCTTCCTCGGGGGTGAGCGCCTGCGCCTGGCTCTTCAGCTGGTCGTCGGAGACGCCGTCCATCGGGGTGTTGTTCGCCGTGTCGACGTGCACGGGGCCCAGGTCGCCCGAGGCGGCGTCGTCGTCCTTCCTGCACCCGGCGGCGAGCACCGCCAGGGACAGCACCAGCCCTCCCGCGAGACGCGCGGCTCGGATCATCGCCTCTACCACTCCTTCGGGGGTCCCCTCGCACCGCCGGCCGCGGCCGGCGCACCTTCATCGGCCGTCCTGCTCCGCCGTACGCCGTCCGCCGTCCTGCCCGTCCACGAAGTCGCGGATGCGCTCCGCCACCTCGCGCGCCCGCTCCCAGTGCGGCATGGAGCCGGTGGGGAGCGACACGACGGTCACGTTCGGCCGCCCCTCGAGCTCGGGGAGGCGGGTGTAGCTCTCCATCCGCCGGCTGGCGACGGTCCCGTGGATCAGCAGCAGCGGCTGCCTGAGCCGGCGGAAGGTCTCCAGCGCGTCGTCGGGCGACATGCGCCCGCTCAGGAAGTCGTCCAGCGGCCGCGGCGCCCCCTCCACCCGGGCGGTCTCGGCCGCGAAGTTCACGTACTCGTCGGGAACCCCGAACTCGGGGGTGAAGAGGTTGTCGCGCGCGAACCGGGCCAGCGCCTCGGGGGTGGTGAGCCGGTCGTAGAAGGCCCGCTGCACCCCCGGGAGGGTGAAGAGGAGCCGCGACCAGCCGCGGCCGATCTCGGTCGACTCGTCGCCCAGCCCGGCCGGCTCCAGCGCCACCAGCGAGCGGACCAGGTCGGGCCGCCGCCGCGCCACCTCGGCGGCGTAGGTGGCGCCGAGCGAGAGCCCCACCACGTCGGCCCCGCCGGCCGGGCGGATCACCCGCTCCAGCCAGTGCTCCAGCTGGTCTTCCAGCAGCCCCGGGGTGTAGTCGATCTCCGGCCGGTCGCTGTGGCCGAAGCCCACCCACTCCAGCGCGTACACCGGGCGGTCGCGGTCGCGCAGGAAGGCGCGGGCGATGGGGCGCATCTCGTGCGCGCTGGCCACGGCGTTGATGGAGTGCAGCAGCACCAGCGGCCGGCCGCGCCCCTCGCGGGCGTAGTAGGCGTAGTGCACGTCGCCCCAGGGCACGTAGTCGAGCCGCATCCCCAGCGCGTTGGGGAGCTCCGTCACCGGGCGGCGGCGGCTCCGGCTGGCGCCCATCAGGTACACCGCGTACGCCGCGGCCGCGGCCGCGCCGAGCCCCGCCGCGGCGCGCCCCGGGGTCACCCCGAAGAGCCCCCGCCGCTTCGGCTCGGCCTCCGACGGCGCCGGTGCGGGACGCCGCACGGTCGCGGGCGGCTCCTCCAGGCGCGCGTCCGCCTCGCGCGGCGGCTCGGCGGACGCGTCGTCGCCGGGCGCCTCCGCCGTGGGCGATGCGTCCGTCACCGGCCCCTCGCCATCGTTCCCGCCCGCCTCCTCTTGGCCGTCCATCTCACGCTCCGGTCGTCCGCCGTGGCCCGCTCACCGGGGATGCTGCGCAATCGCCCCGCGAAAAGCAAGGCCCGCAACGGCATTCAGCGGGATGTGGATACGGCGACGACCAATCCGTCGCCCGCGCGAAGCGGGAGCGTGGCCGCGACGCGCACGGGAAGGCGGATGCGGTGCCAGCGCTCGCGCGGGTTGAGCGCGCCCGTCACGAGACCCAGGCCGGCGCCGAATGCGGCCCCGGCAAGCGCGGCGTCGCGGCCGCTGCTGAACGTGCGACGGTCGCCGTTCTGTTCGTTCCTGTTCAGCCAGCCGGCAAGCGCACCGAGCACCGCACCGCCGAGGCCGCCCGTCGCCGCGCTCCGCGTGCGGCTGGGAACGCCGCGGCTCACGTACATCCGGCGCACCACGCCGCGGGAGACGCGCAGCGGGCCGGTGCCCGGGTGCACCTGGATGGTCATGGAATCGGCGTCGATCTCCAGCAGCGTCCCGCGGACCCTCTGCGGGAGGGTGTGGCCCTCCACCTCCGGCTGCGGCGTGAGGGTCACCATCACCCGCTGCTGGGGCTGTGGCTCCGTGTCCTGCGCGTGCGCGGCGGCGGAAAGGGCGAGCGAGACGGCGAGCGTGGCGGCCGCGAGGATGGGGCGCATGGTGCGGCTCCTGTGAGGCGTGGATCGCTCCGAGGCAGGAGGCGAACGCAGCAACCGCCGGGCCGCCGGGCACGGCAGCCCCGCGAAAGCGCCTCACGCAGAGACGCGGAGACGCAGAGAGGCACGGCGGCCCTCTCTGCGTCTCCGCGTCTCTGCGTGAGACCCGTCCGTTCAGCGGCGGCCGGTGAGCAGGCCGCGGATGGTGGAGGGGAGGAACTGCGTGGCGCCGTCGAGCGCGTCCATGGCGGAGGCGAGCGTCTCTTCGTCGCCGTCCCAGTGGTCCATCAGCACCTCTTCGCCGGCGTGCGTCAGGAGGCGCGAGAGGGCGAGGGCCACCAGGAACACGTCCTCGATCTCCCCCAGGCCGGGGATCCAGTCGGGGATCAGGTCGGCGGGGAGGGCGGCGTAGGCGATGGCGCCCACCACGATCGCCTTGTCGGCCTTGGAGACGCGCGGGTCGCGCGCCAGCCCCCAGAGGAGCTTGAGGAAGTGCGGGATCTCGCGCACCATCCCGCGCAGGTCCAGCTCCACCGGGCGCGGCGCGGGGCGCGAGGCGCGCGCGCGGCGCGAGGCCGTCCGCGGGCTGCGGCGCGGCCGCGCGGGCTCGGCCGAGGCGCCGCTGCGCGGGCCCACCAGGTCGTCGTCGTCATCCTCGTCCAGGCGCGCCCGGACCGGGATCCTCCTCTTCTCGTCAGCCATCCGTCCCCTCTTCAGTGTGGTTCCGTCCGCCCGTCACCCGGCGGCCTGCCCGCCACCCTCGGGCGGGCGCGCGGGGCGCGGGAGCTGCGCGGGCGGCGGCGCGTCGTCGTCGTCGGGAGTGATCACGCTCTCCACCTCGCGGATCACCGTGCGCCCGGCCTCGGTGATCCCCGAGACCACGCGCCCCGCGGTGCCCATCACCCCCAGCGCGCCCTTGATGGTGCCGAAGGCGAGCCCCTGGCCGCGCATCTTGTCCTCCAGCATCTCGCTGAACTTCTGGAAGACGCCGGGCTCGCGCAGGCTCTCGCGCGCGTACTTGGACGACAGGAACTCGATGTAGTCGAGCGCCTGGTAGACCTGCGCCTCGGGGAGCGCCTCGATGTGGCGGATGAGCCGGGCGCGCAGCAGATCGTGCATGTCTCGGGCCTTCGTGCAACGGGTCAGCCGGGGTGCGGGCGCGATTTCCGTGCCCTTCCGGCGATGGCTGGCGTCCCCCCGTGTACGTCGTGCCGGGAGCGGGGGTTTCGGGGTGCGTGAGGCGCCGGAGAATCACGCTCACGCGGTTCGTGGCGGCGCCTCAACGCACGAGACGCAGAGGCACGGAGAGAACCACCGGAGCAATGTGCCGGGGGAAGCGCCAAGTGCCAAGTGGCAAGTGACAACTGCCAACTGCCAAGTGCCAAGTGCCAAGTGACAGCCGGCGGCGGAGGGTTCGGCGACGCAGAGACGCGGGAGGGGCGGCGACGGACGTTTTGATTGACGCGCCGTCGCGAACGGGCCTAGCTTTCCCGGGTATGGCAGGAGGTACCGATTCCCTCTACGAACGCACGGAATACAGGCAGATGCCGATCTATCCGCTCCGCAAGCTGAACCCGTCGGCCGAGTCCGTCGACCTGTACGACCGCTGGCTCGGCGAGCTGGAGGAGGCGCTGGAGCGCGGCGACGACCGCTGGGAGCTGTGCCGCCGGACGCTCACCGGGATCTTCCATCCCCAGCTCGAGGGGGTGGACCCGGCGACGCTGCCGCTGGCCACGCAGGTGGCGCTGGCGCAGATGGACGCCCGCAACGTGACGCTGGAGCCCGAGTACTACTTCGAGATCGACGAGGAGAAGTTCAACCAGCGCAAGCCGCTCCTCTGGATGTGGCAGATGTTCGACAAGAGCCCGCTGGGGCAGAACATCCACCTGGGACCGCGCTTCCGGCGGGTGCTGGCGCCGCACATCTTCAAGCGGGTGGGGAAGAACTTCAAGTGCTTCCACTACGTGGAGTTCAGCTTCGGATACAACCTGGAGGTGGGCGACGACGTGGTGGTGCACCGCAACGTGCTGCTGGACGACCGCGGCGGCATCGTGATCGGCAACAAGGTCTCGATCTCCGACTACGCCAACATCTACTCGCACACGCACTCCATCGTCGACCAGCTCGACGTGAGCGACCTGCAGACGGTGCTCGAGGACGGCGTGCGCGTGACCTACCACGCCACCGTGCTGGCCGGCACGCGCGTGGGCGAGAACGCCATGGTGGGCGCCATGGCCGTCGCCACCAAGGACGTGCGCCCGTACCACGTGAACGTCGGCATTCCGGCCAAGTCGGTGCGCGTGAAGCCGAACGCGCCTCCCGAGGCCTACAAGCTCACCCTCCGCCGCGAAGCCGCCGCGGAACCCGCGTCCGCCGGCGCCGGCGAGGACTGAGGCCGGGCAACGGCATCTCACGCAGAGACGCAGAAAGAGGGAATGCACCGATGGTCGATCAATCCGCCGCCACGGTCCCGGTCGAGACCACCGACCCGGTGAACGCGGCGATCCTCGCCGTCTCCGAAGACCGGCTGCAGGGGTTCCAGGAGGAGCCCTTCCGCGAGATCGCCCGCCTCTCGGGGGTGGAGCTGGAGACGGTGCTGGAGCGCATCCGCGCCATGCTCGCCTCCGGCACCATCCGCCGCGTGCGGCAGACGCTGATGGCCACCAACCTGGCTCCCGGCGCCCTGGTGGCGTGGAAGGTCGCGCCCGAGCGGCTCGACGCCGCCTTCGACTTCATGTTCCGCGACGACCCCTTCTCCGGGCACGTGGTGATCCGCTCCACCGACCGCGAGACCCCCGGCTCGGCGTTCCGGCTCTGGACCACGCTCAAGGTGCCGCAGGGGTTCTCCATGCAGAAGCACGCGGAGCACCTGGCCCGGCAGACCGGCGCGGAGGCCTTCAAGCTCCTCCCGGCGAAGAAGCTCTTCGCGCTCGGCGTGGGCCACGTCCGCCGCCGCGGCCTGGAGCCCGGCGCGCGCTCCGACGAGCCGGGCACGGTGATCGACACCAACGTGGTGGAGCTCAGCGAGCCGGAGTGGCGGGTGCTGATGGCGCTCAAACGCGAGCTCGACGTGGACGAGGTGCGCGACCACCCCTGGACGGAGCGCGCCGCCGAGGCCGGGGTGCCGCTGGAGCGCTTCGTGGAGGTGGCGCGCCGGCTCAACGAGCGGAAGGTGATCGGCCGCTTCTCCACCTTCCTGGAGCACTACAAGCCGAACGCCGCGGGGGAGCGGGTGACGCGCTACAACGCGCTCTTCCACTGGCGCGTGCCCCCCGGGCGCGAGCTCGACGCCGGGCGCGAGGTGGGCCGCCACTACGTGATGACGCACGCCTACTGGCGCGAGGGCGGGCCGGACTTCCGCGACGTGAACATCATGGGCGTGGCGCACGGCACCGAGAAGGAGGCCGTGCTGGCCCACAAGGCCGCCATCGACCAGCACCTGGAAGAGGCCGGCATTCCCGTGGGCTACACCAACGTCTTCTGGGGCGGCCGCAGCGAGATCAAGCCCTCGGAGATCTCTCCCTTCGCCTACGCCGACTGGTGCCGCGGCGTCGGGCTGGACCCGGAGGCGATGCGGGACTGAGCCGCGCCTTTCGCTCCACCGCGGAACATACGTCACGAAATCTTCGTCAATGGAGCGCGCCGCTATTGCGGTAACGGACGTCGGATTCACGCGGCCGGACAGGCTTTTCAGGAGCAGCAGCGGCCCGGAAGGCGTGCAGCAACGTCCGCATGCAATTGGACAATATGGGATCGCAGGAATTCTCATTCCCATCCGGCTGAAAACCCGTGGCGTGCGGCGGGAATGCGCGGTCAAGCGATGAACGTACGCATGGGTTGCGCTTTTGCGTGGAGTGCATATAATAGTGGCATCATGATGACAATTCCCCTGAACGACAAGCAGCTCGACCTGCTCCGGTACCTCTACCGCCAGACGGGCCCCGCGCTCAGCGATCACCTGGATGGACGGGTGGTTCGCGCGCTCCGCTCGCGCGGCATGGTGGAGGAAAAGGGCGGGTGGCTGACGCTCACCGACACCGGCCGCGCGGAGTTCGAGAAGGTGCGCCGGCGGCGCGTCACGAACCCGCACGCGGAGGGCGGGAGCCCGCGGCAGGCCCGCGCCGAGGCGATCATCCGCGCCGTGGAGGCGCTGGAGCTCGCCCTCCCCCGCGGCTCGGAGGTCATGGTGGGCGACATGCCCGCGTATTCCGACGACGTGCTCGCGGGGCTGCGCGGCTTCGCACGCCGGCTCGCGACGCCGGGTTGAGCTGAAAAGAATCTCGCGCAGAGACGCGGAGACACGGAGAGGCCGCCCGAGCCTCTCTGTGTCTCCGCGTCTTTGCGTGAGGCTTGTTTTTAGAAGCCGGTGTTGAAGACGGGGAGGAGCCGGAGGCCTTTCGGGTTGCTGCGGACGTAGTTCAGCAGGCCGAGCTGCAGGCCGCGGAGGGTGCGGGCGTAGTTGAAGATGCCGATCGTCAGCCCGCGCTGCTCGCCGCGCACGTGGTTCCAGGCCGAGACCGCCACGCCGTCGAGCGCGGTCGCGTGCACCGTCCCCGCCGCCAGGCCGATCCCCTGCAGGCGGCCGCGCACCACCGCGGCGAGCCCCGCCGCGTTCAGGCCGCGCATCTCTCCGTCCGTGAAGGTCGCGACGCCGGCCACGTTGATCCCGGTGAAGCGCCCCTCCTCGATCGTCCCCAGCCCCGCCGTGGTGATGCCGTGCACGTCGCCCTCGGAGAGGGTGATGAGCCCCGCCGAAGCCACCCCGTCGATCCCGTGGTCGCCGACCGCGAACAATCCGCCCACCGCGATCCCCCGCAGCCGCTGCGCCGCCACGGATGCGCCCCCGGCCACCGCGATGCCGTTGATCTCGTTGCGCGAGAGGACGATCAGCCCGCCGGCCGAGATCCCGTTCAGCTGCTCGGACGCCATCACGCCCAGCCCCCCCAGCGCGACGCCGTCGATGCGCTTCGCGCGCGGGCCGACGAGCCCGGCGGCGATCCCGGTCACCACCAGGTCGGGGTTCGCCTTCGGCTTCCAGAGGGTGAGGTTGAGCCCGGTGACGCGCTCCACCTGGTGGTCGACCGCGTTGATGCGGATCCCCGTGGCCGTGCGCGAGTTGCCGATCGTGAGCCCCACGCCGCCCACCGTGAGGGACATCGCGTGGTGGCTGGCCGGCGGCTCGGGGACGGTGTCGGCCTGCGCCCGGGCGGACGCGGCGCACACGGCGGCGGCGAGGAGCGCGAGCGGGAGGGCGGAAGGACGGGGCATGATCACTCGGACTCCGCCTCCGTCCAGTCGGTGAGGCGGTGCACCAGCGCCTGCATGCGCTCGCGCACCTCCAGGTCGGGGACGTGCTCCGCGGCCTGGGCGAGGTAGTGGATGAGCATCCCGATCTCCCCCTGCGCCAGCTCGCCGGCGAAGAGCGCGGGGTCGAGCCCCAGGTCCCAGGCGGCGGTGCTCACCGCCTGGACGCAGAGGTCGGCCAGCTCGGCGCCGGCGTCGGCGGCGTGGGTGAGGGCGTGGGGACGCACGCGGGTCAGGGGCGCGGCGGCACGACCGGCGGCGCCGCGGGTGGGGTGGCGGGCGCGGGGCGCGGCGCGGGCCGCTCGCCGGGCGGCGTCAGCGCGGCGTTGGACGCGCGGCGCTGCGCCGCCTGCGTGTGCAACGCGGCGATGGTCGCCCGCAGCTCGTCGGTGAGCCGCGTCTTCCAGGCGGCGCCGTCACGGCGCAGGCTCATCACGGTGACCTGGCTCATCGGGCCGCCGGCGCCCGTCGCGCTCACGCGGTAGACGACGTAGGCGCTGTCGCCCTCGGAGACGTGCCCCAGCACCTTGAAGACGGCGGTGGAGAGGAACTGCGTCATGTCCGCCTGCTGGCCGACCGTGGAGGCCACGAAGCGCTGGTACACCTGCACCGGCGACAGCGCCTCCAGCTCGCGCGCGCTCGACACGTTGAAGAGCGCGCGCAGCCCCTCCGTGCTGGTGTCGCTGCGCGCGACGTCCACGAAGGCGGCCTTGATCGAGTCGAGCTCCGCCGGGTGCACCAGTGTCGCGTTGGCCGCCCAGTCCCGCGCCTTCATGCTCGACAGGTAGCGCTCGGCGACCTGCTCCGGCGTCTCCTGCGCCGCCGCGCCATGCGGCAGCGCCATCGCCAGCGCGCCCGCCAGCAGCGCCCATCTCGTCTTCTTCATCCGTCCCCTGTTCCCCCGATCGTGAGCGGCCAGGGACGCCGGCGCCTCCGCCGGCTGTCCCCTGTCCCCTGTCCCCTGTCCCCTGTCCCCTGTCCCCTGCCCTTACCGCGGCGGCCGGATCGACGCGAACTCGGCGTCGCGGTTCCACTGCGGCAGCGTGGTGGCGTTGGCGATCTGCGTGGCGAAGTCGAGCACCAGGGTGGAGAGCTGCACCGCGCCCCGCAGGTCGAAGTCCGCACGGTACTCGTCGCTGGGCTGGTGGTAGCGGTGCTCGGTGTAGTCTTCCTGCTGCTGCACGCCCCATCCCGCCGGCTTCCCCTCGTAGTCGTTCCCCGCGCCGATGGAGACGGAGGGAACGCCCGCCCGGGCGAAGGAGAAGTGGTCCGAGCGGTAGAAGGCGCCGCGCTCCGGGTGCTCGTCGGGGGAGATGCGCCACCCGTGCGCGGCGATCATCCGCGCGAACATCGGGCCCAGCGTGCTCTTGGTGTCGCCGAGCACGCGGAAGTCGCGCGTCACCCCGAGCACGTTGCCGCCGTCGACGTTGAGGTTGGCGACGATGCTGGCGATGGGCAGGGTGGGGTTCCGCGCGAAGGCGTCGGAGCCCAGCAGCCCGCTCTCCTCGGCGGTCACGAAGACGAAGAGGAGCGAGCGCTTCGGGGCCGGGCGGCGCGCCGCCGCGTGCGCCACCGCGAGCAGGTCGGCCACGCCCGAGGCGTTGTCTTCCGCGCCGTTGTAGATGGAGTCGCCGTTCACGGCCGGGCCGATCCCCAGGTGGTCCCAGTGCGCGCTGAGCGCCACCGCCTGGTCGCGCAGCCGCGCGTCGCTGCCGCGGATCACGCCGACCACGTTCTCGCTCTCCAGGTGCTCCACCCGGCTGCGGAAGCCCACGCGGAGCATCACCCCCGTGGGCACCGGCCGGAACTCGCGGGTGGCCGCGCGCCGGCGCAGCTCGGCCAGGTCCAGGCCCGCCTGGGCGAGGACCGCGGTGGCGGCGCTGTCGGTGATCCAGCCGCGGAAGCCGAGCGGCCGGGGGAGCGCCGGGTCGCGCGGGAGCATGCGCTGCTCCTTGGCCCAGCTCCCCACCACCGTGTGCCAGGGATAGCCGGCCCGCTCGGTGGTGTGGACGATCAGCATCCCCACCGCGCCGCGGCGCTCGGCCTCTTCGAACTTGTAGGTCCAGCGCCCGTAGTAGGTCATCGCCCGGCCGCCGAAGAGGTTCGGCTCGCCGGCGGGCGCGGGCGGGTCGTTCACCAGCACCAGCAGCACCTTGCCGCGCAGGTCCACGCCCTTGAAGTCGTCCCAGCGGTACTCGGGCGCGGCCGCCCCGTAGCCGACGAAGACGATCTCGGACCTGACGTCGACGTTGTTCGACGCGGAGCCCGCCCACACCACCACGTCGTCGGGGTAGCGGAGCGTTCCGGTCGCGCGCCCGGAGACGCCGACGCCGATGCTGGCCGGGTCGGCGCCGACCACGTCGATCGGCACCTTCTGGAAGTAGCTGCCGCCCGCCCCCGGCTGCACGCCGTAGGCGCGGAGCTGCTCGGCGATGTACTGCGTGGCCATGCGCCCCCCGCGGGTGGCGGGGGCGCGCCCCTCCAGCCGGTCGGAGGAGAGGTAGCCCAGGTGCAGGTCGATCTCGTGGGCGCTGATCGCGGGCCCCTGGGCCGTCGCGGCCCGGGCGACGAGAGCGGCGCCGGCCAGCGCCAGCGCAAGGATGCGTGTGGCTCGCATGAGATGCGGATGCGTGGAGGTGTGCCGGGAAACGTCCGCTGAAAACGTAGGGACGGCAGGTGTTTGGCGAAAGGCTCGGCAAACGCGTCTCACGCGGAGACGCAGAGCCGCGGAGAGGCGCGGCGGTCCTCCCACGTCTCCGCGTCATCCCACGCCCAGCCCGAGCTGGTCCTCCTCGGGCGGTGGCGGCGCGGCGCGCTCCTGGCCGGACAGCCAGCGGGCGATCACGGCGACCACGTAGCGCTGCTCCTCGTCCGTCAGCGCGCGGCCCCTGGCGATGCCGTGCCACTTCGCCAGGCAGCCGCGGCAGCAGGTGGCGGTGGCGTGCTGCGCGAGGAAGACGGGGTGGCCGCGCATCGGCGTCTGGCTCCCGTCGTTCGGGGGCGCGGCGGGCGCGAGGCGCGACGCGATCATCTCCGCGGCGTGGCGGAGGACGGTCTCCATCCCCTTGCGCCGCTGGTAGGCCAGGTCGTCGCCGCGCAGCCGGAAGCGCCGCCGGAACGACGATCCCGCCAGCCGTGCGAAGACCTCGTCCATCCGCCCCTCGTCCGCCGGCGCCCCACGGTCCATCGTCCCGCTTCCCTCCATCTCCATTGCCTGCCGGTGCCAGCGCGACCGACTCGCGGGCAAAAGGGGGCGCGCACCGGGAATTTCCGGCGCGCGCCAAGCTAATCCGATTACCGGGCGGTCGAAACCACTGCAACCACTGCCCGAACTCCGCCTTCGCGGACTGCTCCCTCGGCCGATTCTCCGACCGTGGCCGCAGCTCGCTCCGCGGCAACGACGGAGCTGCCCTGGTGCACTGCAACCGCGGCCACGAGTCCGCGAAGGCGGACTTCGGGCCGTTGTTGCCGCGAATTCATTCGCCCGTTCGGCCCGTCAGAGCTCCAGCCCGTGCGCCTCGAAGATCGGCGAGATGGAGTAGGAAGAGAAGTCGCCGCCCTCCTCCTGCGCCGCCGCCACGCGGATGCGGTACACGCCGGGCTCCGCGAGCGTCGTCTGCCCCGAGGCGGTCTCGCCGGGCGCGAGCACGAGGGGGGCGTAGACGGCGAACGAAGGGCACGCCTGGTATCCCACGTCCACCCAGATGCCCCCCTGGCGCCGCTGGAGCTCGGGGAGTACACCCGCGCCGCAGTTGGGGAGGACCACCGGGAAGGAGCTGGTGTTCTTCACCGTGAACTCCACGGGAACGCTCGGGATCCCAGGCCCGCCCGGAAGCGAGTAGACCGACCTGTCGGTCTGCACGCGGAGATTGCCGGCCGGGCCGGTGGACTCGGAGCAGGCGGCGAGGAGGAGGACGAGGGCGGCGGACAGGGCAGCTTTCATGCGCGTCTCCTGGGTTGGGGTGGGGTGCGCCTTCGAGCATGGGAACGCGCTGGCCCCGGGGGTTGTGACGACGGTGCGGCCCGCGCCTTGCCGCATCCCTCCGCCCTGGCCGGTGGATGAACCACGCAGAGAGGGAGGATGGAGATGGCTGGCAGGCTGGATGGAAAGAAGGTGGCGATCCTGGTGACGGACGGCTTCGAGCAGGTGGAGATGACCGAGCCGCGCCGGGCGCTGGACGAGGCGGGTGCCGACACCGTGCTGGTGTCGCCGAAGGACGGACGGGTGAAGGGGTGGCAGCACACGGAATGGGGCGACGAGTTCCCGGTGGACCGTCCGCTCGCCTCCGCGCGCGCGGACGACTTCGACGCGCTCCTCCTTCCCGGCGGGGTGATGAACCCCGACCACCTGCGGCAGGACGCGCAGGCGGTGGGCTTCGTCCGCGACTTCTTCGCCGCACACAAGCCGGTGGCGGCGATCTGCCACGGCCCCTGGCTGCTGGTGGAGGCCGACGTGGTCGACGGGCGCAAGGTCACCTCGTGGCCGTCGATCCGCACCGACCTGAAGAACGCGGGGGCGGAGTGGGTGGACCAGGAGGTGGTGACCGACCAGGGCCTCGTCACCAGCCGCAAGCCCGACGACATCCCTGCCTTCAACCGCAAGATGGTGGAGGAGTTCGCCGAGGGTCCGCACGACCGGCAGCACGCCTGACGACAGCTCTCACGCGGAGACGCGGAGGAGTCGCGGTGGCTCCTCCGCGTCCCCGAGCAACCCTCAGTTTGCCCTGTGCCCGGGTGGAAATGGCGGTTTGTCCGCCTCTTCCCACCGATCGCGATCGGCCCAGAAGGGGCACTGCGGACACGCTTCGCCATCGGGGTAGTCGATCCCCTCCTCGTGCGGACACCCCGCGAGCCCCTGCGTGGTGGCCACCCGGCGCACCCTGTGCTCGTCGAAGAAACGTGTGACCTCGCGACCGATGCGCGGATCCGTCCTGACGTCCAGCTCGCCGTCCCAGAACCACTTCCGCAGCAGCGGCTCTTCGAAGCGATTGAAGAACACGGACGCCACCACCTTGCTCGCCCTTCGATTGTCGGGACCGTAGAAGAGCAGCGTACCGATCGGAAATTCGCCCGGTCCGCCCCGCCGCTTCTTTTCGAGCGCCCGACGCCAGGAGCTCCCCTTCATCTGCCTGCCTCTGCTTCGGTTTTTGTTTGGTACGCATCATGCGTAAACGTCTCCCGGCATAATCAGGCGTACCACGCCGGAAGGAAAGGAGAACAGAATGACCGACAGGCGCACCGCCGAGCTGGCGGACCAGGGAAACACCATCAAGGATCCCGACAACTGGGTGACCGGCGACGAGCCCCTCACCGGCGCCCAGCGCTCGTACCTCCACACCCTCGCCGAGGAGGCGGGCGAGGAGGTGGACGACGACCTCACCAAGGCCGAGGCGTCGAAGCGGATCGACGAGCTGCAGGAGAAGACCGGCCGCGGCGCCAACCGCGACTGATCCTCGCCCCTGTCGATCGCAGACCGCCGCCCGGCGCGCTCCTCCGCGCCGGGCGACTCGGCCTCATGGCCCCGGATGGGCTATAAGGGACGTTCTCGGTGTGACATCCCGGGTCGCGGCATCATGGTCCTCACGCGCTGGTCGCGTTATGTTGTTTAAGCGACAATTCATGTTTCAAGCGACAATTCGTCCCCAGCCCAGGCAGCCGCATGAGAAACACACTCCCCGTCCTCGCCTCCTTCGCCGCCGCACTGGTGCTGGCGCCGTCGCTGGCGGCGCAGACCGACACCACCCCGGCGCCGCCACGGCCGGCCACCGCCACCGCGGGCGCCGGCCGGCCCGACGCACCGCGCCCCCGTCCCAACCGCAACCTGATCACCGCCGCGGAGATCGCCGAGCACCCCTCGCGCGACCTTTACGAGCTGGTGCGCTCGCTGCGCCCGGCCTGGTTGCGGGAAGACGTGGCCACCACCTCGAACGTCGGCCACGACAGCCCGTTCGTGAGCGCGCGCCTGGTGGTGATGCACGACGGCATGCGCATCGACGATCTCGAAGAGCTGCGCCGCATCCCCATCGAGACGGTCGGCGAGGTGCGCTACCTCGATGGCCGCGACGCGGTGGCGCGCTACGGCGGCGAGTTCCGGAAGGGCGCCATCGTGGTTACGTCGCGGCGCGACGCGGACAAACCCGACTGATCCTTTACCCTGTCGATCGAAGCCCGCCGCCCGGCGCGCTCCCCAGCGCTCCGGGCGGCCCCGTCTCCGCCGCGGACGCGTCCCCGTGGCGCACGCGGTTGAGTCGCATATATTTACGGCGAAGTGACCGTCAACCGCATCGTACGACTCCGCGCAACCTTTCCCGCCCATCCCTCGTAGTCCACTCCGCCCGGCGCTGCTGCCGGCAGACTCGCAACGGTCGATGACCTTCTACCTGTTCTCGCTCCTGCTGGGCTTCGCCGGGCTGCTGATCATGGCCGTGAGCGGCGTGGCCGGCCACGGCGGCGGCCACTCCCACGGCCATGGCGGCGGGCACCTGCACGCCGGCGGCCACCACGGCGACGTGAACGTGCACGGCATCGGCGGCCACGCCGCCGGGGGGCACGCCGGGCACCTCGGGGCCGGCCACGCCAACGCGGGCGGGCACGCGCTCTCGCACGGGCCGGGGCACGCGCACGCCGGCCCCGGACACGCGGGGCACGGCCAGGGGCATCACGGCGACCACGCGCACCACGGCGAGCACGGCGGGGCCGACCGGGCGATGGGGGCCTGGTTCCTCTCCTTCCTCTCGCCGCGCGTGCTCTTCAGCGTGCTGGTGGGGCTGGGGGCGGCCGGGCTGCTGCTGGCGTCGTTCGTTCCGGCGCCGCTCCTCCTCCCCGCGGCGGTGGCGGGCGGGTTCGCCTTCGAGCTGCTGGGGGTGCGGCCGGTGTGGAACTTCTTCTTCCGCTTCGGGAGCGAGCCGGCGCTCACCCTGGAGAGCGCGGTCACCGACGTGGCCACCGCCGTCACCGGCTTCAACCAGCAGGGCGAGGGGGTGGTGAAGATCGAGCTCGACGGCCAGATCGTGCAGGTCCTGGCGCGCCTGAGCCCGGCCGACCGCGCCACCGGCACCCGCGTGCACGCCGGCGACACCGTGGTGGTGGAAGAGGTAGACGTGGCCCGCAACTGCTGCACGGTTTCACTCCCCGTCGCCTCGGCGGGGCTCATCCGCGGCGCCTGAGCGCGCCGCCCACCCTGGAGGACTCGATGGACCAGAGCCTGATCTGGACGGCCCTCGTGGTACTGCTCGCCGTCTTCGTGCTGATCCCGATGATCGTCTCGGCGTTCCTGCGCAACGTGGAGGCGGGCACCATCCGCCTGGTGAGCTGGCTCACCGGGCGCACCTACATCTACCGCGGCCCCGGCAAGAGCAAGGAGGTGCCCCTCTTCACCACCGGCACCACCATCTCCAGCAAGGCGATCAACGTAGACCTCGACATCACCGACCAGACGGCCGACCTGGACGACAACGGCGTGCCGCAGCCCATCAAGGTGCGCGTGCTGGCCAGCGCCATCGTCTCGGTGGGCGACAGCGACGCGATGATCAAGACGGCGGCGAACCGCTTCTTCCCCAAGCCGCAGGAAGAGCAGATCAACATCCTGATCGACCTGCTCTCGTCGTCGGGGCGGCGCGCCATCAACCTGCTCACGCACGACCAGCTCTTCTCGGCCAAGACCGCGCCGCGCATCTCCGCGGCCGCGCAGACGGCGCTGGCGCAGGCGGCCGAGCACCCCACCGCGCTGGTGCAGACCCCGGCCCCCGGGAGCCCGCTGGAGGAGGACGACGACCCGCTGGCCATCATCATCCGCAAGGCGTGCTCGCGCGAGCTCACCGACCTGGGGCTCAGCTTCAACTCGCTGAACATCAAGGTGGTGCAGAGCGAGGTGGCCGAGGCGCGGCGCCGCCAGAGCGCGGCCGAGGCGCAGGCCAACTCCGACATCGTGGCGGCGCAGCAGGCCCGGCGCGCCAAGGACGCGGCGCTCGAGGCGGAGCGCAACATCAGCGACAAGCAGCGCGAGCTGGAGCAGACGCGCGCCTCGAACGCCGCGCTGGTCGCGCAGGCCGAGGCGAAGAAGCAGGAGGCGCTCGGGCTGCAGCGCATCGCCGAGCTCGAGGCCACGCAGATCGCGCAGGCGCGCGCCGACGCCGAGAAGGTGCGCATCGAGGCCGAGGCCGCCGCGCAGGCCGAGGCGATCCGCATCACCACCGTGGCCACGGCCACGGCGGAGAGCATCCGCAAGGTGAACGAGGCGATCCAGCAGGGGGGCGAGGCGTACTTCCGCTACAAGCAGATCGAGATGCTGCCGGAGATCGCCCCGTCCATCGCCGACGCGCTGTCGCAGGCGCGCCTGATCACCATCAGCGGCGGCGGCGACGGCGGCGGCGCGGCCGACGCCACGGCGGGGAACATCACCAGCGTGATCCAGACGGTGCTGGCCGCGCAGCTGGTCGCCAAGGGGAACCTGCTGGGCGACGGCGACGGCGCCAGCGCCGACGAGGGCACCAAGCGCATCCCCGTCCCCGCGTTCACCGGCGGGGTGCCGCGGTAAACAGCGGGTCTCACACGGAGACGCGGAGGCGCGGAGAGCCACGGACGGCTCTCCGCGCCTCTCTGCGTCTCACGTCGCCGCGACGACGTGTGCGCGAAGCTTGCGGCAGCCGGCACACGTTGGCATTCTTTTCACGCCGGAACGCACGTGCCCACGGGCCGGGAGCGCGCGTGCGTTTTCCCTCCTGGTCGATTGGCTGCGGGGGTCGGGTGCCCTTTCACGGGGAGATGGAACCATGAAGAAGCTGGAGCTCGATCTGGACCGCCTGGTGGTGGAAAGCTTCGAGGCCGAGCCGGCGCAGGCGGACCGGGAGGGGACGGTGCGAGGGCACCAGTCGGGAATACCGTCCTGCCGTTATCCCTGTACGGACTGGGACTCCTGTCCCGCCACCTGCGATTATCCATCCTGCGCGTGCTAGGCAGCCCCCGAACACCGCACACGCGGAGGGCGCGCCGTATTTACGGCGCGCCCTTTCTGCGCTTCGGTCAAACGGAAAACGGTATGTCTCACGCGCAGACGCAGAGGCGCGGGGAGGCGGAGGCGATGGGGTAGCGTGGAGGCGACGGCCCAGGTATCGTGGAGCCTGGCAAGCGGCTGGACCACACACGGGAGCGGGGCGATGGACGGGAAACAGAAGAAGACGATGCAGAAGGCGGGGCTGCTGCTCGGCGCCGCGGGGCTGCTGCTCTTCATCGTCGGCGTGAAGCGCCGCCACCGGATCGACGACGAGATCGAGATCGGCCCTCCCCCGCCCCGCCGCCGCGACGAGCGCGCAGGCGACGAACAGGAGCGGGATGAGGACGATTGACGCTCCCGCAGGGTCCCACGCGACGAGGGCGCCCCGGCATCGGCCGCGGCGCCCTCGTGCATGTTTCCTTCGATCCGGCCGGATTCAGCAGGAGCAGGCCATCATGTCGAGCAACCCGAGTCGCAGCGGAGCTTTCCGCACGTTCGCCACGCGCCGCCCGGCGGCCGGCGCGCTGGCTCTCCTGCTCTGCGCGGGGTGCGGCGTACAGGCCGGGCGCGGCGCGCCGGCCGCGCCCGCTCCCGGCACCACGCACGTACAGATGCACGCGCTCGGCAGGGACACGGCGCCCGCGGCCACCCCGCCGCTGACGCCCTTTTTGGCTGGCGCGCGGGCCACCGTCGGTCGCTTCGGCGCGTTCCAGGTCCTGGAGGACAGGGACACGACCTCGCTCCAGATCCCGGACGTGCCATCCGGATGGACCAAGGTCCACCTGTCGTTCACCTCGAACGACGGGCGGGTGAACGTCGCCCTCACGGACAACGGCTCGTCACTGACCGTGCGCTCCCGTACTTCGACGAGCTGTTCTTCCTATTCAGGTTACTTCCATTATGGGGAGAGAGCCGGCGAGAGCCACCTCTACGAGGCGATGGCGGACGAGCTGCGCAGGGTCACGGAAGCCTGTCCCAGGGGGATGGAGGCGGCCGAACAGTACCGGCGGCAGTTCAGGCACGCATGGAAGGAATTTCCGGCGGCGATGAATGCGATGAAGACGAGGATCCTCGTGGTCTTCGAGGGGAGGATGGCGCGCTGCGAGAATCCCGCGAACGGGTACGACTATGTCGTCCGGATGGAGATGGCCCGCAGGTGCGACTACGAGTGACCCGGCCGCTCGGGACAGCGCGAACCAGGCTGAAAACAGATCGTCTCCGCGTCTCTGCGTGAAGTCCAGCTTCGTCCGTCAGGACACCCACTCCGACCGTGTCCGGGTAGGGTGCCATCGCCCGCGCGGCTCCGGTCCACGCGCGAGGGGACGACGGAGCCCAGGCTCCATCGCCCCCTCGCCTTCAACGCACGACGCGGCAGGTCAGGCGGGCTTGGCGACCGCCGCCCGCTTCGCCGCGAGCTTGCGCTTGCGGTCGCCGTGCTTCGGGCGGGTCTTGCCCCGGGTGCCGCGGGCCACCTTGCCGCGCTTGGTCTTCATGTCTCCCCTGCCCATGTTTGCTCCTTCGGTTACGTCGATGCAACGCCACATTCCCCAACGAAGTCTCCCACAATTGCCAGGCAGGCGCAAGGACGTCAGGTACTTACGCGTACCGGGACGATGCAGAAGGCGGGGCTGCCGATCGGCGCGGCCGGTCTCCTCCTCTGCATCGTCGGGGTGAAGCGCCGCTACCGGATCGACGAGGAGCGCGAGGTCGGCCTCCCCCGCCCCGCCGCCGCGACGAGGGCGGAAACGACGAACGGTCGTGCATTTCTCGGCCGGACGAAGGCAAACACCTGTCCGGATGCCGGGTCAGGAGTAACTGTGCATCACGGTCGCCGTGCGGCGCCACCGCCCATCGCTTCCCCGTTCCATCACCAGCATCGCGCCCTCGCCGCACATCCCGTCGCACCAGTACGCGACCGTCACCAGCGCCCGGTTCCCGCCGCGGTCGAAGCCCACGCGGGAGACGACGAGCCGCCCACTCGCGGCCAGCCTCACCGCCGACCCCGCGAGCCCGCCGAGCTGGGGGAGGAGGGTCACCCGGCGTCCCCGGACACGGCGCGCGTCCACCCGCGCCGGCTGGCGGTTGCGCGCGACGTAGTCGTCCAGCAGCCCCGGCGACAGCTCCGGGTCCGCCCGGTGCGACGCGACGAACGCGGGGGTCGTGGTCAGCATGCGGTCCGTCTGCTCCTCCATCGCGACGCGGAGGTGTTGGGCCCCGAACCCGAAATCGACGGCAGCGGCCCAGACGGCGTACTCGTCCGCGCTGGGGACCTGCAGCGAAGGCGCATCGCCCCGCGAGCAGGCGGCAAGCAGGGTGATCGCTCCGAACAGGATGCCGAGCCGCCTCATCGCCAGTCGTCGCCTGGGAAGGGATCTATGCAGCCGTCCGCTATTCGTCTCCATGACACCTGCGAGCGTCCGGAATGTTCCGCGACCCGGGCGCCGGGGCTCACGCCGGATCCGACGCGCCGCGCAGGGTCATCAGCACGTCGTCCATCTGGAGGTCGGCCAGCTCCGGAGGCGGCGGGGCGTATTCCAGCGGGTGTACCTGGAAGCGGTCGCGCGGCTTCTTCGCGAGCGCCAGCTTCCATTCCCACGTCACCCACTCCGACTCCTTCGCGCTGAGCGACCAGAAGAGGAGGAAGAGGTCGGACGTAGCGATCTTCCGCTCGATCTGGTCCTTCCACACCTGGCTGGGGACGAGGGAGAGATGGTCGAGCCAGATCTCCAACCCCGCCGCGATGCGCACGGAGGCCAGGCGGTCGAGGACGCGCTGCCGGTCTTCGTGCGCGTACGACGCGAAAGCGGTACGGGCCGGCGTCGTGGACACCGTCATCCGCTCGTCGGGCGCGGATGACGAGCCCACGACCACCGTCAGGACGATGGACGCGACCCGGACGCCCTCCACCAGCACCTCCAGCCGTGGCATCAGTGTGGAAGGTGCGCCGAGCGCCGGCACCTCCACAGGGAAATCGACGATGTTGCTGGCGCTGCGCCATACGAACTCCTCTTCAACCGGCGCGGCCTGCGTGCCCATCAGGGTCATCCGCACGCGCACGCGCGTACCGTCCGCCCAACGGCATGTGCGGACGTCGGCGTACGTCTCCGATGCAGGCGAAAGCTGCCGCAGCAGCGCGAGGGTGGCCTCCCGGCGTGCATCGGCATAGGCCGCGAACCGCACTACGAGCAACGAACCCGGAGCGGCCCTCGACGGCGCCGACGCCGCGAGGAAGACGTCCGACGCAGGGCCCCGTCCCGGAAGCGGTTCTCCCTCCTCCTCCTCCTCTTCTTCCTCCTCCTCTGCCGCCACCTCCAGTTGAGGAACATCGCCTGGATCGACCGTCTTCGGTGGGCAAGGTCTCGGCGGTTCCATTGAACGGGGCCTCCGGAGCGCCGATCGCGTGCCGGTTGCAGCGACGAAGGACGCAATCGCCACGAGCATGACCAGAAACCCCGGCCAGAGCGGCCATCGAATCCCAATCATCTCCAGCAGCAACGGCGCGCCTCTCGCCACGAGCAAGATCACCACGACTGCTGCCACCGCCCGAACGGCTCCGCCGGTGGGAGAGGGACCGCGGCTGCGCGGTTGTGTGCTCATCGTGAATCCCCAGGGATGAAATTTTCGTGGCAGGCGAATTGTCCTCCACCTATAGTGCGCCGAACACGCGCCGCCAACAATGCCGGTGCAGCCGTCGAACAGGACGGAACGTGCGGTGGCGAAGGGGTGCGGACGGGTTATATTCGCGGCGCCCGCGCGTGGGTCCGCGCGCGGGCGCGAGCCGTCAACGCCGACCCCACGGAGCCGGATGTCCGTCACCGAGTACCTCCAGCGGAACCGCGAGCAGAGCCTCGCCGAGCTGAACGAGCTGCTGCGCATCCCCAGCATCAGCGCCAAGAGCGAGCACAGGGCCGACACCGCCGCGGCGGCCGAGTGGCTCGCCGACCGCATGCGCGCCATCGGCCTCGAGGTCGAGCTCGTCGCCACCGCCGGGAACCCGGTGGTGCTCGGGGCGTGGCGCGGGGCGGCGGGCGCGCCCACCCTCCTCGTCTACGGCCACTACGACGTGCAGCCGCCCGAGCCGCTGGACGAGTGGCTGTCGCCGCCCTTCGAGCCCACGGTGCGCGACGGGAAGCTCTTCGCCCGCGGCTCGGTGGACGACAAGGGGCAGGTCTACCTTCACCTCAAGGCGGTCGAGGCGCACCTGGCCACCAACGGCTCGCTCCCGGTGAACGTCGTCTTCCTGGTCGAGGGCGAGGAGGAGGTCGGCTCCGAGCACCTGCCGCAGTTCCTGGCCGACCACGTGGACCGGCTGCGCTGCGACGCGGTGATGATCAGCGACACCACCATGTTCGCCCCCGGGCTGCCGTCCATTACCATCGGCCTGCGCGGGCTGGCGTACATGGAGGTGCGGGTGCAGGGCCCCTCGGTGGACCTGCACTCCGGCGCGTACGGCGGCGCCGTGGTGAACCCCGCCAACGCGCTGGCAAAGATCATCGCGCAGCTGCACGACGCGCGCGGCCGCGTGACCGTTCCCGGCTTCTACGACAAGGTGCGGGAGATGGACGCGCGCGAGCGCGAGAACGTCGCGGGGCTCCCCTTCCAGGAGGAGGGGCTGCGCGAGGAGGTGGGCGCGCCGAAGCTGGGGGGCGAGGAGGGGTACGGCCCGCTGGAGCGGATCTGGGTGCGCCCCACCCTCGACGTGAACGGCCTCCTCTCCGGCTACACCGGCGAGGGCGCCAAGACCGTCCTCCCCGCGAAGGCGATGGCCAAGGTCTCCATGCGCCTGGTCCCCGACCAGGACCACAAGGAGGTGGAGCGCGCCTTCACCGGCTACGTGAAGTCGCTCGCGCCCGAGGGGGTGAAGGTGGAGGTGGAGGCGCTGCACGGCGGCCAGCCCTGGTTCGCGGAGCCGAGCGGCCCGGTGTTCGAGGCGGCCCGCCGCGCGCTGGCGAAGGCGTACGGGCGCGACCCGGTCACCATCCGCGAGGGCGGCTCCATCCCCATCGTGAAGGCGTTCGAAGACACGCTGGGCGCGCCGGTGGTGCTGATCGGCTTCGGCCTCCCCGGCGAGAACGCGCACGCCCCCAACGAGTGGATGTCGCTGGACAACTTCCACCGCGGCGCCGAGGCGATCGCCATGCTCTACGACGAGCTGAGATGACGGACGGGGACGGCGCCCCACCCGTTCCCTCGCCCGAGGCGGAGGCGCGCGCGCTCGTCGCCCAGGTGGAGGCGCGGCTGGCGCCGCTGCTGCGCGAGGCGCACCTGGCCGGGTGGGAGGCCGCCACCGGCGGGGGCGAAGAGGCGCTCGCGCGCGCCACCGCCGCGCGCGCGGCCGCCACCCTGGTGTTCGCCGACGCCGGGTCGGCGCGGCGCGTCCGCGGCTGGCTGGAGGGGGGCGCCGTGCGCGACCCCCTGCTGCGCCGCCAGCTGGAGCTGCTGGACCACGACTACACCCGCAGCCAGCTCCCGCCCGAGACCATCGAGGACCTGGTGCGCCGCGCGGGCGAGCTGGAGCACCTCTTCCACACCCACCGCTCCACCTTCCGCGGCGAGCGCCTCTCCAACAACCAGCTGTACGACGCGCTGCGGGGCGCCACCGACTCCGCGGCGCGGCGCGAGGCGTGGGAGGCGAGCAAGGAGATCGGCCGCGAGGCCGCGGGGCCGCTGCTGGAGCTGGTGCGCCGCCGCAACGCCGCCGCCCGCTCGCTGGGGTTCGCCAACTTCTACGCGATGGAGCTCGACCTCCAGGAGCTCGGCGAGGCGCGGCTCTTCGCGCTCCTCGACGACTTCCGCGACCGCACCGACGCGCCCTTCCGCCGCTTCCGCGAGGAGATGGACCGGGCGCTGGCCGCACGCTTCGGCGTGGCCCCGGACGCGCTCAGGCCCTGGCACTGGGACGACTTCTTCGCGCAGGAGGCGCCGGCCACGCAGGGGGTGGAGCTGGACGGCTGCTTCGCCGGGCGCGACCTGGTGGCGCTGGCGGCGGAGTTCTTCCGCGGCATCGGCCTCCCCGCGGACGGCGTGCTGGCGCGCAGCGACCTGTACGAGCGCGAGGGGAAGGACCAGCACGCCTTCTGCCAGGACGTGGACCGCGAGGGCGACGTGCGGGTGCTCTGCAACCTGCGCGACAACGAGCGGTGGATGGCCACCCTGCTCCACGAGCTGGGGCACGCGGTGTACGACGAGCACATCCCCCGCGAGCTCCCCTTCTTCCTGCGCACCATCGCGCACACGCTCACCACCGAGGCCATCGCCATGTACATGGGGCGCCTCACGCGCGACCCGGCATGGCTGCGCGACGCCGCCGGGGTGGAGCTGGCCCCGGCCGAGGCGGCGGACGTGCGCGCGCAGCTCCGCGCGGCGATGCTGGTGTCGGCGCGCTGGATCCTGGTGATGGTGTACTTCGAGCGCGAGCTGTACCGCGACCCCGACCGCCCGGACCTGGACGCGCTCTGGTGGGAGCTGGTGGAGCGCCTCCAGCTCGTCCGCCGCCCGGAGGGGCGCGCCGCGCCGGACTGGGCGGCGAAGATCCACCTCTCCCTCTCCCCCGTCTACTACCACAACTACCTGCTGGGGGAGCTGATGGCCTCGCAGATCTCCGCCCACGCCCGCCGCGGGGTGCCGGAGGGGCGCAGCATCGCGGGGCACCCCGAGGTGGGCGCCTTCCTGCGCGAGCGCATCTTCGCCCCCGGCGCGTCGCTGGACTGGAACGCGCTGCTGGTGCACGCCACGGGCGAAGAGCTGACCCCGCGCTGGTTCGTGGACGAGTTCGTGGGCCGATGAACGCGTGCTCCGGCACGACCCGGATGCGGCCACGACCGCCGCGACCGCGGCATTTGCGTGGCTTCCGCGGCAGGCTCCGTGGTGGCCGCAATCAGATCCTTCGGCCCGGCCGTCACCTGTGTGGAGCGAGATCCGGTGTGATCGGGCCTCATACCAAATCCGCCTGAACACTTTGTGTTTACGCACCCAACCCAACGACGTCATCCTGAGGCCGGCCAAGCTGCAATTCTCGGTTGTGAAATGACTTGCAGGCCGAAGGATCTATAACCACGTCAGCACGTGAGTCGGCGAGATGCATCAACTCTATCGCCGGATCTGGTATCAGGATGACACTCGGTTGCACAATCGATTTCAAGAAACGGTATGAGAGATCCCTCCTGGATGCAGCTCTCCGCGCAGCACCGGAAGACGCCGCCTCCGCCGCCTCCCGTCCCCGCGGCCGGCGCGCCGGTGCCCGCCGCCGCCGACCCCGACGACGATCCGCCGTACCTGGCCGCGTGGCTCTCCTATCGCCGGCAGTGGCGGGGCATCTGGCTGAACGGCGTGGTGGGATGGGTCGTGATCGCCGCGCTGGTGGCGATCCTTCCCCGCTTCGCGAGGGGAGAGATGGTGCTCTCCGCGCTCTTCCCGATCTGGGCGCTGGTCTGGTTCACGGGGACGGCGATCGCGATGGTGCGGCTGGTGGCGTTCTCGTGCCCGCGCTGCGGCCAGACCTTCTTCAACCCCCTCGTGCCCCCGATGTCGCAGATGAAGTGTCGCGGCTGCGGCCTCCGCAAGTTCCACGTGGACGACCACGGCACGCCGCTGTACCGCCTCCTCCACGCCCGCCGGCGCGAGGAAGCGTAACCGACGAAAAGCATCACGCAGAGGCGCGGAGACGCAGAGAGCCGCCGCGGACTCTCTGCGTCTCCGCGCTTTCTGTGTGCGGCCATTGTTCCTACGGCGGAGAGGACGGCGCCCGCGGCGGGAGCAGCTTCGGCCGGCGATACAGCACCGCCTGGCTGAACGCCATCCAGATCTTCTGCTCCTCCTGCCGTGATTCCACCGGCATGGCGCCCAGCTTCTTGTACAGGTCGGGGAGGAAGACGTCGAAGGCCGCCTTCACCATCTCGCCCCAATCCTGCACGGCCGCCAGGGCTCGTCGTGACGAGAACCAGGCGGCGGCCAGCGCCGCGACTGGAACCCACCAGGTCGGAGCCCATGCGTGCTCCACGGCCGCGAGCACTCCCCACTCCGCGGTCACCACCAGCCCCACCAGCCACAGGTTCAGCCAGAAGTCGGCCTGCGCCTTGGCCTCGTCCACCATCCCCAGGAACTCCTTGGGGATGACCGCCAGCAGCCGGAGCCATCCCGGGATGCTGTCGAGGCCGTACATGATGCGCGGGTACACCTCGAAGGCTCGCAACGCGTTGCCGAAGCGGGTGGGGAGCAGATGCTCCTCCTCAGGGAACTCGCGGACCTCGGCCCTCATCAGCCGGCCGAGCCCGGTGCGGCTCGGGCGCGGGGGAGAGCCGCGGCCGTCCGCTCTCGCCTGGGCGATCCGGGCTTTCAGCTTCGTGAAGCGCCGCCGCTCCAGCCACGCGAGCAGCCGGAGCGGGTTCAGCGCCCCATATCCCTCGAAGAACCGGTACACCGCGCGGTTGATGCCGAGCAGCGCCACGCCACCGAGCCAGGCGGCTGCCCCGGCGACCGTCGTGCCGATGAGCAGGTTCTCGTCGAGGCGGTCCAGCAGCGCCGGGGTCACGTCGAACGCGTCGAGCAACCCGACGGTCACCGCCAGCAGAACCGCGAACGGCAGGAAGAAGCCGATCGCGAAGTCGCGGCCGAGCAGCTTGGGGAGTTCTCCAAACACGCTCAGCCCCCCGCCCCGGTGTCCTCGTCATCCGGGGGCGGTGTCGTGGGATCACCCGGAAATCCGCGGAATTCCGCGGGACCTGAGCCAGAGCCCAGACTCCCGCCCCCCAGGCCGGAACTGGTACTCCCGCTCGCACCCGCCGAGCCGAAGTTGCCTGAAAGACCGCCGCTGCCCGTGCTGCCGAGACCAGAGGCGTATCCTGTACCGGTGCCTGCGCCGCTGGAGCCGCCGGTAGTGCCGAGACCGCTGGAGCCGCCGGTAGTGCCGAGACCGCTGGAGCCGCCGGTGGTGCCGAGGCCGCTGGAGCCGCCGGTAGTGCCGAGACCGGTGGAACCGAGGCCGCTGGCGTAGCCGGTGCCGGAGCCGAGGCCGCTGCCCGCCTCGCCGGTACTGCCGAAACCGGTGGGGCCGAGGCCCTCGGCGTAGACGAGGTCGCTGCCGGCCTCGTCCATCGGCTCGTACCCGAGGTAACGTCCGTGCTCGGCCTTCGTGAGCGAGACCGTCAGCACGCCGTCGGCGAACCGGACGCGAACCCTGGTCTCGATATCGTCTCGAGCCAGCCCGGGAATTTCCATGGAGATCTGGATCTCGCCATCGGTCTCCACGATTCGCGGGCCACGGATTTCTCCGCGCTGGAACGCCTCCCCACGAATTTCGCCCGGCTTCGCGGGATACCAGCTCCCGCTCCCCGCACCTCCGCTCGAATGTGCGTCCATTCTTCACCTCCGCATCAATCGCGTTGCGCACCTGCAGCGTGCATCCCAGCCATGAATGAATCCCTCGCCCCTGATCGTCAAGCCTCTCGCGCCACTTCTCGTCGGGGCGAGGGCCATTTCACGTGCCCCTTGCACCTCACGCAACGTGAGGTATTACCCTTCTGCCGTGGCCACACACACGCGAGAAAACGAAGGAGGCGGCATGGCGCGGGACGGGTGGAAGGTGGGGGAGCTGGCGGAGGCGACGGGGCTCACCGTGCGCACGCTGCACCACTACGACGAGATCGGGCTGCTGAAGCCGTCGCGGCGCACGCGCGCCGGGCACCGCCTGTACGGCGAGGGCGACGTCGCGCGGCTGCAGCAGGTGACCTCGCTGCGCCAGCTGGGATTCCCGCTGGAGCAGATCCGCGACCTGCTGGACCGGCGCGGCATGTCGACGCGCGAGATCGTGGAGCTCCACCTGGCCCGTGTCCGCGAGCAGATCGAGCACCAGCGCACGCTTTGCGAGCGGCTGGAGCGGATCGCGAAGCACCTCGAAGCGGCGGAGACCGTCTCCGCCCACGAGCTCATCCAGACCATCGAGGCAACGACCATGTACGACAAGTACTACACCCCCGAGCAGCGCGAGCAGCTGAACGCCCGCGCCACCCTGATCGGCGACGAGCGCATCCGGCAGAGCCAGGCCGACTGGCAGACGCTGATGGACGAGGTGCGCGCCGAGATGGACCGCGGCACCGACCCGGCCGACCCGCGTGTGCGGGCGCTGGCCGCGCGCTGGGACGCCCTGGTCGCGGAGTTCACCGGCGGCGACCCCGGGATCGCGCAGTCGCTGGGCCGCATGTGGAAAGAGGAAACCAACATCCACGGCATCGACACCGCGGCGATGCGCGAGATGGGCGAGTACGTCCAGCGCGCGCGCGAGGCCGGCAAGGGGGCGTAACTCCGCCTCCCGCACCAGACCGGCTCACGCAGAGCCGCGGAGGGCACAGGGAGACGATGCTTGTCTCCCTGCATCCTCCGCGGCTCTGCGTGCGACCCGCGCGTGCCCGCTCCGCTGGGGCATCCCCGCCCCATCCCCGCGTAAAAAACGGCCTCACGCACCGGCCGAGCGTGCAGATAATCCGCACCGCCGCTCGCTTTTCCGAAATGGCTCCAACGGCATGCGGGTTGCCCTTACCGGCACCGCGCCGGCGCCTTCCTCCCTCTCTCACCGCCGGCGACTCCCCGCACGTCCCCCCCCTGGAGGTTCTCATGTCCATCGCGGTAAACGAGTCGGCGGCCACTCCTCAAGCGGCGCAGGCGCCCGCCTCGAGCCCGGCCCTCTCCATCGCCTCCCGGCGCTACCTGATCGCGGGCCTCGGGGCCTGCCTCCCGCTCCTGGTCGGCTACTGGGCGGACCGGAACACCTTCTTCAACGAGCCGATGCGGGTCGCCACCATGGTGTCGGTGCTGTTCAGCACCCTTGGCTTCTTCGTGGCGGGGGTGGCGTCGGCGTGGCTTTACCCGGACGAGAACAACCGGCTGAAGCTCTTCCAGCTCGGGCTGGCCGCGCCCGCCATGTTCACCGCGATGATCGCCGGGCAGCCGAAGGAATCCGGCCGCGGTGCGCTGGCGACCCGCGACCACCCCGTAGCGGCGGAGGCCGTCTCCATGCTCGCCCTGGTGACGCCGGCGTACGCGGCGGAGCCTCCGCAGCAGCAGGTATACTCCTTCGCCGACAAGCCGCAGGAGGGGCTGGGCCGCGCCATCCTGCGCGGGATCACGCGCGAAGCGCCCCGGTACGGCAACACCTTCGTGTACCTGAACGAGCGCTTCCCCACCGCGGCGGCGGCGGCGGCGCGGGTGGCCGGCCTGGGCGTGCCGTCGCGGGTGTACGGCCCCGGCGGCCCGCTCCCCGGCTTCGTGGTGGTGTTCGGCGACTGGCTCACCCCCACCGATGCCAGCGAGGTGCTCACCGGGGTGGAGCGGCGCGGCGTGCACGCGGACCTGTGGACCAGGCCGGGCTGATCCCCATCGAAAGGCCGTAAGCCGAAGCTGTCTCGCGCAGAGCCGCGAAGGGCGCAGGGAGACGCGCTGTCTCCCTGCGCCCTTCGCGGCTCTGCGTGCGAATCAGCCGATTGGTCAGGCGCGCGGGAAGCCGGCAAGGGAGTGTGACGCCGCTACCCGTCGTCTCAGTCGACTGGGAAACGCTCCGCCGCACGGTTCGCGGCGGAGCGCTTTTCATCCCATGTGGGCAGGACGTTACTTGAACAGCGTCCCGAGCAGCGAGGTCAGGGTGCTCCCATCCACGAAGCCCACGAAACCGAAGCCCATGGGCAAGAGGAACTTGTCCTTTTCCTGGCAGTCGTCAAAGACCATGTCCGCGATGCAGGAGGAGTTCCTGACCACCTTCCGCCGTCCGGCGTGCATCACGAATTGAAGATCGTAAGCCACGCCTTCGCGCGTCACCCCAACGAACGGCTGGAGCGCGGAGATGCCGACGTAGAAGTCCCGGTCCGGGCTCTTGAGGGCGACTCCGAGCACGCCGCGCAGCCAGCGGGCGCTCGGCACGACCGGGAAATCGGATACGATCAGCGGATCCGTGCGCCACTCCGATCCCACCTTCGACACGGTGGTCCGGGTCGAATCGCCAGCCGTCGAGTCCTTGAGTACCCGGAAGCTGCGATAGTCGTGGATGAGCGCCAACCCGCCACCCAGCCGCGGCAGACCCCGCCCGATCGCGGTCATGGTGAGGGTCTTCGACCGCTCGTCGGCCAGTACCGCGCGCAGGTGCTGCCGGCCGATGTTCGACCCCAGAGTCCACCACGTCGTGGCGACGCAGGCATTCCCCTCCATCACGCCCCGCACCGAGTCCGGGCTGACCGTCCCGTCACCCACCGAAGGGGTGAAGACGACGACGTTGCTGCTGCAGTCGCTGCCGGGACTGGTGATAAAAACGCGTGTCGAGTCGGTGAGTTGCCGCTGCACGAACCAGTGGGGAACACCCCCCCGCGAAGCGGGAAGGAGCGTGCGGCTCGTCCCCGGCGCCGGCGCCAGCTTGAGCTCGATCTCACGTTGTCCGCCGGTCGAGCCCATCGCGCGGATGACCACCGGCTGGTCGCCCACGGTCCCTGACCACCTGGTCGTAGCAATACCGTTCTTGTCCACACGCGGAGCGAGGGGGATCAGAGTCCCGTTGGTCCCGCTGTCCTGTCTGAACGTGACGACGACGCTGCTGTCGGCCGGCTCGACACGAACCTGAATCGTCTGGGTCGTCGCGCCCTTGGGAACGCGGACCGTGCAGCGATCGCTCGCATTCGCCGGCTCTTCGGGGGTTACGCACTTGATCTGCTGCGCGTGCAGAGACCCTTGCGCGACGCCGAGGAAAGCGGCCGCGCAGACCAGGACTGTACGTTGTAAACGCATATTGTTCCAGAGGCTGGAGGGGGTGGGCCCGCGAAGGAAGGTCCCATTATGCGCCGGGTTCCAGCTCTTGTAAAGCTTCTCGATCCTGAACCATTTTTACCGAAAATCTACACCGCGCGCCGAGCTCGCGCGCGGCAGCACCGCGGAGAGACGCCTCATCTCACGCAGAGCCGCGGAGGACGCAGAGAGACACCGCTGTCTCCCTGCGCCCTCTGCGGCTCTGCGTGCGAATCAGCCGATTGTCAGCAACAGCCCGGTTCCGTCGCGGTGCAGCACTCCGTACCGGCAAAGCCGGAACAGTCGAGCGGGCACGCCGTGAAGTTGCAGCTCACGTACCTAGTTGCGGTGCCACAGTCCGTTGTGGGATTGTAGCCGTGCACCGTACCTGGACGCGCGCGGGTACCCGCCGTGGAGAAGGTCTCCACCGCCAGGTCGTCCAGCTTCAGGGTCAGCTTCTTCATTTGCGGCCTCCCGCGTGGTGAGTGGCAAATCGAAGTGGACATGCAGTGGGGCAGGTCCCGCATCTGCTTTTATGACGCGAAAGAGATGCCGCTGTCTCTCCGCGCCTCTGCGGCTCTGCGTGAGATTGCCGTTTACGTCCCTCGCCCGATCTCCATCCCCAACCTCACCGCTCGGCATTCAAATCGCGAGTGCCGCCTCCAGCGCGCGCATCCCCTCGTCAGGAAAATCGTACAATCCCCATTCCCGGCGGTACCCCGCGGTCCCGTGCTCCCGCAGGATCTCCTGCGCCGCGGACAGCACCTGGCCGGCGAAGGTCCGCGTGCGGCACTCGGCATCGAGCAGCACCTCGCCCACTTCGTCGGGAAGGTCGGCGAACGCGTCTTCCAGCCTGAGGATGCGCACCCGCATCCGCTCGGGGCCGGCTCGGCGGAGGCGCCAGCGCACCTCCGCCGGCTCCTCGTGGAACGAGAACGTGCTCTCCGCTGCGCCCTTCACGACGGCGGTCGTGGCCGCGAGCAGGTCGGCGAGCGCGTCGCTCAGGTAGCTCGCGATCATGCTCGCCTGCTGTCCGGCGATCTCGACGTCGCAGTCCGCCCACCCGTGCCCGGTGAGCCGGTAGTCGACCTTCACCGCTCGCGGCCTCCATCGCCCGTCCGCCCGATCTCCATCCCCAGCCGCACCGGGGTGCCCGGCGCCAACTCCGGCGCCAGCTCGACGCGGCCGGGCTCGAAGACCAGGACCACGGTGGAGCCGAGGTGGAAGGTCATGATGTGGTCGCCCTGCTTCACCGTGACCGGCGGGTCGTACGTCTTCGTCTCGGCCGCGGTGCCGCGGCGGTTGGTGACCCAGCCGTCGGTGCCGGGGGCGGCGTTCCACTCGCGGTCGAAGGCGGCGGAGATGCGGCCCACGTTGTAGGCGCCCACCGCCACCACCGCCACGCGCCCGAGCGGCCCGTCGAGGTAGCAGAGGAGCCGCTCGTTGCGCGCGAAGAGGTCGGGGACGTGCATCACCGCGCCGACGTTCACCGGCATCAGCGCCCCGGGGACGTGGCGCGCCCGCGCGATCGCGCCGTCCGTCGGCGCGTGGATGCGGTGGTAGTCCTTCGGGCTCAGGTAGAGGGTGACGAAGGCGCCGCCCTCGAAGCGCTCCCACTGGCCGTCTTCGTCCAGCAGGTCGCGGAGGGAGTAGGTGCGCCCCTTGGCCTGGATCAGCCGCCCGCCGGTGACGCGCCCCACCTGCCCCGTCGCGCCGTCGACCGGCGAGGCGGCGACGCGCGGGTCGGCCGGCCAGGTGCGGACGCCGGGCTTCAGCTCGCGGGTGAAGAAGCGGTTCAGCGACGGAAAGCTCTCCAGCGGCTCCGCGGCCTCGGAGGGGTCGGCCCCCACCAGCCGCGCGAAGCCGCCGAGCACCGGCCTGCGCAGCGCCCGCGGCAGGCGCACGTCCGCCATCCGCCCGAACGCGCGGCTGAAGGCCCCCTGCGGCACCCGCCCCAGCGCGGCGAGGAGGGCCCGGGTACGCGCGCCGGGCGTGTCCGGCGCCGCGCCATCGGCCGACGGCGACGCGGGAGCGCGGGAGGCGGCGGACGTGGAGCGGTCGGGCGGGCTCGTCATCGGATCGGCGTCGGTACGGCGGTGGTGGTGCGTGGATGCGAAGACCGCGGCGGGCCGCGGCTCCGGAATCGCGCGGGTGACCGGCAAACAGCGGTCGCGCGCCGTTGCAAGCGCAGCGCCCCACCCTCCCCTCGTGGGAGGGTCGGTTTTTCGCGGACAGCAGTACCGTCCGTCGAAAAACCGGGGAGGGGACGCCGCGGACGCGCACCGGACCCCATCCCCCGCCCCCCGCCGTCGCATGGCGCGCGCCGCGGGGGCGGAGGTGTTAGATTCGCCGGCCTCCACGACCAACGGAACCCGACGACCAGGACGCACGTGACGGACACCGCCGCCTCTTCCACCCTCCGCTTCCCGGTGCGCACGCACGCGCTGGGGAACGGGATGCGGATCATCTGCCACGAAGACCGCTCGGCGCCCATCGTGGCCGTGCACCTGATGTACCGCGTGGGCTCGCGCGACGAGCGCCCGGGGCGCACCGGCCTCGCCCACCTGCTGGAGCACCTGATGTTCGAGGGGTCGCTGCACGCCCCCAAGGGGCAGTTCGACGACCTGCTGGAGCGCGTGGGCGGCACCAACAACGGCTCCACCTGGCTCGACCGCACCAACTACTTCGAGACCGTGCCCTCCAACGCGGTGGAGCTCCCGCTCTGGCTGGAGCGCGAGCGCATGGCCTTCTTCCTCCCCGTGCTCGACGCGGAGATGCTCGAGGTGCAGCGCGGGGTGGTGATCAACGAGCGCCGCCAGGCCTACGAGAGCCGCCCCTACGGGCTGGCCGACCAGCGCCTCCACGAGATGCTCTTCGCCGGCGGCCACCCCTACGGCTGGCCCACCATCGGCTACATGCCCGACCTCGAGGCGATCACCCTGGACGACGCCAGGGGATTCTACCGGACGTACTACACGCCCGGCAACGCGGTGCTGGTGCTCGCCGGCGACCTCTCCCCCGACGACGGCTTCGCGCTCGCCGAGCACTACTTCGGCGACCTGCCGCCGGGGCCGTCCATCCCCCCGCTCCCGCTTCCCGCCGACCTCGCGCCCCCAGCCGACGTGAGCCACGAGACGATGGAGGACGACGTCTCCTTCCCCCGTGTCTACAGCGCCTGGGCGGTGCCGGGGTACGGCACGCGCGAGTGGGTGGCGCTCGACGTGCTCGCCTACCTGCTGGCGGACGGCGACAGCAGCCGCCTGCAGCGCGCGCTGGTGCGCGAGGGGCGGCTGGCGCAGGACGTGGACTCGTACCTCTACCCCACCGCGCTCTGCGGCGTCTTCGGCATCGTCGCCACCGCGCGCAGCGGCATCGCGCCCCAGGCGCTGGAGTCGGCCGTGCGCCGCGTGCTCGACGAGGTGGCGGGCGGCGGCGTCTCGGACGAGGAGGTGCTGGGCGCCGTGCGCCGCGTGCGCCGCGACCAGGTGAGCGAGCTGGCGATGGTGGAGGAGCGCGCCGACGCGCTGGCCTACGCCGCCACCACGCTGGGCGAGCCCGAGGCGCTGGAGCGGGTGATGGACCTCTACGCCGCCGTCACCCCCGAAGAGGTGCGCCGCGCCGCCGAGGCGTGGCTGGGCGCCCACCGCGGCGCCACCCTGGCGGTGGTCCCCCGCGCCGGCGCGGAAGCGGAGGTGGCCGATGCCGCCTGAAGCGACCCTCCCCGTGCTGCCGCGGCCCACGCTGGGGCCGCCCCCCGCGCCGCGCGTTCCCCGCCCCGAGCGCTACGCCCTGGCGAACGGGCTGCGTGTGGTCGCCGCGCCCCGCGCGGGGGTGCCGCAGGTGGTGCTGCGCCTGGTGCTCCCCGCCGGCTCCGTCGCCGAGCCGCGCGACTTCCCCGGCACCGCCTCGCTGGTGGGCCACCTGCTCACCGAGGGGACGGAGTCGACCAGCGCCGACGAGCTGCACGCGCGGCTGGACCTGCTCGGCGCCGGCGTGCAGCCCAGCGTGGGGCACGACTTCACCGAGGTGGAGACGGTGCTGCTGAGCGAGACGCTGGCCGAGGGGGTGGCGCTGCTCGCCGAGATCGTCACCCGCCCCGTCTTTCCGCCCGACCAGACGGAGCGCATCCGGGCCGAGTCGCTCGACGCGCTGGTGGCGCGGCTGGACGAGCCCGCCAACGTGGCCGACGACCGCGCGCTGCTGGAGGCGTTCGGCGCGCACCCGTACGGCCTCCCCCCCTTCGGCACCACGGAGGGGATCCGCACCGTGCCGCGCGAGGTGCTGGCGGCCTTCCACGCGGCGCACTACCGCCCGGCCGGCGCGCTGCTGGTGGCGGCGGGCGACTTCGACCCGGCAGAGCTGCGCGAGGCGCTGGAGCGCGGCTTCGCGGGGTGGTCCGGCGCCGCCGAGCCGGTCGTCCATCCCCCCATCCCGGCGCACCCGGCGAACGCGGGGCGGCTGGTGGCGGTCCCCTGGCCCGACGCGGAGCAGAGCGAGATCCGCGTAATCGGCCTGGGGATCAGCCGCCGCGACCCCGACTGGATCCGCGCGGGGGTCGCCAACTTCCTGCTGGGGGGGAGCACCATCACCGGCCGGCTGGGCGCGAACCTGCGCGAGGACAAGGGGTGGACGTACGGGGTGCGCTCCGCCTTCTCCGCCGGGGTGCAGCCGAGCGGCTGGCTGGTGGAGACCGCGGTCGACGGCGAGGCGACCGCCGACGCGGTGGCCGAGACGATGCGGGAGATGCGCCGGCTGATGGAGGAGCCCGTGGGCGCGGCCGAGCTGCGCCGGGTGAAGGATGCGCTGATGCTCTCCCTGCCGCGCCTGTTCGAGACGCCGACGGGGGTGGCCGGCCGCCTCTCCACGCTGGAGGCCTACGACCTGCCGCGCGACTGGTGGGACCGCTACCCCGCCGCCGTCGAGGCCGTCACCGCCGACGACGTGCGGCGCATCGCCCGCGAGCACTTCGACCCGGAGCGCGTCGTTCGGATCGTCGTGGGCGCGGTGGGGGGTGTGGACGGGAGATAAAAGAGAGGGTCTCACACAGAGGAACCAGAGGGACCAGAGGGGTCTCTCTGCTCCCTCTGGTCCCTCTGTGTGAGACTGCTGTTCTTTGTTGGATTCGCCCGAGCGGAGCTAGAGCACGCCGCCGCCGCTCTCGCGCTCGGGGCGCCACACGGCGTCGTCGTCGTACTCGACGTGCTCCTCGGCGACGGCTTCGACCACGGGCACGGGGGCGAGGCGGGTCACCCGCATCGTCCCCTCCCAGCCGCAGGAGGTGCACCACCGGCGGTTGAGGTAGCGCCGCACCGGCCGCAGCGCCGCCACGCGGATGGGGAGCGACTCGCAGCCGCAGCGCGGGCAGTCGCGGCCCGCCGGGAGGAGCGCCAGCAGCAGGGCGAGCGGCGCCAGGAGCATCACCACCCAGAGAGTCGTCATGAGCATCCAGATCATTGCGTGGCCTCCCTGGTTCTCCCGGTGCTTCGCTGCGCCTGTGCCGTGCTGGAGCAGGTTGGCAAACGGCATGCCGCTCCGCGCGCACCCGCGACCCCGCTGACCGGGTACAAATGCGTGTCATTCAAGTAGATGCAAATGCCCCCGGGGCCGCCGTGCGCGAGGCCGCCGAAGTGCTGCGCGGGGGCGGGCTGGTCGCCTTCCCCACCGAGACGGTGTACGGCCTGGGCGCGCACGCGCTCGACCCCGCCGCGGTGGAGCGCATCTACCGGGCGAAGGGGCGCCCCGCCTACAATCCGCTGATCGTGCACGTCGCCGGCGTGGAGGCGGCGCGCGCCCTCTCCAGCGCCTGGCCCGCGGCGGCGGACCGGCTGGCGGAGCGCTTCTGGCCGGGGCCGCTCACCCTGGTGGTGCCCAGGGCCGCGGGGATCCCCGACGCGGTGAGCGCGGGGCTGCCGACCGTGGGCGTGCGCGTCCCCGCGCACCCGGTGGCGCACGCGCTGCTGGCGGAGGCCGGGATCCCGGTCGCCGCCCCGAGCGCCAACCGCTCGTCGCACGTCTCCCCCACCACCGCCGAGCACGTGCGCCGCAGCCTGGGCGACCGTGTGGACCTGGTCCTCGACGCGGGGCCGACGCCCGTGGGGATCGAGTCCACCGTGCTCACCCTGGCCGGCGCCGTCCCCACCGTGCTGCGCCCGGGGACGATCCCGGTCGGCGAGCTGCGCGCGGTGCTGGGCGAGGTGCGGGTCGGTGGCGGCGAAGCGGCGGGCGATGCCGCGCGCCCCTCGCCGGGGATGCTGGACCGGCACTACGCCCCATCGGCCGAGGTGCGGCTCTTCGACCCGGAGGAGCGCGACGCGGCGCTGGCCAAGGCGAGCTGGGCCGCCGGCGAGGACCGCCGCATCGGCGTGATCGCCTTCGCCCCCGCCGCGGCCCCGGCCACGCAGGTGGTGGAGATGCCGGCCGACGCGAGGGCCTACGCCGCGCGGCTCTACTCCGCCCTGCACGAGCTAGACGCCGCCGGGTGCGAGGCGATCTGGATCGAGCGGGTCCCCGACGCGCCGGAGTGGGCCGGCGTGCGCGACCGGCTGCGGCGCGCGGCCGCGGCGGGGTAGCTCTCGAACCCAAAACGGCGGTTTCGGCGTGATGACCTTCACGCACGAACCCCGTCCTGATTAACCTTCCTGCCAGCGCGGGGGCGTGCCGAAACCCACTGGAAGGAGAGGGACTCATGCAATCCAGCGTCCTGAACGTGAACGACCTTCACGTAGAAACCTTCGAGCTCGAATCCCCGCGCAATGGGGCAGCCGCGCTCGATCTGCTGAACACCCGCGCGCCGAAGGACTGTCCCGAAACGTTCCCGCGGCTCTGCTGAACCCATTCGGCCGAAACCGCGCGCCGCGCCGGTTCCGGTCTCCGTCGTCTCCGCGGCTTCCCGCCGGCAGCTACGGTGCGTCCCCTGCGCCCCGCCACGCCGAGCCCAACGCGGACCAGATCGTCCTCCACACCCAGCGATGGAGCAGACATGTCCAGCATCGCCTCGCCGTGCTCGGCGTGGGCCGGCGTGCGCGACCGGCTGCGGCGCGCGGCCGCGGCGGGGTGACCGTGGGAGGGCGGATCGTCATCCCGTCGCCCGCCCCGCCGGAGGCCGTCCTCGCCGCGATCCGCGAGGACGGCCGCGAGTGGCGGGAGTCCGTCATCCCGCCGGCACTGCGTGGGGAGCTGCGCTTCCGCGTCGCCGTGCTCGTACAGGGGGAACGCTTCCGGCTGGAGCTCCCCTCGCAGCTGGAGCATGCCGAGGACGTCACGCTGCGCGGGACGGTCTCTCCCGCGCGCGGGGGCGGGAGCGTCGTCCGGGCCGGGTTCCAGTCCGACTCGCCGGTCTTCTGGATGGTGATCGCGGGCGCGGGCGCGCTGACGCTCTCCGCGAACCTCGCCTGGGGCCTGTTCCTCATGGCCGCGGCCGCGCTGCTCGGTGGCCTGGACGCATGGCGCGGCTCGCGCCTCGACGACGGCAATCCGGTGGCGGCATACCTCGCGGAGCGGCTGCGCACGGCCGTCGACCGTGCCGCCGGACCCGGCCTGGGCCACGAGGTGCCGACCGAGCGGCTGCACCCGGGCTGATCATCGTCCCCAGCCCGTCGACCGGGTCAGAGACGCAGAGACGTGGAGAGCCACGATGGATCGTCCCTCGGCCGGCCGCTGGCGCTTCGTCCTGGGCGAGATCGCCATCACCACGATCGGCATCCTGATCGCCGTCGCGGTCAACGCGTGGTGGCAGGACCGCCAGGACCGGCACACGGAGCTCGAGGCGCTCCGCGAGATGCGCGCGGGGCTCGCGACCGACCTGGACGACCTGCGCGAGGACCTCTCCCGCTACCGGCGCATCGACCGCTCCTCGCGCCTGCTCCTCGACCGCCTGCACCGCGGGCTCCCCCCGGAGCCCGGGCTGGACACGGTCTTCGGCGCGCAGCTCGGCTACCGCCGGCATCTCAGCAACTCCACCGCCTACGAGTCGCTCCGGTCCCGCGGCCTCGGCGTGATCGCCGACGACTCGCTGCGGCTCGCCGTGATCGATTTCTACGGCCTCCAGAACAGCACCGTCGCGCTCTGGAACGAGATCGACACCCGCCTGGTCGACGAGAACATCCGTCCCTTCTTCCACACCCACTTCCGCCTCCGCGCGGCCAGCACCACCGCCGCGCGCGCCGCCGTGCCCGTGGACTATCGGGCGCTCGCCCGCGACCCCGCCTTCGAAGGCCTCCTCACCAGCCGGCAGGAGACCATGGCGGCCACCATCCCGAGCTACGAGCACGCCATCGCCGAGGGCGAGCGGCTGGCCGCGCTCATCGACCGGCGGATCGCACGGCTGCGCTGATTCGCGCGTCCTCGTCCACCCGCACACCAGGCTGGACTGCCGGCGGCGGAACGCGCATCGTGGGGCGCCGCCCGACCTTCCAGCATCCCCCCAGGCCACACGCCCACCAGGAGACGACAATGTCCAGGACTCTGCTCGCCGCGCTCGCGCTCCTCGCCACGGCCGCCGGCGCATCGCCCGCCGCCGCGCAGCGCCAGGATCCCACGACGCTCCTGGCGGCCGAGCGCGCGGCCATGGCGCCGCTGGCGTGGATGGACGGGGTGTGGCGCGGCCCCGCCTGGACTGTGCTCCCCTCCGGCGTGCGGCACGAGGTCACGCAGACGGAGCGCATCGGCCCCTTCCTCGGCGGCTCGGTGAAGGCGATGGAGGGGCGCGGGTACGACGCGAGCGGAGCCGTCACCTTCAACGCGTTCGGGGTCCTCTCCTACGACCCGGCGCGGCGGGTGTACACGCTGCACTCCTACGCGCAGGGCCTGGCCGGCGACTTCACGCTCACCCCCACGGCGGACGGCTACGTCTGGGAGATCCCCGCCGGCCCGATGACCATCCGCTACACGGCCACGCTGCACGACGGCGCCTGGCGCGAGGTCGGCGACCGCATCGTGCCGGGCCAGGAGCCGGTGCGCTTCTTCGAGATGACCCTGCGGCGCGTCGGCGACACCGACTGGCCCGCCGCCGGCGCCATCCCCCAGCACTGACGACGCCTGCGCCTTCCGCTGACGACGTGCCGTGCTTCGACCTCGCTCACCCCGTCCGCTCGCCTGATCGATGAGCTCACCGCTGGTGCGTGTCAGCAAGTTCCTGAGCCTGGTGCTGCGGCACGACCCGGTCAGCATCGGCCTGACGCTCGACCCCGCCGGGTGGGCGGAGGTCGACGAGCTACTGGCGGCCGCGGCCGGAGCGGGCGTGGAGATCGACCGCGAGACGCTGGCGCGCGTCGTCGCGGAGAGCGACAAGCAGCGGTTCGCGCTCAGCCCGGACGGCAGGCGCATCCGCGCGAACCAGGGACACTCGGTCGCGGTGGATCTCGGGCTGGAACCGCGGACGCCGCCGGAGGTGCTCTACCACGGCACCGCCTCGCGCTTCCTCGATTCGATCCGCGAGTCCGGGCTGCACCCCGCCGCCCGGACGCATGTGCACCTCTCGCCCGACGAGGAGACGGCGCGCACGGTGGGGCAGCGGCACGGGAAGCCGGTGGTGCTCGCCATCGCCGCCGGCCGCATGCACCGCGACGGCCGCCAGTTCTTCCAGTCCGCCAACGGCGTCTGGCTGACCGACGCCATCCCCGCCGAGTACATCGGGCTCGGCGCGTAGCCGCGGGGGTTGCCCGGGCGGTTAAAACCGCGGCAACAACTGCCCGAAGTCCGCCTTCGCGGACTCGTTTCCGCGGAATCCGGGCGGTACACGGAGACTGGCATGGCCGCGGCTGAACCGGTTTCCGGTCCCGCTGCAGGACCGCGGCCGGGAGTCCGCGAAGGCGGACTTCGTGCCGTTGTAGCGGCGAGTTTACTCGCCTGGTGGATCAGTACGAGACCCGGTCTTCTTAATCCACCGCGCGCTGGTACTGCACCGGCCAGCGGATCTCCGCCCCCAGCTTTTTCGCGGCGTGCAGGGGCCAGTACGGATCGCGGAGGACCGCACGCGCGAGCAGCACCAGGTCGGCGCCGCCGCTGCGGATGATCTCGTCGGCCTGCGCGGGCTCGGTGATCAGCCCCACCGCGGCGGTCGCGATCCCCGCCCGCTCACGGATCTCCGCCGCGAAGGGCGCCTGGTAGCCGGGCCCGACCGGAATGGCCGCACCGGGCACCGCGCCGCCGGACGAGCAGTCCACCAGGTCCACTCCCCGCCCCTTGAGCAGCCGGCCGAGCTCCACCGACTGCTCCAGCTCCCATCCCCCCTCCATCCAGTCCGTCGCCGAGATCCGCACGAAGAGCGGGAGCTCGTCGGGCCACACGCCGCGCACGGCATCCACCACCTCCAGCAGCAGGCGGACGCGGTTCTCGAACGTGCCCCCGTAGCGGTCCGTCCGCCGGTTGGCGAGCGGCGAGAGGAACTCGTGCAGGAGATAGCCGTGGGCGGCGTGCAGCTCGACCACCTCGAAGCCCGCCTCGCGCGCCCGCCCCGCTGCCGCGGCGAAGGCGCGCACCACCTCGCGGATGCCGTCTTCGTCGAGCGCCTCGGGCACCGGCGAGCGCGAGCCGAAGGGGACGGCGCTGGGCGCCCAGATCGGCCGCCATCCGCCCTCCCCCGGCGACAGCGCATGCCCGCCCTCCCACGGCGGCGCGGTGGACGCCTTGCGGCCGGCGTGCGCGAGCTGGGTGCCCGCCACGGCGCCGTGCTCCCGGATCAGCCGCACGCACCGCGCGAGCCCCTCCACCTGGCTGTCGCTCCAGATCCCCAGGTCGGCCGGCGAGATGCGGCCGTCGGCCGTGACCGCCGTCGCCTCGGTGATCACGATCCCCGCGCCGCCCACCGCGCGGCTCCCCAGGTGCAGGAAGTGCCAGTCGTTGGCGAATCCGTCCACGCTGGAGTACTGGCACATCGGGCTGATGCCGACGCGGTTGCGCAGCGTGACCGAGCGCAGGGTGAGAGGCGAGAACAGGCCGGCATCGCTCACGGGGGAACTCCTCTGGATGGGGGGCGACGGGATCGGCTCCGCCTGCGCAACCGATGCGCCACCACCGGCGCAGCAGAGGATTAACCGAAGCTTCATCGCTCCGCCACGGCATCATCCGACGCCAGGCAGTAGAATCCGCGGACGCCTCACTGTGCGAGGAGTGCTAAGTGCTAAGTGCTAAGTGCTAAGTGCCAAAGTCCGTTGAAAAACCTCGGTCTCCGAACGGGTGTCATCCTGAGGCCCGGTCTCACGACTCCATGCGGCCACGCCGGGCTTCGCAGGGCCGAAGGATCTGACCGCGGACGTGCGTGGCCCCGCCGCGGAAGCCCGCACGGCAGCAGCGGCTACGTCAACGGTGCCCCCGGAGTGAGGCCGGCATTCATGACGCTGCCGCGCCCATGCCTCGCGGTGTCCCAGGCAAGATCCCTCGGCCCTGCCAACGATCGCGCGGCGGCAGGCCTTCAGAGGCCGGGCCTCGGGATGACACGGTGTGTGTCAGCGCCTTTTTCAACAGCCTTCTAACGTGCGAGTGCCCCCGTCCGCGCGAGACCATCCCCCGCCCCAACGTCCCATCTTCCGATGATCCAACGCCTGCTCGTACTCGCCGCCGTGGCCATATCCGCCGGATGCGCGGGAGACCGCGCGCGGCCGCACGCCGACGGGGTGGCGCGCGCGGCGCTGGTCCACCCCGGGTTCGACTGGCGGACGGAGGAGGCGGCGGGCGTCCACCTGCACTATCTCCCCGGCACCTGGGCGGCGACCCACGCGCCGGAGCTCGCGCGCGATGCGGCCGCCGCGCTGCGCTACGACCTGGCGCTGGCCGACCTGTCGCGGCCGTCCCAGCCGGTGGAGCTGTTCCTGGTGAGCTCGCGCGAGCAGGCGCGGCAGCTCGCCGGGCGGGGAACCATGGGCACAGCCGTCCCCGGCGAGCTCACCACCGTCTACGTGGCCGACCCCACCAAGCGCCTCGCGTTCCGGCACGAGATCATGCACGCGCTCACGCTGCTGCAGTGGGGCACGCAGCGCACGGGGTCGTGGCTGCAGGAGGGCGTGGCCACGTGGGCGGGCGGGAGCTGCCATGGCCACTCCGTCGACGAGGTCGCCGCGGGCTTCCTGCGCGACGGCACGCTGCCGCCGCTCGACTCGCTCGCCGCGCACTTCTGGGAGACGGACGAGCTGCACGGGTACTTCACCGCGGCGAGCACCGTCGCCTACCTGGCCCGCACGCAGGGGCCGCACGCCGTGCGCTACCTGTGGATGACGGTCCCCGCGCCGGGCGAGCACCCGCTGGGGGCGAACGGCGCCGCGATCGAGGCCGCGTGGCGACGCCACCTGGCGACCGTGCCTCCGGCGCGCATCGATCCCGAGCGGCTGCGCCGGCACGGGTGCGAGGCGCCGTGACGCCGCCGCCGCGGGTCGACGCGCCGGCGCTCGTCCTCCCCCACTTCACCGCGTCCATCCTGGTGCGGTCGCTGGTGACGTGGGGATTCGTGCGGGCAGCCGCCGTCGCGGGCACCTCGGCGGCCGAGGCTGCGCTGCACATTCCGCCCTCGAACCCGCTGCACATCTCCCCGTTCGCGGCGCTCTTCGTGGTCGCGGTGGTCGGCGCGGCGGGATGGGTGTCGGCGCGGCGCCGCAACGAAGACACCTTCCTCCTCTGCCTGGGCTACGGCCGGGTACGGCAGATGGGGATGATCGTGGCCCCGGCCGCGCTGCTGGAGGTGGCGATCGCGCTCGTGGCGGCCCCGTGAGCGTGGTGCTGCGGGCGGACTCCATCGGCAAGTCGTATGGCGGCCGGCGCGTGCTGACGTCCGCCTACGTCGAGGCGTCCGCGGGCGCGGTGACGGCGCTGGTCGGCCGCAACGGCGCCGGCAAGTCGACGCTGCTGAAGATCGCGGCGGGGTGGATGCGCGCGGACCACGGCCTGGTCGAGTTCCGGGGCCGCCGCTACCCTCGCCCCGACCCGGCCGCGCTGGCGCGCGACGGGCTCTTCTTCCTCCCCATCGACCGCTCCATCCTCTCGCCGCCCTTCACCCTGGCCCAGCACCTGGACGCGCTGGAGGCGCGCTTCGGCCGCGGCGAGCGCGCGGCGGTGCTGGAGCGGCTGGAGATCGCGGCGCTGGAGCGCGTCCGCTGCGGCGCGCTCTCCGGCGGCGAGCGGCGCCGGGCGGAGCTCGCCCTCGCCATCCTCCGCCGCCCGGCGTGCCTGCTGCTCGACGAGCCCTTCCGCGGCATCGACCCCAAGGACGTGGAGCTGCTCCAGGCCATCGTGCGCGCGCTGGCCGACAGAGGGTGCGCCGTGGTGCTCACCGGCCACGAGCTCCCGTCCATCCTCGCCGTCGCCGACTCCGTCGTCTGGCTCCGCGACGGTACCGCGCAGGCGCTCGGCCCTCCCGCCCAGGCGGCGGAGGACTGGCGCTTCCGCCGCGACTATCTCGGATGCGGATGACTGGCGCGTCTGTCCAGATTACTGCATCTTGAATCAGCCCCCGTTCTGCTCGCCCTTTTACAGCGAGGAGAACACCGATGTCCCAGTTGGCGGAACGCGTGTACACGGCAGAGGAGTACCTCGCGCTCGAGCGCGAGGCCGATCACAAGAGTGAGTTCGTGAACGGCCGCATCTATGCGATGTCGGGCGCGAGCCTCGCGCACAACCTGATCGTCCTCAACCTCGGCGCCGAGATCCGGGCACGGCTCCGGGGCGGACCCTGCAGCGTGGTCGTGAACGAAATGCGGGTGAAATCCGCCTGGACCGAGATGTACACGTACCCTGACGTGGTCGCGCTTTGCGAGCCGCCGGAACTGGAAGATGCATATCTCGACACGCTCCTGAACCCTGCGGTGATCGTCGAGGTGCTCTCGGAATCGACGGAGCGGTACGACCGCGGGGAAAAGTTCGCCCACTACCGGAAGATCGAGTCATTGCGCGAGTACATCCTCGTCGCGCAGGACAAGGTCCACATCGAGCAGTACGTGCGGCACGGCGAGCACTGGACGCTGAGCGAGATCAGCGATCCCGAGGGTGTGCTGCGCATCGAGACACTCGGCTGCAAGGTCGGGCTCCGCGACGTCTACGAGGGCGTGAAGCTCGCACCGATCGTCTGAACGGCATCTCACACGGAGACGAAGAGGCGCAGAGAGCCGGCAGTTCTCTCTGCGCCTCCGTGTCTCTGCGTGAGGCGTATCTTTTTTTCTGGTGGTAATTTGATAGATTCACGGCGTCCCTCGAGCCATGGATGGAAGACTTGGACCCGACACGCACCGCCCTCGTCGAAGGGCTGATCGCACGCTTTCCGCACATCCCCCGCGAAGCCGTCCTGAAGGAGGACCTGCTGCGCACCGGGATGGCGTTCGACGACTCCGCGCTGACCGACAACCTGGAGGGCGAGGTCAAGCCGAAGTCGTACTTCATCTTCTCGTTCGACCAGAAGCCGCTGGCGCAGCTCGGCGAGGCCGCCAGGCGCCGCCCCCCCGAGGAGGTCGCGCTCACCGGCGGCCCCTACGAGCTGCGGCGCACCATCGTCAGCGTGCGCGTGAACCCGGACTCGCCCTACCGCGTGTCGTGCGACGAGAGCGGGGCGCTGCGCCTGTCGCTGGAGGGGCGCGTGGTGGCCGACGTCGGCCTGCCGCCGATGCCCGAGTACTACCGGCACACCCTCGCCAACGGGAAGACGGTGATGGAGACGGCGCCCACCATCCAGTGGGGGTACCTCATCTACCTCACCGTGCTCCGGCTCTGCCAGTACTTCGGGGCCAAGGAGGAGTGCCAGTACTGCGACATCAACCACAACTGGCGCCAGCACAAGCAGGAGGGCCGCCCCTACACCGGCGTGAAGCCGGTCGACGACGTGCTCGAGGCGCTCGCCATCATCGACCGCTACGACACGGCGAAGGCGAGCAAGGCGTACACCCTCACCGGCGGCTCGGTGACCAGCAAGGTCGACGGGCTGGCGGAGGCGGACTTCTACGGGCGCTACGCGCAGGCCATCGAGGCGCGCTTCCCCAACCGCTGGATCGGCAAGGTGGTGGCGCAGGCGCTGCCGAAGGAGGAGGTGCAGCGCTACCACGACTACGGCATCCGCATCTACCACCCCAACTACGAGGTGTGGGACAAGCGGCTCTTCGAGATCATCTGCCCGGGGAAGGAGCGCTACGTGGGCCGCGAGGAGTGGCACCGGCGCATCTTCGACGCGGCGGAGGTGTTCGGCGCGCGCTACGTGATCCCCAACTTCGTGGCGGGGGTGGAGATGGCGAAGCCGTTCGGGTTCGCCACGGTGGACGAGGCGATCGCCAGCACCGCCGAGGGGCTGGACTACTTCATGAGCCGCGGGGTGACGCCGCGCTTCACCACCTGGTGCCCCGAGCCCGCCACCCCGCTGGGCCGCGACAACCCCGAGGGCGCGCCGCTGGAGTACCACATCCGCCTGCTCGAGGTGTACCGCGAAACGCTGGAGAAGCACGGCCTCAAGCCGCCCCCGGGCTACGGCGTGGCCGGCGCGGGGAACGCGGTCTTCTCCGTCAGCTCCTTCATGGACACGCTGCGCCCGGACGAGGTCACCGTCGAGGAAGCCGTCGGCGCCGCGACGGCGTAAAGACCACGGGTCGGGAGATGCGATGCGGCCCCGCTCCAGCAGCTGGAGCGGGGCCGCGTGCATCGGTGGATGTTGTTCGGTGGACTGCGGCCATGTACGATGGAGCAGTGCCTCACGCACCATCCGCCGATCATCTTCCACCGGAGAGGTTCCCCATGTCCGACACGCCCGACGCCACCGGCGAAATCGCGAGCAAGGTCACCACGAGCGACGCCAACCTGACCGAGGTCATCACCGCCGGTTCCGAGGCCGCAGGCGTGGCGGAGGAAGCCGCCGCGATCGGGAAGTTCAAGATGCACAAGGACAACCCCACGCAGATTCCCATCGGGAAGAAATAGGAAAGGGATCTCACGCAGAGACGCGGAGAGAGCCGCCGCTCATCTCTCTGCGTCTCCGCGTCTCTGCGTGAGGTGCCGTTTCAATCCTTCAAGTTTTGACCTAAACGCGGCTCAGCGTTAGCTTTTCGTCACCCCCCTGCGTCACTTCTTTTCGCCACCCGCCATGACCACGCAGCTCCTCCTCGGCGCAATCGCCGTTCTCCTCCTCGTGTGCATCGGGCTGCTACTGGTGCTGCTCCGGCGGCACGCGCCCTCCGACGCCGGGAAGATCGAAGCGCGGCTCGCGGTCGTGGGCGAAGGGCAGGAGCGCGTGGAGCGGGCCGTGCGCGACGAGATCGCCCGCTCGCGCGAGGAGTCGGGGCGCGCGGGGCACCTCCTGCGCGAGGAGGTGGGGGCCACGCTGGAACGGCTCCGCCAGTCGGTGGAGGGAAAGCTGGAGCTGATCCGCGCCGAGAACGCGGCGAAGCTGGAGCAGGTGCGCCAGACCGTGGACGAGAAGCTCCAGGGCGTGCTGGAGCAGCGCCTGGGCGAAAGCTTTCGCCTGGTGAGCGAGCGGCTGGAGCTGGTGCACCGCGGGCTGGGCGAGATGCAGACGCTGGCGAGCGGCGTCGGCGACCTGAAGAAGGTGCTGGCGAACGTGAAGGTGCGCGGCACCTGGGGCGAGGTGCAGCTCGGCAAGCTGCTGGAGCAGGTGCTGGCCCCCGAGCAGTTCGCCACCAACGTGGTCACCAACGAGTTCAACGGCGGCCGGGTGGAGTTCGCCATCCGCCTCCCGGGGCACGACCTGGGGCCGGTGTGGCTCCCCATCGACGCCAAGTTCCCGTTGGAGGACTACCAGCGCCTCGTGGACGCGCACGAAGCCGGCGACCTGGCGGGGGTGGACGCGGCGTCGCGGCAGCTGGAGCAGCGCGTCCGCGGCTGCGCCAAGGACATCTGCCAGAAGTACCTGAACCCGCCGCAGACCACCGACTTCGCCATCATGTTCCTCCCCACCGAGGGGCTGTACGCCGAGGTGGTGCGGCGATCCGGCCTGGTGGAGGCGATCCAGCGCGACTGCCGGGTGGTGGTCGCCGGGCCCATCACCCTCTGGGCCATCCTCAACAGCCTGCAGATGGGCTTCCGCACCCTCGCGATCCAGCAGCGGTCGAGCGAGGCGTGGGAGGTGCTGGGCGCGGTGAAGACGGAGTTCGGGAAGTTCGGGGAGGTGCTGTCCAAGGTGAAGAAGAAGCTGCACGCCGTCACGAAGGAGATGGACCAGGCGGGAGTGCGCACGCGAGCCATCCAGCGCAAGCTCCGCCAGGTCGAGGAGCTCCCGTCCGGCGAGGCGCAGCGGCTCCTCCCCGTCGAGGGACTGGCGATCGTCGGCGCAGGCGAAGGCGAAGCCGCGGCCTGAAACGGATTGGTCTCACACGGAGACGCGGAGACGCAGAGAGAGCCGCCGAGCCTCTCTGCGTCTCCGCGTCTCTGCGTGAGGCGCAGTTTCAATCCTTTCGGCTGCTCGCGGTATCCGATCAGCGCCCCTTCCGAATCTCATCCCCCGCTGAAAGGACTCCGTGCGGATCCCCGCTGCTGCTTCGCTCGTCCTGGTCCTCCTCGCCGCCGCGCCGGCGCACGCGCAGGTCCATCTCACCGCCGAGCAGTGGCGCGCGGACCTCCAGTTCGCGGTGGACTCCTTCCTCTCTCGCGACCGCAGCTTCAGCGACGCGGCGCGGGCGCGGTTCCAGGCGGCCGTGGCGGCGCTGCAGGACTCGGCCGGGTCGATCCCCGACGAGCGGATGATCGCGGGGCTCGCGCACGCGGTGGCGCTCGCGGAGAACGCGCACACGCGGCTGTACCTGGCGCGCAACCGGAGCGAGGTGCGGCGGCTGCCGGTGCGGCTCTGGTGGTTCTCGGACGGGCTGTACGTGGTGCGGGCGAAGGAGGAGCACGCCGGGCTGCTCGGCGCGCGCGTGCTGCGCATCTGCGGGCGCCCCGTGGCCGAGGCGAAGCGTGCCGTCGACCGGCTGTACGCGGGGAACGCGGCCTGGCTGCGCTACATCAGCAGCTACACGCTGACCTCGCCCGAGCTGCTGGCGGGAGTCTCGGTCTGCGCACAGGGCGAGGCGCCGCGGTTCACCTTCGCAACGCGCGGCGGCCGCACGGTGGAGCGCGCGCTGGAGCCCCTGCCCCTCCGCCGCTCGACCGATCCCACCGAGGCGTGGTGGGACCTCGCCCCGACGCACCCGGGGGTGCAGGGACCCTGGGCCGGCGCGCTCACCGACGCGGCGCGGCTCCCGCTCTATCTGCGGAACCTCGCGAGCACCTACTGGGAGGAGTACCTGCCGGCGGAGCGGCTGCTGTACCTGCAGATCAACCGCGCGGGGAACGCGGACGAGGGCGAGACCCTGGCTGACTTCGGCGAGCGGGTGCTGCGGCGGCTGGAAACGGATCCGGTGGCGAAGGTGGTGGTGGACCTCCGCTTCAACACGGGCGGGAACCTGCAGGTCGGCACACCGCTGATGCAGCGGCTCGCGGCCGAGACGCGCGACCGCGGGGCGCGACTCTACGTGATCACCGGCGTGGCAACCTTCTCGGCCGGGCTGACGCACGTCGCGCAGCTGCGGCAGCTCGGCAACGCGGTGATCGTGGGCGAGGGGCCGGGAGAGGGGATGGAGTTCTGGTCGGAGGGCGGCAACCGGGTGATGCCCAACTCGCGGCTGACGCTGCACTTCGCCGACCGCATGCACCGCTACTCGCGGATCAAGAACCCGCCGACGGTGCCGTACATCGACACCGAGCTCTACGCCGACCGCGTCACGCCGGAGATCGCGACGCCGCTCTCCTCCCGCGACTACTTCGCAGGCCGCGACCCCGCCATGGAGGCGATCCTCCGGCACCGGTGACGCACTTCCGCACTTCCGCACTTCCGCACTTCCGCACTTCCGCACTTCCGCACTTCCGCACTTCCGCACTTCCGCACTCCCGCACTCCCGCACTCCCGCACTCCCGCACTCCCGCACTCGCCGTTCAGCCGTGCCTCGGCAGCATCTGCGTGAGCACGGCGGCGAAGTGGCAGGCGCTGCCGCCGATCACGAACAGGTGCCAGATGGCGTGCGCGTAGGGAATGCGCCGGCTGTGGTAGAAGACCGTCCCCGCCGTGTAGATGACGCCGCCCGCCAGCATCCACGCCAGCGTCGCCGCGGGGAGGCGGTGCACCATCGGCCCGATCGCCACCACGGCGAGCCAGCCCATGGCGATGTACGTCGCCGTGGACAGCCGCGGGAAGCGGTCGATGAAGAAGAGCTTGAAGACCGTTCCCGCCGCGGCCAGCGTCCAGGCCACCGCGAACAGGCTCCATCCCCATCCCCCGCGCAGCCCCACCAGTGCGAAGGGCGTGTACGAGCCCGCGATCAGCAGGTAGATGGCGCAGTGGTCCAGCACCTTCAGCCGCGCCTTCACCGCGGGCGTGCGCGCGGCGTGGTAGAGCGTCGACGCGGCGTAGAGCAGCACCATCGTGGCGCCGAAGACGGCGCTGCTCGCCACCTTCCACCCGTCCCCGTACGTCGCCGCGACGGAGAGCAGCACGGCGGCGCCCGCCAAGCTGGCGACGGCGCCCGCGCCGTGGGTGAGGACGTTCGCGATCTCCTCGCGGCTGTCGGGAAGGCAACTCCGCATCGATCTCCATCTCCGGGGACGCACCGGCCGCGACGGACGGCGCGAGCGAAGCATAACGCTTGAGCGAGGCTCATCAACGGCGGGCCGCAATCCCGTCCGCCGCCGTCGCCGCTCAGGTCGCGGTCACCAGGTCCGCGTACTCCTGGTGCCGGTCCAGCCAGGCGCGCGCGAAGGAGCAGAACGGCACCACGCCGAGCCCCCGCTCGCGCGCGTGCTCCGCCGCGGCGCGCACCAGCGCCGAGCCGACGCCCTGCCCCTCCAGCTCGTCCGCCACCTCGGTGTGCAGCAGGTAGAGCTTGCCGTCGCTCTCGGAGTAGGTGAGCACCCCGCGGTGGCCGTCCACCGTGGTCTCGAACTGCTGCCCGGCCTCGTTGTTCTCCACCCGCACGTCCGCACGCTCGTCCGCCATCCGCTCCCTCGCCTGCCAGGGTCCACCGTCCCGCGCGCCGGGGCCCGTCCCCCGCGCGGCTCACATCCGCTTCCCCGGCAAGTCGCCGGCCGCCGGCGGGGCAGCGGGCCGCCGCCTTGCCGCGGACGCGCGGTGGCGGCTAGAATCCGTCATCCGCAAGCTCCGCCAGCGCCCGCCGCCGCACCCCGAGCCCATCGCGATCCGTCCGCGGCGCCGAGCCCGGCGCGGCACCGTCCCCACCCGACGCACCATGCACCTGAGATCGATCCTCCGCACCCCCCGCTCCCTCGGGCGCGCCGCCCTGTCCGTCGCGCTCGCCGCGTCGCTCGCCGGCTGCGCGTCGGCGAGCAAGCGCTACGAGCAGGGGGTGCAGCTCGAGCAGCAGGGCCGCGCCGCCGACGCCGCGCAGCGCTACGTGGACGCGCTGAAGAAGGACCGCACCCTGGCCGACGCGCGCACCCGCCTGCTCGACGCCGGCCAGCGCGCCATCGCCGACTACCTGCGCGACGCCGACGCCGCCGAGGACGCCGCCCGCTACGGCGAGGCCGCAGAGTCGCTGCGCCGCCTGGACGCGCTGCGCGGCGACGCGGGCTCCGTCGGCGTGGCACTCCCCACCCCCGCGGGCTACGAGCAGCGCCGCGCCACGACCTTCGGGCGCGCCGTGGACGAAACACTGGGAGAGGCCGAGGGCGCCCTGCAGCGCCGCGACTACGCCGGCGCCGTGCGTGTGCTCGACCGCGTGGCTGGGCGCTGGCAGACCACCCCCGAGCAGGGCGCGCGCATGGAGCGCACGCGCCAGGACGCGCACCTCGCCTGGGCCGAGGGGGAGCTGGACGCGGGGCGCTATCGCTCCGCCTTCGAGCACGCGCGGCAGGCCGGCGGGAGGATGGCCGCGGGGCGCTCCGCCGAGCTGCAGGAGGAGGCGCTGCGCCGGGGAACCGTGCGCGTGGCCGTCTTCCCGGTGGGCGCGCCGAGCCGGATGGACGAGCGGGTGCGCGCCAGCATCCTCCCCGAGCTGAACGACGCGCTGGCGCTCGGTCCCTGGGCCCGGTCGCCGCAGTGGATCGACGTGCTGAACCCGGCGGCCGCGTCGCGCCTGGCGCGGCAGCACGGCTGGTGGGGGCGCGACATCCAGCCGTACGAGGCCGTCTCCATGGGCCGCGAGCTGGGCGCGCGCGTGGCCGTGGCGCTGACGCTGGACAGCATACGCCGCACCGAGTCGGACGTGGACACGGTGCGCCGCCGGGCACGCACCCGCGCGGGCGCCGACACCGCCTACACCGTACGCGAGGGGCGGCGGGAGACCTGGGCGCGCGTGGCCTGGCGCCTGGTGGACGTGGACGGCTACCGCGGCGCCGGCGACCAGGGGAGCGTCTCCGCCCGCTCCTCGATCCGCTTCCGCGAGGCCACCTATGCCGGCGACTGGCGCGACCTGGAGCTGCCGCAGGCGGAGCGCGCGCTCTTCCAGCGGCGGCCGGACGAGGGATACAACCGCGAGACGGTGCGCGAGCTGGCCAACAGCCTCACCGACCCGCTCGGCCGCGCGGTGTTCGACGCGATCCTGCGGCGGATCGACTGATCTTCCGCTCCCTGGAATCCATCCCCGACAACGATGATCTCGCGAACGCTCCCGCGGCGGCTGGCCGCCCTCGCCCTCGCCGCGCTGCCGGCGCTCGGCACCCCGTCGCCCGCCCGCGCCCAAGGCGGCGCGCGCGAGGCGGCCACCGCGGCGGCGATGGAGCGGCTGCGCGCCTCGCCTCCGCGGCTCTACGCCTTCCTGCGCGAGATGCCCAAGGGCGCCGACCTGCACATGCACCTCTCCGGCGCCGTCTACGCCGAGAGCTTCCTGCGGTGGGCGGCCGCGGACTCGCTCTGCGTGAGCCGCCGCGCGCTCTCCATCGTCTGGACGAACGGGCCCTGCGCCGGCGGCGACACCATCCCCGCCGCGGCGGCCCTGCGCGACGGCACGCTCTACGGCCAGCTGATCGACGCCTGGTCGATGCGCAACTGGAACCCGGCACGCGACAAGAGCGGGCACGACCAGTTCTTCGACACCTTCGCGAAGTTCGGCGCCACCGACCGGCGCATCGGCGACGAGCTGGCCGAGGTGGTGGCGCGCGCGGCCGACGGCCGGGTGAGCTACGTGGAGCTGATGCAGACGCTGGACGGCGGCGTTGCCTCCTCGCTCGGCTCGCGGGTGCTGGGCGACACCACCTTCGTCCCCGGGCGCGAGCCGGACTTCGCCGCGTACCGGCAGGCGCTGCTGCCGGGGATCGGCCAGGCGGTCGCGGCGGCGCGGCAGACCGCCACCCGGGTGGAGGCGCGGCGCGACACGGTGCTGGGCTGCGGCACGCCGGCGGCGGACCCCGGGTGCGGGGTGCAGGCGCGCTGGCTCTACCAGGTGGGGCGCGGGCGGGCTCCGCAGCAGGTGTTCGCGCAGATCCTCACCGGCTTCGAGCTGGCGAAGGCCGACCCGCGCGTGGTGGGCTTCAACCTGGTGATGCCGGAAGACGGGCTGGTCTCCATGCGCGACTTCACCCTGCAGATGCGGATGATCGACTACCTGCACCCGTTCTATCCGCAGGTGAAGATCTCGCTGCACGCGGGCGAGCTCGCCGCCGGGCTGGTGCCGCCCGAGGGGATGCGCTTCCACATCCGCCAGTCGGTGGAGCTGGGGCACGCCAGCCGCATCGGCCACGGCGTGGACGTGCTGTACGAGGACCGCCCGGAGGAGCTGCTGCGGGAGATGGCGCAGCGGGGGGTGATGGTGGAGATCGCGCTCACCAGCAACGACGCCATCCTCGGCGTGCGCGGGCGCGACCATCCGCTCTCCGCCTACCGCGCCTACGGCGTCCCCGTGGCGCTGGCGACCGACGACGAGGGGGTGGCGCGCTCGGAGATGACGCGGGAGTGGGTGAAGGCGGTGGACGAGCAGGGACTGGGCTACCGCGACCTGAAGACGATGGCGCGCACCTCGCTGGAGCACGCCTTCGTCGAGGGCGCCAGCCTCTGGAGCGACGGGCGGCGCTTCACCCCGGTGGCCGCGTGCGCGCCGGCCTCGGGCGGGTTCGCGGGGGCGAGCTGCGGCGCGCTCGCCAACGGCAGCCCGAAGGCCACACTGCAGCGCAGGCTGGAGCTGGATTTCCGCGACTTCGAGGCGCGGCATTAAAAGCATCACGCAGAGACACAGAGGCGTGGAGAGGATGGGCAGTTCCTCTCCGCGCCTCTGCGTCTCTGTGTGATACCAGATTCGACAATTCACTGTGCATTCGGAAACACCAGCACAGAAGATTCTCACACGGAGTCAACGGAGTCAACGGAGTCAACGGAGAAAAGACAAGTAGTTCTCCGTTGACTCCGTTGACTCCGTGTGAGCCCAGCTGTTGCCAGAATGCACAGTTGATCCGTGGAAACGGTATGATATTTTTCAGGGCCGCGTGACCCGCAGCGTGGCCACGTAGGCGGGATGGGGGACATCGGTGCGGCGCGGCGGGTCGAGCGCGACCAGGCGAACGTCATAGCCCGCGAACGAACCATAGCGCGGCTGCCCGCCCTCGGTCGCGAGGATCACGTCCTCCTCCCCCGCCCCGGGGGCGCGCAGCTCGAGCTGCACCTTCGCCTCGCCCGCGCGGATGCACATCACCCCCATCGGGCAGCGCGAGTCCTCCACCACCGCGGCGAAGCGCACCGTCAGCCCGTCCGACCCCACGGCGGCCGTCTCGCCGCGCGCCAGGCGGAAGTCCTGGTTCAGCGGCGCCCGCACGGAGGGCGGCGGGACGGTGACGCACGCGGCCAGGAGCGCCAGGGCGGCCAGGCCGCGCACCGTGCGCATCCTCATGACGCGGCGAGCTGCCGGCGCTCCAGCTGCAGCTCGCGCAGCCGCCCGCCGATCCAGGCGTACGGCATCACCAGGGCGAGGTTCAGCAGGACGGCCCAGGCGGGCCTCAGCTCCCACATCGCCGCGGCCATGGAGAGGTTGAACGCCAGGCCGAGCACGCCCAGGATCAGCGCGTGCCGCATCGGGCGGTCGGGGGCGAGGAACGCCGCCAGCCAGCAGCCGAAGATGGCGTACACGGCCACGAACGACGTTTCGAGCAGGAGCAGGCCGATGTCGGTGATCGGCTCCGTGGCGGGCGGGAACACGCCGGCCGCGGTCAGCGCCGTGCCGGTGCCGAACGCGAGCGCGCCGATGACCAGGAAGCCGATGACGATCGCCAAAATGCTGCGGAGGATGGGAGGCACGGGGAGGCTCCGGGAGATGGAGGTGGGACGGGCGGGATGATGATCGGAAGATTGCATTCGCCGCCGATGCCGCGCAAGCAAACCGTTCGGCGCGGACAGCCGGAAGACCGAGGGGCGCCGCTCGCGCGGCGCCCCTCGTCCTCCTGCCGGTCAGGAACATGCGGCTACAGGGATCCCTGCCCGCTGCCGCCCTGGCCGGCGCGGCCGGTGCCCCGCTCGTACCCGTAGCGCGTGAAGTCGCGCAGCGAGTCGTAGCTGCCGGAGTCCCCGAAGCCGCTGCGCAGCTCCGGCTCCACCTCGTCGAAGCCGCGGCCCTGGTACGACGGGTTGCGCGAGGCGGTGTGGCCGAGCGCGTATCCCGTCCGGGCGTGCTCGTACGTCATCCCGCTGGTGTCGCGCGGCGGGTGCGTGTCGAAGTGGCTGCGGAAGTGCCGCTCCTCCTCTTCGGGGACGTCGATCCTGGTGTCGCTCCCCGCGTGCATCGCCCACCATCCGCCGACGGTGGCGGCGAGCGCGCCGACCACGGCCCCGACCGCGGGGACGGTGCCGCCCATCTTGTCGCTCGCCTTCCCCATGAAGTCCCCGGCCGCGTCGGCGACGTCCGAGAGCGCGTCACGCGCACGCCCCGCCATGTCCGACACGGCGTCGCGCGCGCGGTCCATCATCCCCTCGCCGCCCTCGTCGGTCCTGGTGCTTCCTTCGGCCCGGTAGCCGCCGGAGGTGCCGCCCGCCGTGGACGCCGTGCCGCTCCCGCTGGTGCCGGTCGAGCGGCCGAAGTCGGTGCCCGCCGAGCCCCCCGAACCCGTTCCGGTCGAGCCGAGGCTGCTGCCGCCCATCGAGCCGGTCCCGCTCCCACTGGTGCCGGACGCGCCGCCAAAGGTGGTGCCCGCCGAGCCCGTCGACCCCGTCCCGGTCGAGCCGAGATTACTGCCGCCCATCGAGCCGGTGCCGGTCGAGCCCGCGCCATAGCCGGTGGAGCCACTGCTCCCCGATCCCGTCGAGCCGCCGCCGGTCGAGCCGAAGCTGCTGCCGCCGGTGCCGCTCGTCGAGCCCGTGCCCGTTCCGCTCTCCGAGCCGGTCGAGCCCGCGCCGTAGCCGGTGGAGCCGCTGCTCCCCGACCCCGTCGAGCCGCCGCCGGTCGAGCCGAAGCTGCTGCCGCCGGTGCCGCTCGTCGAGCCCGTGCCTGAACCGCTGTTGCCGCTGCCGCCGAGTGCGTCGTCTCTGTCCAAGAGGCCCTCCTCATGTTCGTGTGAACAACGTGGATAGGGGCCAGGAACTGATGCACGGATCACGCCATCATGCTGCCCGACAAGGGGTTATCTCACACAGAGACGCAGAGGCGCAGAGAAGACGCCGCCGTTCTCTCAGAGCATCGGCTGGATCACGCGGGCGAGGCGGAGCGGAGGCGCGTCGGGGTGGAGCGTGTATCCATCCTCCACCCCCCAGATGGCCGACAGCACCGCCTGGGCGAAGCCCCACGCGATCATCCGCCCCGCGTCGAGCTTCAGGCGGGACTCGTAGCACCTCACCCTCCGCTCCACCGTCTCCCGCCAGGCGTACACCTCCGGCTCGCCCGGATTGCGGAGCAGCGCCCCGACCTCGTACTCGACCTCGCCCACCGCGCCCTTCGGGTCGATGGCGACCCAGCCGCGGCGGGAATCGAGCACGACGTTGTAGTGCTGGAGGTCGCCGTGGAGGAGCCGCCTCTCGCCCTGTGACGCACAGAGGTCGGCGTACACCCGCTGCCCGTGCTCGACGAGGCCGCGGGGGATCTGGGGATCGCCGCTGGCCAGGTACCAGTCGAACGCCCTTCCCCAATCCTCGATCGAGGTGAACCGGCGCAAGTCGCTGCCCGTGCTCGACATCCGGCCGATCACGTCAGCCAGGATCTCGGTCGCCGCGTCGTCGTTTCCGGCGAGCGCCATCTCCGCGAGGGGGGTGCCGGGATCCAGGCGCTCGAGCAGCATCGCGCCGGGGACGTGCTCGTGGACGCGGACGATCCCCCGTCCGCCGAACGCCTCCAGCACCTCGCCGCTGCGCCACTCGTCCCCCTCCCGCCGCACCACCTTCAGCACCACCGGCTCGCCGCCGCGCGTGCCGAACGCCACGACGGAGCTCTCCGTCTCCAGCGTCGTCTCCACCGCCACACCCCAGGCGCGCACCCGCTCCTCGACGCGCTCCGCCAGGCGGTCGAGCGCCGGTCCAGGTGAAGAAGATTTCGGGGATGGCATCGCTTATAAACAATTCGGCAAAAGACCTCAGCTCACACAGAGTCATCAGAGGCACCAGAGGAAAAGCAGTTCTCTGGTGCCTCTGGTGACTCTGTGTGAGACCTGTCGTTCCTCTTTTGAGCAACAGCTCATGCGGATCTGGAAACAGCATCAGGATCAGATGCGCTCGGCGCACACCACCATCTCGGGCGAGCCGTCGGCCAGCGGCGCGCCGTCGAAGTCGCCGTGGATGGCGGTGACGCGGAAGCCGCCGCGCGCGAGGAGGTGCACCAGCTCGCCGCGCACGTACCAGCGCATGTCGAACGCCTGCACGTGGCGCTCGGCCGGCGCGCCCGGCGCGGGGGCGACGTAGTAGATGAGCTCGGTCTCGCTCACCTGGTCCACCCACCGCACGCGCGGGATGCGCACGGTACGGCGGAGCGTGCGCCCGTCCGGGAGCGGCCGCTCGGGCGTGTCCTCGTGCTCCGCGCCGTCGGCCGCGGCCAGGGCGGCGAAGTCGGGATTGTAGACGTCGAAGACGAAGCGGCCATCCGGCGCCAGGTGCCGGTCGACGGCGTCGAGCAGGGAGAGCTGGTCGTCGATCGTCGTCATCTGCTGCACCAGGCGGAAGGGCGCGATCACCAGAGGAAACCGCGCACCCAGGTCGAAGTCGCGCGCGTCGCCGTGGTGCAGGGTGACCCGGGCGCGCACCTCCGCCGGCTCGCCCTGCAGCCTCGCCTCGCAGCGCGCCAGCATCTCGCGCGAGCCGTCGAGCCCGGCGACGGTGCACCCCGCGCGCGCCATGGGGATGAGGATGCGCCCGGTGCCGCAGCCGAGCTCCAGCACCGGTCCCCCGCCCCGCTCCGCCTCGCGGACGTAGAAGGCCGCGTCCGGCCGCGTGGCATACCCCGCGACGCCGTCGTAGAGCAGCCCGAAGTCGGGGATGTCGTCGTAGGACGAGCGGTCGTCAGGCATGGGCGCCGGGCAGGTGAACGATCGTCGCGGTCCGCATGCGGCGTCGGGTGGCGGGCCTCCGATCCCCACGTCGGCAGCTGGAAGAAGATCGCCCTTGCGCGCGCTCCGTGAAAGATCCGCCGTTCATCTCCTCTTCAGACGTTTATTAAAATGTAAGCAAATATTCAGAGCGCACACAACAGGCACAAAGTTGCGCTTACATGTATCCAAAGGTGCCATAAATTGATGATGCAGCGGCGATGGTGTGGCCGCCAATCCTGCAACCAGGGGAGGGTATCATGGCTGGCACGCTGGCAAACTCCGCGACGTACACGCAGTCGAGCTCCGTCCAGGAGACGCAGTTCACCCTGCCGACCCCCGTCACCGAGGAGGGGCGGTACGAGATCGCCGTGTACAACGCGTCGTCGCAGACGGCGCTCACGGTGATCGTGTACGTCCACTCGGGCGGCGAGCAGAGCGAGGACCGCGCCGAGGTGGCGCGCTTCACCGCCCAGACCTTCGGCATTCAGAACGGGATCGCGCAGCAGGTGAAGGGGCTGGGGCTCTACGACACCACCTACTGGGTGAAGACCGTCGCCCAGTCTTCGTTCAGCACCAACTTCGGGGTCACGGTGAAGGTGTTCAACATGGGCTGAGCCCGGACGGGAGCGGGGCGCCGCGACGCGGCGCCCCGTGCGTGCCGCCTGCCGCCGGGCACCCGGCGGCAGGCCGTGAAAACGGTTCTCGACGCAGGGGATCGGCAGGCCGGAGCGTGTCAGCGGGACCCGTAGCGCGCGACCTCGAGGTCGCCGGACACGTCGACGTGGGCCGGCGCGCCGTTCGCGGGCGCATAGTTGAACCGGCCGAAGAAGCCCGCACGGATCTCGTCGCGGCCGTACTGCCTCACCACCATGACCACGGAATCGGGGATGGCGTCGAGGACCGCCTGCGGCGCGCCGTCGGGCGAAAGCATGGTGAAGCGCATCCTGACGCAGTCGTGGAACGAGGGCGAATACCGCGGGCAGTCGCCGGGATGGTAGGTGCCCATCCGGTCGATCCCGGGATTGACGTACCAGTTGAAGCTCCCGCGCGGGTACGCCCCGGCTGTCGCGCGGTTGCCGGTGACGATGTGGGTCAGCTTGACGGAACCGTCGGCGGCGCCGGCGCGCAGCGAGGCCCAGTCCACGCCCGGGTCGGGATCGTCGCCGCTCATCACCACCGGGCCGGCCACCTCCCAGGCCGCGGGCGCGGGAGCGCTCATCTTCAGGCGGACGAAGTCCTCCTCCGTCTCCACCGGCGGAGTGGTGGGCGCCGGCTCCGAGCATGCCCCCGCGAGCAGCGCGGCCGCGCAGGCGAGGCCCGCCATCCACGTCCGCGGCAGACGCCCCCGGACGGAGCCGCGGCTGCCGGTCGAAATCTCGTTCATCATCGCGGCACCCCCCTGTTCGGCGCGGACGACGCCTCCGTCAGCTCCCGGGGATCGGGTCGGGAACGTCGCCCTTCAGCAGCATCTGCGGCACCTGCGAAAAGGCGTAGCTCCCGTTCGCCTGCAGGTCGAATACCCATACGATGTCGAAGCGGTCGCCCGGCCACGTCTGCGGCGCCGTGGTGTCGTTGCCCAGGATGCGGTTGGCGACCAGGTGGGCGACCTGGTGCTGCCAGCAGATGAGCACCACGCCCTCCTGCGCCATCGCCGCCTCGGCCACCTGCACCTCCTGCCCCTTGGTGAAGGTGGTGTCGATGGTGATCCCGAGCTTTCCGCTCAGCGGGGTGATGGTCTCCAGCGGCCGCTGGCTCTTGCTGTCGTCCGACCCCGACGAGCCCGGCGAGGCCGCGAACAGCGCCTGCGGCGTCGAGAGCAGCGGCGACTGCAGCGGCCCCTCCGTGGGCGCGAAGAAGCAGGCCAGGGCGCCGGCCCGCTGCCATCCCTTGACGGTGAGCGACTCCGGGTCGTGCTCGCCGTGCTTCGTCACGCCGTGCGGCGGCGGCGGGTCCGCCGGCTTCTCGGCGTGCCGGATGAACTGGATACGCGGTGAGCTCACGGTTGGATTGGATGAAGGAGGATGGAAGGGGGAACGGGCGACGATGATGATGGACCTGCTCAGGTCTCACCTCGCACGCACCAAGCTAGGCATGGGCATGTGCCGCGAACAGGATTCCGAAGCGCGCCTCCTCCGCTGCCGTGGCCGAGCAGGACTGGAGCGGATTTGCTTTCAGGTTCGGAGTCGATCGCGCATCCGCGGCCGCGGCGCCCTCTCCCTGGCGCTCCGCGCCGGTCCCTCTCCCGTACCGGGCGAGGGGGTGGCCTCCGCAGCCGTGTAGCCTGCGGAAGCAGCGCGACATCGGCGGTTGCGATGCCGGTTGGGGTCGGCGCAGGAGCCGGGGACACTACCTCTCCCGGAACGGGAGAGGTGGCGAGCCTGAGCGAGCCGGAGAGGGCGCCGCGGCTGCGGATGCGAGGGACTCCGGACCCGAAAGGCAATCCGCTCTAGCGCCGTAAACCCCGTATCCATTGCGATTTGTGGACACCGTTCGCCTTCTGGCCATCAACCTTTAACCGTAGAATACCCGAAGATGATGTCTCCTCCGTGGCACGTGCGGATCGTATGTCCTTCATCTCTCCACAGCTCCTCACCGCGGCCCGCGAGGCACCCGAGGGCGAGGGGTGGCTGCACGAGGTCAAGTTCGACGGCTTCCGCCTGGCGGCGCAGGTGGAGGGCGGCCGCGTGCGCCTGTACACGCGCGGCGGCCACGACTGGACGAAGCAGCTGCGCCCGATCGAGGCCGCGGTGGCCGAAAGCGGGCTGCGCAGCGGCTACCTGGACGGCGAGCTGGTGGCGGTGGCGGCCGACGGGCTGCCGGACTTCGACGCGCTGCACCGGGCGATGCGCGGCGGCCGGAACGCGCCGCGCCTCCTCTACCACGTCTTCGACCTGCTGCGTGCCGGCGGGCGCGAGCTCCTCCACGTGGAGCTGGCCGCGCGCAAGCGGATGCTGGCGGAGCTGATCGGCCCCGGCGAGGGCGCGCTGCGCTACGTGGAGCACCAGGTGGGCGGCGGCCCGGCGCTGCACGCGCGGGCGCAGGCGCTGGGGATCGAGGGGATCGTCAGCAAGCGCGTGCGCAGCGGCTATCGGCCGGGCGTGCGCTCGAAGACGTGGCTGAAGGTGAAGTGCTACCGCCTCTACCGGGTGGTCGTGGCCCGGGTGCGCGACGGCGAGGTGGCGGTGGTGGACGGCGACGGCGCGCCGGCCGGCTGGGTCCCGGTCTGGTCGCGGCTCCGGCTCGCCGCGCTCCGCCCGGGGATGGAGGTGTGCGTGAAGGCGCTGGCGTGCCGCCCCGGCCGCCACCTCCGCCACGCCACCCTGGTGGACGAGGTGCTCGACGACGTCATCGGGAACCGCGGCGGCAGCGGTAACCCGTTGCCGTAGCCTCCGCATCGGTCGTTGGTGCGGCAGCGCAGGGCCGAACGGGCTCGTACCAGAGTCCGTCGACACACCGCCCCGGCCCTCGCACGTGCGCCTACGCAGAGGCAGCGCGAGCCATACGCAGCTGCTCGAAGTCGGTGCGCCAGCTCTGGAAGTCTCCTTCGAGCGACGCGACGAGCGCTCCAACGCGCGCCTCGACGGGATCGACGGCCCTGGAGAGCGCGCGATCGGAAAGCGTGCCCGCCACCAGCAGCAGCGCGGCGACCGCATGCATCGCCGCGAGCGCGACACCCCAACCCACCCATGCATCCACCGGCGAGACCGACGCCAGGCCGAACGCGAGCACCAGGCTGACCCCCGCCGAAGCAAGCGGGTACCGCCATCCCGCCATCACTCTCCGCGAGACCGCAGCGACCGTGCGCGCACGGCTCCGCCAGCGCTGCGCGCGCCCCACCTGGTCGCGGAGCTGGCCTCGAAGCCGTATCAGCCTGGCGTGATGGTTGGTCGTCGCGGTGTAGAGCGCCCGATCAAGTTCGCTCGCCTGCAGCGCATCCAGCCGCGAGCGTTCGCGCGCCAGCCGACGCGCCATCTCGACCTGCTCCAGGTAGTTCCCTCTCGTGGCAGGGAGGTCCCGCGGCCGGTTCCGCCACGCCTCGACTTCATCCCGCAGCACGGGCGCATCTACGACCTCACCGAAGGCGGTCAGCGCTTCGCTGAACTGCCTCAGCACGTCTTCCAGGGCGCGCTGAGCCTCCCGAAGCGCTTCGGCCGACTCGGCGGTCAACCTCTCCCAGAGTGCGTCGATCTCATTGCGGCCGCCCTCGAAATCCACTTCGGCGCAGATCTTCGCCCACCAGAGCGTGGCCTCGTCTTCGCTTACCCTGCCGCCCAGAAACTCTACCCGCAACGCACGCTCCAGCAGCGGAACGCACTCTGCGGCCCTGCCCGCCAGGACACAACAGCGGGCAAGTTCGTAGGCGAATACGAGCGTCTCCGGCTCCAGGGCGAGCGCGCGCGATGCCGCGTGGTACGCGGCCTTGGGATCACCCGTTCGGCGGTGCGCGTGCGCCATCCAGAACCAAGCTTCGGCCTCGTCGCCGGGAGCCGTGTACGCGGCGTGGTGGACTGCCAGCTTCAGGTAAGACAGGGCGTCACCCGGACGGTCCAGGTGCAACAGCAGGATGCGGCCATGGTTCAGGTGCACCGTGTGGTCCTGCCGGTTGTGCCTGGCTGCTTCCTCGAGCGCATGGAGCGCGTCCTCGAAGTAGTGCCGCTGCCGGTCCGCGTCGCCGCTGGAGACCAGTGCCTTGTAGTACGCCTCGCGAGCCCACCGCTTCTGCTCTTCGGCGATGGTGGCCATGGGCTGCTCGAGCACGTCCAGGATCCGCTCCTGGATCCGGCGTCCCTGCTCGAGCAGCCCGATGACGGTCCCCATGCGGGTATCGAACAACGCGTTCAACTCCGTGAAGCGCTGGTCGAGGGTAACCGAGATCCCTTCGAGCGCCGAGCGGAGGCTCACGGAACCGGCATTCGACGCCCTGGCAAGCTCTTCGACCACTTCCAACTGCTCTGCCGCGATCCGGGCCTGGACGTTCGCATTCCGCGCGATGCTCTCCAGGGCCGTCCAGTGCCGGCCGCTCCGGCCGCCGCCGAACTTGATGAGGCTCACCGAATCTCCTCCGGCATCGATCGTAGAGCTCCCACCGAGGCCGTTCCCCTGCTCTCGGGGAGGAGCAGCGTGCAGCGGGAGAGAAGGATGACCGCCGCGATCGCCGCCAGGTGCCAAGCGGTGAAGCGCTCGTACCACCGCGCGACGAAGCTGTGGCTGCCGCGTACGTCCCTGAAGTCGCGCGCGACGATGGTACCGAATTCCGTCCATTCCTCGAGCACCAGCCGGAGCGCCGGCTCCCGGGCGGAAGGCAGCGATTCGACCCGGAAGGTATGCGCCCGGCTCGCCAACGACTGGCCGGCACGGACACCTTGGCTCAGCTCCACGTAGCCGATCTCCTCGCCGTCGTCTGTGGCGTCGCTGCGGCGGCTCCGGTCGCGGAGACTGAGCCGGATCGCCTTCGAGCCACCCCTGCCGTAGTTCGCGATTTCCGGTACCTGCACGACGATGTGCTTGATTCCCGACGAGGTGCGGACGGTGGCTTCTCCATTGAACGTGAGATGCGACGGCTGCGCAGGGCACCCCGTCAGCGTCGAGACCAGGAGCAGAGCCACGGCCAGGCCGAAACGGTGATTCCTGCCTGAAGCTGTTGTACTCGCCATTAATTCGCCTCCATGTGTCGAGCCCACGCACGCGGCAAACCGCGAGCGGGCTGCGGCGGTGTGTGGAAATGAAACCAGGCACCGGACGTGGACGTCCGGGTTTCAATCAAATAGTGCGGCTCCGGGCCAACCGTACAAGCGTCTTGTAATCGGAAGTGGGGATTCCCGGCGATGGCGGGAGGCTACAAGCAGGAAGCTCGCAGGAAGGATTCCTCGTAGAAAGGATTCAATGCGCGGCATCGTGTGACGTCTGCATCGGTCCTGCGCGGAAGCGGTCAGGCTACGCGACGGACGAGATCGGTCTCCGGTGCTCTGCGCGCAGGAGGGCCGAGGAGACGGGGAAGGCGCTGGCGTGGCGCCCGTGCGCTGTGGCGCAGCCACGCACGTCCCGCGGTCATCTCGCCCCGCCCCGCCTGGCGGCGGCGGCCCACTTCTCGGCGGCATCCTCTCCACGCTAGATCTCGAGATCGATCGGCCGGTCTCCGAGGTGCAGTCCGGCCTGGTCGCGGAAATAGTCGAGCACCGCCCGCAGGCCGCCGGACAGGACCGCGCTTCCGCCGACCCAGAGCGTGGCCCGCTCGTAGCTCACGTCGCCGAACTCGCCGGTGCTCACGTGCGCCACCGGGGTGGTCGCGGACGCGTGCGAGCACCAGCGGCGGATCCCTTCGTTCATGCCGGCGGACGGGTAGGTGCGGAACCTCTCGTCGGCGTCGAGCCGCGCCGCCTCGTCGCCCAACCGCCGGCGCAGCTCGCCGAGCAGCTTCCCCGTCAGCGGAACCATCCCGAGCTCGCCGCCGCCCAGCTCGCAGACGACCGCGGAGGGGAGATCCCGCTTCCAGCGCCGCAGCTCGGAGCCCCGGCCCAGCAACGCTTCCAGGTCGAATCCCACGCTCTGCCTCCCTTTGCGCCCCCGCGTCAGCCGGCGGCGACACCCGGTGCCGCGGCAGCTGCCGGTCGCGTCAGCGGCGGGCCGGACACGGCCTGCGCCCCTCCGCGGGGAGGACGGCGGCCGGGAGCGCGGGGAACCGCCGGCGCAGCTGCTGGAACCAGGCGCAGTCTTCCCCGGTCGCCGTGCCCTCGCGCTCGCCGGCGGCGGGCATCGTCTCCACCACCTCCCAGCGGCCGGCCCGGCGGCGCAGCAGGGTGCTCTCGTCCTCGTAGCGCGAGCGGCCGTCGGGCGACTGCGGGCGCACCGACGCCCAGGCCCATCCGCGCTGCACCCTGAGGTAGCCGACCACGAAGATCACCCGCTGCGGGTCGAACCGCCGCCGGTGCGCCCGCAGCGCGTCCATGACCGCCTGCCGCTCCGCGCTCCCGCGGGCCGGCGTGTATGCCGAGTCCGCCTGCGCGTTCACGGCGCCCGTGGCGGGTAGCGCGAGGACAATGGCCGAGACGAGTGCGGGCAGGTTCATTCCAACCCCCGGGATTCGGCGGAGCCGCGGGGGGGAGGCGCGGCGTCTCCCTCCGCGGCTCCGCGGCTCTGCGTGAGACGATCTGTCGTGGTCAGGCCTGCGTGGGAGCCCGATCGAGCAGCATCGAGCGAATGCCGGAGGCGCCGCGCACGAGCTTGAACTCGGTGCTGGGATCCTGCCACTGGGTGACCTGCTTGCCGCCGCTGCCGTCCCGGCTGGTCGGGGGGCCGAGCTCCGCCACGTAGTTCGCCACCATCTCCTCGTAGCTCGCGTCGGGGCCGTAGATGAAGTCCATCTGCTGCACCGCCGCGCCGACGCCGAGCTGGACGTCGATCTCTTCGGCGCCCGCGTAGGTGCCGGGCTTGAGCTGGAAGCGCTGCGGACCGACCTGCGTCATGAGCGCCATCGCCTCGGGCGACAGCGGCTCGCCGAGCGTGATCGCCACGCCCTCGGCGACGTCGACGGTGCGGAAGATGGGCGTGGAGGCGGTGTTCGTGTCGGTCATCGGGATTCCGGGGTGTGGAAGGGAAACGTGAGCCGCACTCGCGCGGGAAAGGCTACGCCGTGGGCGCCAGGTCGCGCAGCAGCGAACGGACGCCGGCGGGGAGACAGAGGATCTCGAACATCGTAGAGGGATCCCGCCACAGGGTGATCTCACCGTGCTGGCTGGTCGGCGGGCCGAGCTCCTCCGTGTACCGCGCCACCATCTCGCCGCACTTCACGTCGCTGCCGTAGGTGAAGTTCATCTGGTGCACCGCCGCGCCGACGCCGAGCTGGACGTCGATCTCCTTCGCGCCCGCGTAGGTGCCGGACTTGAGCTTGAAGGTTTGCGGCCCAATCTGCGTCATGAGCGCCATCGCTTCGGGCGACAGCGGCTGGCCGAGCGTGATCGCCACGCCCTCGGCGACTTCGACGGTGCGGAAGATGGGCGTGGAAGAGGTGTTCGCGTGAGTCATCGAGAGTCCGGGGTGTGGAAGGGAGACGGGCGAGCCGCACTGGCGCGGGAAAGCTGTCACCCGCCCCGCCCCGCGCGCCAGAGGCAGAGCCGCGAGAAGAGAGGCTGCATCCTCTCCCCCGCGGCTCCGCGTCTCTGCGTGAGACGATCGGTTCAGTCGTCCAGGCAGGCCCGGATGTGCGAGTCGCCGCAGGTGAAGGTGATGCAGTACTCCGGGAGCGTCATGGCGCCGTCGGCCCCGACCACGGTTCCACGCGCCTGCTTCCGTGAGTCCACCGCCTCGAAGCTCTGCACGTCCAGCGCATCGAGGTCCAGCGTCAGCTTCTTCATCATCGCCTCCGTGTCAAGGAAAGGGACGCCGCGACGGCGGCATCCCTCCACGAGCCATTTGGCCAGGCGAAGCGCCTCAGCAGGCCTGGTGAATGGAATCGCCGCACCCGAAGGTGTAGCAGCATTCCGGCGTGGTGTACGTGGGCTCCGCCCCGATTGCGGCGCGGCGGGTCTGCTGCCGTGCGTTGACGGGCTCGAAGGTCTGCACATCCAGGGTCTCCAGGTCCAGCGTCAGCTTCGTCATGGTCACCTTCCGGTTGAGATCTCCCCTCCACCCCACCGCCCACCAGCGGCCGTAAGTCATTGCAGGAACTATACCTACAGGCACAAAAACCGTCTCATGCAAAGACGCGGAGTCACAGAAAGCCAAGCGGTTCTCTCTGTGTCTCCGCGGCAGCATCGGCTTCGGCTCGTCGCCGGAGTCGTCGAAGAAGCCCTTGCCGCTCTTGCGGCCGTAGTCGCCGAGGCTGACCATCGCACCGATCCCGGGAAGAAAACCACGCCTGTCCGTCCAGCAAGGAAGCACCGCTCTCCACTCGCCGACGTTCGTTCATCGCGCTTCCCTCTTTCCGGGCAGAAATCCCATGTCTGCAACCAGATCCACCGCGAAATCCAGAGATGGCGGCCGTGCGCGCAACTCACGTGCGGCGAGCGTGGGCCACCCCGTCTCGGGGGCGGTCCCGTACCAGCCACGCATGACGAAAGCGCAGTCGCGCGACCTGATCGCCGAAACCCTGGGAAAGCGCGTGCGGCTGGCCGAGTACCGCTCCACGGTGGCGGCGCTGAGCAACGACGAGCGCGAACTGTTGATCGAACAAGCGTTGCTGATGCTCGAGCAGGTGTTCGTCCATCTCCCCCTGAAACGCGCGCTGCACGGGACCGACCCGATCCAGCGGCTGCGGCTGCTCAAGCTCAGGCATGCCAGGCTGGACGAGCGCGCGTTCCAATCCGAGATGATCGACATCTTCGTGCACCTGCGCGACCTCCACACCAACTACATCCTGCCCGAGGGCTACTGGTCGAAGTTTGCCTTCCTCCCCTTCCGCGTGGAGGAGTTCTACGAGGCGGGGGTACGCCGGTACGTCGTGTCGTGGGTGTCGCCGGTCAATACGGTTTCCTCGCTGAAGACGGGGGTGGTGGTCACCCACTGGAACGGGAGCCCCATCGATCTCGCCGTGGCCCGTAATGCCGAGCGGGAAGCCGGAAGCAACCTGGACGCGCGGCACGCGCACGGGGTGGAGGCGCTGACCCTCCGCTGGCTCGGAATGTCGCTCCCGCCAGACGAGGACTGGGTGACGCTGACTTACGCGGACGGCGCCAAAACGCACGAGGCCCGGTTCGAGTGGGAGGTCATCGACGGATCCGACCGGCCGCAACTCCTTGCCGGTCTCGGAGGCGGCGGGACAGAGGCGGGACTCGTCGGAACGGGCTGGGGAATCGACCTGAAGGCGACGCTCCTGCAGCGGGTCCGCACGGCCCTCTTCGATCCGCAGGCAACGCAGGTACAGGCTGAGGCAGCGGAGTACCGAAGCACCTCCCGGGCGGAAGCCGCGCCGGCCCCTCGCGCCGACACCAGCCGGTACCCCGACGTGTATCCCCGCTTTGGAACCATGGAGACGCCGTCCGGCTCGTTCGGCTACGTGCGGCTGAAGACCTTCGCCCCGAAGTCGGAGAACGGGGGCGACGTGGTGGAGGAAGCCGTACAGGAGTTCGCGCGCATCCTCTCCGTGCTTCCGTCCACGGGGCTGATCCTGGACGTTCGCGGCAACGGCGGGGGATACATCGGGTTCGGCGAGAGGATCCTGCAGTTCCTCACTCCGCGAGAGATCGCGCCGGCGCCGTTCCACTTCATGTCCACCGCACTGACGCTTCAGATCGCCGCGGCTACCGACGAGCTGGGAGGGTGGAAGGATGGGATCGCGCAGGGAATCGAGACGGGTTCCGTGTTCTCACAGGGCTTCCCGCTCACGCCGCCGGAGCGCTGCAACGACGTGGGACAGCTCTACCAGGGGCCGGTGGTGCTGGTCACCGATGCCCTCTGCTACAGCACCACCGACATCTTCGCCGCAGGGTTTCAGGACCACGAGATCGGGACGATCATGGGGGTGCACGAGAACACCGGTGCCGGGGGAGCGAACGTGTGGGACCATGCAAAGCTGCTGCAGCGGCTGACGCTCGCACCCAACCCCTTCGGCGCGCTCCCCGGCGGCGCAGGGATGCGAGTGGCAGCGCGGCGCTGCACGCGCGTGGGCACGCGCTCGGGCGTCCCCCTGGAGGAGCTGGGAGTCAAGCCGGACGTACGCTACTACATGACGCGGAACGACGTCCTCGACCACAACGTGGACCTGATCGCCGCCGCGGCCGGGCTCCTCTCGAAACAGCAGCGACACGCCCTGCGACTCACGCAGGGCGGAAATCCAGCGCAGATCGCGATGGCCGTGGAGAACCTGGACCGGGTGGATCTCCTGCTGAACGGCCGGCCGATGCTCTCCCTGGACGTGAAGACGGGAACGAAGAAGGTCTCGCTTCCTTTCCAGGCTCCAGCCGACGCCACGCTGACCGGCAAAGGCTACCTGGAAGGAAAGCTGGTGGTGAGCACGCGCCTGGTCTTCTGATCCCGCACTCGAACCGAACGAGGGGCGCCGCAACCCGCGGCGCCCCTCGCCCTCGTCCATCGATCCACCGCCGTGCAGCTCACACCAGCGGCATCGGCCTGGGCTCGTCGCCGGAGTAGTCGTAGAAGCCCTTTCCGGACTTGCGGCCGTAGTAGCCGAGGCTGACCATCCGGCGCAGCAGCGGCGGGCTGGCGTAGCGCTTCTCCTTGTACTCCTCGAACATGATCCCGCCGATCTTGTCCAGCGTGTCGAGGCCCACGAAGTCGGAGAGCACGAAGGGGCCCATCGGGTAGCCGGTGCCCAGCTTCATCCCCTTGTCGATGTCCTCGATGCTGGCGACGCCCTGCTCCAGCGCGCGGATGGCGTCCATCATGTAGGGGACCAGCAGCAGGTTCACCACGAAGCCCGAGTTGTCCTTGCAGACGATGGGCTCCTTCCCCAGCGACTTCGCGAACGCGAAGGCGGTGTCGAACACCTGCGGGTCGGTGGCGATGGTCTTCACCACCTCCACCAGCTTCATCACCGGCACGGGGTTGAAGAAGTGCAGCCCCACCATCCGCTCCGGCCGCTTCGTGGCCGCCGCCATGTCGGCGATGGTGAGCGACGAGGTGTTCGAGGCGAAGATGGTGTGCGGCGGGCAGAGCCCGTCGAGGGTGCGCCAGATCTCGTTCTTCAGGTCGAGGTTCTCGACGATCGCCTCGATCACGATGTCGCAGTCCTTCAGGTCATCGAGGCTGGTGGTGCCGCGCAGGCGGCCCAGGAGCGCGTCGCGGTCCTCGGCCGTCATCTTCCCCTTCTCCACCGACTTGCCGAGCTGCCGGCCGATCCCGCCGATCCCCTTCTGCACCACCTCGTCGCTCACCTCGCGCACGACGGTGTCGTACCCCGCGGCGGCGCTGATCTGGGCGATCCCGCTCCCCATCAGCCCGCACCCCAGCACGCCCACCCGCTTGATCTCGGCCATCTCTGTCTCCAATTCAGGGTACTCGTCCTCCAGGCGGACGATTGTGATGTGTCAGTGTGTCGCTGCCGCAGCCCTGCGCCCCTCACCCTGGCGCTTCGCGCCGGTCCCTCTCCCAACCGCGGGAGAGGGACGGGGGCTCGCTTCGCTCGCGGCTCGTTCGGCGGGCGGCTGCCCCGGTGCTCGTCGCGCGGCACCACGGCCGCGGCATAGTCCGCGAAGGCGGACTTCGTGCCGTTCCAGCCCCGGGTTTTCAACCCGGGGGCTTTACCGCGGCCGCGTCACCGCCCTTCGCCAGACGTCCGCGAGAAGCGGTAGCAGTCCGTGAGCGCCGCGGCCCGGCAGAGCACCAGGCTGTCGCGCGTGACGGCCACCTGGTAGTCGGCCGGGGTGGCGGCGAGCTCGCGCATCCGCAGCAGGCGCGGCTCAGGGAACTCCCAGCCGGCGATGGAGACGCTGCCGTCCCCATGCTTCAGCAGCAGGCGGCCGTCGGCCAGGAACTCCATCCGCTCGCCGCCGGCGCTCCACTCGCCGAGCACCGCCCGCTTCGGCTCGCGGCCGCAGGCCGCGAGCAGCACGAGGGCGAGGGCGAGGGACGTGGCGCGCGTCTTCATCATCCTACATCCCCAGGCGCTGGTGCCACTCCTGCTTCGGCTGGGGCAGGCGCAGCTCGCCGCGTTCCAGGCGGTCCAGGAAGGCCTCCAGCAGCTCGCGCGTCTGCCGCGCGCGGTTGCGGTAGAGGCTTCGCCCGGCGAACGCCCCCGCGACGGCCACTCCCACGCCGGCCAGCGCGAGCAGGGGCGGCGCGGTGCTGGCCAGCACCAGGGCCGCCGCGGCGCCGCCCGACACCAGCCCCGTGAACCCCCCGGTCACCGCCGCCCCCATGCGGACGCTGGCGAGGTCGACGGTGAGGGTGACGAGCGACGCGTCCTCGTCCGCCGGCGCGACGCCGGCGTCCACCTCCTGCAGGTCGAGCGGGGACACGCGGCTCCCCACCCTGCTGAAGGTGCGCTCGACGGCCACGCCGATCCCCGGTGCGCGCACGTAGCGCGTGCGGCCGGGGAAGCGGCGCTCCACCGCCATGAACTCGGTCTCGACCAGGTACCGCTCCAGGAACGCCCCCAGCTCCGCCGCCGGCCGCCGAATGGTGCGGGCCGCGCGGACGAGGCCCGGGCCCATCACCCCCGCCATCAGCCCCGGCGCCTCGGGCGGCGGCTGGCTGCGCACCTCCGCGATGGCGCGGCGCACCAGGTGCGGCTCCAGCCCCAGCTCCTCCCCGATGCGCACCACCTCGGCGTCGGAGAGCCCGTCGGCCGTCTCCGTCTCGCCCGCCGCCTGCAGCTCCGCGGCGCGCCCGACCACTGCCTCCAGCTCGGTGCTGGAAAGCTTGCGCGCGGGCGGGCCCGAGCCTCCCGCGGGGACGGGGGCGCGATCCCCGTCGCTCATCGCCCGGATGGACGCGGAAGCCTCCGCGCGCGGCGCGGCTTCATCCCCCCATCCCCAGCCGCTTGTGCCACTCCTGCCTGGGCTGGGGGAGGCGCAGCTCGCCGTGCTCCAGCCGGTCCAGGAAGGCCTCCAGCTTGTTCTGCGTCTGCCGCGCGACCATGCGGTAGGCGCCGCGGCCGACCAGCCCCCCCGCCGCCGCCACGCCGAGGCCGGCCAGCGCCAGCAGGTGGGGCGCGGTGGAGGCCAGGATCACGACCGCCAGCGTGCCGCCGCCCCCCAGCCCCGTGAGCCACGCCCCCGCCGCCGTCCCCGCGCGGATGGTGGTGAGGTCCACGGAGAGGGTGACGAGCGACGAGTCCTCGTCGGCCAGCGCGACGCCGACGTCCACGGCCTGCAGGTCGAGCGGGGCGATGCGGCTTCCCACCTTGCTGAAGGTGCGGCCGACGGCGGCGCCGATCCCCTGCGCCCGCACGTAGCGCGTGCGGTCGGGGAAGCGGCGCTCCACCACCATGAACTCGGTCTCGATCAGGTACCGCTCCAGGAACATCCCCAGCTCCACCGCCGGACGGCGGATGGTGCGGGCGGCGCGGACCACGCCGGGGCCCATCATCCCCGAGAGCAGCCCCGGCTCTTCGGGGGGAAGGCTGCGCACCTCGGCGATGGCGCGGCGCACCAGGTGCTGCTCCAGCCCCAACTCCTGCCCGATGCGCACCACCTCGGCGTCGGAGAGGCCGTCGGTCATCTCCGTCTCGCGCACCGTCTGCAACTCCACGGCGCGCTTGATCACCGCCTCCAGCTCGGAGCTGGAGAGCTTGCGCGCCGGCAGGTTGGAGCCGCCCGGCGGACCGTTGACGGGATGGTTGTCGCTCATCGGGTGTGCACGCGCGGGCGCCGCCGCCGCGGATGGCTCCGCATGCGGCGGCGCGGCCCGCGCAAAATCAGGAATCCTGCGCCGGGAACGCCTCGACCACCACGGCGATCCCCTGCCCGCCGCCGATGCAGGCGCTCCCCAGCCCGAAGCGCTTCCCCTGGCGCCGCAGCTCGTGCAGCAAGTGCACGGTGATGCGCGCGCCGCTGGCCCCCAGCGGGTGGCTCATGGCGATGGCGCCGCCGGAAACGTTGGTGCGCTCGCGGTCGAGCCCCAGCTCCTTCTCCACCGCGCAGTACTGGCTGCCGAAGGCCTCGTTGATCTCCACCAGCTCCATCTCCACCAGCTCCATCCCCGCCTTCTTCAGCGCCAGGCGCGAGGCCGGCACGGGACCGATCCCCATGTGCTTCGGTTCCACCCCCGCGACGCCCCAGGAGACCAGGCGGCCGATGGGCTTCAGCCCGTTGCGCTGCGCATACTCCGCGCTGGCGATCACCACCGCCGCGGCGCCGTCGCCGATGCCGGAGGCGTTGCCGGCGGTGACGGTGCCGCCCTCCTTGAAGTACGGCTTGAGCCTGGCCAGGGATTCGGCGTTCGTTTCCGGCCGCATGTGCTCGTCGGCCATGAACTGCGTCTCGCCCTTGCGGCTCTTGATGGTGACCGGGGTCAGCTCCTCGGCGAAGTGCCCCGCGTCCCACGCGGCCTTGGCGCGCTGCTGCGAGAGGAGCGCGTAAGCGTCCACGTCTTCGCGGGCGATGCCGTGCGCGTCCGCCAGGTTCTCGGCGGTCACAGCCATCGAGCACCCGGCGAAGGGATCGGTGAGCGCCTCCCAGAGCAGGTCCTCGTAGAACTTGCCCGCGGGCCCCAGCCGCTGCTCGCCCCAGCGCGCGCCGCGGATCACGTGCGGCGCCTGCGACATACTCTCGGTGCCGCCGCAGAGGGCGACCTCGCACTCGCCCAGCAGGATCTCCATGGCGCCGGAGACGATGGCCTGGAAGCCGGAGCCGCAGAGGCGGTTGAGGGTGAGCGCGGGGGTGTCGATGGACAGCCCCGCGCGCAGGCCGATGTGGCGCGCCAGGTAGATGGCGTCGGCCGAGGTCTGCAGCGCGTTGCCGAAGACCACGTGCCCCACGTCGGCGGCGGGAACGCCGGCCTTCTCAAGCGCGCCCTGCGCGGCGAAAACGCCCAGGTCGGTGGCGGAGAAGTCCTTGAGCGCTCCGCCGAAGGTCCCCATCCCCGTGCGCTTGGCGGAGAGGAAGACGACGTCTGTATCCTTGCCCTGCGTAGCCATTCAAGTGAGCCGGGTTCAGCGTGGATCGGGCCGTAAACGTAGGCGCGACAATATGCCGGGGAGTGCGGGAGTGCGAAAGTGCGAAAGTGCGGGAGTGCGGGAGTGCGGGAGTGCGGGAGTGCGAGGCATACAGTTCGGCGCTCGGCAGGCTGCGTCGTGGCGGCGGCCCCTTTGTCGGGCGGTTGAAACCGCTGCAACAACGACGCGAAGTCCGCCTTCGCGGACTACTGGCCTTGTCGCTGCCGTGATGCTGTAGCGCGCGACCGGTTCCCGTCAGCCGAGGTCCGCAGGCATCGGCCACAGTGGAGCCGATCGCGTGCCCCGCGATCGTGGCGACACGGAAGGTGGGAGTCCGCGCAGGCGGACTTCGTGTGGTTGTTGCTGCGGATTTATCCGCCCGACTACGGCGGCCCGGCCGGCGGAAGCTCCCCTCCCTCCCGTTCCGCGCCCACCGTGATTATCTTCCCAAGTCGATACGCCACGCCAATTTCGGGGAACATCCCCGGCCGCGGCGGTTACATCGTTCGCACGACCGATCTTGCCGAGGCGGGGCCGATGGGCGGCCCGCGCCGGCTTTTTCATCCCGTTGAAGTGCAGTTCCCGATGGCCTCTCCTCGTCCGGATCAGCAGGAACCGACCACCCCGCAACCTCAGCCGGCGCAGCAGCCCTCCGCCGCCACCGGCGAGCGCCCCCGCGGCGGCATCGACCTGGCGCTGAGCCCCTTCGCCGCCCGCGTCGTCGCCGCCGTGGCGCTGCTGGCGGCGCTCGCGTACGGCGGCTGGCGCGTGTACGGCTACCTGCGCGAGCCCGAGCTCCCCGTCGTCGCCTACTCCGAGCTGCTCACCGCCATCGACGCGGGGCGCGTGCAGTCCATCACCGTGCGCCCCGGCGAGGACGTGCGCGGCCGCTGGGCGTCGACCCACGCGAAGGCCGGCCACGACTTCACCGTCGCCTACCCGGTGGAGACGGTGGACGGGCTCACCCAGCGGGCGCAGGCGCACGGCGTCTCCATCACCCTGGCCCCGGCGCCCAACCACACGGGCGTGCGCGACGCCGCCAGCACCGTGCTGCTGGTGCTGATGGCGCTCGGCGTGGGCTTCTTCCTCTTCCGCCAGGTGCGCGGCGGCCACTCCTCGGAGCTGGGGGAAGACGCCAAGAGCGACACCACCTTCGACGACGTGGCCGGCACCCAGGGCGCCGCCGACGAGCTGCGCGAGATGGTGGAGTTCCTCAAGCGCCCCGAGGCCTTCGCGGCGCTCGGCGCGCGCATCCCCAAGGGCGCGCTGCTGGTGGGGCCGCCGGGAACGGGGAAGACGCTGCTGGCGCGCGCGGTGGCGGGGGAGGCGGGGGTGCCCTTCTTCTCCCTCTCCGGCTCCGAGGTCACCGGGTTCCTGGTGGGGATGGGGGCGCACCGCATCAAGGCGCTCTTCAAGAAGGCCCGCAAGAAGGGCGGCGTGATCTTCATCGACGAGATCGACGCGCTGGGCGGGCACCGCGGCCGCAACCGCTCGCACAACGAAGACGACCGCACGCTCAACCAGCTCCTGGTGGAGATGGACGGCTTCGACCCGCTCTCGGGGGTGGTGGTGATCGCCGCCACCAACCGCCCCGACGACCTGGACGAGGCGCTGCGCCGCCCCGGGCGCTTCGACCGCACCATCTCCGTGAGTACCCCCACCTCGCAGGGACGCGAAGAGATCCTGCGGCTGCACGCCACCCGCCGCGGCATCCCCCTGGCGGACGACGTGGACCTGGCGCGGATGGCGCGCCTCACCCCCGGATCGAGCGGCGCGGAGCTGGCCAACCTCCTCAACGAAGCCGCGATCGCCGCGGCGCGCGAGCGCGAGCGGGTGGTGCGCTGGAGCCACGTGGAGCAGGCGCGCGACCGCATGCTGCTGGGGAAGGAGCGCAAAGGCTTCCGCGCGCTCGACCGCGAGCGCTGCACGGTGGCCTACCACGAGGCGGGGCACGCGCTGGCCGGGGTGGTCTGCGCCCCGGAGGACGGGCTGCACAAGGTCACCATCCAGGCGCGCGGGCAGGCGCTCGGCGTGGCCTTCTTCTCCCCCGAGGACGACCGCTTCCTCTACCGGCGCAACTACCTGGAGGGGGTGATCATGAAGGGGCTGGGCGGCCGCGCCGCCGAGGAGCTGGTGTTCGGGAAGCACGCGGTGACCAGCGGGGCGCAGAGCGACCTGCAGCAGGTGAACGGCGTGGCCCGGAAGATGGTGTTCCAGCTCGGGATGGGCCCCGACACCGGCCTGCTGATCCACGACGGCGAGGCGGGCACCCTCTCGCCCGAGGCGCACGCCGCCATGGACCGCGAGGTGCGGACGATGCTGGAGCGCCTCTACCGGCAGACGGTGGAGCTGCTCGCCGCCAACCGCGAGCCGCTGGCGGCGCTCGCGGTCGCCCTGCTGGAGCGCGAGACCATCGACGGGGCCGAGGCGGTCGAGATCATGGAGGAGGCGGGGCTGGTGCGGCCCGCCGAGCTCATCCCCGACGGTGTGGCGCTCGCCGCGGCACACTGAACGGCGCCTCACGCAGAAACGCGGAGGCACGGAGAGAGAAGGGCCCGGATGGCATCGCCGTCCGGGCTCTTTCGTTATCGGCTCGGCACCAGCGTCCGGAGCGCCGAGCTCGGCTTCAGGAAGGGGATGATGTCGGCGTAGGGGATGTCGGTCGTGTATCCGCAGGCCATGATCACGTTCGGATAGTCCTGGGTGACGGACAGGCCCCGGGGCTCCAGGATGTAGATGTAGCCCCAGCTCTGCTGTTTGTTCACCTCCGCACATTCCTCGGAGGTGTCGCTCGGCCGGGCGGCCAGCACGCGGCGGTCGACGAAGCGGCGGAAGGCTTCCGCGCGCGCCATCTCCTGCTCCACCTCGAGCCGCGCGCCGGTGCGCAGGTCGTACAGCAGCCCGCGGGTACCGTGCACCGGGTGCGCACCGCCACAGAAGCTGTCCTCCGCCGTCGAGACGCCGAGCAGGTCCGGGCTCAGGTACGTCAGCTTCATCGAGAACTCGGCGTCCAGGTGCTCCCCCGTATTCGCCGGGCAGATGTGCGCACGGGCCTCCTTCTCCAGGTCCGTGTTCACCCGCGCGCGCACGGGGCCGGGGAACCGGGTCGTGAGCTGCAGCCAGCTGATGTCGTACTTCCCGCGCTGGTCCTTTCCCGCGATCCGTACCGTGCGCGTGGTCGGCTGCGCGACGCAGTCGCCGTGAAAGGCGGCGAGCGACAGCAGGCAGAGAGGGAGAAGAAGAGCGGAGCGTCGCATCGGATTCAAGGGCAGGGTTGGGGGACGGATGTCTCGTTGAAGGGCCGAGGACGTTGTATCATTCGCCTTTCCCACACGCTCTCCAACCCACGATCATCCCCATGAGACCTCGCCTCGTTCTCGCCTTCGTCCTTCCGCTCGCGGCCGGCGCCTGCGCGAACTCCGGCGTGGTGGTCGGCGGGCCGGCGATGCAGGTCGGCATCCCGATCCGGCGCGCGACGCCGATGGGCGACACGGTGGCGGACCGGCTGTACTTCGGACGCGACGTGCGCGAGGGGTGCGCCACGTCGCCCGCCAGGACGGTGTCGGACTCGGCCTGGACGGCGTTCGTGCGCGAGGTGGTGACGGGCCGCTTCCCCGACGGCCTCACTGTCTACGGCGGCGAGGGGCAGTGGCGCGAGCCCGACGGCCGCATCCTGCGCGAGGAGAGCTTCGTGCTGGAGGTGGTGCACCCCGCCGGCCCCTCGGCCGACGCCGACTTCCGCGAGATCGCGGCGGAGTACAAGCGCCGCTTCTGCCAGCAGTCGGTGATGCGCGTGACCACCCCCGCCCGGCAGAATTTCTACGAGTGAGCAGGTCCGGGAAAAGACGCTTTTGCTACGCGGCGGCAGGCCCATTGAACGCGGCCCACTCCTGCCGCAGGCGCGCGAACAGCTTCGACACGGGAGATTCCGGGTCGCGCAGTTCGGCCTCGCGGTTCTCGACGAGGAACAGGAGGAGGACGAAGCACATCGTCGCCTCGCCCGCGCGCGCCACCATCTCCAGCTGCTCCCTGGTGTCGAACCAGAGGGTGGTGGGAAAGGCCTCCGCGTCCTTCGCCAGCTTCCGCATCGCCGGCGAGGGCGCGAGCCAGGGGTGCTTCGCGAAGCGCTCGGGGTGCTCCAGGTCCATGGCGTAGATGAAGTTCGCCATCAGCTTCCCGCGGTACTCGGGGTCGCCGGAGACGACGTTGTCGAAGACCAGGGTGCGGATGCGCTTCATGAACAGGGTGGAGGTGAGCGCCAGCAGCGAGCCCACGCGCAATTCCACCATCATCAGCGCCTCGCGCACCGTCAGCCGCGCCAGGTCGTGCCAGACGTCGGCGATCTCCACCTGCTTCCTCACCGTCTTCTCCACCTCGTGGAGCACCACCCGCAGCCACACCAGCGCCACCGCCACCACCGCGCAGAACACGAAGGGGATGCCGTAGCGGAAGAGGAATCCCCCGTGGGCGCCCGCCTTCCACGCGTCGACGCCCGCGATCGCCAGCAGCACCGCCGAGACGAGCGAGGCGCCGAAGAGCACCCAGCCCAGGATCGACACCATGCGCAGGGTGACCCACCCGCGCGTGTGCCCCGGCGGGAAGTTGTAGATGTCGTCCTCGCGCGCGGCCACGTCCGAGACCACCAGCGTCGCCGCGCGCCCGCGGTGGAAGGCGAGCACCAGGCTCTCGACCCCCTGGTTGTCCCAGATCCCGCCGTCCATCAGCGGCACGCCGCCCTTGAAGCCCGCCCCCAGCGCCTCCTCCACCTTCGGCAGCGGCATCTCCGCCGGCCAGTGGAACTGCTGCGGAAAGAGCAGCGGCTCGAAGCCGCCGGGGAAGCACGACGACGCCGCCACCGCATCCGCCACGCACACGCGCTCGTCCACCCCATGGGGAAGGTGCAGCGCGCCTCCGTGCAGGGGCAGGTCCGGGTCGGCGCTGCGGACGAAGCGGAAGTCCTCGCCCGTGCGGAACTGGGTGGAGTTGAAGATGATCTCGCGGAAGCGCGGGCCGTCGGCGCTCTGGACCGGCACCCGGATGTCGCCCATCCGCGCGTCGCCGAACAGGTCGGGGCGGGCGTAGACGCGCGCCGCCGAGCGGATCAGCGAGGGAAAGTCCGGGTGCCCGTGCTCGCGGTGCGAGGTCAGGTGGCCCAGCGCCTCGCGGATCACGTTGGTGCGCGCGAGGTAGTCCGCGAAGCGGCGGTCGAACGCCGCGAAGCCTTCGCCCCGCACCACGCTCAGCACCCACGCCGCGCCCAGGATGGAGCCGCCGGAGACGGTGGAGAGGGCCACCACGTCGCGCAGCAGCCCCATCCGCTGCAGGATGCGCAGGGCGCCCAGGTGGAACGCGGCGGCGCGGTAGCCGCCGCCCGAGAAGGAGAGGGCCAGGTCGCCCAGCGGGCCCGACGGGTCGTGCCCGTCCACGGGAGAGGGGCTCGCGGCGGGGATCGGATCGCTCATTGGGGCTGGATGGAAGCGGGGGCGGGGGCGAAGACGGCGGGAGGGTCGGGTGCGGCGCAAAGTTGTGGCGGGAGACCCCGTCCGTCAACGCGTCCGTCTTCGCCAAAGGCCGCCGTCCGCGCGGCCGCGGACCGGCGCGGCCCCCGGGCCCCAATCTTGTGTTTCGGCGAGGGTTTATCTAAACTCAGTGGCGCCATGGCGTTTCCATCCCCGCCGCGCGCGCTTCCCCCCACAGCACCACCGGCCTCGCTCCACGGAGCACCCTGCCCCGAACGCGGGCCATCCGCCGTCCCCCTACCCCCGGAGCGGTATCCATGAACTACAAGAACATCCCCGCCTACGAGGCCGACTTCCGCGCCAAGGGCGTGGACTCCGACGGCAAGCAGTTCAAGCTCACGCCGGTGAAGGTCACCATCCCCAACACTGCCGACACCTTCGAGGTGGTCACGGCGAACCTGGCGAACGGCGACAAGAGCTTCTACTACACGGACACGCCGGCGAAGGAGCGCGTGGTGGTGCACTTCACCGCGGGGTACCTGAAGGGCGACCTGGCGGCGCTGACCAAGAAGGACAACCACGTCTCCACCCCCTTCGTGGTGGCGCGCGACGGGACCATCTACCAGCTCTTCCCCTCGAAGAACTGGTCGTACCACCTGGGCAAGGGCGCGGCGGGGGGGAACGACCCGATGAGCAAGAGCTCGGTGCCCATCGAGCTGTCGAACGTGGCGTACCTGCGGGAGAAGAACGGCACGCTGGTGGATCCCTACGGCGCCGCCTACTGCACCACGGCCGACACGGACGCGTACCAGGCGCTGTCGACGCCGTACCGCGGCTACACGCGCTTCGCCACCTTCACCGACGCGCAGTACAAGAGCCTGATCAACCTGCTGCGCTACCTCACCGCCACCTACAAGATCCCGGCGGCGTTCCTCCCCGAGCCGCAGCGCTACGACGTGTACCAGAACGTGGCGAGCTTCAAGGGGATCACCACGCACGTGAACTACCAGCCGCAGAGCTACGGCAAGTGGGACATCGGCCCCGCCTTCGACTGGACGCGCGTGATCGCCGCCCTGCAGACGGTGCCGGTCGCGAGCATCGCCGAGCCGACGCCGGCGTAAGGATCGTCTCGCGCGAAGACGCGGAGGCGCGGGGGCTCTCGGCAGCTCCCCGCGCCTCCCTTGTTTCGGTGCTTGCAGCCGCACCAGGCCCGCCGTAGCTTCGCGCACCGTGATCCTCTACGACCTGGTCCGCCCCTTCCTCTTCACCCTCTCCGCGGAGAGGGCGCACCACGTGGGGAGCGGGCTGCTGGACCTGGCGCTCGCCCCGGCCCCCTTCCGCTCCCTGGTCCGCTCCGCCGCCGCCGTGCACGACCCGGCGCTCGCGGTGGAGCGCTTCGGCATCCGCTTCCCCAACCCGGTCGGCCTCGCGGCGGGGTTCGACAAGACGGGCGAGCTCTTCAACGCCCTCGGCGCGCTCGGCTTCGGGTTCGTGGAGATCGGCACCGTCACCGCCCTCGCGCAGCCGGGGAACCCCCTGCCCCGCCTCTTCCGCCTCCCCGACGACCGCGCGCTGCTCAACCGCATGGGCTTCAACAACCCCGGCGCCGAGGCCGTCGCGCGGCGGCTGCGGTCGACCGCGATCGAGCCGGTGCTGGGGATCAACCTGGGGAAGAGCAAGGCGACGCCGCTGGAAGAGGCCGCGGGGGACTACCTGCGCTCCCTGGAGCTGCTGGAGCCGTTCGCGCGCTACCTGGTGGTGAACGTCAGCTCGCCGAACACGCCGGGGCTGCGCGCGCTGCAGGACGCCGCGCCGCTGCGCGAGCTGCTGCGCGCGCTCCGGGCCCGCGGCGCCGAGCTGGCCGGGGCGCGCGGCGGCATCCCCCGCCCCCTCCTGCTCAAGATCGCCCCCGACCTCACCGACGCGCAGGTGGAAGAGGCGGCCGCCATCGCCATGGAGGAGGGCGCCGCGGGGATCGTGGCCGCGAACACCACCGTCTCGCGCGCGGGGCTGCGCACGCCCGCGGCGCGCGTGGAGGCGCTGGGCGCGGGCGGAATCAGCGGCGCGCCGCTGCGGACGCGCGCGCGCGAGGTGGTGTCGCGGGTGTGGACGGCGACGGGCGGGGCGATGCCGATCGTGGGCGTCGGCGGGATCTTCACCGCGGACGACGCGTGGGAGATGGTGCGCGCGGGCGCCTCGCTGGTCCAGCTCTACACCGGCTTCATCTACCGCGGCCCGCTGGTGGCGCGCGAGATCTGCCTGGGGCTCTCCGCCCGCCTGCGGCGCGAGGGGGTGCGCGCGCTGGACGAGGCGGTGGGGAGCGCGCACCGGTGAGGGCGCGGACGGCGCGGTTCCTGGCCGCCTGGGTGGCCGGCGCGCGCGGCGTGCGCGAGGTGGAGACGACCGTGCGCGTCGCCGGCGAGGCGCGCGAGGCCACCCTCTTCCTGCCGCCGGGGCGCGGGCCGGCGCCGGGGTGGCTGGTGCTGCACGGGCTCACCGTTCCCGGCCGTCGCCACGCGGCGATGCTGCGCTTCGTGCGCTCGCTGGCCGCGTCGGGCGCGGTGGTGCTGGTCCCCGACGTCCCCTCCTGGCGCGCGCTGCGGCTGGACGCGACGGCGGCGCGCGCCACGCTGGAGGCCGGGGTGGCGCGGCTGGAGGGGATGGCGGAGGTGCGCCCCGGCGGGGTGGGCGCGGTGGGCTTCTCCTTCGGCGCCACGCAGGTGCTGATGGCCGCCGCCGACCCGGCGATGCACGGCCGCCTGAACGGCGTGGTCGCCTTCGGCGGGTACTGCGACCTGCCGCGGCTGCTGCGCTCCCTCTTCACCGGCGAGCACGAGTGGGAGGGGGTGTGGCGCACCCTCGACCCCGACCCCTACGGCCGCTGGATCGCGAGCGGCAACTTCCTCACTCTCCTCCCCGGCTGCGAGGGGATGCACGCCGTGGCGAACGCCGCGCTGGAGCTGGCGGTGGAGGCCGGCCGGCGCGGCGAGTGGGCGTGGGGCCCGCGCTACGACGCGATGAAGACGGAGCTGGCGCGAGACTTCACCCCCGAGGAGCGGCGGATCTGGGAGATCGTCGCGCCCCCGTCGAACGTGGCGCCGGAGCTGGAGGCGGCGCGGGAGCTGGCGGCGCGCTTCGCCGCCGGGGCGCTGGAGCACGACACCGGCCTCGACCCGCGCCCGCACCTGGCGGAGGTACGCGCGCGCGTCGTGCTCAGCCATGGCCGCCAGGACCGTCTGATCCCCTACACCGAGACGCTGCGGCTGATGTCGATGCTCCCGCCGCAGGCGCGCGCGTCGGCGACCATCACCGGCCTCTTCGCGCACTCGGGGGGCGCCTGGCTGCACCCCGTCCACTGGCTCCGCGAGACCTCGACCTTCGTTCGCCTGCTCGACCAGGCGCTCTACGCATTCTGAAGACGCAGAGACGCGGAGGAACGGAGAGCACTGCTGCGTTCTCTCCGTTCCTCTGCGTTCTCTGCGTCAATTAACGTCCTTGTCGCCCCGCGAAGAGCCGCTCGAACGCGGAAGGCCGCAGCACGTAGAGCCGCGGCTCGGGATCGTCGGTGCTCACCAGCACGCCGCCGGGCCCGCTGTCGCGCAGGAACCACGCGCCGGCGAGCCTGCGCGAGGTGGTGCCGCCCCCGCGCCCGTGCAGCACCAGCTCGGTCCCGCCGCCGGTGAGCACGTCCGCGAGCACCACGCCGCCGGGGACTTCCGCCATCCCCGCCAGCGCGCGCGTCCCCGGCCCCGCGCGCGTAACCGTTCTCCCGTGCCCGGCCTGGATCTCCCGCCCCGGGCGCCGCGCGGCCGTGCGGAAGGCCAGGCTGGGCGCGCCCCCGCACCGCCGCGTGTAGACGGCGCTCCCCGCGTCGTGCCGCAGCACCAGCGAGCGCCCGTCGCCCACCAGCCCGTACGCCAGCCCGATCCCGACCCCCTGCGCCGGGAGCGTGTCGAGGAGCGCGCTGCGCACCGTCGCCCCGCCGTCCGCGAGCCGGACGTCGTGCAGCCACGCGGGCGTGCCGGCGCGGGCGACCGGTCCGTAGAGCATCCACCCGCCGTCGCACCCCGCGGCGGCGGCGAGCGGCACGATGCCGAGCGGCCGCGTGTGCTGCTTGAGCCTCCCCGCGAGGTCGAAGACGGAGAGCCCGCCCTTTGCGTCCGCCACCAGGATGGCGGTGTCGCCGGAGGTGGCGAGGGCGGCCGGGGCCTCCAGCTCGCCGGGGCCGCCGCCCTTGCGCACGAACGCCGCCTGAAGCCGCCCGTCGTGGCCGAACACCTTCACGTACGGCGGAGCGGCGTCGAGCACCACCACGTGACGCGCGCCCTCCGTCATCCGCGCCGCCACCACGAAGGCGATCTCGCCGCGCCCGGTGCTCCGCACGGTGACCACCCGGTCGTCGCGCGCGCCGAGCACCGCCGCGCCCGAGTCGCGCACGCAGCCGCCGGCGCCCGCCAGCAGGAGCGCCGCCGCCGCGCGCCGCCAGGTCGTCACCATGCCGTGTACACGCAGTAGGTGCTGTTCCCGTCGACCCAGCAGCTGCTCAGGAGCATCAGCGTATCCTTGGCGTAGCGCAGCCCGCCGAAGGTCTGCCGGCAGGTCTCCAGGCAGCCGCAGCCGTCGTCCGCGGAGAGGACGCGCGGAGAGGCCGCGACGGCAATGAGGCCGAAAATGAAGGTAAATGAACGAAGAATACGGCGTGAGGGAAAAAGGCCGGTGGACATGGTGGTCCTCCAGAATGAAAGGGTTGAGACTGCGGAAGAGCGCGCTTGATCCAGTCAGCGCTGGACATACAATGAGTTGCACTGTTCACGTGCGCAAGATTTATGTCTTGAAGGATGGGGAAGGAGACAGAACAGACACGATTTCGATCCTCCTCGGGCATTTATTTGAGACGTCTCTAAATACGCGCTGCTTGCGGGTACAGCCGGGTCGATCAGGGCGATTTGCTTTCGGGTCCGGAGTTCTTCGCGCACCCGCGGCGCCCTCCCCCTGCGCCCGAGAGCGCAAACCCCCTCCCGTACCGGGAGGGGGGCTGGGCATCAACCACCCTGCGCACTGCCGTGCGACGACAGCCCTGGCGCTGCCGGCTCGGGTGGCGCAGGCGCCGTCGAACTCTACCTCTCCCGGCACGGGAGAGGTGGCGGGCCCCAGCGAGCCGGAGAGGGCGCCGCGGAAGGCCGCGGAGCTCGATTCCGGAGCGATCCGCGGTCCGTTCCTTCCTGGGGGATACACGAGGGCCGGGAAGCTCGCGGCTTCCCGGCCCTGCGCATGCCGTTCGCGCGCGGTGAACGTCACTCGTACGGATCGCACTCGTTGGGGCCGTAGTATCCTTCCTCGGTGACCTGCAGCAGCCAGCGGTACAGGTCGCTCGCCTCGGGCGCGGTGTTCTCCTGTCCCACGCCGCCGCGCACGTGCAGGAGCACCCGCGTGTACCGGTCGTGGCGCGCGTCGTACACCAGCGCGTAGAAGCGCTCGATGGCGAGGTCGGGGCAGGCGGGCTTCGCTTCGGTGACTCCGGCCTTGAGCACGGCACCCACCTCGTCGTACCGCGCCACGGTCTCGCCGTCGCGGAGCTGCGCCCGCAAATGGCGGTTCTGGGCATACTTCAGCTCCAGCTCCGCCGCCGTGTACACGTCACCCCTGGGGATCGCGATCGGGTCGGGGCCGGAGTCGTAGCTCCACACTCTCCCGTCGGCGTCGACGCTGTAGCCGCCCCAGTACGGCACCAGGACACTGGTCCACTCCGACTCGAAGAGCAACCGGCCGGGCGCCGGCGTGGGCGCCAGCGGCTCGGAGCACGACGTGATGGCGAGCACCAGCGGCAGCGCGGCCGGGAGCAGCCGCGTACGGAACGGAATCATGCGCGCCTCCTCGCGTGGAGCGTGATTCACAGCGGACCCCGAAGAACGTCGCCCTCCGAGCGGACGTGACACCCCTCGCGGCCTGAACACGGAGCCGCGGAGAGAGACTCTGCGTCTCCCTCCGCGGCTCTGCGTCTCTGCGTGAGACGTCTTTGTCAGAACGCGGCGATGCCGGTGATGTCGTTGCCCAGGATCAGGCCGTGGACGTCGTGCGTCCCCTCGTAGGTGTAGACCGACTCGAGGTTGGCCATGTGCCTCATCGCCTGGTACTCCACCAGGATGCCGTTCGCGCCCAGCAGCCGCCGCGCCTCGCGCGCCACCTCGCAGGCCATGTCCACGTTGTTGCGCTTGGCCAGCGACACCTGCTCGGGGCGCATCGTCCCCTGGTCCTTGAGGTTCCCCAAGCGCCAGCAGAGGAGCTGCGCCTTGGTGATCTCGGTGAGCATCTCCGCCAGCCGCGTCTGCTGGATCTGCGTCCCGGCGATCGGGGTGGTGCCGAACTGCACCCGGTTCTTCGCGTAGGAGAGCGCCTCGTCGTAGCAGGCCATCGCCGCGCCCACCGCGCCCCAGGCGATGCCGTAGCGCGCCTGGGTGAGGCACATCAGCGGGCTCTTGAGGCCGCCCGACTTCGGCAGGATGGCGTCGTCCGGCAGCCGCACGTCCTGGAAGACGAGCTCGCTGGTGTCGCTCGCCAGCAGCGAGAGCTTCCCCTTCTGGTCCTTCGCGCTGAACCCCGGGGTGTCGGTGGGGACGATGAAGCCGCGGATGGACTTGCTGTCGTCGAGCTCCCCCGTCTTCGCCCAGACGATGGCGAGGTTGGCGGTGGAGCCGTTGGTGATCCACATCTTGGCGCCGTTCAGCACCCACCCGTCGTCCGTCTTGCGCGCCCGGGTGACCATCCCGCCCGGGTTGGAGCCGAAGTCGGGCTCGGTGAGCCCGAAGCAGCCGATCACCTCGCCGGCGGCCATGCGCGGCAGCCACGCGCGCTTCTGCTCTTCGCTGCCGAAGGCGTAGATCGGGTACATGCAGAGCGCGCCCTGCACGCTGGCGAAGGAGCGGATGCCGCTGTCGCCGCGCTCCAGCTCCTGCATGATCAGCCCGTAGGCCACGTTGTCGAGCCCCGCGCAGCCGTACTCCTCCGGCAGGTTGGCGCCGAACACCCCCAGCTCGGCCATCCCGGGGATGAGCTGCTTCGGCAGGTAGCGGCCGACGTAGGCCTCGTTGATCACCGGCAGTAGGTTGTCGTCCACCCACTCCCGCACGGTGTCGCGGATCATCCGCTGCTCCTCGGTGAGCAGCGAGTCGATGTCGTAGTAGTCCACGCCCTGATATTTCGCCATTTCAGCGGCTCGTCTCGTTGGTCGGAAAGGTCTGAAAGAGGCGGGAGAATATAGGCTCAGCGCGGACCGCGGCAAGGAAACGGATGTCTCGCGGAAGCGTGGAGAGGCGCCGGTCGGGCGGCGGAAACTCTCATGGGAGGAGACCACCGGCTACTTGCTTGTGCCGAACTTGGCTGAGGGCGAGTTTTCCTACCCGCTGAAGTACAAGTCGCGCTTTGCGATGGCGCCCGACCAGGTCCTGGAGGCGCTGCGCAGGTGCGAGTACTCGGTAAAGATCGACCATCGGGAGGTGGTGCGCATGTCCGTGCCCGCCGACGTGACGCTCGAGCAGCTCCGCGAGCCCGGGTATGTCTCTCCCGATGGTTCCGTGCGGGTAAAATACGACGGCCAGTGCGTGGACCTGGCGGTCTGCAAGGAGGTCAAGCTGTCGCGGAGCGACGGGGTGAACGTGAGCACGTTCGAGAGGTCGTACATCAGCGCCGACGACCGGACGTACACCCTTTCCTGCCCGCACCCGGTGCGGAAGTTCCAGCTGTACTTCTCGGTGGACGGACAGCGCTTCCGCATCGAGGACGCCGCGGTGGGGCCGCAGCGCTACTGGAATGGCGACGACGCGAAGACATACGCCGCATTGGAGGGCTGGCCAGACGCAGGGAAGGACCACTTCTGCAACGTTACAGTGGACCGCTGGGTCCTTCCCGGCCTGGTGCTTGCACTGCGCTGGGCCCCGGTTCCGCCGGCAAAACCACTGGCGTAACGCCCACATTGTCGCCATATTGAGTCCCGGTAGCGAACCCTCGCACCAGGAGCCGCCATGAAGGACACGTTCTAGCCCTCCGCCACGGGTCGCCTTCGGCAAGCCAGCCGGCCCCCGCGTGTCAGCGCCGGGCGATGGCTCGTCCCCTGTCGGCGATCCGCTCTGCGGCACAAGCTACGCGGCCCGTACCTTCGAGGTACGGGCCGCGTTCGATTTTGGCTTGCGCACCTTTGGGGCGGCTACTCCAGCGTGTGGCCGTGCGTCTCGCTCTCGGGGGTGTCGGGGCGCGCCTTGCGGTAGTCGGAGACGGCGTACCAGAGGACGAGCAGGCCCACCAGCGCCAGCGCGCCGTACTGCACCGAGGGCTGGTGCACGAAGCGGCCGAGGCCGAAGCCGAGCATCAGCCCGCCGATGAGGGCCGCGACGGCGTTGAGCCAGGGGGTGGAGAGGAAGCCGCGCACGCTGCCGGGTCCGGTGGAGGGGTTCAGTGCGCCGGGCGGCGCGCGGTGCGGGCGCGGAACACGTCGAAGAGCACGCGCCGGGCGATCTTGAACGCCACGTAGCCCAGGGCCGCGCCCAGGGCGATCCAGATGATCAGGAAGTTCGACTTGAACAGGTCGTAGTGGTCGATCAGCCAGAAGTACCCCGCCATCACCAGCACGGCGGGGACCACCGCGGCCCCGCCCGCGCGGCGCACCACCTTGCGGCGGCAGGCCTTGCACCAGCCGCGGCGGTCCGGCGTCTCGCCCGCGACGGCGTCGCCGCACTGGCGGCAGCTGAAGGACTCGGCTTCCGTGCTCATCTCCCGGCTCCTACCCCAGGCGGCGGATCACCGCGTCGGCGAAGCTCTGCGTGTTCCCGGTGCCCTTCAGGTCCGGCGTGAGGGAGTCGCCCTCGCGGATGGTCTGCTCCAGCGCGTCGCGGATGCGCTCGGCGGGCGCGGTCTTCCCCATGTGCTGGAGCATCATGATCGCCGCCATCAGCAGCGCCGCGGGGTTGGCGACGCCCTTCCCCGCGATGTCGGGGGCGGAGCCGTGCACCGCCTCGAAGATGGCCGCGCTCTCGCCGATGTTGCCGCCGGGCGCCAGCCCCAGCCCGCCCACCAGCCCGGCGATCTGGTCGGAGAGGATGTCGCCGAACATGTTCTCGCAGACGATCACGTCGAAGCGGTAGGGGTCCATCACCAGCAGCATCGCCGTCGCGTCGATGATGCGGTCCTCGAACTCCACGCGCCCCTCGTACTCCTTCGCCATCTCCCGGCCCACGTCCAGGAAGAGGCCCTGCGTGTACTTGAGGATGTTGGCCTTGTGCGCCAGCGTGACCTTCTTGCGCCCGTGCTTCACCGCGTACTCGAAGGCGTAGCGCAGGATGCGGTTCACGCCGAAGCGGGTGACCAGCATCACGCTCTCGGCGGCCGCGCGCGGGTCGCTGCCGATGCCGATGTAGTGCTCCACCCCGCTGTACAGCCCCTCGGTGTTCTCGCGCACCAGCACCAGGTCGATGTTCTCGTAGCGCCCGCCGGGAACCAGGGAGCGCACCGGGCGCACGTTGGCGAAGAGCTCGAACTCCTGCCGCAGCGCCACGTTGATGCTGCGGAAGCCGGTGCCGCTGGGCGTGGTGAGCGGGCCCTTGAGCGCGATGCGGTGCGTGCGGATGGACTCGAGGGTCGCCTTGGGGAGCGGGTCGCCCGCCTGCTTGAGCGCCGTCTCGCCGGCGATCTGCTCGTCCCACCGCAGGTCGGCGCCCGCCTTCTCCAGGATGCGCACCACCGCCTCGGTGATCTCCGGCCCGATCCCGTCACCGGGGATCAGCGTCACAGTCTCAGCCATTCCGCAGACCTGTCTTCGCGTAGGTTTTCACGTCCGTTGCTGCGTGCGATGCAAACACCGCGCGCGGGCGGCCAACATAGAAGGTCTCACACAGAGGAACCAGAGGGACCAGAGGAAACCGGACGACGTTCTCCGGTTCCTCTGGTCCCTCTGCGTGAGACGATCCGTAGAAGTCAGCGCGCGACGACCATGCGGGCCGCGAGCGCCGCGGCGGCGGTGGCGACGGGACCAGGGCCGGGCTGCGGCGCGGGGGCCCCGTCGGCCTCGCCCCACCAGACCACGTTGGCGCTGCGCGCGTCCACCATGGTGGCGGAGAGCCGCACCACGCCGCTCGCCCCGTCCGCCGAGGGGAGCCACTGCGCGGACTGGGGGATCAGCACCAGGCGCACGTCCATCAGCGCGGAGTAGCGGCGCAGGAGGCCGGCGAGCGGCTCCACCACGTAGCGCTCCTGGTGGTGGCGGAAGGCGTCGCTGGGGAGTGCGTCGGGGTCGGCCGCGTAGCCGGGGGAGCGGCGGAGGGCGCCGCGCAGCCGGTCGGGGTCGATCCACTGCGTCGCCGCGTCGCGCTCGCCCAGCGCGAACAGGATCTCGCGCGTGACGGCGTCGCGCGGCTGGCCAACGCCCGACGCCGTCTGCAGCGGCAGCACCAGCACCTTCTGCCCCGCCAGCTGCATCGCCGCGACCGACGTCGCCGGCCGCGGAGCCGCCGCGGGGGCGGGCCCCGCCGCCGGCCGCGCCTGCCCTCCGCACGCGGCCGCGAGCGCGAGCAGCACGACCGCGGCAGGAGGGCGACGTGGGGACGGGGTGCGACGTGGAACAAAGGGCATGCGGATCTCGATCAAGGGGATGGCCGGCCGCTCGCGCGATCGGCGTCGAGCAGTCCGCGAAGGCGGACTTCGTGCCGTTCCAGCCCCGGGTTTTCAACCCGGGGATTTTTTCAACCCGGGGATTACAGACGCGGGCCGCCGCTCACAGCAGGTGCCCGCCGTCGACGGGGATCACCGCACCGGTGATGTGGCGGGCGTATTCGGAGCAGAGGAAGACCACCACGTTCGCCACGTCCTGCGGATCGCCCAGGCGGCCCAGCACGGCACGCTCGCGGGCGCTGTCCAGGATCTCGGCGGGCACGCCGCTGGTGAGGCGCGTGGTGCGGATGTACCCGGGCGCCACCGCGTTCACGTTCACGTTGCTGGGGCCCAGCTCCAGCGCCGCCGAGCGGGTGAGCCCCAGCAGCCCCGCCTTGCTGGCGCTGTAGTTCGCCAGCCCGAACTCGCTGCGGATGCCGTGCACCGAGCTCACGTTCACGATCTTGCCGTCGTGCTGGCGGCGGAAGATGGGGCTCACGGCGCGGATCATGTGGAAGGCGCCGCTCAGGTTGGTCTCCAGCACCGAGCGCCACTGCTCGTCGGTGAGCCGCCAGAGCGCCCGGTCGCGCGCGATCCCCGCGTTGTTCACCAGGATGTGCGCGCCGCCCAGCTTCTCCACCGCGTCGCCCACGAAGCGGTCCACCATGCGCGGCTCGCGCACGTCGCAGAGGTCGTGGTGGCACTTGACCTCCATCTGCGAGATCTCGCGGGCCGTCTCGTCGGCCTCGTCCAGGATCTCGCGGCCCCCGTCGTAGCTGAAGTAGTTGAAGGCCACGTGCACGCCGTGCCGCGCGAACTCCAGCGCGATCGCCCTGCCGATCCCGGTGGCGCCGCCGGTGACCAGGGCGATGCGCCCCCGCATGTTGGTGCCGTAGTTCAGCGACCGCGGCTTGGTCTCCTCCACCATCTCCTCGAGGAGCTGCTCCACCGGGTCGGCCACGCGCAACCCCTCCATCTGCAGGGGGTTGTACGCGTCCTGGGGTTGTTCGGGCAGGGGGTCGCGACCGGGCTGGCGTGAGGGCATCAGCGACCGTGACGTGTGGTTGCGGCCTGTGGGGGAAACCGCCTGCATTCTAGCACGGCGCCGCTTCGGGCTGCAAGCAACTGCGCCGCGCCGTCCACCGCCCGGGCGCAACTTCCGCGCCGGTGCCCAGAGTGTAGCGACGGTAGATTGGAGCGAGCCTGCGACTTGCCGAACCCTTCGCTCGTGACCATAGTACATGGTCATCAGCTGAAATCACAGGAGGATATCGTGAAGAAGACCAGCTCCCGAGCAGCCGCAGGCAGGCGCCGCCGCACCATTCCGGCCGGCCAGTTCAAGCCGGCATGCCTGAAGCTGATGGACCTGGTGAACGAGACGGGAGAGGAAATCGTGATCACCAAGCGGAACCGTCCCGTGGCCATGCTCGTGCCGGTACCTGACGCCGAGCTCCGGCCCTTCGTCGGGCGCTCGCGCGGAGTGATCCATGCAGCGCGTGAGGATCTGCTCGCGCCGCTCGGCGAAGATTGGGAGGTCGATGCTGATCTCTGACCTGACGGCCGCCGATCGCGTGGTGATGGACACGCACGTGTGGCTCTGGGCGAGCGGAGAGGCGAACGGCGAAGGTCTCCTGAAACAAGCTGCGCTGGACGCGATCGAAGCAGCGGCACGCGCCCGCAGTCTCTTCGTCTCGGCTGCTTCGGTGTGGGAGATTGCCCTCAAGGCGCAGGTCGGGCGCGCGCTCGTCTCAGGCGATCTGAATGCCTGGGTGAGGGACCAGCAGGCGTATCCCGGGGTCGACGTAATCCCCATCGGCGCACGGCTGGCGATCGACTCGACCCTGCTTCCGCCCTGGATCCGGAAGCACGACGCGAAGGAACACCGCGATCCGAACGACCGCTTCATCGTCACGACCGCGCGCCGGCTCAATGCCGTGCTTCTGACCTGTGACGAGCAGATGATCGAGTATGCGAGGCAGGGGCACGTGAACGCGTTCGACGCGTGCCGATAACGGCGACGGCGCCTCCGGCGGGTGCAGTCGAAACCCTGTCGCAGGTGGCGCAGCCGATGCAATTTCAGGAAAGTACCCCGGCAGGCCCCCTCCGAACGGGAGCACGCGGATGAAGAAGAAGCTGAAGAAGTCGATGAAGAAGCGCCTCCGCCAGCTGGTGCGGAAGCACGGGGTGGAGGCGGCGACGACGCTGGTGACCGGGTTCCTGGCCGGGCTCGCGGCCGCGAAGGACGCCTCCCCCGACCCCGAGCCGGCGCCCGCCCCCCCGCCGGTGTATCCTCCTCCTCCGGCGATGTACCCGCCGCCCGAGCCAAACTTCTAGCCAGGCGGCACCAGTGGTAGCGACGGAGGTCACGGACGATCGATCCGTGGCCTCCGTCGTTTTGCGTTGCAACCGCGCCATGCGATGTGGTCCCCCGAGTCCCCCGTTCACCGGGTTGGAAACCCGGGCTACAACGACACGAAGTCCGCCTTCGCGGACTGCTCCCTCGATTGCTTCTCCGACTCCCGGCCGTAGACCGATCCGCGGCAACGACGGGCACCATCCCGAACCAGTGCAGTTGCGGCCGCGAGTCCGCGAAGGCGGACTTCGGGCCGTTGTTGCCGCGGTGCCGCGGTTTCAACCGCCCGCCGGCAGGTGGCGAACCCGGTGAAACCGGCCGAACAACGAGGTTAACTTCGCGCCTCGCTTGGGGTTCGTTCTTTCCGTACCCGCGGAGGGGGCAGACCCTCGGCACTCCTTGTGCACGGCGGGACGGCCCCTCGTGAAGGAATGGCTTCGTTGATGGATCGATCTGCCGCGGCCGCACGGCCGTGGCGCGGGCGGACGGCGTGCGCGGCGGCGCTGGCGGTGCTGGGCGCGTGCACGCCGCCCGAGCCGCGCATCTACGGCGGACCCGCGGCGGCGCCGGCACCGGACGCGCTCTGGCCGGTGCCCGCGCCCGTGCGCACCCCCCCGCCGGCCGACAGCGCGCCCGCATCGCCCGAGGCGGCCGCCGCGCTGGCGAGCGACGCGCGGACCGCGGGCGGCGTGCGCGAGCTGGCGCTGACCGAGGTGGTGGAGCTGGCGCTGCGCAACAACCCCGCGACGCGCGAGTCGTACGCCACCGCCCGCGCCGCCGCCGACGTCTACGGGGCCACGCGGGGACAGCTCTACCCCACCGTCGACGGCAACGTGGACTTCACCCGCTCCGTCACCACCACCTCGGGCGGATCGGGGGCCGGATCGGGCGGCGGGTCCGGCGGCGGATCCGGCGGGAGTGGGGGGACGGGCGGGGATTCGACGGGAACGGGCGGCGGGTCGTCGGGCGGCGGCGGATCGGGGTCGACGACGGTGACGCGGACCACGCTGACCCCTTCGCTCTCCCTCTCCTATCTCGTCTTCGACTTCGGGGGGCGGGCCGGGTCGATCGAGGCGGCGCGGGAGCGGGCGATCGAGGCCAGCCTGGCGCACAACGCCACCGTGCGCGACGTGGTGCTCCAGGTGGAATCGTCGCTCTTCTCCTTCCTGGCCACGCGCGCCCTGCGCCAGGCGCAGGAGGTGGCGGTCACCGAGGCGCAGGCGGACCTGGCCGCGGCCGAGGAGCGCCACCGCGTGGGCGTGTCGTCCATCCAGGAGGTGCTGCAGACGCGCACGGCGCTCTCGCAGGCGCGGCTGCAGCTGCAGACGCTGGAGGCGAGCTACTTCGCCGCGCGCGGGAACCTGGCGGTGGCGATGGGGCTGCAGGCGAACACGCGCTTCGCCATCCCCGAGGTCACGGCCGACGAATCGGTGGCCGGGGTGGCCGCCGGCGTCGACGCGCTCATCGCCCGCGCCGTGTCGGAGCGCCCCGAGCTGGCGCTCGCCCGCGCCGAGGCGCGTGCCCTGGCCGCCGAGGTGCGCGTGGCCCGCTCCGCCGGCTACCCCGCCCTCTTCCTCCGCTCCAGCGCCAGCGCCACCCGCGCCTTCCAGCCGCAGTCCGCCACCTCGCGCGGCTACTCCCTCTCGCTGGGCGTGCAGATCCCCGTGTTCGACGGCTTCGCGCGGCAGTTCGACGTGCGCGCGGCCCGCGAGCGCTACGATGCCCAGCTCGCCCGCGTCGCCGGCGTGCAGCAGGAGATCAGCCTGCAGGTGTTCACCGACTACTACGCGCTGCAGGCGGCCACGCAGCGGGTGCACACCTCGGCCGCCCTGGTGGCCGACGCGGCGCAGTCCGCCACCGTGGCCGCGGGGCGCTACCGGAGCGGGGTCGGCACCATCGTGGACGTGCTGCTCGCGCGCAGCGCCCTGGCCACCGCGCGCGCCGAGGCCATCCAGGCGCGCTGGGAGTGGCGCACCGCGCTGGTGCAGCTGGGGCACGACACCGGCGTGCTGGACCTGCGCGGCCGCCCCAACCTGCTGATCGGCACCGACACGCCACCCCCTGTGACGGGAAGCGCACCATGACCACGACCTCGGGCGCCCGCGCATGGGGCGCGGCGCTGCTGCTGGCCTGGGCCGCCGCGGCGGCGTGCGGGAAGAAGGCCGACGCCGCGGGCGGCGGCGCCGGCGGCGGGCGCGGGCGCGGCGGACCGCCGACCGCGGTGCGCGTGGCCGTGGCCCAGGTGATCGACGCGCCGGTGACGGTGACCGCCAGCGGCGTGGTGGACCCGATGCAGACCGTGGCCGTGCAGAGCCAGGTGAGCGGCACCCTGCTGTCGGTGGAGTTCCGCGAGGGCGCGTTCGTGCGGCCGGGGCAGGTGCTCTTCCGCATCGACCCGCGGCCGCTGCTGGCCGCGGTGGCCCAGGCGCGCGCCGCGCTGGCCCGCGACGCGGCGCAGGCCGAGGCGGCGCGCCGCAACGACGTGCGCTACCAGACGCTGGTGCGGCAGGACTACGTGGCCCGCGAAGAGGCCGACCAGGTGCACGCCGCCGCGCTCGCCGCCGCCGCCACGGTGGAGGCGGACCGCGCGGCGCTGAACGCGGCGGAGGTGAACCTCTCCTACGCCACCATCCGCGCGCAGATCGGTGGCAAGACCGGGGCGATGCTGGTGCGCGCCGGCAACCTGGTCGGCCCTTCGACGGGGCCGCTCGTCGTCATCAACCAGCTCAGCCCCGTGCTGGTGCGCTTTCCCGTGCTGGCGCAGGACCTGCCGCTGCTGCAGTCCGCCGTGGCCCAGCACCCCCTGGAGGTGACGGCGGTGCGCAGCGACAGCGGGATGGTGGCCGAGACCGGCACCCTCTCGTTCCTGGACAACAGCGTGGACTCGCTCACCGGTACGGTGACGGGGAAGGCCGTCTTCCAGAACCGCGGCGGATACTTCTGGCCGGGGCAGCTGGTGTTCCTGACGGTGCAGGTGGGGGTGCAGCAGGGGGTGCTCGCCATCCCCTCCGCGGCCCTCCTCACCGGCCAGCAGGGGAGCTACGTCTACGTGGTCGACCCGCGCCTGAAGACGGTGCAGTCGCGCAACGTGGTGGCGGGGCGTACGGTGGGCGAGCTCGCCATCGTCTCCTCCGGCCTGGCCGCCGGGGAGACGGTGGTGACGGACGGGCAGGCGCGGCTGAAGCCCGGCGGCAAGGTGTCCATCGTCACCGGGAACGGGTCGGGGGACGGGCCGGGAAGCGTGGCCGGTGGCGGACCGCCGGGCGGACCCGGCGCGCCGCAGTCGGGGGCGGTGGCGGCGGGGAACACCGGCGCGGGAGGCCGCGGCGGACCGGCGGGCGGCGCGGGCGCGGCGGCGGGCGGCGGCGCGGCGGGGGGCGGCCAGCCGGGGTCGGTCACGGCGGGAGTGCAGGGGGCGCGGACCAACGGCGCGGCGGGACAGACGGGCGCGCGCTCGGGGACCGGGAACGGCACCGCGCCCGTCGCCTCGCCGCTCCCCTCCCCCGCGCGCGGGGTGACGGGCGGCGGGGCGCGGCCGGCGGGGGGCTCGCCGGGCGGGGCGGCGGGGACGGCGGGCGGAGCGGCGGGACCGCCCGCGGGGGGAGGCGCACGGCCATGAGCGTCTCCGGGCTCTTCATCCGCCGGCCGGTGATGACCATGCTGGTGATGGTCGCGATCGCCGTGTTCGGCGTCGCCGCGTACCGCACGCTGCCGATCAGCGACCTCCCCACGGTGGACTACCCCACCGTCTCGGTGAACGCCAGCCTGCCGGGCGCCAGCCCGCAGACCATGGCGTCGGCCGTGGCCACGCCGCTGGAGAAGGCGTTCTCCACCATCCCCGGCATCGACAACATGACGTCGACCAGCACGCTGGGGTCGACCTCCATCACCCTGCAGTTCTCGCTCGACCGCGACGTGGACGCGGCCGCGCAGGACGTGCAGAGCGCCATCTCCAAGACGCTGCGCCAGCTCCCGCCCGACATCCAGCCGCCCTCGTACCGCAAGGCCAACCCGGCCGACGCGCCCATCCTCTACTACGCGCTCACCTCGCCCACCGTCTCGCTGCAGCAGATGGACGAGATCGCGCAGACCACCATCGGCCAGCGGCTGTCGACGGTGGAGGGGGTGGCGCAGGTCTCCGTCTACGGCTCGCAGAAGTACGCCGTGCGCGTGCAGCTCGACCCCACGGCGCTGGCATACCGCAACCTGAGCATCGACGAGGTGGCGAGCGCCATCGGCCAGCAGAACGCGAACCTGCCCACGGGGGTGATCGCGGGGCCGACCACCTCGCTCACCGTGCAGGCGAACGGGCAGCTCCGCGACGCGGCGGGGTTCCGCACCGTCACCGTGGTGCACCGCAACGGCGCGGCGGTGCAGCTCGGCGCGCTCGGCCGCGTGCTCGACGACGTGCAGGACAACAAGACCGCGAGCTGGTTCAACGGCACGCGGGCCATCGTTCTCGCCGTGCAGCGCCAGCCGGGGTCGAACACGGTGGCGGTGGCGGAGAAGGTGCGCGCCGAGGTCGACTCGCTGCGCGCGCAGGTGCCGGGGAACGTGGAGCTCAACCTCCTCTTCGACCGCTCGGTGGGGATCCAGGAGAGCGTGCGCGACGTGAAGCTCACGCTGCTGGTCACCCTCTTCCTGGTGGTCGGCGTGATCTTCCTCTTCCTGCGCAACCTCTCGGCGACGGTGATCCCCGCGCTGGCGCTCCCCATGTCGATCCTGGGGACCTTCGCGGTGATGAAGCTCCTGGGGTACTCGCTCGACAACCTGTCGCTGATGGCGCTCACGCTCGCCGTGGGCTTCGTGGTCGACGACGCCATCGTGATGCTGGAGAACGTGGTCCGGCACCTGGAGATGGGGAAGCCGCCGATGCGGGCGGCCATCGACGGCGCGAAGGAGGTCGGCTTCACCATCGTGTCGATGACGGTCTCGCTGGTAGCCGTCTTCATCCCCCTGCTCTTCCTGCCGGGGGTCATCGGGCGGCTCTTCCGCGAGTTCGCGGTGACCATCGCCGTGGCCATCCTGGTCTCCGGCCTGGTGTCGCTCACGCTCACGCCCATGCTGGGGAGCCGCTTCCTGCGCTCGCACGCGGGCGAGGCGCACGGGAAGTTCTACCAGAAGACGGAGGCCGCGTACGACTGGATGCTGGCGCGCTACCAGTCTTCGCTGGCCTGGGCGATGCGGCGGCGCGGCCTGGTGATGCTCTTCTCCCTGCTGGTGCTGCTGGGAACGGTGATGCTGTTCAAATGGGTGCCGAAGGGGTTCATCCCCGACCAGGACACCGGGCAGCTCAATGTCTCCACCCAGGCGGCGCAGGGGATCAGCTTCCCGGAGATGGTGCGCCACCAGCAGCAGATCGCCGCGATCGCCCGGCGCGACCCGAACGTGGCCGGGGTGATGTCGTCCGTCGGCGGGGGTGGCGGCGGCGGGGGGAACTCGGGGCGGCTGCTGCTGACGCTCAAGCCGCGGGGCGAGCGCGAGCCGGCGCAGGAGGTGGCGAACGAACTGCGGCGCAAGCTGGGGCGCACCCCGGGGATCAACGCGTTCGTGCAGCTCCCGCCGGCCATCCAGATCGGCGGGCGCTCGTCGCGCAGCCAGTACCAGTTCACGCTGCAGGGGGCGGACATCGAGACGCTGTACCCGGCGGCCGAGACGCTGGAGGAGGTGATCCGCCGGAGCGACCTGATCCAGGACGTGAACAGCGACCTGGAGGTGAGCAACCCGCAGGTGACGGTGCAGATCGACCCGGTGCGCGCCGCGGCCTACGGGGTGACCAGCGAGCAGGTGCAGCGCACGCTGTACGATGCCTACGGCTCGCGCCAGGTCTCCACCATCTACGCGCCCGAAGACGAGTACTGGGTGGTGATGGAGCTGCTGCCGCAGTACCAGCGGGACGTCTCGGCGCTCGGCTTCCTCTACATCCGCTCGCAGACGGGGGCGCTGGTGCCGCTGAGCGCGGTGGCCACGCTGGCGCGCACGGCGGGGCCGGTGGCGGTGAGCCACTCCGGGCAGATCCCCTCGGTCACCCTGTCGTTCAACCTGAAGCCCGGGGTGTCGCTGGGCGCGGCCACCGACGAGGTGCAGCGGCTGGCGGCGGCGAACCTGCCGGCGGGGATCACCACGGCGTTCTCGGGAACGGCGCAGGTGTTCCAGAGCACGCAGGCGGGGCTGCTGGTGCTGGTGTGGATCGCCATCTTCGTGATCTACGTGATCCTGGGGATCCTGTACGAGAGCGTGATCCACCCGCTCACCATTCTCTCGGGCCTCCCCTTCGCGGCGTTCGGGGCGCTCCTGGCGCTGCTGATCTGCCGGGCCGAGCTCTCCGTCTACGCCTTCGTGGGGATCATCCTGCTGATCGGGATCGTGAAGAAGAACGCGATCATGATGATCGACTTCGCGGTGGAGACGGAGCGCGAGCAGGGGATGTCGGCGGCCGAGAGCATCGTGCACGCGGCGCACATCCGCTTCCGGCCCATCATGATGACGACGGTGGCGGCGCTGGCGGGCACGCTGCCGATCGCGCTGGCGCTGGGCGCGGGGGCGGAGACGCGGCGGCCGCTGGGGATCGCGGTGGTGGGCGGGCTGGCGTTCAGCCAGGTGATCACGCTCTACGTGACGCCGGTGATCTACACCTACATGGACTCCTTCAACCGCTGGGTGGAGACGAAGCTGCGCCGCAAGGACCGCGAGCAGTCCGGCGCCGGCGGCCAGCAGCTGGAGCTCCCCGTGCAGGAGCGCGAGGACACCGCCCAGGCGGCGGATTGAGCGGAGCGCCGTCGCGCGGGATCTGATCCCGAATCCGCGGATTCACCGTGTGAATCGAGCGTGGCAAACACGCCTTACGCAGAGACGCGGAGTCACGGAGAGGCCGGTCGGTTCTCCCTGTGTCTCCGCGTCTCTGCGTGACGCAGTCTTTTTCCGGATCTGGCCGCGAGATTGTGCAATCGATTGCACAATCTCGCCGGAGCGCGGTTGCACCATCCTCGATCCCTGCTGCGGCCCTGGCTTCAGGCGGCCAGCCGGGCGCGCGTCGCGGCGAGGGCGAGCTGGAATCTCTCGCGGAGCACCTCTCGCGACGGCAGCTCGGTGAGGTACTGCGCCACGTGGATGCCGCTCCGGCCCAGGTCGAGGTACTCCACCGTCTCGCGCTTCTTGTCGGCGCAGAGAATGATGGCGATCGGCGCCTCTTCGTCGGGCTGGCGCTCGTGCCTGTCCAACCAGCGGAGGTAGAGCTCCACCTGGCCTTTGTCGGCGGGGCGGAACGCGCCGAGCTTCAGCTCGATCACCACCAGCCGGCGCAGCCTGCGGTGGAAGAAGAGGAGGTCGATGTAGTAGTCGTCGCCGTCGACGGTGATGCGCTTCTGCCGCTCGATGAAGGCGAGCCCCGTACCCAGCTCCAGGAGGAAGCGCTCGATGTTGCGCAGGAGCGCCGATTCCAGGTCGCGCTCGCTGTACGTGTCGGCCAGCCCCAGGAAATCGAGGATGTAGGGATCCTGGAGCACGAGGTCGGGCGTGAGCGCGCCGCTGTCGCGCAGCTGGTCCAACTCCTTCCGCACCAGCTCCTCCGGGTGTGCGGACAGGGCGGTGCGCTCGAACAGCATCGACTGGATCTTGTGGGCGAGCGTGCGGGTGCTCCAGTGCTCCGCATGGCACATCGCCGCGTAGAACTCGCGCTTCAGCGGATCGTCGAGGGCGATGATGTGGAGGAAGTGCGTCCACCCCAATTTTGCAATCAGCGATTGCACAATCTCGGCGTCCGGGAACACCTCGGCGAAGCGCACCATGTGGAAGAGGTTGCGGCGTCCGAAGCCGCGGCCGAACTCCGCCTTGAGCTGGTTGGACAACGCGGCCATGACCTCGGCCCCGTACTCCGCCCGCTGCTCGCGGAGGATCTCGCGGCGGATGCGGGTGCCGATCTGCCAGTGCAGGAGCGTGAGCCGGGCGTTCACGAGCTGGGCGACCTGCCCGCGCGCGCTGCGGATCATCTCGGCGATCTCCGCCGCGAGCGCTCCGTCGGAGGTGGCGTGCGGCTCGAGGGCGGGAGGGTGCTTCATGATGGGAGTCCTGTAGAGGGTCTTCGTCTATCACCCCGGAGGAAATCGCGAAGATAAGGCGCGGCATCGAATCCTGCCACAATGGACACAAATGAAAACCGGGCGCGGAGCAATTGTGCAATCAGCGATTGCATAATTCGCGAAGATGAGGATGACCGCCCCGCCCCACCGTTCGTCCCACGCTGCTTGACCGGGCGGGGAGACGGGACGATGATGTGCCCTCCCTGGCCTCGCCCCGTGAACGCCCGATCCTCCCGGTGCCCATGAAACGATCCGCCCTCGCGCTCGCGCTGCTCGCCGCCGCGTGCGCCCCGCACGCCGCGCCCGCGCCGGCGCCGGAACCCGCGGCGGCGCCCGCGATGGCCCCCGCTCCGCCCGCCGCGCCCGTCGCGGCGATGGACACCGGGCCCGCGTTCCGGCCGCTCCCGCTGGTCACCTGGGGGCCCACGCCGCCGGGGACGCCGCACGGCGAGCGCCAGCACGACTTCGACCTGCAGCACCAGGTCATTCACGTGCGCTTCGACTGGCCGCGCCACGCGGTGGTCGGCAGCACCACGCTGCGGGTGGGCGCCGTCGGCCGGCCGCTCGCGGCGGTGGCGCTCGACGCGGTGGGGATGGAGGTCGGCCGCGTGACCGACGCCGCCGGGCGCACGCTGCGCCACGACTACGACGGCCACACGCTGACCGTGCACCTGCGCGCGCCCGTGGCGGCCGGCGCGGCGACGAGCTTCACCGTGGCCTACCAGGCGGTGCGGCCGAAGAAGGGCGCGTACTTCATCGACCGGCAGCACGTGATGTGGACCCAGGGCGAGACCGAGGACACGCGCTACTGGGTGCCCACCTACGACTATCCCGACGACAAGACCACCTGGGAGTTCTACGTCACCACGGCGGCGAACGAGCGGGCGCTCTCCAACGGCAGGCTGGCGGGCTCGCGCGCCGTGCCCGGCGGCGTGGAGTGGCACTGGGTGCAGGAGCGCCCGGCCAGCACCTACCTGTACAGCGTGGTCACCGGCAACTACGTGGTGGTGCAGGACCACTGGCGCGACGTGCCGGTGGACTACTGGACCTACCCCGACTCGGTGGAGGCGGCGCGGCGCGGCTTCGGGCGCACGCCGGCGGCGGTGGAGGTGTTCTCGCGGAAGACCGGCGTGCCCTACCCCTGGGCCAAGTACGACCAGTCGGTCACGCCCGACTACATCTTCGGGGGGATGGAGAACGTCACCGCCACCACGCAGCTCGACGACGGCATCCTGCACCCGGCCTGGGCCGAGCCCAACGCCAACGCCGACGGGCTGATGTCGCACGAGCTCGGGCACCAGTGGTACGGCGACCTGCTGACCACGAAGGAGTGGGCGCACATCTGGCTGAACGAGGGGTTCGCCACCTTCATGGAGCAGACCTTCCGCGAGGCCGACCGCGGGGTGGACGAGGGGGCGTGGGACCGGATGGGGGCGCAGGAGGCGGTGCTCGGGGCGGACCGCGCCGCGCGCCGCCCCATCGTCTTCAACCGCTGGGTGGTGGATCCGCTCGAGGTCTTCTTCAGCGGCCACATCTACCCCAAGGGCGCCACCATCCTCCAGATGATGCGCCACCGGCTGGGCGACGAGCGCTTCTGGCGGGCGATGAACCTCTACACCACGCGGCACGCCTACCAGAACGTGGTGAGCGACGACCTGCGCCGGGCCTTCGACGAGAGCACGGGGGAGAGCTGGGCGCCCTTCTTCGCGCAGTGGGTGTACGCGGCCGGCTTCCCGGCCTTCCGCGTGCGGGCGCGCTACGACGCGGCGGCCGGCGTGGTGCGGCTCACCGCCGACCAGGTACAGCCGGTGGACTCGCTCACCCCCTACTTCACCGCCGACGTGGACGTGGAGGTGCTCACCGACCGCGGCCCGGTGCGCCAGGTGGTGCCGGTGCGCGGCGAGCACACCGAGGCGACCATCCCCGTCCCCGCCGAGCCGCGCTCCATCCGCTTCGACAAGGGCGGGTGGCTGCTGAAGGTGCTGGACTTCCCGCGCTCCACGGCCATGCTCGCCTACCAGCTCCAGCACGACGACGACGTGATCGGCCGCGCCGAGGCCGTGGCCGAGCTGGCGCGGCGGACGGACGACGCGGACGCCCTGGCCGCGCTTGCCGCCGCCTCGCACGGCGACCGGTTCTGGGGGGTGCGGCAGCGGGCCACCCAGGCGCTCGGCGCCTTCGCGCCGCGGGCCGGCGCGCAGGCGGCCGTGCTCGCCGCCACGCACGATGCCGACCCGCGGATCCGCGGCACGGCGGCGGGCACGCTGGCGCGCTTCGCCGGCGCCGCCGTGACCGGCCGGCTGGGCGAGCTGGTGAACGGCGACCCGTCGCGCTTCGTCCGCGCGACGGCCGTCGGCAGCCTTGCCACGCTCGATCCCACCGGGGCGATGCCGTTCATCCGGTCGATGCTGGGGCGCGAGAGCTGGGTGGACGTGGAGCGCAGCGCCGCCGTGGAGGCCCTGGGGGCGGTGGACCAGCCGGAGAGCTTCGGCACGGTGATGCAGTACCTTGCGCCGCGGTGGACGCGCCCGGTGCGCACCTCGGCGATCTACGCGCTGGTGCAGCGCGCGCACGGCCGCGAGGCCGAGGCGGCGCGCGCGATCGAGCCGCTGCTGAACGAGGAGTCGGACCTGTTCGTGCGCACGGCGGCCGCGGACGCGCTCGGCAGGCTCAAGCAGCCCTCCAGCGCCGCCGCCCTCGAGGCGCGCCGCCGCGTGGAGGCCGAGAGCCGCGTGGTCAACGTCATCGACGCCTCGCTCCAGGCCATCCGCGGGGGCTGAGCCCGCGCGGACCTGCATGCCGAAGGTGGCGCCGATCCGACCCCGCCTCGCGTGAAACGAGCCTCCACCCGCCGGTGGAGGCTCGTTCCACTTCTCCAGGCGTCTTCCGTCAGCCTGCGTCCGATGCGAGGACGTGGCGGACGTCGTCACCGCCCGCCAGTGATGAGTTATCGAAATTTTTTGCGGAGCACCCCATGCCCCCGATCGGTCCGTCCCGGCGTCATCGAGCGTTCCGATCACCCCGCGTGTCCCGCGTCCGCAGACCCATGCCCGTCGACAGGCACCGTAAACGGCGTCATCAGGGTCAAGGCGGCGACGGGTCACGTGCCACGAGCCGAATTCACGGCGTGCCCGGATTCACCTGATGACGCAGTTGACGGGCTCACCGGTACGCGGAAGCGTGCCTCGGACGATGAAGCCCGCCAGGGTGAGGAGGTGGAGGTCTCCCCAAAAAATTTCGTAAGTATGTACCTGACGCCAGCCGGGGGTAACGGCTGCACAAGGCTGCATACCTATTCAATCTAGCGGGTTTGGGGCGAACCGGAAGTGAGCCGAAAGCGAGACGATTGTGAGCCGGTCACGATGTGACTACGTTGCCAAGGGAGTGACAAACCGGCTCACACTTTGGTAACCGGACCGGGGAGGAAAGATGAGTGAGACCGCAGAGGACCGCGTGCGAAGAATCTGCCCCCGCGCGGAGTTGCAGGAACTTAAGCTCGCGGGAGACAGTGGGCTTCGGTGGCATGTGCTAGACCCGTACAGGACGGAGCTAGGACGTGGGGACAGTCCGCCCGCCGCATGGGAGGGCGCAGAACAGCATCTGAATTCGACCAGGTATTATCTGGATGATAAAGGCATGCCGCTCCGCCTCGCCGCCAACGATCCCGACTCCGGTAGCTCCTACACAAGGATCACGGCAGCACAATACTATACCGCACGGGCGGAGCGGGCGGGCCGCTAACCCGGAAGCGAAGCGGGGGGCGCTCCGGTAGTGGGAGCGCCCCCCGCGTTTTTGTTTCTCGTTACAGCACTAGACCTGTGGGGCAACTTCTCTGTACAACACGGTCTCCTTGTACTCTCTCGCCAAAGCCTCAAGGTCGAGTGAGCTGTAACGTTCACTCGCCACAATCGGATAGGTGGAGTACACGAGTCTAATAAAGGCTTCCCAAGAGAGCGTCAGGGTGGCCTTAATCACGTGGTCAATGGCAGCGCGCTCCGAGACCCCAAGCTTGGGTCGGTACTCTGTATCAATGCAGCGTAGTACCCGCTTGGGGCTTCCCAAAACGGTCTCGGTTTGCTCGATTCGAAATAGGTCCGGGTGCGCCCGTGCGGTTTCCATCACATCCCATACGAACGGCCCAAAATTGTCGAAAATCCACTCTACCGATGTTATCTGCTTGCCTTCAATCAGTACGTGACGCCAATCACTCAAGTAGACGAGCTTGGTCACCCGCCCATTCGATAGGGCGTCCTTGTCAGGATACGAAAGGAGTAGGTACGCAACCACATCCTTGAGCGACGCCATCCTTAGAACCCTGCCTCTCTAGCTACTGTGGCCTGGGGAAGCGAGGAAGCGAATTGTTCTAGTGGCGGCTGTAACAACTCCTTCCCTTTGTGGTCGAAAAACTCCCGTAGGTCAGAGGGAAGATAGCGGTTCGGCTCGGTGGATTCAAGGATGACAACCGCAAGCGACTCCTGACTACGCGAGTCTATCCGGTAGCCATAATACAAGCGAGACTTCATCCGAATCTTACTCGCTACGTCCCAAGGCAACCCGTCGCGTTTTGCACGCTTCAGCCATCCCTCTTCGTTGCGGGAGTCGGGATATTCGTTGTCAAAGTGTTCGCCTTTCCGCCACGCTTTCCCGATGCAGCCCTGCTCCTCATGGTAGATTTTGCTGGTTTTTCGCCTCAGCACCGGATCGGGGGAGTAACGAGCTAGTGCGGTGAAATAGCCGGTTCCGCCGTTGGCATACAGAGTAATTCGGTCAGTTGCGCCCGGTCGATTGAGTGCCAATGCTTCGGCGACTCGGAGAAGGTGCTGATCGAAGACTTTGAGCGCGTCGGAGGAAACGCCGTCCAAGGCTTCCTTCAAATCCCGCTCTCTAGCCTCAAGCTGCGTTACCCGCTTCTTCCGCCGAATAGAGGCGATGGCTGAGGGGAAGTACAATAGCGCACCGATTCCAAGACAGGTCCAGCCAAAGTACCGCCATCCCGTCTCAGTCCAAGCAAGGTGTTTCGCCAAGAATTGGGTCGCCTCATCCGTTAACGTGAACGCGCCTATTCCAATCAAAACTGGAATGAACCACGCTCCAAGAGGAACGCCCCAATCCACTAATGCGTCCGCGATTGCGTGCCGCAGGAGCTTTTTGGCCTTGGGCACATTGACCTCAGAGGAAGAAATCGGTGGGGTGGAACATACCCCTCAAATGAGCGCTTGCTGGGGCGGTGCCGCAAGGGTGTAAACCTGGATCCTGCAAAACAGATGTAGTAAACAAAGCGAGCACCGCCTGGATGTCATAGATTGCAAGGAGTTCCGACCAAGGAAACCTTCCAACCTGTGCCACCCAGACGGTGCGAAACCAACGTATTC